>Ga0102924_1001540_pt1 | contig 26486 bp, 25 predicted proteins | sample PaiPotPPM11metaG_FD_80116 | JGI IMG/M metagenome (GOLD analysis project Ga0102924, IMG submission 80116) | Iron sulfur acid spring bacterial and archeal communities from Banff, Canada, to study Microbial Dark Matter (Phase II) - Paint Pots PPM... ... | reverse complement strand
GCGATAGCTCGAATCGGGATCGACGTAGGTAGGATACAACAACCCCTCTTCCGCGTAGAGGCGCAAGGCTTTAATGCTGAGCTGAGTGATCTGCGAAAAGCGACCGATCGGAACAAGGTTTGTCATCATTCCTCCTCCTTTGCTCTTACTATACTGTCTTCCCCAGGGGGAGAGTCAAGATGCCCGATTTACGCGCCCTCTCGTCCTCATGCCTGTTCCTGTTATTCTTAAAATACGATGGGTCAAAGCTAGCAAACGAGATTTACTAAATGAACGAAGACGTTTTCAAAAAGAAGAATCGCTCACCATTATTTTACACGAAAGAGTCGTAGTTCCGCCAGAGGGATTGAAGCAGTGGCAGAACAGTATAGTATGGATTTGGCGCAAAGCAACGGGAATCAGAAGCGAAGCTGCACGCGCTGACATGATTATGGATGCACTTGCGCCTCTATTGATTAGATAGAACGGTGAAGCATTCGTGCAATACATTCTATCTCGTTCATTAAGGTTGCGAACATCTGTGGGGAGAGTGATTGCTCTCCATCTGAGATAGCTTCTTCCGGGTTTGGGTGGACTTCTACCAGGAGGCCATCCGCTCCCACCGCGATTGCGCCTCTTGCTAGCGCGGTCACGAACCGGGCTTTCCCAACGGCATGGCTTGGGTCCACTATGATGGGAAGGTGAGTCATTTCTTTCAGCACAGGAATGGCATTAATATCCAGCGTGAATCGTGTGGCGCTCTCGAATGTGCGGATACCTCTCTCACAAAGGATGACGTTATAGTTACCCGAACTCATGATATATTCAGCGGCTAGCAGTAACTCTTCAAGTGTGTTTCCTATTCCCCGCTTGAGTAAGACCGGGTTACGTACCCTGCCAACGGCACATAACAGCGGAAAGTTCTGCATGTTGCGCGCCCCAATTTGGAGGATATCTGCGTATTCGGCGACGAGAGAAACTTGTGAAGGACTCATAACCTCTGTTACTATGGGAAGACCAGTAACAACATGAGCTTCGGCCAGCAGATGCAAACCTTGTTCACCCAGCCCTTGAAAGCTGTAAGGTGAACTACGGGGCTTGAAGGCCCCTCCACGCAAAATCGATGCTCTGGCCTTTTTCACTATCTGCGCAATTTCTATGATTTGTTGGCGGGACTCAACCGAACAAGGACCTGCCATTACAACGATCTTGTCGCCGCCAATTTGAATATTGCCAACATCGATCACAGTATTTTCACGGCGATACTTGCGGCTAACGAGCATGTTGAGAGGTGGCGCAATTCTATTGATGTGACTGATTAACATACCGCTTTTCCTCCGTGATAGACAATCCCTGTTTCTCGCCTGTGTGTCAACAACCGTAAGGCGCTGCTTTCTGGCTTACCGGCAGCAGAATGGATGTAGCTTACGTCCGCCGGCTCGAAGCTGAACTGAAGATGTGCGACGAATTGCACACTTTCGGTTCAGCAGGCTCTATGCCCTCCCAAAGATCGACAAAGGCTCAGGAAAAGGCTCAGGAAGAAGAGGGTTTGCATTATCCTGTTCCATAACACTGTCGTTAACCCCAGTATCAGCCCTATACCGAAACCGATTCTCCCGGCAGGATGACAAAGAACCTGGCGCATCCTTCCCAAATAACTTATTGTGGACATCGCAGATCACCTCCTTTTCCTTCACATTGACTTGCTCCAGAGGCTCTACCAGCAGAGCGGTCTCTTACACCTTTCCGTCAAATACGACAAAACTTTCTCCAGGTGTTCCAGAGGAATGCTCCTCCCTCTGAAATTGCTTACCGTAGTCATGACAGGCCCTCCTTTCAAGTCAAGCCTGTGATATAGTTGCTCCGCTAGCGCCCCGGCAGCCCTGATTCCCTCAGTCTGCCGGAAGCCAGCGCAGGAAGCGCGGCTGTGCTCAAGGTCTCCAAACGACGAGTTTACCTTGCAAGCTCCAGGAATTGCTGGATATGCCCGGAGACTTCTGTCGGGCGCTCCATAAACATGAAATGTCCAGTACGAGGGATAACAGCGAGCTTAGCGCCTGGGATATGCTCGCTGAGCCACTGCGTACTCCCTGCTGGCTTACTTTTATCCTGTTCGCCTGTCAGAACCAGCGTTGGCATGTTCAGTTGTCCCACGCGCGAACGCAGGTCGGGGCGAATCAGCTTGATCAGATTCCGGTGAACAGGAAAGACGATAGATGACCAGCTTGCCTCAACGCGCCGTCGCACTTCCGGGTATTCTTCCGGAAAGAAGAAAGGAGCGGCACGTCTGTTCGTTTCTTTAAGAACCTCTTGATACGTCTCTTCGGTAACTTCTGGCGGGCGCTGCCAGGGCATTTCGTAATAGGCCGCGACTCCCATCAGAACCAGGCGCGCAACGCGCTCCGGGTGATTGAGCGCGTATACCATACTCGTCACGGCGCCCAGTGAATGCCCAATAAGCGTTACCTTCTCCCATCCATGATAGGCGATGAAGGCTGCGAGATCCTCGGCGAAGAGATCGACCGAGAGCGGACAATCGATCTTCGAGGAAAAGCCATGTCCTCGCAAATCTATTGCCACGGTACTCCATTGTGCGGCGAGAATACTTTGTAACTCCGTAAAGTGAGAGTGATTATCCCGGTTCCCGTGCAGGAACAGTAGCGGTTCTCCACGGCCATTTCCGCTCCAACGAGAAAACAAAGACACTCCCTCGGCTACAGGAGTGTACCTGCAGGTGTCATACGCTTCCAATCGCGGTTGCGGCGTCTGCTGAACGTTGAACTGCGCCACTTGAGCAGCTTGTGTCGAGGACTTCTCTACGCCCTCTACCCCTGATTGCTGAGTAACAACATGATCCGGCATTGCTTTCCTCCTGTTATTCTATTCATAGAAGATGTTTCAAACAGCTAACGTCGTCACAAGTATCCGTGTGATGATCGCGGATCAGACGCTACATAGCTCGATCCGCTTAACGGCATGTTCCATCACAGCTTGAGGCGGGTCGTTCTGATGCCGAAAGCCACCAGGTGCGGCTGTACATTGCGCAAAACTGGAAGGCTGCGAATGATGCGAACGAAGGGCGGCATCTGAACAGGTTTATCCGTGTCGAGAGCCTGAGAATGAATCTTACCCTGGAGCTTTGTCTGAATCTTCTGGATGATCTTTGTCGGCAACTCGCGTTCACGCTGCACCTTTGCCAGCTCTGTGACCTGCACCTTTCCTTCCTTGAGCGGCTGGGTCAGGATGTTGGCCGTTGCCACCGCGTCCTGAACGGCCAGGTTGATGCCGAAGCCTCCCACCGGGTTCATCGTGTGGGCGGCATCTCCAATGAAAAGCAAACCGGGGCGATACCATTGATGAAGACGGCTGGCCTGGACAGAGAGCAGCGTTACCTGCTTCCAGTCTTGTAAAGTATCTATGCGATCTGCAAGCCAGGGTATGATCTCAGGGATGGATAGACGTAAGTTCTCTATACCCTGGGCGCGGATCTGCTGATAGCTGCCAGGAGCGATGGCGAAACCCACTTGCCAATGTGTGTCGCGATCAAGCATGAAGGCAAATCGTCCAGGTTCCAGGTGCAGTGCGCCGGCTGCGTCAGGATCAGCAGGCTTGCGAGGCAAGTTGAACCAGAGCATCTCGAGCGGGGCCGAAAGGGTCATCATCTCCATCTGCGCCTGCTGGCGGGTTCGTGAGAAGCGGCCATCCGCTCCCACGGTGAGCAGCGCCCTCACCTCGCACAAGCCGTCACTTCCGCGATAGAGTACGCCGCGAATGGCTCCGTCTTCCTCAATCAACTGTTCTACTCGCGCTCCCATCACAAGCTGAAAATTCGGGTAGCGCTCGGCCTCTTGCGTGACCAGTTCAAGGAAACGCGCCTGCGGGAGCATCATAAGATAGGGGTAGCGTGTTCTGAGGCGGGAGAAATCGGCGATGGTAAACGAATTCTTGCCCCGGTCAGTGATGAACTTCATGCCCTTCATTTTCGTGTGGGGCATCTGTAGCAGGGAATCTACGATCCCCAGTTTCTCCAGAAGCTCCATGGTCGCGGGATGAATAGTATCGGCACGGAACTCGCGTTCAAAGTCCTTGTGCGCCTCAAGCAATATCACAGGTACGGCTTTCCGGGCCAGCAGGAGAGCCAGAATAGCTCCTGCTGGCCCTCCTCCTACAATACAACAGGTCGTCTCCGTTACATGCTGGACATTCTGGCCGGGCGAAGCCTCGGCCTGTGGTGAAGATGACAGAGAATGGTGCATGAAAAATCTCCTCCCTGAGTTTCCGCTACGGTTTCAAAAAGTACTCGACAACTTACGTGAAAGGTGAATTCCCTCCTTCTTGTGCTTCTGCCGCTACGAAAGCAGCGGCATATTGATCTGTATGAGTCAAAGAAAGATGCCACTCTATGACCTGAAGCTCTCTCGCCAGTACAGCGGCGCTGCCGTTCAGGTTAATATAGGGAGCGCCGGACGAATGATGCTTGATAATAATGGTGTTCCACCGAATTTCTGCTCTGGCGCCTAATATTTTATAGACAGCTTCTTTCGCGGCAAAGCGAGCTGCCAGGTAGATGTTCCATTTTTTTTTCTCATAACAATACCTGATTTCTTCCTCGGCAAATAACTTGAGCAATCCCTCGCGGCTCTTCGCCAGGATCAGGATGTTGTCGATGAGAGAAGTGTCAACAATGCATACTTCAGAAATCGTCTTCATCGTTTTAGATAGCAGAGATTGCCTCTTGCACATACTGATTGAGCGCGCGAGCCACGCTCTCTGGTTGCTCTACATGAACATAATGACCACCGTTGGGAATAACGAGCAGCGTTGCATGAACAAGCGCCTGAGACAAAGCGCGAGAATGTCGTGGAGAGACGATGACATCATCATCTCCAACAATAACGAGGGCTGGCATGTGTAAAGCAGAGACCTCTTGATGCAGGTCAGTCGCGCCCAGCCCCATAAAATCCATACAGCGAGCATCGACACGCATCTTAGGATACTCATAAAGCACCAGATTTTGTACCCGCATTGGAATGTCCATACTAAAACTCGGACGAAATGCCTCCAGTTCCCAGCGCCCGGTCAAAGCAGACTGGACAAAATCAGTATGCGGTCGAATACGAGCCGCCGTCGCAATTAACACAAGCCTCTCTATCCACGAGGGAAAACGGAGCGCAAAGCATTGAGCTATCAATCCTCCCATTGAATGACCAATGCACCAGAGAGGCCGTTTCACCTCAAGCTGCTGGAGAAAATGATCGAGAAACGCTACCACCTGTTCAACCGAGCCGGGGACGGTCCCACCTGAACGTCCATGTCCTGGGAGGTCAATCAGCAAAGGACAGAACTGCGGTGAGAGGTGTGCCAGTAACGGTTCCCAATGGCGGATACTCCCTCCCGCTCCATGAATCAGCAAGGCCAGCGCCTGCTCCTCACCATTCCCGCGCCCACGCGGCATGTCATAATAGATGTCGATGCCATCGATAAAGGCATGTGCCATACGTCTGCTCCCTTTCTTCACTCAGCCAGGACAAGCGCGTGAAGCATCGTGTGCATTTTGTTCGCAGATTCTCTATACTCGTTGCGTGGATCAGACTCAGCGATGATGCCTGCTCCGGCATTCAGGCGCACGCGGCCCTGATATTGGAAAACCGAGCGAATAGAAATCGCGAAGTCCGCCGCCCCGCTGGCGTCTATCCATCCCACTGCTCCTCCGTAAAGCCCTCGCGGCGCTTCTTCCAGCCGATCAATCCACTCCAGGGCTGCTGCTTTGCCGATCCCCGCGATAGTAATCCCCGGAAAGAGGGCTTTTAGCGCATCCCAGGTCGTTTTCCCTTCCCGCAGTTGACCACTGACACGCGACGACAGGTGTTGGACGCAGCGATACTTTTTGATTTGCATGAAATCAAAGATACGCACGCTTTCTGACGTACATACGGAGGCAATTTCGGCCTGAGCAAGCAAGATGGAAAGAGCGTGTTCCTTTACCTCTTTGGAGTCGCGGAAAAGTTCGCCAGCCAGGCGCGCATCTTCCTCTGGCGTACTGCCGCGCGGCCGCGTACTCGCCAGAGGATTGGTCTGGACAAATCCAAGACGGTCTGCTTCCAACAGCGTTTCAGGGGAAAAGCCGATACCCTGGATAGGACCAAGCGAGAAACAGTACGAACGGGCTCTGCTATTCATGGCTGCCCCTACTGTGTAGGTTCCCAACATGTGGAGTTGGCCTGGAACGCTGACAGAGCGTGAGATGATCGCCTTTTGCAAGTGACCATCCTTGATCTTTTGAATCAGCTCGCTGACACGACCCTCGTACCAGTCACGATCTAGCTCCTCCTCAATAGCAACAGTCCGCGCTGTATAGGCAGGTTGATCGTCTTTTCCAGCGATCAGTTGCATCAAAGACTCTATATCATGCAGTGTTCGGATCGTGACGCCTTCAGAAGACAGGCGCAATTCGGTTTCGGGGATCAGAAATGCCATCAGAGGCTCTGCAATGCGTTTCGAGTAGGGAAAATAATAGCGAGCGACATCAAACGCAACATAGCCATAGGCAGTCCAGCCCTGGATAGGCAGTCCCGCCAGCAAACGTTCAGCATGTTTCAGCGGGTCACTGGTTGCTTCAATGGTCATTTTCTCGCCATCAAAAAAACGCAAACCTTCTTGAGTGAGTTCAAGCCTGGCCTGAGCATTCAACACAAGGCGAATCTCGTCCTTGCCTTCATAGAACAGGTAATCAGACCACTTGTATTGCTGGATGAGACGATGCAAAAGAGCAACAGGGTCTCTCTTTCCAGGAACAAATGCCGTCTGATACGTCATCCAGGTTATAGCCATAGCTCTTCTCTCCTTCAATGAATGAGATCTTGCTCAATCTTGCGCTTAAACTCCCGCATCTGTGTCCGTGTATTGCGGTTCAAAAATGACTCCATTTGTTCGCTGGTCTTGGGGAATTGAGGATGAGGCTCAAATTCCTGAATCCAGGTCATGATCACCCCACCATCGCCAGGCAATGGCTCGTAAGTCCAACGAATATGCATATATTGAAAAGGAAAAGTTGGCTCCAGACGCTCAGCAATGGCCTGCCGTTTCTCCTTATCAATCTGCCGCGACGAGACCCACGAATGGGATGGTTGATCTCCTTCGGGATAGGTCGTCAGGCGGAACAGAATCTCGTTCCCATGACGCTCCAGAACCTCAGCCTTTTCATATTCGGTGAACAGTTGAGGCCAGAGTTCAATCGTATTCGTAAGCTCAAAGACGGTATCAAAGTCTCGCAGAATGACGACCGAGTTTTCGGTGTACCCCATGGTGAATCGTCCTCTCTTACTCATCAATAATGGCGACAGCCCGAATCCAGCTTGCATCCAACCCTTTGATCCGCAAAGGGAAGCAGGCTACCTGAAATCCAGTGAGCGGAAGCTGATCCAGGTTTACCAGACGTTCAATTTGAATATATTCGCGCTCTCTTCCCAGGAAATGCGCGGGCCACAGGTGACTCTGATCCTTCGTCCGCCAAAAATCAGCGAGCATCGCTGGAAAGGGGCGATCAAAGCCGTATGTATCGATCCCAATCACCTTCACGCCGCGATCCAGAAGCCATTCTGTCGCGGCTCGGCTCATCCCTGGGGCGTGGCTGAAATACTGCGGGGTCCCCCAACGTTTATCCGTGCCGGTGCAGATCAACACGATATCCAGCGGTTGCAAGCAATGACCGGCCTTTGTTAAGGCTTGCTCGATATCTTCCTGTGTAATCAGCTCCTGGGGCTTCTTGCAGCGCAGGTCCAGACAAACACCGGGGTGATAAAACCAGTCCACGGGCAGTTGATCAACCGAGCGAGCCGGTTTTCCTTCACACCGGGAGCCATAATGGATTGGCGCGTCCAGGTGTGTCCCCATATGGGAAGTCAGCGTGACCGTATCCAGCGAGAGGAACTCCTCGTTGGGAAAGTCGGCGGGTACGATGCGCGTCTGACCCTGTAGATATGCCCATAATTGGCGCAGCCTGGCAGGAAGCGGGAAACGCTTATTCCACGCAGCTTCCCGGCAAAAATGCCTGGCCCCTTCTCGATGCGCGAGACGTTTCACCGTAATCTGCATCGGCTCCGACGGCGAGTTCTCTACCAGCACGCTGAGATCAATGAGCCGTGACATCTATCCGCTCCTGCATGTTTACTAGCGTTTCCACAGCCCGCTCTACCGCAAGAGCGATATCCGTAATGCCAACAACAGGCAGAGCAAGCAGGATGGAAGCGAGAATTTCTTCTTTGGTAGCGCCCTCGGCAAACGCTCGTTCGACATGCGTCTGAATCCCGCGTAGTCCGCGATGCGCGGCAAAGATGCCAAGCAAAATGAGTTCATTCGTCTTCTCGTCCAGGGGAGAGTAGTCTTTGACGTTCCTGGTCAGGTTAAAAAATGCTTCGGCGACACCTGGGGCTTCTCTGATAATATCTTTCATTTCGTGTCTCCTTCCAGATTCCGATGACCAGACACCGCCGTTGGAGCTAGTGGCGCGGTTGCAAAGACCACCAGGATCTCTTCATCGCTCGTATTTTCAATGGAGTGAGTGACTCCTTGAGGTATCCGAACGGCCGCGCCCGGATGAAATTCCACGCTTTCCCCACATTCCAGGTGAACCCGGCCATGTCCTCGTAAGACGTAAAAACACTCCTCACCATAGTCGTGTACATGCGTCTTGATGGTCACTCCAACTGGGACCGTGGCTGTTCCAAGAATGAGATGGCGAGAGTCAACTGTTTTAGGCGAAACAAGTACATGAATGACGCCGCCTTTATCGGTAATCGGCTGGACATCCTTCGCCGTTGCCACCAGCTTCATATGATCTCTACCTCCTTTGTCACTGATAATGCCTGCTTACGCAAGTATTGGCGATCGATTTTTCCCGTTGCTGTGCGCTGTATAGCGGGAACAAAGAGAATGCGCTGCGGTACCTTAACATGGGATAACCTCTGCTTCGCGTGTTTTTTCAGCAGCCGTTCCAGGTCCACGGAAGGGACCGTGTCAGGATGCAGGGTGATGTAGGCAATCACGCGGGCCTGGCCTTTTTCCTCGTCGACTTCCGCAATAACGGCAGCATCTTGCACCCCTGGATACTGAAGAAGCACATCTTCGACCTCGAAGGGCAATACCCATTGGCCGTTCACCCTGAAGCGATCGTCACGACGGCCAGCAAAGTAATAGTATCCATCCTCATCCGCAAAATACTTGTCACCGGTCTTCATATAATCGCCATAAATGGCTTCGCGCGTTTCTTGATGCCTGTTCCAGTAGCCAAGCATCAAGCTCTCACCGCCAACCTCAAGATCGCCAACATCTCCCGGCTGAACTGGAGTTCCACGCTCGTCCACAATTCTCACCATGTATCCAGGTACATCCCGCCCGCTACTCCCTGGCTTACACTGCCCTGGTTTGTTTGAGAGGAAGATATGGAGCAGTTCAGTCGTACCAATCCCTTCACAGATTTCTAGCCCAAAGCGTTCACGCCACCTGTACCAGGCCGAAGGTGGAAGCTGCTCGGCTGCCGAGACACATAAACGCAGCGAAGATGGATCGAGCGGCGCCAGTCCCTGGACATTCAGCAGGGCTGCATAGACGCCTGGGATGCCAAAGAAGATACTGGGTCGATAACGATGAATATCCGCAATGACATCAAAGGCATTGACCGCGTCTGAAAGCACGGCGGCTGCGCCCACGGCCATTGGCATGTAGAGCGTGTTGCCCAGGCCATAGGCGAAAGGAATCCTGGCAACGGAATAAGCCACGTCATCAGCGTGCAGGCCAAGAATATGTTTCGCGTAGAGTTCGGCGCAGACAACCATGTCATGGTGCAGATGGATCACCCCTTTGGGCCGCCCGGTACTTCCAGAGGTATAGAGCCAGAATGCAACATCGTCCCGCGTCGTTGTCGCGGCATCCGGTTCCCGTGTCACCGTATCTAACAGCGAGAGGAGGGAAGGCGGCTCATCCACGACGACGAGACGCTCTTGAAAAGCCGTGAGATGATCAGCTAATTGATCGCGCCATGCCCGATTTGTCACAACAACTTTGGCTCGACAATCCTCGAGAATGTAGCGAATGTCATCCGGGCGATATGCTGTATTGATGGGTACAGGGACCGCCCCGGCCCAGACGCTTCCCCAAAATGCAATCACCAGTTCCGGGCTATCGGGGAGCAACAGGGCAACACGCTGCTCCCACTCAAGATCAAGCTCTTGCAAAAAGGCCGCCATATGACGTACAGACCGCTTCACCTCGCCAAAGGAAAGACTCCCTTCAGGGAAAAGATAGGCCGGGCTGTTCAAGCGTCCTTCAAGCAGCGCATTCTCAATGAAATAAGATGCGACATTAAAGTGACGCGGTAATTGTGCATAAATGCTTTCCATTCGCAAACCTCCATTGTCATGTTCGTCACTGAATCATCACGACGACCATCACATGGTCATTCCAGCACGACCACCTCGCTTGCCACCAGGACACCCCCAGGTCCACTGCCAGCCTGCGGGCCGTTCTATGCAGGGTGAGAACTACCTGATTTCTCTGAACATCGGCTTCGATATCGTTCCAGTCGATGGTTGCCAGACCAGTACCCAATGCCTTGCCCATTGCCTCCTTTGCCGAAAAACACACGGCCAGGTGCTGAGCAGGAGAGTCTGCGCTGCGGCACCGCCCCAACTCATCTTCGCTAAAGATCAGTTGAAGCGTGGGGTTATCGTAGCGTCCAAGCAACCTGCCAATTCTCTGCGTCGATTCGATATCAATACCAACGCCTTTTACCATAGTTCTCCTGAATTGGGCTTGCTCCAGCAGGCGCTCCCTCAGGCAACGCTGCTGGTCTGTGCCTGTTCCACCAGAGAACACACTTCAGCAAGCGTCGGGTCCTGGCGAGAGGTCAGTTTTATCTCCACCCCCAGCCGACGCTTGAATTCAAGCGCTATCTCCACCGTCTCGGTGGAGTCCAGTTCCAGATCCTTGCGCAGGTGCGCATCTTCCTGCAGCGAACTTTCATCAATACCCAGATCAATCAGAATCGCCTTCAATGTTGCCAAGATCATCGAATTCCTCCTTTTTCACTGCTCGATGCCTGACGATGCACCGATGAGCAAACAAACATTCACGCCTTCCCTCGACCGTGCATTGATCAACACGCGAGAAACAGGCTGGTACTCCGCGCGTGTCACGATACGCAGCGCGCATTCGGGATCAGGAGCCGTACAATTCAAGGTCGGGGGAAGTACCCCCGTCTGCATTGCGAGCAAGCCGCAAATCAATTCTGTCGCGCCACTGGCTCCATAGAGGTGGCCGTAGATGGACTTCGGAGAGGTTACCCACACCTCAGATGCGCGTACTCCGAACACTTCCCTGATCGCGCACGCCTCAACATAATCGCTGACCCGCGTTCCGCATCCCTCCGCGATGACAAGATCAACCTCGGCCGGGTCTACAGCAGCGCTCTGCAATGTGCGTTGCATTGCGCGCCGCAGTCCGGCATATTCAGTAGGAAGCGGATCGGTGGTCATTGCACTACCGAGGATTTCTCCATAGATCCGCGCCCCGCGCCGGTTCGCAAAATCTCTATCTTCCAGTGTCAAAACCGCGCATCCTTCACCCAAGACCACCCCCGCGCGATCGCGGTCAAATGGCCGATACGCGCCAGCCGCTTCTTTCGCCGGCGCCAGCTCGCCCGTTTCAATGTAACAGGTCATGCCGAAACGTGTGATTGGCGCTTCTGTACCGCCCGACAATACGACGTCGTTATGATCCTGCTGGATAGCTCGTACACCGAAATAGAGGCCGCTGGCGCCACTTGCTCTGTCACAGACGAAGCTTTTACTATAGCCTTTGATCCCATAGCGGATGGTCACAAAACCTTGTGGCGCGGTTGGAAACCAGGCGGTGGCCTGCCACGGATTGACCATAGTTGCCCCTTGCTGGTGCAGTTCGAAAAATCCTCTTTCGCAGATGTCCCAACCGCCAGCATTATTCCCAAAGAAGACGCCAACCCGGTAGCGATCACAGTCTTGCAGGTCCAACGCGGCATCCTGGAGGGCCATCTCGCTCGCGGCGAGCGCGTAATGTGTAAAGCGATCAGTCTTCACGATAAAGCGCCGCGGAATGAAATCGCCTGGGCGGAAGTTGTTGATCTCGCCCGCGACCTGCACCGGAAACTCAGCAGGGTCAAAGCGCGTGATGCGCTGAATGGCAGACGTCCCAGTAGTGACGTTCTTCCAGAACTCTGCCTGCCCAATACCGGCAGGATTGACGATACCCATTCCCGTAATGACGACACGGCGTTTATCGCTCATGAAAATCCCCGTACTTTCTGAAGACTGCTGCTGAATGTATGCCGCCAAAACCGCTAGCCGTGACCAACGCCGTCTCAACCGACTGCTGACGAGCGACGTTCGGCACAAAGTCCAGATCACAGGCAGGGTCGGGAAATTCGTAGTTCGCTGTGGGATGAATCATGCCACGATTGATCGCGCCGAGACTGGCAATCGCGCCAATCAGGCTGGCCGACGACAGCGAGTGGCCTACCATGGACTTGGTTGAACTGATGGGAATGCTGTAGGCCCGTGTTCCAAAGACTTTCTTGAAGGCATTCGTTTCAAAAATATCGTTTTGTGGAGTTGAACTCCCATGAGCGTTAATGTAATCGATTTGTGCTGGATCGACCGGACCTAAAGCCTGCTTAATGACGCGCACCATCTCATCGCCAGCAGGGGAAAGATCTGTCATATGATAGGCGTTACTCACGCTGGCATAGTTGACCACCTCCGCGTAGATGGTTGCCCCACGTTGGAGCGCGTGCGTCTCATCCTCCAGTACGAGAACCGCGGCGCCCTCGCTGATCACAAAACCAGCGCGCTTCCTATCAAAGGGACGGGAAGCCTTTTCTGGCTCGCAATCGGCGACGGATAAAGCGCCAATAATATCCAGCGTCGCGTAGGTCAGACCTACCAGAGGAGCCTCAGAGGCTCCAACAAGCATCACCGCAGCGTCACCAGTCGCAATCAACTCAAAACCGAGTCCCAGCGCGTCAAGCCCGGCAGTACAACCTGTTGACAACGACGTCACCGGGCCGCCCATTGCATACCGCTGGGCAAGTAACACCGCGGGGAAATTGAACATGCCGGCATTATAAAAGATCGGCCCCACGGGTTGATACTCGATCGCGTGTTTCCCGTAATCGCTTAATTGTTCAAAGAGACGGGCAACGGTCGGCGTTCCTCCGATCGCGGAGGAAAAAATAATGCCCGTTTCTTCTCTGGGAAAACCGCCGTCAGCCAGACCCGCGTCTTCCAGCGCCTGCTTGCCAGCAACAACCCCAAACTGGACAAAGCGATCCTGTTCACTGAGATCGAGAAACTCCGACGAATCACAGAATTGATGGACGTCAAAGTCGCTCACTCGGCAAAGGACATGGCTCTTAATACCCATTGAATTCATCTCTTCATCAAAGCGAATATACGACCGACCAGCTTCCAGGTTCTCCCAGAATGGTAATTTGCCAATTCCACAGGGCGCGACTACCCCGATGCCAGTAATGACAACTCTCCTCATGAAGCCTGCGCTCCTCTCGTGTTGAAGACGCATATGTCAGCTCCCCATTTCTGTAGGCATCCTGCATCTCATTCATACATGCTCCAGGGTTATCCAGGTAGCCACGCCACTATGAACGGCCCAGTGATGCTGCGAAAACTGCTGCCCGGTCGTATCCTATGGACTGTTACACTTCAGCTACAACAACGGCCGGCTCACGCAGCTCGCTCTCACTGATACTCTCCAGGCTGCGCCGCGTCGTCAATGGCCCAAACAGGCCAACACTGACGGCAACGATGAGCCAGGTGGCTGCAATATACAGGAAGACACCACTAAAGCCGTAGCTTATTAAAAGAAAGCCGATGATAAATGGCCCGATCACGTTCGCCAGGCGGCCCGCACCATAGGTGAACCCCACGCCCGAAGCGCGCGCCTCGGTTGGAAAGACCTCAGGCGTGTAGGAGTAGATGAGCGGGCCGATACATGTATTGAAGAGCGCCGCGAGAAACCCAAACACAACGATGAGCGTGGGCAACGAGGACGCGCCAAACAAGAGGCTGAACGCGGCGATAACAATCGCGTTGAGCGTGAGAGACCACTTGCGATCTATGCGGTCGCTAATGAACGTACCCAGGAGCGCTCCAAAGGGCGCGCCAAGCGCAATTGCCGTGGAGAAAGTCAGGGCATCCGTGAGGGAAAAACCATGCTTTGCCAGCAATAGCGGAAGCCATGCCTGGAAACCGTAATAGCCGAGAACCTGGAATACCCACACCGCTACCAACATCAGTATGCGACCACGATATTTTCCCTGGAACAACTCCCGATACGGTACGGAACGCACAACCGGCTGCGGGACAGCTGGCTGGGCAGGCGCAAGTTCGCCTTTCTCAGCGGTCGCGGCTGCTTCGAGGCGACTCATTACTTCCTCAGCCTCGTCTGTGTACCCGTGAGTTTCATACCAGCGCGGCGACTCTTCTATGCGGCGCACAAGGAGGAGCGCCAGCAAACCAAGCGCGCCCCACACGAACACCAGCCGCCAACCCCAGTTTCCCAATGGAATGACAAAGCGTGCAAACAAGGCGGTGGCAGGAATACCGATCTCTCCAACGACCATTGCCCAACCCTGGAATGTGCCGCGTGAACGGGCGGGAAAGAACTCGCTAATATAGGTATTAGCGACAACGATCATGGAAGCCAGTCCGACGCCTGTAAGGAGACGGAATAAACCCAGCGAGATGGGATCCCATGCAATCGCATTCAAGAGAGAAAAAAACGAATAGAAGCTGATGGTGAGCAAAAGACCGCGTTTGCGGCCTATGCGGTCTGTGAGCCACCCGCTAATGATCGCACCGATAAACATGCCACAGAACGTGGTAGAGGTAATGAAGGCCACGGTGCTGACCGAGAAGTGCCAGACCTTGATCAGTTGCGGTGCGGAGTATGCGAATGTACTGATGTCTCCTAAATCGAAGAAATAAGCCAGCGCGAGCGCCGCAACGACGAGACGATGTTTAGAGGTGATGGGCAACCGGTCGAGGCGATTAGCCACGTTCACTCGACGGGTTGAAACGCTTTGTGCCATGATTTGTCACTCCCTTCCCAGTGGTCTGATTTGTCTTTTCCAATGAACGGTCTCTTAGATGCCGCTCTTTCTTCACCTTTCGCTACAGTCAGCCCCTACGCCAGCGCGTAAGGTTTATCCAAAGATGCTATTGGCTTTCATCGCCAGGGCGATATCGCCCTGGGCGCGCAGTTTGCCTGTCATGAAAGCAGTTGATCCTCTCAGCCTTCCCGTCGCCATGGCGACATAATCGGAATCTTGCATTACGATGGTACAGCCGGGGTTAGCGGCCTGCCCTTCGCAGATTTTCGCTTTCCCATCAATGATATCGACATACCATTTGCCGCCTTGCTCTCCTGAGATGTCGAATTGATAGAGCGCGGTAAGGCCGACAGTTCTGTGCGGCTCATGCTCCAAAACATCCCGTAGTTCGTTGAAGAGTTCGCGAGGAGTCCTGGTTTCATCGCTGCACTCCAATTCGCCGAGGGTAAGTTGGCGTTCAAGGCTCATGACACTGCGTATGCCGTGTAAACCTGAAATCAGGTAAACAAAGTCCTGGCGGGCAGACATCTGCTCCAGCGGGTCAATCAGTGTGCGTGCGTGGTCCCAGTACATCTCCTTATCCAGGCTCGCATCATAGAAATAGCGGACAAACGAGATGACGACATCCAGGAAATTCTTGTAGGTCTCATCGTAGCGTGCCAGCAGTTCTAGCTCGCGTTCTGGATGCTGTAAGGCATCGCTAAGGATTTTAGCAGCCAGGCTGCCGCCGTTCATCGCGAGAAAGACGCCAGTGGAGAAAAGCGGGTCTACGAAGCCTGCCGCATCGCCGGCGAGGAGAAATCCCGGTCCCCAGAAACGCTTACTCTTGTATGACCAGTCGCGCGCGGTGCGAAATCCGCTTACTCGCGTGGCCTCAGCCAGCAAGCGTCTGGTCTCCAATGAACTATCGATCATCCGCCGGTACGATCGCTCCAAATCTTCGCGGCCATTCACGTTTGTGGCCCTGGTGACCCAGCCGACGCTGTGAGTGCCATCATGGAGAGGAATGTCCCACAGCCAGCCATCCAGCATGTTCTCGACCAGAATGTTCCCTGCATACTTACCATCCAGGGTGCGACCACCCTGGTAGTAAGCCCAGATGGCAACATTCTTGAGATCCTCGTCCCACTGCACCAGTTTGAGCTTGCGGGCCAGCAGAGAGGATTGACCACTGGCATCTACCACATAGCGGGCGCGGACGGTATTCATAGTCCCGTTGGCTGTCGAATATGCGATACCGGTACAGCGGTCACCCTCGAAGACAAAATCAACAAGCGGCGTCTCTTCAAGCACCGTAGCTCCCAGGCGACGCGCATGTTGCAGCATCAGATAATCAAATTCAGAGCGTACCACCTGATAAGAATGCTCGAACGGCCCTACTTCGCCAAAGAATGTCGTCCAGGGGTCACGCAGCTTTCCCCAAAGTAGGGTAATGCCGTACTTGTCGATAAAGCCGTACCGCGCTACCTGGTCGGAGAGACCCAGTTCTTGAAGAACTGGTAGGACGCCGGGGACCAGGGATTCTCCAATATGGTAGCGCGGAAACTTCTCGCGCTCTATTACCAGGACGCGATACCCCTGTTTTGCCAGGAGGCCAGCAGTAGTTGTGCCTGCCGGGCCGGCGCCTACAATAGCGACATCGTATTCTTTGAGCATTTCTGCCTCCGCATTTTCCAGAACGTTCTAATCAGCGAGAGTCATACTGGCCGTCCCGCCTGCTCCTCGAGAGGTTCGGTGGGAACCGACGGTGTTAAGAGGTGGCTTTCCATGCGAGCCGGCCATATTCCGAAACCAACCAGCCGTGCCGGCATATTGCGCAAAATCGGCAAGCGAAACATGACACGCACATGGGTGGGCAGCCTGAGCGGTTTCGTGCGGTCGAGCGCGCCATCGACGGTCTGCCGCTGGGACATCTTCTGCCAGCGTTGTACGATTTTGGTGGCCCGTTCTCGCTGGCGCTGCACGGCTGAGAGATGCTCAAGACTCACCTGCCCCGCCTGAAGCGGCTTACTGAGAACATTGGCAGCAACAACAGCATCCTGGATAGCCATATTCACGCCGACCGCGCCCACCGGAGTCATGACATGGGCCGCGTCGCCGATAGCCAGCAAGCCTGGCAGATACCAGCGGTCGAGGTAGGCCGACTGCACAGAAAGCAGGGACAACTGATGCCAATCTTGCAAGGTATCCAGCCGGTCCGCGAACCTGGGTGCGGCCTCCGCAATGGACTGACGCAGCGCCTCCAGGCCCGCGCCGCGCAGTTCGCGATAGGTGCCGTGCGGGATATGGAAACCAACCTGCCAGTACTCGTAGCGATCGAAGTAGATAATGAGATGACCTGGCTTGAAGCGCAGAGAAAAGCCGTCTTCCTCTGTGTCCTCCGATCGGTGTGGGAGGTGAAACCAGAGTATCTCCAATGGCTTCGTCAGCTTCACCGGCTCTAATCCCGCCAGGCGACAGACGCGCGAGCTGCGACCATCAGCGGCAATCGTCAGCAACGCTCGTACTTCGTGGGAGGTATCGCCTGTACGATAACGAACACCCCGAATAGCGCCATCCTCCTGGACGAGTTCGTAAACCTTCGCACCCATGACGAGGCGGAAGTTCGGATAGCGCCGCGCCTCAGACGTGAGCAACTCCAGAAAGCGCGATTGGGGAACGACCATGATATAAGGGTAGCGCGTCTTGAGCCGACGGAAATCCCAAAAGGTCACGGGGCCATCGGCGGTCTCAACGACCAGGCTATACATCTTGCTATGCTGAAATTGATGCAATTGCTCTATCAGCCCCAGGTCATGCATCAGTTTCAGGACGCCAGGATGGATAGTATCGGCGCGGAAGTCGCGCTCAAAGTCCTCCTGCGCTTCCAAAATTGTGACCGGAATGCCCTGGCGGGCCAGGAGCAGGCCCAGGAAAGCTCCGGCGGGGCCGCCGCCAACGATGCAACATGTCGTTTGCTGCACGCCGGGCATATTATCAGGGAACTGGCTGGCCTGGTTAGCTTGCCACATCTGGGATTCCATGATATCGTTCCTTTTTAATACAGCACAGATGGGAAATAGCATCCATCCGGGTCTCGATACTCGCCTAACACCATGAGCGTCTTGGGTGAAATAGCGCGCAGCCCTTCGTCCAGGCACCAACGGAAGAAACTCGTATCTCGTGTTGGCACGAGCAGGGAAAGCGGCTGTTCTGTTGCTGCCGCAGCGCCCACCAGCAGCGCTCGCATGTCTTCTTCGGTTTCGGCAACGCCGTGATTCAACGACCAGAAACCCGGCGCGGTGAGATACGCCGTAATACGACCATCGCGAACAGCGACGTATGGAGCGCAAACGGGTATCCATTGCACATCCCGTAGTTCATTGGCGCGTGGGAAACCGATGATCCTGGTGCAGAGGGCGTTACACTCACCCAGGTCCGGGTACTGCAAACGCCTGACCTCAATCCCTGGAACAGGCGCGCTTTTGGGCCTGCCAGTCATGAGCAAGAGCGGTTCCTTGACGATCCAGTCGTGCAAGGTGTACAGCGACATCGACAAGACATTGAACGCATCCTGGACTCCGCGCAGGCTGATTGCATTACGCGCCCGTTCATGCGTAGCCTCTACCAACTGTCGCCCTATCCCGCGCCCTTGAAAACGGGAATCGACGGACATCGGCCCATAACCGCGAACAGGGTCGCGTTCATACAGGAAGATCGAGCCAACCACCTCACCCTCGCATTCGGCCACCAGGCTGTAGACTTTGGGATGAGCAATGAGCGGCCGGGTGGTATCGAGAGCGTCTTCCACTGATGCGAAATCAGGTGGAAAGTTATGCTGGTCGGCAATAGCTTTAAAGGCTTCATAAAGTATACTGGCGCAACGTTCGGCGTCGGCGGGAGCTGCGGGACGGATCGTCACGTTCATCATGTTTTCTCCTTCTTGAGCCATGTTCCGCTAGCTGGTTGATTTATGACCAGGGCTTCATCATCACAAAGACCGGATGTTCTTCCCGCCCTATGACTGTTTCCAGGGCGTGATTGACCTCGGTAAGCGGGAAGACATGAGTTACGAGGTCGGACACGTTGAGGTATCCTGCTGCCAGCAACTTCATGATTTCGCGCTCATCCCGGCGCATAGCGCCGCGCATTCCTTTCAACTGGTATTGATTGCGCATCACTGCGAGATAGGACAGATTGAGTTCAACTACGTTACCACCACAGAGGATTGCACGGCCCCCACCTTTCATTGTGTGTATCGCCTGCAAGGTGACGGCGGTTCCCGATGGCATGTAGTCGATTACAGCATCCACGCCCTCCGCACCGGATACTTCGCGAATCGCGGACGACAGTAGCTTCTCACTTTCCCAATGAGACGGCAGCTCAGAGGTAGCAATGCTGTGCGTCAAGCCGTCGGGACCCCTAAGGCGCTCCAGCCCGCCGCGATTGCGCGAAACTCCACAGATGGTGGTGAAGCCAAAAAGCCTGGCGCATCTGGCAACCGACGCTCCTGCCCCACCGCCAGAAGCCGTAATGACAAGCGTATCGCCGAATTGAGCCTCTGTCATGCGCAGCGCGCGTAATGCGCCGGCTAGCGTACCCACTTTGGCGGCTACCTCATCCGTTACATTGTCTGGAATCGCCTCCAGATTCGCGGCTGGAACCTTGACGTACTGGGCCATGCCGCCGTTGTGATAGCGCTCATACAGAGGCATTGCTCCATCGCCGTTCAAAGCATAGCCAATGGTACACTGCGAGGAGCAGAGAGACTCGTGGTCGGTGCGGCACTGGTCGCAGTTCCCGCAGGTAAGCGTCGAATGTACCCGTACTCGATCACCTTCGCGAAAAACGGCGACCGAACGGCCTGTTTTGACTATCACGCCGGCGAACTCGTGTCCGATCACTCCTGGCAGCAGCCTGATCAAGTCTGTGAAGAACCACATTGCTAACAGACCGCGAGTTATACTCACTGCCGTGACTTTGACGAGTACATCATTCTCGCCGATCTCTGGAACAGGGACCTGTTCCAGGTGGAAGCGCTGCTCTCCCCTATAGGCCACAGCGGCCAGCATAGTGCGTTCGATAGTTCCCATACATTCCTCCCTTCTCTCGTTTCTCTACTGCCTGACTCGAACAGGCTTCATGCTCCTCACGCTGCATACATATACAGATGAAAGGAAGGCGCGTGATAAAGGTTACGCTCCATTCGAAAGGAGCGGGCGTCGCTCTCTAGCCAGTTGCGCCAGCAGTTCGACGGCATATTCAGGTCCAGGCATAGCCTCGATTTCACGCTGTAGGCGCTGAGCGGTCTGGCGGAAATGCGCTTCGTCCAGCAGCTTGCGTACCGACGAGCGCACAGCATCCGGCTTGAGATAGGCAGCCAGCAATGTCAATCCAACTCCCAGATCGGCGCAGCGTTGTGCGTGGAACGGCTGATCGGCGGCGATTGGAGTGAGAAATATGGGCAGACCATAGCTGAGCGTTGTCATGACCGTGTTAGCCCCACCATGACAGATCACTGCCTCGCAGCGTGGCAGCAGGAGGGTCATGGGAATGTAACGCTCAATATAGACATTGGGTGGCTGCGGGCCGAATCGTTGTGGGTCCTGCGTCTGTCCGACGGTTACGATCAAGTTTAACGCTTCGTAGCGCAACCCCTCCAGGATCGTCGTAAAAAGAGCAGGAGCACGATTAAAGGTTGTACCCATGGTGATGTAAATTGTCGGTCGATCCGGCAAACTATCTAGCCATGCAGGAAGCTGATCCTGGTGATACACGTTGTCCTCAACTGTCGGGCGTATAAAGTGAAGCGTAGGGACGTTCGTGTCTGGGTATTGGTAGTCAGGCGGCGTCATGCACAGGTAGAGATAGTGGTCGAGGCCGACCAGGTCGGGATCAGGCGATAACCCATAGCGATTTCGCGCTGCGGCAAGAGGCTCTCCAACCATCATCTTTAGCATCGATCTGGGCATGATGAGGCCATTGCCGGCGGTGGCATGAGGAATGTTACAGGCATCAGCTACGAGGTATGCCGCGAAATCCATGCTGCCACGCACGATGACATCTGGCTGCCACTGTTTGACCAACGCTAGCAGATCAGGAAACACTTTCTCGACGTACTGACCCGCCAACACTGGTAAGCCCATCGGCGGAGCGCCAGCATCCTCTACATGCAGCGAGGCTTCCGATGTAAAGGAATCGTTCGCCCTCTGATCAGAGGAGTGGACCTGCTGAGAGTTAGATGTCTCCCGCTGCCACTGCCAATCAAAGCCAGATGGCATCCGATCGGTTTGCGGCAATTGCTGCCAATCAAATTTAGCCGAGCGGCTCTCGGCAGGCAGTTGCTGCCAATCAAAACCAGCAGGTAGGGCGTGAAATCCAAGCGCCTCCACTACTGAAAGAAATGAGGGAGCGCATGCGAATACAACCTCATGTCCGGCGGTCTGGAGCGCACGCGCCAGCGGAACAACCGGATTCAGATGCCCTACCCCTTGCATGATTGTGATCATTACCTTCATAGCTAAGCATCTTTCTGCACAAAGCACATTGCTCTTTGCCAACGTCCTGTAACGTAACCCTATTTGCGGCGCTTTGCCGTGGCTTCAAGTATCCTGGTTTCTCTTCCGTCCTCCTCCAGACGATAAAGCGAGAGCATCCGCGTATCATCGTCCTTGTGCGTGATGACCTGTTTTTCTCGCACAGGCATTTTCGTAACGGGGTCCACGCCGTTGGCGATCATGGTCAGCGTCCGGCTCGGCTCGTCGTAATCGCCTTCCATCAAGACGCGGAAAGGATTCGTGGACTCGACCCACGTTCCGACGTATTTATTCCGGTTAGTGTCGTAGCCATAGACGCCGACGATCTGGTGGTCGCCATGAATTTCGGCCATAGTCCAGAGGCCGCCGTTCATCACTTTGTAGGTCTCAAAGCCCTGGAAGGACAGAGGGCGCGCGCCTGGAGGGCCGGCAAATATTTGCACGGTAGAATCCCAGGTACCCTCATCCTGGCTCAGTACTTTGTGGTGTGACGTAGGTCCGGCGTGTTCCGTTTCTCTCCGGTGGAAGTGCGCCCATTGCTCCTCCGAAGCGGATCCTTGTAGTTGGCTGCTATCGTGAGTCATAGCCATATCTTCATTGCTCCTTGCTAGCATCGGTCTCATGACGTTGTGCATGTGTAGACACCAGTGTTTAAGGTATGCATGAACACAAGCGCGCTACACACACACGTACATCATATTTTCCTTATGGTTTACTGGTCCTTCGCGTAATGAACGCCTGCTAATCTCTTCCGAGGCCCTGCCGGCCTACTTGCGGCGCTTCGCCTCGACCTCCAGCAACTTCATATCCGGCCCATCCTCGCGAGAACGGAATACCTGAAACACCTTCGTATCATCGTCCTTTTGCGAGATGACCTGCTTCACGCGTACTTGTTCACCGGTGGTCGGGTCCACGCCTTCAGCGATCAGGGTCAGGCTTCTGGTTTCCGCGTCGTAGGTACCCTCAGAGACATTCAAGTGGGTGTTCGTCGAGTCCGCCCAGGAGCCGACGTACCTGTCTTTCTGCGGATCAAAGCCATACATGCCCCAGCCCTCGAAGACTCCCCCTGGGTATTCGTAGTGCTGGCTCATGATCAGCCAGTTTCCGCCGTTCAGGAGCCTGTTCGTTTCGACTCCACTTGTAAGCATGGGGGAGACAACGGGGCCAAACATAAACTTTGCAAAGGTGGCATCCCAGATACCAGCGTGGCTTTGAAAGACCTCGCGATGTTTCTCAACGGTTTGCATTGCTTTCTCCTTTCTATTGCTGTTCTTGTTTGCGAAAAGCAGGATCTCCGGGCCACGGTTTAAGCTGGCCTATTTGCTGGAGTATGGACGTGGGGTTGTAAGAGAGCCAGCCCTCTACGATCTTGCCGTCCCTAAAGCGGTGAAAAGACATCGACCTCCATGACACCTTTTTGCCTGTTGGGGCGAAGGTACCCATTGGCGTCGGCATTTCAGCCAGGTGGGTGCCGGTCAAGGTATGATGGGTCGCCACCCATTCGCCTTCCCCTATCTGCTGATCGATGGTTGCCTTCAGATCGGGGAAAATGGTGTGAAGGGTCGCATGGTTATCACGGGCATGTCCTTCGCGATCCTCTGGTGCAGTGTAGACAACAGGCCAGAATTTGTAGTCGGGAGCGCACAGCTCCTTCACTATCTCCATGTTGCCCTTGCACATAAACTCAGCCACCATGAGGCGGATAGTAGCCTTGTTGCGCTCGATGGGATCTGTCTCAGTGGCAAGAATTTCTCTGGCCTCTTCGGCAAGCGTGGTTTCTTTTTGCATTACTCCTCACCTGTATTTTGAACTAGCGCAGCCATCGGCTGCGCATAATGCAGCGATCCGATGAAAATATCGGCCGCTGGCCGTTCTGACACCGTACAGCTCATGACAAAGAGCCACTGGCAATCTGTCCTTTGTGCCAGGAAAAAGGTGAATTCAAGAACGGTAAACGGTTTCTAGAGGGAATCCCAGGCTGACAATGAGCCATTCCTATGAGCCAGCGCTCTGGAGATGGATTCTCTCAGCCAGAATATGTGCGGTATCACCTCCTCTCGTTCCATTGGTAGAGAACTCAAACAAAAGAAGATGTGCTAAGCGAAACAAGAAAATGGGTCGAAAGAAACGTATCATCTCTTTTGCTCCCCAAGCCTGGCGAAACCGAGCTTACAGACTAGCGAGCGGCTGCATGGCTCTATCCGCATCTATGCAATTTGGGCAAAAGAGTGCCTATACGCTCTGGCAAATGTTGAGCGTAAAATCGAAATACAGGAATGTTCTAAAGCTTTACAAGTATTACGAGCAACTGTAATCAAACTACTCCCTGGTGTCAATCCTCCTCCAGGTCGGCTTGACGCATTATTTACCAGGGGAAATTAAGGAAAACACTCTGGTTGAAACACCCGCGTCCTTAACATGTTTCCAACTATACAGTCTGCCCCAAGGGGAGAGTCAAGGGCTGTATATACAATTTTCCGTATTTTTTTTAGAAGCGAGGAAAATTCGTAATGTGGAAAAAGTTCCTCTTGACTCTGCCCTTGGGGCAGACTGTATAGTTGGAAACACGGTGGAAACATCTATAAACGTAATGGGTGTACAGAGCGTCCAGAGAGGAAGCATAGATGGAAAATGAAACAGGGAGATACCAGATGGAACGTGTTCCCCAGCATGGTGAGGGTGCGCCTGAGCATCTACAAGCGCCAATTATGGTTGAACACCTGGTCAAGCGCTATATGCGTGTGCCACGAAACGCGGTAGACGATGTGAGCTTCAACGTGAGGCGCGGAGAGATCTTTGGGTTGCTGGGTCCCAATGGCGCTGGAAAGACAACTACTATTGGCGTACTGACGACCTACGTTCGCCCGACCAGCGGCACGATCCAGGTCGCAGGATACGATGTTACCGCCAATGCAGCAAGAGTCAAGCAGCGCATCGCGGTTGTGCCGCAGCGCAGAAACCTGGACCGCAAACTGCGTGCGCGCGAAAACCTGACGTTTCACGCTGCATATCATGGTGTGCCGCGTGCGATACGCGAGCGGCGCGCTGACGAGTTGCTGCAAGCATTTGGGCTTGACGAGCGAGGCAAAGACAAGGCAGATTACTACTCAGGCGGCATGGCGCAGCGCCTCTTGATTGCTCGGGCGCTGATGCACTCGCCGGAGGTGCTTTTTCTTGATGAACCCACGAGCGGGCTGGATCCGCAATCACGACTCTTCGTGTGGGATCGTCTGCGTGCCTTGCACGAAGCGGGAGTAACGATTCTGCTGACCACGCAGGATCTCGACGAGGCTGATACGCTCTGTGAACGCATCGCCATCATGGATCATGGTCATATCCTGGCGCTGAATACGGCTGATGAGTTGAAGAAACTGGTCCCCGGCGGATCAATGCTGGAGCTACATGTGCGACTCACGAACGGATACAGAGGTGAAGCCACCGAATCGCCTGCCGCCACCTCATTATTGCGCACCTTGCGAGAACTACCGGGGGTTATACAGGTGGACCTGGCTAAAGATGTAGCAAAAGACGCCAACAAGCAAGAATGGTCTGGCTGGTGGCAAGGAGGCGGAGGTTGGGGAGGCGGCCAGCAAAACTGGTCTCGCTGGCAGCGGCAAGGAGGCCGGGGCAGCAAGCAGCAAGAGCGCAAGCAGTCTCAGCCGCAAGGAGCCGCTGACGATGCCAACAAGCAGCAAGCGCCTCGAACGACGGCAGACAACAAGGGCCAGGATTGGTCCCAATGGCAGCAAGGCAAGGCTGGCGGCGAGCAGCAGGATTGGTCCCAATGGCAACAGGGCAAGACTGGCGGCGAGCAGCAAGACTGGTCCCAATGGCAGCAGGGCAAGACTGACGGCAAGCAGCAGGATTGGTCCCAATGGCAGCAGGGCAAGACTGACGGCAAGCAGCAGGATTGGTCCCAATGGCAGCAAGGAGACTGGGGAAAAGATACACAGGACGCGAACGAGCCAGGATTGCTCGTTTACCGGATATATACCACCGATTTACGCCCACTCGTCGGTCCGGCTACTCAGGCGGTACTGGCGGCAGGCACGGAACTGCGAGATCTACATGTGGCGAGGCCAAGCCTGGAGAATGTGTTCATTTATCTGACGGGGAGGGCATTACGCTGATGAGTCAAATCAATTTACACACCCAACAACCTGTACTGAAAAGCATGATCGGCGAGACGCCGGAAGCGCCGATGTATCGATCGGGCGGACAGGCCGCAATCATTGCTTTCCTGGCGATGCTGCGTCGCGACTTGTGGGTCACGGGGCGCGAACTGATTCCGTTCTTGCTCCAGGTACTGGTACAACCACTCTTTCTGCTGTTTATCTTCGGCAAGATATTACCAGCCATCAATATTGCCGGAGCAAGTTACGCACCCTTATTGTTGCCGGGCGTAGTTGCGCTCTCCACATTGACGGCTGCTATGCAAGGCGTCACCGTACCCCTGTCCGTGGACCTGAGCTTTACGCGAGAGATTGACGACCGGCTTCTTTCGCCGCTGCCCGTCGCGCTGGTTGCCATAGAGAAGGTTATCTACGCGGCAGTGAGCGGCCTGATTGCGGGGGCTGTGATCTTCCCGTTAGCCTACTTGATTCTGGGAAGCGGCTACCAGGTCAGAGGCGATGAGATCGGGTTGCTGATCGGCCTGTTGATCCTGACCGCCATCGCCGGCGCCTGTATGGGACTGGCCCTGGGTACGCTGATCAATCCTAGCCAGATTGGCCTGTTGTGGGCCATCATTCTTACACCCCTGCTTTTCACGGGTTGTTCGTTCTATCCCTGGACATCGCTGGCAGCCATTAAATGGTTCCAGATTGTGACTCTGT
>Ga0102924_1001537_pt1 | contig 26523 bp, 24 predicted proteins | sample PaiPotPPM11metaG_FD_80116 | JGI IMG/M metagenome (GOLD analysis project Ga0102924, IMG submission 80116) | Iron sulfur acid spring bacterial and archeal communities from Banff, Canada, to study Microbial Dark Matter (Phase II) - Paint Pots PPM... ... | reverse complement strand
GGTGGCGCAGGTCTTCTGCCTCGGGTCGCAGCGACTGCGCGCCGACGAGGCCCCGCCCCCGCCCTTGCCGCAGATCGACGGCTTTCAGCCGCTCAGCTCGTTCCTAACCGGTCCGGCGCTCACGTCGAAGGCGACGCAGATCATTCACGGCGCCCGCGAAGCCTTCGAGATGCACTCCGCGTCGGAGCTGCCGCTCGTCACTCCGCTGCCGCTCTTCAGCGCGCTCTCGCACGAGGCCTTGCGCGAGCTCATCGCGAGCTTCGAAATGACGACTGTCCCCGCGGGGCAGGTCGTCATCGAGGAGGGGACCGAGGGCGCGGAAGCGTACATCGTGGCGCGCGGCGAGCTCGAGGTGACTCGCCACGGTCCGGACGACGGCGACGGCAGGCCGGACATCGTGCTCGCCAGGCTGACGAGCGGCGCGCTCTTCGGCGAGATGGCGCTCCTGTCGCGCGCACCTCGGGCCGGCAGCGTGACCGCGACGCGGGCGTCGATCCTGCTCGTTGCGCGGCGCGAGGCGCTCGAGGCGGTCGCCGAGAGGCGGACCGAGGTGGGGGTCGAGCTCGCGGCGCACTGCAGGCGGCGCATGGTCGCGAACCTGGCGAGGACCTCGCCGGTGCTCGTCTCGGTTCCCGCGGCCGAGCGGGCGCCGCTCGTCGAGCGGTTCGAGACGCGCATCTTCGAACGCGGCGCGAAGCTCGTGACCGAAGGGGAAGACGCGCAGGGGCTGCACCTCGTCGCCTCCGGGGAGGTCGCCGTCGTCGCGCACGAAGGGGGCGAGTCGGTCGTGCTGGCGACGCTCCCCCCAGGGGAAACCGTGGGCGAGGTCGCGCTCGTCCTCCGACGGAAGGCCAACGCCGACGTCATCGCCGTGCATCCGACGGTGACCCTGTTCTTGCCGCGCGAGGAGTTCCTGTCGCTGGTGCAGGACCACCCCGCGATCCTCCATGGACTCTACATGACCGCCGTCCGGCGTGACGACGAGACCATGCGTGCGCTAGATTCCGCGCCTGCAGCCGTCGCGGACGACTACGTCCTCCTGTAACGCCGCGCGCCGGCGAAGCGGCGGCCCGACGAGTCCAATCCATGGGTGATCCCGTTCCCGCCAGCGAATCCGCGTCGCCTGCAGAGGGCGGGCAGGGGCATGCGCACGCGGGGTCGGACGAAGACGGACATGGGCACGCGCGGGCGGGCGCGAGCGGGCAACGGCACGCGCACTCGTCGCCGGCGGCGCAGGGCGCGTTCACGGCGGGCGAAGCGCGACAGGCCCGGCGCCTGGTCATCGTGCTCGCTCTGGTGAGCGCGTTCTTCGTGCTCGAGCTGGGCGGCGCGCTGCTCGCCGACAGCGTCGTGCTGCAGGCGGACGCGCTGCACTTGCTGATGGACGTGCTGGCGCTCGCCGTGAGTCTCCTGGCCATGAGGCTGGCCGTACGTCGGCCGACCCCGCGCTTCACCTACGGCCTGCGGCGCGCAGAGCCCGTCGCGGCCATCTTCAGCGCGTTCCTCGTGCTCGCCACGACCGTGGGCATCTTGCTCGAGGGCATCGAGGCGCTCCACGAACGCACGCCACCTCGCGCGGGCGTCATGCTCGTCATCGCGGTCATGGCTCTCCTCGTGAACGGGGCGAGCGCTTGGCTCCTGCACGACGTGATCGGCCACGGGCACGGGCACCGGGACGACCCGGACAACCCGGACGACCGGGAGGATGGGGAGGCCCACGCGGAGGACGAGCCACATCGGCACGGGCACGAGCACGGACACGCGCACTCGCATGGACGGGGGGGGCACGCGCTGAACCTGCGGGGCGCGTGGCTGCACCTCCTCGGCGACACGCTGGGAGCGCTGGCCGCGCTCTGCGCCGCGCTCGTCATCCATTTCGGGGGGCCGCCTTCGGCCGACCCCATCGCGAGCTTCGTCGTCGCGGCGATCCTTCTCTTCGGTGCGCTTCGTTTGCTACGCGACGCGACACACGTGCTGTTCGAGGCGGCGCCGTTCCACCTGCCCGTCGAAGCGATCCATCAGGTGGTGGCCGCGTTTCCCGGAGTCGTTGGGGTGCACGACCTTCACGTCTGGACGCTGGGGGCCGGGCACGACGCGGTCACCGTCCACGTGAAGACGACCTCCGACGACCCGTCGCTCGGCCAGCGACTTTCGCAGCGCATCCGCGCTGTTCTGCACGCGGAATACGTGACCGTGCAGGTGGAGGTCGGGGGCGATTCGTGCGGCAGCGCGGACTGACGCCCCGCGCCGCATGTCGCGCGCCCGCTCGCCTCCCGCTTGACCACGTCACGGCGTTTGAGTACGCCGAAGCCCCCATGCGCACCTCCGTTCGCCTCGTGCTCGCCGCCGCCCTCGCGCTCCTCGTCTCGCTGGCCGGCAAGACCGCACTCGCCCAGCAGACCATGAAGGTAGCCGTCGTGGACGTGCAGCGCGCCGTCATGCAGACCGAAGATGGGCTGCGCGCGCAGGCGACCCTCAAGAAGCTCTTCGATAGCCGCCAGCAGGAGTTGAACAAGAAGCAGGCGGATCTGCAGAAGCAGAAGGAGGAGATCGACAAGCAGTCGAAGGTCCTCTCGCAGGCGGCGCTCCAGAAGAAGGTGGACGAATGGCAGAAGCAGATGGTCGAGCTGCAGACGACGTTCGTCGAGTACAATAAGGAGCTCGAGAAGAAGCAGCGCGAGCTGCAGGACCCCATCCTCGAGCGCATCGTCGCGACCATCAAGCGCATCGCCGGCACGGACGGATATGACCTCATCGTCGATCGGGCGACGGTCGCGTTCTCGCGCAGCGATCTCGACCTCACCGATCGCGTGATCCAGGTCGCCAACGGGGGCGCGCCGGGCGCCGGCTCGACCGGTACCTCCGGCGGCGGGGGAGCGGTTCCGGCGAAGGCAGCGACGCCGACTCCCTCGGCCAAGCCCTGAGGCGGGGGCACGTCTCGCCGAGGGCGGGCGGAAGCTGCGTGTGAGCGTGCCGGTGGCGCCGAAGGGAGTCGTCTGGGACGGCGTAGTTCGGCTCGCAGGCGAGGAGCTGCGCGCGCTGGCAGCGAAGCACGGGGGGAACATCCTCTCGGGGGGCGGCTACGCGGCCGCGCGCCTCGTGCCGCCTGCCTCGGCGCGCGAAGGCGATCTGGCCCCACTGCTCGCGTCGCGCCACGCGGCGGCGGCTCGCGAGGCGGTGGCTCGCGGCGCGGCGCTGCTCGTCGACGCGACGCTGGCCACGCGGGTGGAAGACATGAGCGCAGCCGCGGTATGGGTGCACCCCCATGCGACGTGGGCCATGGCCGGGGTGCTCGACGGCGCGTTCGTGCCGAACGCCCCGGCGCTGGTCGGAGAGGGGTCGTCGATCGCACCGAGCGCGGTGCTCGGGCCGCGCGTGGTCGTTGGATCGGGGGTCATCGTCGGGGCCGGGAGCGTCATCGGTCACCCCGGTTTCGGCTGGGCCACAGGACCCCGAGGCGCCGTCCGCGCCGTCCCGCAGCTCGGCGGCGTCTTCCTCGAGGACGACGTCGTCATCGGCCCGCTCTGCACGATCGACGCAGGCACGCTCGGGCCGACGCGGATTCGCCGCGGTGCGAAGCTCGACGCCCACGTGCACGTCGGCCACAACGCCGACATAGGGGAGGGCACCATCGTCGCCGCGCAGTGCGGCTTCGCCGGCTCCGTCACGATCGGCCGGGGTGTGCTCGTTGGCGGTCAGGTGGGCGTCGCCGATCACGTCACCATAGGCGATGGCGCGCGGATCGCCGCGAAGAGCGGCGTCATCGGCGATGTACCGGCGGGCGCCGTCGTGGCAGGATATCCCGCCGTTCCGCGCTCCCGCTGGTTGCGCGCGCTGGCCGCGCTCTACCGCGGTCGACAGCGGCTCACTCGGGGTTGACGTACGTGAAAGCAAACACCTCGATCGAGATCGATCGCATCCTCCACATCCTGCCGCACAGGTGGCCCTTCGTTCTCGTCGACCGCGTCACCTCCGTGGTCCCCCGCGAGCGCATCGTCGGGCACAAGTGCGTGACGATGGGCGAGCCCTGGTTCCAGGGGCACTTCCCGGCGCGCCCGATCATGCCGGGGGTCCTCATCATCGAGGCGCTCGCGCAGATCGGCGGCATCCTCGCGTACGCGAGCGAGCCCTTCGACGCCTCGAGCTCGCTCATGTACTTCCTCGGCATCGACAAGGCGAAGTTCCGCCGGCCCGTCACGCCGGGCGATCGCCTCGACCTCGAGGTGGCCATCGTGCATCACCGCACCAACGTCTGGAAGTTCCGCGGAGAGGCCTCCGTCGACGGCACGCTCTGCGCTAGCGCCGAGCTCCTCGCGAGCGTCGTCGACCGTACGGCGTAGCGCATGGCCCGCGTGCACCCCTCGGCCATCGTCGACGCCCGCGCAGAGCTCGCGCCGGACGTCGTCGTCGGTCCGTACGCGATCGTCGAGCCGGGCGTCGCGCTCGGGCCCGGGTGCGTCCTGCACGCGCACGCCATCGTGCGCGGTCCCGCGTCGCTCGGCGCGCGCAACGTCGTGCATCCGTTCGCGGTCGTCGGCGGCGAGCCGCAGGCCAAGCGACACACGGGGGGTTCCGGGCGCATCGAAACCGGCGACGACAACGTGTTCCGCGAGCACGTGACGGCGCACGGCGGTACCGAGGGTCGCACGACGCGCCTCGGGCGCGGCAACCTCTTCATGGTCGGCGCGCACGTGGCGCACGATTGCGTCGTCGGCTCGTCGTGCGTGCTCGCCAACGGCGTTCAGCTCGCCGGTCACGCCGTCGTCGAGGACTGGGCGACCTTCGGGGGCCTCAGCGGCGTCACCCAGTTCGTCCGCGTCGGCGAGAGCGCGTTCGTTGCCGCGGCCGCCGCGTGCGAGCGCGACGTGCCTCCGTTCGTCGTCGTGCAGGGAGACCGCGCCCGCGTTCGCGGCGTGAACGTCGTGGGCCTCCGCCGCCGCGGCGTACCGGAGGCGAGCATCGGCGCCCTCCGCCGGGCCGTGCGCAAGCTATGGCGATCGGGCGGCACGGTCGCCTCGGCGCTCGACGAGCTCGCGGGCGACGGCGACCCGTGGGTCCGGCGGCTCGTCGAGGCGGTTCGCCGCGACGGCTGATGCGAGTGCAGGGACAGTCGTCCTACGGCTGCTTACCGCCGCCCATGATGTCGTCGAAGGCGCGGTCGAACTCGTCGTCGGCCCCGACCGCGGCACGCATCGGTTGCTTCGGTTGCGTCGACTGCAGGCGGCGAATGCGCTCCTGGACGTCGCGGAAGCCGGGGATGAGCTTCGCCGCACGCTGGAAGTACTCGAGCGCCTGCTTGTTCACGCGCTTCACTTCGTACGCCGCGCCGATCTCGTACGAGAGGGCGGCCTCCTGGTCCTTCGTACAGTCGGGCGACTGCAGCGCGCGCGTGAACGAGTCGATGGCCTCGTTCAAGTTGCCCCGCTCGATCTGGATCATCCCGATCATCGAGTGGCACACGCACGCGCGTCGCGGATCCCGCGCCGCGGTCTCGAACTCGCGGATTGCGTCCTCGAGGAGGGCCATCTCCTTGTAGGCGACGCCCAGGTCGTAGTGGCTCTGCGCGTCGTCGACGCCGATCTGCTTGGCGACGCCCTCCTTGAACTTCGCGAACACTTCTTCGACGTCGACCTGGTCGATCGGCGCGCCGAAGCCTGCCTCGGGGGCGAGCTCCGCGGGGTCGATTCCGCCGAACGACTCGGCGATGTCGAACGACCGATCCTCGGCGTATTCGCCCGCCGCCGCTTCGGCGGAGGGGGACGGCCGCGTGCCCGACCCGCCCTGAACGCCGCGCTCCTGCGCGTCGAGCTCCGCGAGCCTCTCGAGCAAGAGCGGATGGTTCGGCAGGCGCGCAAGCTGCTCCTGAAGGATGGTCCGTGCGTCCTCGAAGAGGCCGCGCGACGCGAAGAACTCGGCCTCTTCGAGCGCTGACTCGAGCTCCGGCGCACCGCCGGGACCGCCCGAACGAGACGCGGTCGGGTGCACCGCCGCGTAAGACTCGTTCGACTCCGTGAGGTCGGGCGCCCCCGGAGGGGCCACTTCGCTCTCGGTCGCCGGCTCGAGCGGGAAGCTCGGGAGCGGCGCGTCGCCGAAGGGGTCGTCGATCGAGTCGAACGACGGGCGTCCGCGCTGCGTCCCCGTGTTGATGCTCGGCTCGGAGTACGAGCGCATCGACACGTCCTCCGGGCCGATCTCCTCGAGGTCGTAGGAGGGCAGGGGACCTTCTGGATCGTACGCCTCGGCGGGCCGTGGCGCGGCCTCGCCCTCGACGAAGTCGTCGGGCGCGATCTCCGGCACCGAGGACGCGGGCTCCTCCACGAGCTCGTATCCGAGCTCGTGGAGCATCTGCATCGCCCGTGCGTTGTGCGGGTCGATCGCCAGAACGTCCTGCAGCGTGCGCGCGGCGCCCTCTCCGTCCAGCGCGTCGATCTCGAGCCCTGCGAGCTCGATCATGACCGCGCAGGCGTCGTCGGCGCGTCCCGTCTCGAGCAGGAGGTCGCGCAGCATCTCGTGCACTTCGCGCGAGCGCGGCGCCATCTCGAGCCCGATGCGCAGCGTCTCCACCGCCTTGGCGGGCAGCCGGGCGCGCCGGAACGACGCTGCCTCCGCCAGGATTCGCATCACGCGTTCTTGCTCGCCGGCGACCGACGTCGGCGGCTCGCCCACTTCCTCGGCCGCGTCGTAGCCGTTCTCGAACGGGATGCCCCCGTCCGCGTGCTGGGCGGGTGCGTCCTCGTCGTCGGCCTCCTCGAGCTCCTCGTCCTCGATGTCGCCGTCGCCGACGTCCTCGTACGAGTTCTCCGTCGGCATGCGGCCACGCGGCGGAGCGTATGCGTCGCCGTCGTCGTCGGACATCGACGGCGCCGGCCGTGCCGCGCGCTCCTCGGGCTCCGACAGGGACGGCGGAGGCGGGGCGGGGGCCGACGAGACCATCGTGAGCTGGCGGACGCCCTCGTCGTTGGGCGCGAGCTTGAGCAGTCGGGTAAGGAGCTCGCGAAAGAGCTCTGTCTTGCCCGACTCGCGCGCGATGCGCGCCATCTCCTTCTGGACTTCGATCGCCTTGGCTGCCTGACCGATCTGGTTGAAGGCCTTCGCCAGGAGACCAAGCGTGTCGAGGTCGCGCGGGTTTGCCTGGAAGCAGATCTGCAGCTTCGCGAGCGCCTGCATGCCGTCGTTCGGCGAACCACGCCCGAGGTATTGCTCGGCCGCGATGCGCGCAGGGGCGGGGTCGGCCTTGTGGTGGAGGAGGCGCTCGAGAACCTTGATCGCGTCGTCACGTCGCCCGAGCTTCACGAGCTGAGCTGCGGCGGTGCCGAACTCCTGCACGGCGGCGTCGGCGTCCTTCACCCGGGACAGCGCCTCCGCCAGCCGCAAGTGCGGCAGCGGATTGGTGGGGTCGAGCTCGACGATGCGCCGGAAGACCTCGATGGCCTCCGCATCCCGGCTCTGGCGTTGGAGGCGCGTGGCCACCTCGTCGAGGGCGGCGAGCGCGTCGCTCGTCAGCCCGAGCTGCTGGTAAAGCTCGGCAAGCTTCGGGGTGATGTGCGAGTACTTGTCGTCGAGCTGGGGCAGGTGCTTCGCGATGATCTCGCGAATCTGCTTGTAGACCGCGATCGCCTTCAGGGCGAAGCCCTGGCTCGAGTAGAACTTGCCGACGCGCTCGTACGTGGCCACGGCGTCGGCGTACGCCTCCATCTTCGATTGGAGGTCGCCGATCTTCAGGAGGGTCCGCGCGTCGTTCGGATCCTCCTGGATGACCCTCTGGTACTCGATGACCGCCTTGTCGTACTTCTTCTTCTCGACGTACTTCTGGGCGGCGGCGAGCACCTTTTCTCGGTCAATCGCCACGGCTCGGGATGCTCCTTGGGATGCGGGTGCTTCGTGCGGCTAGCGCGGCTGGCGTGCGAGGCGCGCACGATGACAAGTTCGTCGTAAGCCTTCGATGCTCCCCCGAAGCGGTCGCGCTCCTCCTCTGGCACGGCCGTGTTGCGCGCCGCGGAGCGGCGCGTTTTCGAGCCGTGAAGATAACGAAGAACGGGCGGGGGAGGGATGCGGTGAGCAGTGCCGAGGTAAAGAATACCTCCGTTTTACCTGGGCTGCATACTTCGAGCAGATCCATCTCCCGAGAGCGGGCCTGCAATGTCGAGGGGTTATGCCTGAGGTGGCGGCCTCTGTCGATGTAGGCAAACGACGGCCGAGGCTCGCTGGAAGGGAAAGTTTCCGCTCGCCTCGAGCTCCTCCGTACCCAACTCCTCCGTTCCCAAGAGGGCCAGCAGGGCCAGGAGGGCCCGGAGCGCCCACGACCGGTGCGCTCGCCACCGCGAGAGCCTTTTGCCGGCGGACGGCCCCCCTCGACGTCCCCCCCCGCAGCACGTAGGTTGGCCGAGAACCCATGGCTACGCAGTCGGCGCTGTATCGCGCTCCCTTTGGTCCTGCAGGAACCTCGGCTATCGACGCGGCCCTCGCCGAGAAACTCCTGGCCATCGCGCTCGCCCGCGGGGGCGACTACGCCGACCTGTTCTTCGAGTACCGCGCCGCGGGGGGCCTGGTCTTCGACGAGGGTATCCTCAAGAGCGCCTCCCGCGGTGTGTCGATGGGCCTCGGCGTGCGCGTGCAGAAGGGCGACGCCACGGGCTACGCGTATGTCGAGCGCCTCGACTGGGACGCGATGAAGCGCGCCGCCGAGACGGCCGCGCAGATCGCCAGTGGGGGCGGGGCACCTCGTCCGATGAGCGTCGTATCGCGCGCCGAGGAGCTCCCGCGCCGGTACGACGTCGAGCAGGTGACCCTCGATGCGCCCGGTACCGACAAGCGCAAGCTCCTCGAGCGCGCCGCCGCCGAGGCGCACGCGTTCGACCCCCACGTGCTCAAGGTCGAAGCGAGCCTCTCGGAAGAGATTCGCGAGATCCTCGTGGTGACGAGCGACGGGACGATGTCCAGCGACACGCAGCCGCTCGTGCGCTTCGGGGTGCGAGTCATCGCCGAGAAGGGCGGCAAGCGGCAGGAAGGGTCGAGCGGCGGAGGCGGCCGAACGAGCCTCGGGTACTTCGAGGGGAAGAGCCCCGAGTACCACGCGCGAGAGGCCGCCCGCCAGGCGATCGCGATGCTCGACGCGCAGGAAGCTCCCGCCGGGCAAATGGAGGTCGTCCTCGCCCCCGGCGACAGTGGAATCCTGCTGCACGAAGCGGTGGGCCATGGCCTCGAGGCGGATTTCAACCGCAAGGGGACCAGCAACTACTCCGGAAAGATCGGCGAGCCGGTCGCGAGCGATGTCTGCACGGTGGTGGACGACGCGACCCTCCTCCAGAGCCGCGGGACGATCAACGTGGACGACGAGGGCAACGAGCCCCGGAGCACGACGCTCATCGAAAAGGGGAAGCTCGTCGGGTACATGCACGACCGCCTGAGCTCCCGCCATTACGGTCTGCGCCCGAGCGGGAACGGCCGGCGAGAGAGCTTCGCCAGCGCGCCGATGCCGCGGATGACGAACACGATTCTCCTGGCCGGCCCGCACGATCCGGAGGAGATCCTGAAGAGCGTGAAGCGGGGAGTGTACGCAAAGAAGTTCGGCGGTGGACAGGTCGACATCGCCAACGGGGATTTCGTCTTCTCCCTGACGGAGAGCTACCTCGTAGAAGACGGCAAGATCACGGCGCCGCTGAAGGGCGTAAACCTGATCGGCAACGGCCCGGACGTCCTCCGCCGCGTGACGATGCTGGGCGATGACGTGCAGGTGAGCGACGGCATCTGGACATGCGGCAAGGACGGGCAGAGCGTCCCCGTGGGCGTCGGCTGTCCGACGGTGAAGATCGCCGCCATCACGGTCGGCGGCACCCGAGTCGGCTGACGCGATTTCATGATACAAGTCGCGGTCCGTGGCTCCTCATACGGCCAAGCCGCCTTCCTACATCCTAGTCGTCGGCCACTCGCCCCAGCTCGAGAACCCCGAGGGCGCGGCCGCCATGCTCCGCCAGCTCGGCTCGGAGGTCCTGGCGCTCGACCTGTGGGACGACTTCTCCGCTGCGGTCGATCAGTCGCGAGGCGGCGGTATCCGCGCGATGGTGTTCGAGGCCGCCGAGCGTCCCGACCTCGCCGCGGCGGCGCTGCGGGCCGCGCGGAAGGTCCACGAACTCGGGGAGACGCCCGCGATCGTCGCCCTTCCCCCGCGGCAGATTACGACCTACGACCCGTCCTGGGGCTTCGATGACTTCATCGTCGTTCCGTGCGTCCCTGCGGAGCTGTACGCGCGTATCCGCGCGCTCGAGTGGAAACGGAGCGAGTTCTCGACCGAAGAGCGGCTGAAGATCGGGACGGTCGTCGTCGACCGCGCCGCCCACGAGGTGAGCGTCGAGGGCCGGCGCGTGACGCTCACGGCGAAGGAGTTTGCGCTCCTTGCGTTTCTCTCGATGAACCGTGGCCGCGTGTTCTCGCGCGAGACGTTGCTCGCCCGCGTATGGGGCAGCCGGTACGAGGGCGGCGCACGGACGGTCGACATCCACGTACGGCGGCTGCGCGCGAAGCTCGGGGACACCCTGCCTCTCGAGACTCTCCGCGGCGCCGGGTACAAGCTTCGCGCGCCGAGTGAGCTCGCGAAACGATGAAGACGGCGCGCATCGCCGTCAGCGTCGGTTGCCCCAGCGGGGTCGGTCCGGAGGTCAGCGTCGTCGCTGCGGTCGAGCAGCATGGCGCGCGCGTGCTCTTGGTCGGCGACTGGGGGGCGATCGAGGAGGCCGCGCGCGGCCGCAGGATCGACCCGAAGAAGAAGCTCGTGCGGGTGACGAGCCCGGAAGAGGCATGGTCGGTCCCAGGTCGCGTCCCGGTGTGGCAACCGACCGCGGATCTGCCGCGGCGCGACCGCAAGCCAGGGGCGCCTACGGCATCCGGTGGTGCGGCGCAGCTCGCGTGGATCGACGCGGCGTGCGATCTCGTCGCGCGCGGCGGAGCGGACGCGCTGGTCACCGGTCCGGTCAGCAAGGAGGCCATCGTGCGCTCCCGCGCACCTGGTTCGGCGCGCTTCCTAGGGCACACGGAGCACCTGCAGCGCCGGCTCATGGCGCCGGAGGTGGTCATGGCGTTCTGGTCGCCCGAGCTCGTGACTACGCTCGCGACGACGCACCTGCCGCTGGCGCGGGTCCCGCGCGCGGCGAATGCCGAAGCGGTCTCGCGCGCCACGTATTGGCTCTCCTGGCTCCTTGCGCGCCTCTCGCGGCGTCCTCCGCGCATCGCGGTCGCGGCGCTCAACCCCCACGCCGGCGAGGGCGGCCTCCTCGGCCGCGAGGAGTCTGCATCCATCGCCCCGGGCATCGCCCGCGCGCAAGCGCGGCTGAAGCGCGATCGGGTCGCGGCCGTCGTCGAGGGACCCATCCCCGCGGAGACGGCGTTCCGTCTCGCGCGAGCCCACCGGTGGGACGGCGTCGTGGCGATGTACCACGACCAGGCGACCATTCCGATGAAGCTCGCGAGCTTCGGCGACGCCGTGAACGTCTCGCTCGGGCTCCCCATCGTGCGCACAAGCGTCGACCACGGCACCGCGTACGATCGGGCGGGTACCTTCACTGCGGACGCGCGCGGCATGCATGCCGCGATGGCGCTCGCCGGCAAGTTGGCCGTCAGTGCCGGCCGAAGAGCGCGTACGCCAGCCACGCCATCAAGAGGACGAAGACCGCGACCGCGCTGAGCGTGATCGGCAGCGGCGTACGCGCAGGCTTCGGAGTCTTCGTCGAGAGCAGCATCTGCGTCGCGGCGACGACCAGCGCGTCGAGCTTGTCCTTGGCGCGCGCTCCCCGTTCGATGTCGCCGGCGAGCGCACGGTAGCGCCGGGCGACCTCGGGCAGCGCCTGCGTGCGCATCGCGTGCTCGAGCAACGCGGCGTGCGGCTTGTCGTCATCCCAGGCCTCGAGCACGCGCTCCCAGAGGGTCTCGAGTAGCGGGTCGCTCGTTCCGTCCGGCCCCACGCCCAGCTATTTCCTCACCGCGGTGCCCGTGCGGTCAAGCCTTCACGTCGTCGGCGCGAACGCGCAGCGCGGAGTCGATCCAGATCGTGACCGGGCCGTCGTTGCACGAGTGGACGCGCATCTCGGCCCGGAAACGGCCCGTCTCCACGCGCAGCCCGAGCGCGAGCGCCTCGCGAACGGCGGTGTCGTAGGCGATCTGGGCTTCCACCGGCGCCATGGCCTCGTCGAAGCTCGGCCGGCGGCCGCGCCGGACGTCGCCATACAGCGTGAACTGGCTGACGAGGAGGAGCGCGCCTCCGACGTCGCGCACGCTGAGAGACATTTTGCCGGCATCGTCGGGGAAGATCCGCAGGTTCGCGATGCGCGAGAGGACCCAGGCGCGGTCCTCGTCCTTGTCGCCGCGGCCGAAGCCGACGTACGCGAGGAGCCCCCGCTCGATAGCGCCGACCGTGGTCCCGCCGACCTCGACGCGCGCGCTGGATACGCGCTGCACTACCGCCCGCATGCCGGCCTCACGGGAGGGGGACCCGGAGCTCGCGCGCGAGGCGCGAGGCGAGGTCGAAGTACGTGGCGCGGTCGTATTGCTCGTTGAGGATGCAGAAGTCGCGTCGCGAGAGATTGACGCATCCGAAGCAGTAGGTGCACGCGCTGCACCCGATCGAGCGCACGAGGTATGCGCTGCCGGCGCACCGCTCGGCCTCCGCGCAATGCTGGCAAGCGATGCATCCGACCGATCGCACACAATGCGTGCAGTCGATGCAGTCGGAGCATCCCTCGCAGTAATGGCAGCGTGTCAGGCCGCGACCTTGGACGCAGAACGTGCAGTCGGAGCAGCGTTCGCAGTCGCCGCACTCCAGGCAGCGGAGGTTGGGGCTCTTTGCTGCCAGAGCCAGGAGCTTGCGCCACGCGCCTTCGAACTCTGCGCCCGTCATCGAAGAGAACGGCGAGCCTGGCGAAACCGAGACGTGCCGGTCAAGCCCTTCGCCGCTTTTTTGCCCGCAGTCGCCTCCTTGTGGGACCGTGTGCGACACGGAGGCCCACCGATGTTTGTCGCACGCTCCTGCCTTGCCGCTGCCGTCGCGCTCCTCGTCCCTGCTCTCGCGAGTGCCGAGCCCCGATCCGGGAGGCCCATCCGCACCGCGCGCGTCCAGAAGACAAGCGCGCCGGGATCCACCCACGTTTGCCTGAAGTCCCCGGTCGAGGTCGTCGCCGGAAGCGAGTCCGCGACCTTCGCCCTCGAGAAATGCGATGGCTCGTTGGCCCCGCTGGCGGTCGACGAGCTCTCGATCCTCGCGAGGCCCGGGAGCGCCGCGAAACCCAAAGAGTCGCTCGACATTTTGAGCCGGACCCGCGGCTCCGAGCTCGCACCCGGGATCCGTCGCGTCGACGCCGGCCTGCTCCAGCGCCTCCAGACGGTGGCCGACCACTTCCGCAAGGGAACCGACGCACCCCGCGTTCTGCTCGTGTCGGGCTATCGCCCTCGGAGCGCGCGGAGCTTCCACTCTTCCGCCCGTGCTCTCGACTTCCGCATCGATGGCGTGAACAACGAGTCGCTCGTCGCGTTCTGCAAGACGCTGCCGGACACCGGCTGCGGGTACTACCCGAACAGCGTCTTCGTGCACATGGACGTCCGCAACCCCGGCAGCGGGCACGTCGCCTGGATCGACGCGAGCCACCCGGGGGAAGCGCCGAAGTACGTCAGCGAATGGCCGCCGCGAACCGACGCGCGCGTCGACGGGCTTCCGTCGCTGCCCGCCGAGGACGAGGCCCACGAGGCGGACGCGGCGGCGATCGGCGCGGCGCGCGGCCGCAAGGACCTGCGTCCCTTCTTCTTCTGATTCTGATTGGCTACTTGGTCCGCGACGGCTCCGCGGACTGCGCGCTCTCTGCCTTCGACGTCTCCGGCTCCTTGGCCTCCTTGATCTCCTTCGCTTCGCCCTGCTTCGGCGCAGCGACCTGTCTGGGCGCCTCGCCGTGCCCCTTAACCTGGATGCGCTTGGGCGCGACTTCAGGCTTCTTGGGGATCCGCACCGTGAGAATCCCCTCGTTCATTTCGGCCTCGACCTCGTCCGTGCGGAGGGACTCCGGCAGGGCGAACGATCGAGTGAACACTCCGTACGTGCTCTCGATGCGGTGGTAACCCTCGCGCTCCTCGGAGCGCTCGAGCTTTCGTTCGCCGCTAATCGTGAGCACGTTGTTCTCGACGCTGATGTTGACGTCTTCCGGTTTGACGCCGGCGAGCTCCGCCTTTACGACGATCGCATCTTCGTCTTCGTAAATGTCGACCGCCGGCGCGAAGGCCCTTCGCTCGTCCGGGGCCCAGGTCCGGAACAGCTGATCGGTCAGGCGCTGCATCTCGCCGAAGGGATCCCAACGCGTCAGAGTGGCCATGATCTCACCTCCTCTTTCTCCAGACTCGTTAAGCATCGGGGATGGGGGCTGCAGCTCAGGCCTCTTGCCTGGCACCGCGGAGCGTGGCAAAGGCGCGAGTGTGCACCTACCCAGCGATTCGGACGAGGAGCCGGAGGTTCCCACGGTGACACTCGGCGGGACCACCCGCGCCAGAGTGCGCGTCGGCGAGGAGAGGCCCCGCTGCGAGTCTCCCTGCCCCGGATGCAGCGCCTATTACTTCGCGCTGCACGCGACCGGCTGCGACTTCGAGCAGTGCCCAGCTTGCGGCGGCCAACTCGCCTCCTGCAGCTGCCGCTGAGCCGTCGCCCCCCTCAACCTCACCAGGCGCGCCCGGCGGCCACGCCGAAAAGGCCGGGTCCGACGATCGGGATGCACCTTAGCCCGAGACCGCGATCGCCCGATGTGCCCCGGGTTCGCGCGCGAAAGGCGCTACCGATCGAGTAGCCGATGGCGTGTCCCAAGAGCGCCCCCGCGATCACGTCGGATGTCCAGTGCCGATCGCCGTCGATGAGCCCGAAGCCGATCGCGACGGCGAGCGGGTACCCGACGAGAGGGATCCACAGCCGATCGGGGTAGTATGCCGAGAGCGCGGCCGCGACGGCCGTGGCCGCCGAGGTGTGGCCGGACGGCCACGCGGGCAGCGGCCAGACGGACCCGAAGGGGTGAAACTGACGAGCGTACTCGGGGTGGTCGAGGCGGTCCGGCGCGTTCGGGTCGCCGCCGTTGAGGGGATAGACGCGGCCGAAGCCGATCTTCAAGACGCTCGTCGTCACGAGAGCGACGCCGAGTGCCTGGAGCGCGGCGCTCCCCGCACCGGCCGCGTCGCGGTCGTCGGCGATGAGCCCTTCCAGATAGATGGCCGGTGCGAGGACGGCCGGAAGAATGTACCCGGTGTAATTGGCGACGTCGGAGAGCCCGGGCACGACGAGGCTGCGCTCGACCGCCAGCCGGACGGCGTGGTCGCCTCCGCCGAATGCCATCCCCGCGGTCACCGCCAGCGCGCCGCCGTAAAAGAGAAGGTTCGTGCCGGTGAACGCGTCGACGACGTCGTCGCCGAGGCCGTCCCATGGCGCGGGCATGCGCGCGTGCGCGGACGGGGCGGGTGCCGCCGGCGCCAGCGCGGCGGACGGCGCGGGCGGGGGCAACGGTGCCCGGGGAGATGCGGCCGATGACGCCAGGGTGGCCGGCTCCCCGGCGCGAGCGGAAGGGGCGGCGAGCAACAAGGCGACCGCCGCGCCTCGCGCGAATGGGGCGCGACTGCCGAGGGAGACGCGCATTCTTCGAACACTGCCACAACTCGGCGCATCGTTGGCCGCAGCCAGTATTCAGCCCCCTCGCTCCGCCCGTCACACGCCCTGTTGGGCTTGCGAGAGCTTCGACGCTTCGAGACCTGGCGTCCCCGGCTTGGAACGCGACCGACGGCAGTTATGGCCGGCCGGGGGCGCCCGCGCTAGGTTCCCCGCCCGTCATGTCCGACGAAGACTTGAAATCCGAGATCGAGCGCCTCAAGAGCGAAAACGAGCGCCTGAAGAACCGCGGCCCTCGCGGGACGTCCCTCAAAGTCTCCGAGAAGGGCGGCGTCTCCGTATACGGGTTGGGGCGGTTCCCGGTCACTCTCTACAAGGAGCAGTGGGCGAAGCTGCTCGACATGGCCGACGACATCCGCGCGTTCATCCAGGAGAACGACGCCAAGCTCAAGACCAAGAGCGACGAATAGGGCTCAGGGGACGGCGGACGCCGCGGGTCCGGCCGGCGGGGCGGCGCTCGATCGGCGCATGACGAGCCACCAGCCAAGGCCGGCGGCCGCCATGGAACCGATGGCGATGAACCCCGAGCCCGTTCCGTCGTCCCAGAACTCGAACGAGGCGTCGTCGCCGCGCATGACCGTCGACGCCAGCAGCGCGATCCGGGCGACGTTTACGGCGAACCCGACCAAGGCGGCGATGGCGAAGAGGGCGACCTTCTGCATAGGGGTCGTCCGGAACAGCGCGATGACGAGCGCCGCGATGACCCACAGGCGCGAGATGCCGAGCATCCCCGAGCAAGCGATCTCCACGTCGAGCGTTCCCTGAGGCATACGCAGCGAGTCGCCGTCGAGGATCACCGCGTGCCCGGCGGCGCGGTGAACGGCGTACGCGCCCCATGCCGTCAGGTCGACGAGGCGGTACACCCACAGACCGCGAATGTCTCTGGGAACGGGGTTTAGCAGGGGGAGGGCGAGCACGAGAAGCTCGCGCCGGAAGGTGCTCGCGGCGCGGCGGCCGGATGCAGCCGCTGCCAAGCCGGCCCCTGCGGCGAGCGGCAAGAGCCGATCGAACGCCTTGTAGCTCGACGTTGCCCCGAGGGCGATCACCGCCGCGGCGACGACGAGAGCGCCGGCGCCGGTCCACGCGGCGCCGGCGTCCGCCGCGACGCTCTCGCTGCGGCGCCACACCAGGTACAGAGCCGTTGCCCAGGCGATGGCCGTCGTGACCCAGAAGTCGTCCGCGTATCCTGCTCCGGAGCGGTAACCGAGGGCGACCTGGAGGGCGGCAGTCACGCCGCCGGCCCAGAAAAGCCAGCGATCGCGAGGACTACGAAGGAGGCGCGGCGACGCCGCCCCCATCAGCGCGTGCGCTTGCGGTTCGCGGCCCAGCGCGCCGTCGCGACGCCGCCCGCGCCGAGCGCGAGGCCGATGACGGTGATCGGCTCGGGTGCACTGTGGTGGCCGCCGCCGTGGTCTCCTCGGTCGCCGCCGCCGTGGTCGTCGGCGCGAGACAGCGCCGGGGCCCCCAGGACGATGAACCCAGCGATCGATGCGACGACGAGCGGCTTGAACATGCCGAATCCTCCCGAGCAATGCTCACTTGTGACATACCCGGACAGCGCTGTCTAGGGAAAGGCTCAGCTACGGGCTAACCGACGGTCAGCTATGGCTAAGTACTGGCAGCTACTACCAACTACGGCTCACTACTGCCCTACTGCGCAGAAGCCCTCGTAATCGATGTAGCTCGCGATCGTGGGCTTGGGGCCGCAGACGGGGCAGTCGGGGGCGCGCCGCAGGCGGAGCTCTCGGAACTTCATCTTGAGGCTATCGTAAGTGAGCAAGCGCCCGGCGAGCGTCGTCCCCTTGCCGAGGAGGAGCTTTATCGCTTCCGTGGCCTGAAGCGTCCCGATGATCCCGCAGAGGATTCCGAGCACGCCGGCCTCCTGGCAGCTCGGCGCGAGATGGGGCGGCGGCGGCTCCGGGTAGAGGCAGCGGTAGCAGGGGCTCGCCTCGGAAAGGCCGAGCTTCTTCGCGGCCTTCGCGGGGACGAACGTCGTCACCTGGCCATCGAAGCGGAAGATGCTCCCATGGACGACGGGCTTGCCCATCCATACGCTGGCGTCGTTCACGAGGTATCGCGTCGGAAAATTGTCGGTCCCGTCGATGACGACCTCGTAATTGTCGAACAGGCGCTCGACGTTGGCGCTCGTCATGCGCTCCCTGTGAGGAACGACTTTCACGTCGGGATTCAGCTCGGCGATCGTCTTCGCCGCGCTCTCGACCTTGGGCGTCCCGACGCGGCTCGTCGCGTGGATAATCTGCCGCTGGAGGTTCGACGCGTCCACGACGTCGGCGTCGACGACCCCGAGCGTGCCCACGCCCGCTGCGGCCAGGTAGAGCGCCGCCGGCGAGCCCAGGCCTCCCGCGCCGAGCAAGAGCACCTTGCTCTGAAGGAGCTTCGCTTGCCCCGCCTCACCAACCTCCGGCAAAAGGATGTGCCGCGAGTACCGATCTCGCTGCGCGTCGCTGAGCGCAGGAGGCGTCTCCATGGGGAAGCCCAGGTCCTTCCACCGTACAAAGCCGGGGTTCGCGGTCTCGACGTTCGTATAGCCGAGCTCCTGAAGCGTGGCCGCGGCCAGCGCGGACCGCGTACCGCCGGCGCAGTACAGGGCGATTCGCGCGTTCTTGTCCGGGAGCTTTTGCTCGGCCTGGATCTCGAGAAATCCGCGGGGGAGCGACACGGCGCCCGGGATGTATCCGGCGCGCCACTCGTCTTTCTCGCGCACGTCGACGAGCGTCATCTTTTCGCCGGCGTCGATACGCCGCTTCAGTTCCTCGAGGGAGACCTGCTTCGTGCGCTTTCGGATGTCGGCGATGAGGTCCGTGTACGTGGTGGGCATTGGAGTGTGGGAATGTAACGCCGCTGCGAGCGTTGTCGACGAGAAGGCCGGGCTGGCCGGGCTTCTATGCCCGCCCGAGAAACGCGGCGAAGGCGCGGCCCCGAGCCTCGTCGGGGCCCGTGCACGCGGACGCGAGGGCGGCACAACCGGCACCAGGTTTTTCCATTGGGGCCGCCGCCCCAATGGACGTCGCTTCGAGGGAAAGGGCGGTCAGCGCGTCCTGGAGGATGCGCCCGAATCCGTAGATGTCGTCGAGCGGGTTGCTCGGACGTCCGGCGAGGCGCTCGGGCGAGACGTAGCCGAGGCTTCCGGGGGGGCTCGGCTCGCCGACGCGACGCGCCGTTCCGAAGTCGCTGAGGAGCGGAGCGTCCGCGTCGCGAAGGAGCACGTTGGCGGGCTTCACGTCATGGTGCACCCAGCCGGCCGCGTGAACGCGGGCCAACGTGCGCGCCAGAGGCAGCGCCCAGCGAGCGATGGGCGAGATGGCCGGGTCGCGCGTCCGGAACAGGCCGCGCAACGGCCCGAGAGGCGCCGCTTCCATGGCGAGCCAGCCCTGCGCGGGATCGACGTCGAAGACGCGCACGATCCCCGGGCCCGCGAGGGCGACGGCGACGCGCGCCTCGTGCAGCAGCTGCGCACGATCCCTCTCGGGGCGGTGGTACACCTTGAGCGCGACGCGCCGCCTGAGGTCGCGATCCTCTGCCTCGTAGACCACGCCTGCGCCGCCGCGCCCCACCTCTGCAAGCAAACGAAACGGCGCCTCCGGCGCGCTCGCTACCAGCGTCGCGCCATCGTTCGCGTGCTGCGGCGGCTCCGAAAGGCCCAGCGCCTCCCGCCAGCGCGCGTGTCGCTCGCGGGCGCCGGGCCAGTCGAAGTCGCGAAGCAGTACGCGCTCGACCAGGGCGACCGCGCCCGGAAGGTCGCCGGCGCGGGCGAGCAAGTCCGACCGGAGCATGAGCGCCTCGGTCGTCGTGGCGCGCACGAGGGTTCCCTCGGCGATGGCCCCCTCTCCTCGGTCGATCAGCGTCGAGGCCAGGGCGAGCAGCAGCGGCTCCGGAAGCGGCCGACGCGCCTCGAGCGCGAGGAGGACGCCGACCGCGCGTCCCTCGCGGGGTCCCGTGCGCAGGCGCGCAAACGTCGCCAGCGCTTCCTCGAGGGAAGGGCCGCCGGCGGCGCCGAACTCCGCGAGGCTGGTCAAATCCGCGTCGGCGCTCGCCTCGCCCTGGCCATCATCCGTCACGGCCTCGTATCTCCAGCAACGGTTTGCCGCCGCGCTCCGCCGCGAAAGCGTCCCGCGCGAGGAGCGTCACGGACGGCGACAGGCGCAGCGCGCCCGCGAACGCCGGAGGTGCGTCCCCCGTCACGAGCTCCATCCAGCCGTCGTCGCCGCTCTGCAGGCGCCACTGACCGATGCCCAGCACCGCAGGTCCGAGCGGCGCGACGTAGCGCGCGCCCGGCACCTCCACGGCGAGCGCACCCGCGAGCTCGTTCGCCGGACGTAGCGTGACGGGCACTTCGCGCCCGAGCCTGAGATCGACTCCGTCCCCCACGTGCGCTTCGCCCGCAAGCGCCAGGCCGCGGAGCAGCGTCCCGTTCCGGCTCCCCAGGTCGCGAACGACGAACTCGGCGCCTCGGCGCTCGACCGCGATGTGGCGCCGGCTGAGGGCGGCCGCGCCGATCGCGATCGTCCCCTGCCGCGGCTCCGCCGTCTCGAGCTCCGGCGCCCGCCCGATGACCAGGCTGTTGCCGAGCGCGAGGAGCACCTCACGCCCCTGCACGACGACGCGCACGACCCCCGTCCCCACCCGCCGGTTCGCCAGAGAGTCGCCGCGGCGGCGCACCTCGTCGTCGGTCGACGTCCGCGAGAGCGCCAAGGCCTCGCGACGGCGACCGCTCGCGACGAGCATCTCCACCTCCTCCGAAGCGCTCCGCCGCGCCTGCGCTTCGCGGTCGCGACCCTGCTGCGCGACGAGGAGCGCATCGACCCTGTCCACCTCGCCCGCGCGCGCCAGGGCGCGCACCTCACCTTCCAGGTCGCCTGCCATCGCATACGCCTGCGCGGCTCGTTCGGGATCTCCGAGCCTCTCGAGCTCGCGGGCAGCCTGGGCGAGCTCCTGCCGCAACGTCGCGGTCATCGGCAGCCGCGAGTCCGTGGCGATGTCGAGCACCGTCGCGGCGCGCTTCCGCGCGGCGTGCTTCGCTCCGACGGTGTCGAGCGGCGCCGTGGCGACCGCCTGCGTGTAGTGCCGCAGCCGCGCCGACGGATCGACCTCCGCGTCGCCACGCAGAACCATCACGCGGGCCGACTCGTCGAGCCTCCCCGCTTCGGCGAAGAGCGCAGCAGCCTGCGCGAGCTCGCCCCGGAGCTCGGCGGCTCTGGCCTCCGCCAGCGCCTCGCGGCGGCCGCTCCCGAAGGCCTTCGCAAGGAATCGCGCCAAGGCGCTGGCCGGGCGAGACGCGGAGGGCCGAGGCGGGAGCGGCGGGACGGGGGTGCGCACGATCGAAGGCTTCAGCGTAGGCGCTTTCCTGTTAAGCTTCGATTAGCATGGCGAACAACAACCGCCTGGGCGAGCTCCTCGTCCGCGAGAAGTTGATCTCGCTCTCGCAGCTCCGGCACGCGCAGGAAGAGCAGCAGAAGTCGGGCCAGAACCTCGGCTACACCCTCGCCAAGCTCGGCTACGTCAGCGACGACGAGATCACCAGCTTCCTCAGCCAGCAGTACCGCGTCCCGACCGTCAACCTCGAAGAGTACGAGATCGACGCGGACATCTTGAAGCTCGTGCCGAAAGAGCCCTGCGAGCGCCACAAGGTGGTGCCCGTCTCGCGCACCGGCAACTCGCTCATTGTCGCGATGGCGGACCCGACGAATCTCAACGCCATCGACGATCTCAAGTTCTTGACCGGCTACAACATCGAGCCGGTCATCGCGAGCGAGACGGCGATCCACAACGCGATCGAGAAGTATTACAACGCCGGCCCCTCGTACGACGAGGTGATGGCCGGCTTCGACGAGAACGAGATCGAAGTCACCGGCGACGACGACCAGATCAACCTCCTCGAGCTCGAGAAGGCGAGCGAGGACGCACCGGTCGTCCGCCTCGTGAACATGATCTTGCTCAACGCCATCAAGAAGGGCGCGAGCGACATCCACATCGAGCCGTACGAGAAGAAGCTCCGCGTGCGCTACCGCATCGACGGCGTCCTCGCCGAGGAGATGACGCCGCCGCTGAAGCTGAAGAACGCGATCACGAGCCGCATCAAGATCATGTCGTCTCTCGACATCGCCGAGCGACGCCTCCCGCAGGACGGGCGCATCAAGCTCAAGCTCGGCAAGGGGCGCGAGATGGACTTCCGCGTCTCGGTGCTCCCGACGATCTGGGGCGAGAAGGTCGTCATGCGCCTTCTCGACAAGGGCAACCTGCAGCTCGATATGGCCAAGCTGGGCTTCGATCCCAAGCCGCTCGACGATTTCAAGTGGGCCATCAACCAGCCCTGGGGCATGGTGCTCGTCACCGGGCCGACGGGATCGGGCAAGACGACGACGCTCTATTCGGGGCTCACGGAGCTGAACAAGGTCGCCCACAACATCAGCACGGCGGAAGATCCGGTCGAATACAACCTGCACGGTATCAACCAGGTGCAGATGCACGACGAGATCGGCCTGAACTTCGCGATGGCCCTCCGCGCGTTCCTCCGGCAGGACCCGGACATCATCATGGTCGGCGAGATCCGCGACTTCGAGACGGCGGAGATCGCCGTCAAGGCGGCCCTCACCGGGCACCTCGTGCTGTCCACGTTGCACACGAACGACGCCCCCGCGACGATATCTCGCTTGCTGAACATGGGCGTCGAGCCGTTCTTGATCACGGCAAGCGTAAACCTCGTCCTCGCCCAGCGCCTCGCGCGCAAGATTTGCCCCGATTGCAAGCAGCAGGTCCGTTACGAGCGCAAGGTGCTCGAGGACTGCGGCTTCTCCCCAGATCAGATCGCGACCGCCAAGCTGCAGAAGGGGGCCGGCTGCCGGACGTGCAACGGCAGCGGCTACAAGGGGCGCGTCGCGCTCTACGAGGTCATGCGCTTCAGCGACAACCTGAAGGAGATGGTCCTGCAGGGCGCGTCGACCGCCGAGCTCAAGCTCGGCGCGGTCAAGAACGGGATGAACACGCTCCGGATGAGCGGGATCAAGAAGATCATCGACGGCGTGACGACGCCGGAAGAAATCATGCGCGTGACCATGGCCGATTGAGGGAGCCCCCATGACGCAGCCCACCGAGCTCCGAGTCAATCTGCACCAGCTCCTCAAGACGATGATCGAGAAGGGCGCGAGCGACATGCACGTGACGACGGGCACGCCGCCGCTACTCAGGATCGACGGCGCGATCGTGCCGCTCAAGCTGCCGCCCCTCGGTCCGGTCGAGACGAAGCAGCTCTGCTTCTCGGTGCTCACCGAGGAGCAGCGCGCGCAGTTCGAGAAGAACAACGAGCTCGATCTGTCCTTCGGCGTGAAGGGGCTCTCGCGTTTCCGCGCGAATATCTACATGCAGCGCGGCGCCGTCGCCGGCGCCTTCCGGACGATCCCGTTCAAGATACTCACGTTCGAGGAGCTCGGGCTGCCGGCGGTCGTCTCCGAGTTTGCCAACAAGCCGAGCGGCCTGGTCCTCGTGACGGGGCCAACGGGCTCGGGGAAGTCGACGACGCTCGCCGCGATGATCGACAAGATCAACACCGAGCAGCGCGTCCACATCATGACGGTCGAAGACCCGATCGAGTACCTGCACCCGCACAAGCTCTCGATCGTGAACCAGCGCGAAGTGGGCACGGACACCGAGGGCTTCAAGACCGCGCTCAAGTACGTCTTGCGCCAGGACCCCGACGTCGTCCTCGTCGGCGAGATGCGCGACCTCGAGACGATCGAGGCGGCCCTCACGATCAGCGAGACGGGCCACCTCGTCTTCGCGACGCTCCACACGAACAGCGCCGTCTCGACGATCAATCGCATTATCGACGTCTTCTCGCCCCACCAGCAGCCGCAGGTGCGGTCGAAGCTCTCGTTCGTGCTTCAGGGGATCATCTCGCAGCAGCTCTTGCCACGGATGGGCGCCCCCGGGCGCGTGATGGCGCTGGAGATCCTCGTTCCCAACGCCGCCATCAGGAACCTCATTCGCGAAGACAAGGTCCACCAGATTTATTCGCAGATGCAGGTTGGCCAGGAGAAGTTCGCGATGCAGACGCTCAACCAGAGCCTCTACTCGCTCCACCAGCGGCGGCTCATCTCGTACGAGGAAGCGATCGGTCGATCGACCGAGCCCGAGGAGCTTCGCATGATGATGGAGGGCCGAACGGCCATGGCCACGTCGGGTCCCGGCGTCCCCCCGCCGGCGCCGTCGCAGTCGCACGTGCGGCGCTAGGCAGGACGTCTCGCAGTCTCCTCCACCGTCGGCCGGCGTGTGCTCTTGGGGGGGTACTTCCCTTGCATTGTCCCCACTAATCCCTAAGGGGGTTAGTCATGAGGGATCCCGGACACGAATCGCGCAAATCTCGTAGCTCCGCGCAATGTCCGCATGATGCGTTGCGCCAGGCCTGCGAGAAGCGGCGAGTCTCATTTTTCTTCGCCGTCGGCCCTCGGTCGGCAAGGCGCTCGACTTCGCTGGTAGACGTCGCGACCACGTTGGCGCTGCATCCGCGACGGACGAATCGCAATGGCCTTCTCATGGCGGCCGCTCTCGCGCTCGTTCCGTGCGCGTCTTGCGCGACCGGCAGCACCGATTATGGCGCCGGCACTGACGGCGGTTCCGCAGGGGATTGGGGGGGCATGTCCGCGGGCGATGGTGCGGCCCCCGCCGATGGGACGACGGATGCTCTCACGTCCGATGGGACGACGGATGCTCTCGCCCGCGATGCGGCGCCGGACGCTCGCGCGTCCGATGCGACGACGGATGTTCTCGCGTCCGATGCGGCGCCGGTCGACGGCCCGAGCGACGTTGCGATCGACGACGCGCGCCCCGGATTCGACGGCGGCACGAGCGAAGACGTCGTCGACGCGGGGCCCGTGGCCGACGTGACCGCCGGAACCGACGCCAGGGCGCTCGCCGACGGCCCGAACGAGGCGGAGTCGGGCGGGCCCACCTGCAGCGGCGGCGAGATCCTTTGCAACGGCACCTGCGTGAACCCCGCGACCGACCCGAACCATTGTGGCGCCTGCGGCGTCACGTGCAGCAGCAGCCTTTGCGGGACGTCCATCACGGCCGACATGAGCTCGTCTCCGGCCGGCTGGACGTTCAACGGTTCGGCGGTATGGGATTCGAGCGGACCGAGCGCGCGCATGACGGCCGCGAACGCAGCCAGCGCGACGGGGACCGTCATCTACGGGCATTCCGTCGTGACCGACGAGTTCACCGCGTCTTTCCAGTTCCGGATCGGCGCCGGCGGCGGCGGGCGCTACGACGGTATGGGATTCATGATCGAAGCGTCCGGTCCCAGCGCGATCGGCTCGGGGGACGGCGCGCTGGGGATGGGCGGCTTAGTGGGATACGGCGTCGAGTTCGACGTCTACAACAACGGCCAGTGCGCCGATAACAGCGCCGATCACGTGGGGGTCGATTCGCTCTCCTTGTGCTCGAACATTTTGCCGACCTCGCTCTTCGCCAGCCCGGATCTGACGCCCGTCAACCTGGCCGACGGGCAATGGCATGCGGCCGTCGTGAGCCTTTCCGGGGGGGCGATGTCCGTATCGATCGACGCGAAGCCCGTCGCGCAGAACGTCGCCCTCACCGGCTTCACGAGCGGGACGTCGTACTACTACGGATTCTCGGGAGCGACCGGCGGGGTCGCTCCCAACGGCGGGATCCAGACGGAGGTCAAGACGGTCGGGATCACGTTCCCCACGCCGCGATGCCTATGAGACTCAGTTGCTGGAGTACGCGGTCGCTTCGCCGCCGGTGCCGTTGATGATGTTGTGGATGCCGCCGCTCCCCCTGAAGGTCATCATGTGCGTCATCACCATCCCGGCGCCGCTCGGCGTCTCGATGGCGTTGTCGGCGGCCAGACCGCCGTTGTGGAAGAAGGCGTAGACCCCGAGCCCCGCGCCGTGGTGGCTGGTGACGGTGTCCGCCACCTTGTACGAGGGATAGCCGTTCTCGGTAGGTGACGACATCCAGGCGCCTTGCGATGGCGGGTCGTAGGGCAGCTCCGACTGGTAGAAGTAGACCGACCCGCCGTTGCCGTTCCAGAGCGTCTGGTACTTCTCATGATGCTCCACGAACAAGCCGTACACCGTGACGTTGTCGCCGTTCACGATGATGCCGCTATCGCTCTTGTTCGTGTTCCAGTCGGCGCCGGCGCCGTGGTCCGCGCGCCAGAGCCAGCTGTTGTCGATGACGACGGCGCTGCTATTGACAGTGAAGCAGCTCGAGGCTGTGCCGGCGATGTTGCCCCCGATCCGGCAGTGGACGTCGAAGAAGAACGTGGGGTTCCTCGAGTGATCCGCCGAGCTTCCCATCGGGCCGATCTCCGCGAGTGTGGGTGTGCTCATCGGTCCGGCCTCGATTAGAAGCCCGGCCACCGAGACGCCGTCCACGTCGTCTACCGATATGAGCCCGTTCGCGCCCGCGGGCGTGAGGACCGGCAACCCGATGCCGAGCACCACCGTGTTCGGCAATGTCACGTGGATCGGAGCGTCGAGCTTGTAGTCCCCAGGCGTAAGGAGCAGGTTCTTTCCGGAGGCGAGGGCGGCGTTGATGCTGGTCGCGGTGTCCGTGTCTGGCTTGGCCACGTAAAAGAGGTCGATCGACAGGGGAGACCCCGGCGGCATCCCGGATGCCCAGCTCGATCCGCTGCTGGCGGTCTTCAGCGCCGGGACCATGACGAGATAGTTGCCGGCGCTATCGATGTAGAGAAAGGGCTTCTCGCGCACGATCGGCGTCGCGGCGACCACCGTGTAATGCGCCTGTGGCCAGTTCCCCTGGGGCGCCTGCTGGTCGCCGACGAAGACCATGTTCCAGCTGCCGCCCTG
>Ga0102924_1001536_pt1 | contig 26526 bp, 29 predicted proteins | sample PaiPotPPM11metaG_FD_80116 | JGI IMG/M metagenome (GOLD analysis project Ga0102924, IMG submission 80116) | Iron sulfur acid spring bacterial and archeal communities from Banff, Canada, to study Microbial Dark Matter (Phase II) - Paint Pots PPM... ... | reverse complement strand
CGGCTGGTTGGAGGATCAGGACCCACCGGCTGGCCCCACGGACCCGGCTGATTGACGAGATAAAGATCGGGAAAGCCGTCGTTGTCATAGTCTCCCCATGCAGCGCCCGAACCCATATCTTCGGGAAGCTGGTGAGTTCGCGCTCCCGAAGAGTGAACGAAGTCAATGCCTGCTTCCTTCGTAACATCCGTGAAGATGACATGCGGATGGTTTACGGGCAGGGTGCGCGCCTGGCTGTTAAAGACTTCCTTTTTGGGCCGGGATGATTTTCTTGAGCAGCCTGTGAGCGCGTCGGCGAGCAATCCCACACCCAAGACAGTGAAGCTCCGGCGATTCATCGTCCTCCCTTGTCATCTCGTGACTTCAAGTTTATGTGCCGGTCACGCGTGGGAACTACTTTGTCAGAACTTCGATTCATCAAGGCTATCTGAGTGCTGGTTGAGGATAGATCTGTAATCGGAGCCTTCAGTAATTGCCCTGGAAATACAAAATTCATGAAGTACTGGTTAGCCTTCCGGTAGCGCAACCGGGCTGTAACCTCCAGGGGGCCCTTCGTGTGTCTTGGGACCGTGAATTGGTAGGCATACATATCCGAATAACCCGGGACAATGGAGCGCTTGAAGATGGTGCCCACGTAATGCCACAGATGATGCCGTACAATGGGCTTACCTTCGGGGTTTACGCCGATAGACCTGAGGACGATCGTTCCCGGCTCGACGTGGTTTTGCGCGTTGAGCACACCTGAATGGAAAATGACCTGTCCCTTCTGGTCACGCACTTCAATCTCGACCCAGGCCCGGATGAGATCCAGCGGGCCCGTGGCGAAATTGTGGCCTGCCTTGTTATTCGTGAGCACAACGCGAAACTGAATTTTCTGGCCGGGCTGGGCGGTGGCAGGAGCTACAACCTTAATCGGGATCACTGGGCCTTTTGGCCAGATGTTCGCAATCTCCGGAATCACCACCTGCCCCTTTAGCCATGCAAGCACGCGGCGAGTTTGCCCGGCGGCGTCATAGGAATGAATCATTGCCGGCATGATCTGGTTGGAGGCGGCGAACCAGTGGTTGCGATGCTTGAGGCCAAGACCCACGCTGTGATCGTAAGGGTCTGCCATGCGTAGGCGATGGGCCGTTACGGAATACATGTGGCATTGCTGGCAGTGCAGGCGGTCCGTAGGATTTGGATTTGTGTTCCACGTTCCCGTTCGCCATTCGTCGTACTGATTTTGGAGCTGCACCCATCCAACATGGTTAATCTGTTTATTGATGAATTGCTTGTGGCAGGAGGCGCACGAAACAGGTTTCTTTACGAGTGAAACGTCGTAATCGCTATCATGTTGCCAGGGATAGGCCCGGATCAGGAAGTGGGCAACGGCCGCGTCATAACGCCCGCTGTCGTACTCAAACAGGTAAGGTTTGGGAGGAGCAAACACGTAGTTTCCGTTGCCTTGCACATCCACGCGGACCATGGAATGGCACACCACGCACGAATCGCCTTCCTTGAACCCAGGCGCTTCCACCCCCGTGCTGGCATCCTTGTAAGCCGAGAGCAGCGAGACAGGATCGTGACAGCCCGCGCAGTAGCGCGCGGCGGGAATGCCCTCCTCCTTGATCATAGCGGTTTGCACACCCTGGAAAAACTTGTCTTCGGAAGACCAATGGTGGGCGCTTGCCCGCCACTCCTGGTAGATGGCGGTGTGGCAACCGGACGCCCCGCAGGATTTCGATTGGGAGAGAATCTGCGGTGCAACGGGCTTACCGCTTTGGGTCGTCGCCAAGCTCGGCGCAAAGGGATCTTTCCCATACGGTAACTTGTAGCCTGTGGGCAGCTTGTAGTGGGTGTAATCGGGAGCGCGATAAACCACGGCCGCAACGCCCACGATGAATAAAAGCGTTACCATTGTTTCTGCCGCCAGCACCCACATCCTGCGGCGCCCGGCTGACAACTCTACAGGCGTTCCTTCAGGAGGGTGGTTGGCGCCGTGAATCAAGATGCTCTTGGGCCCAGGCCAAACGTGGACCACAATGAACGGAATCGCTGCCAGGCCGCTCCACAAGTGCACACGATCCCAGAAGTGGCTGATGTTCAGTGAAAAAACCGCCTCCCAGCTCACCACAATGCCGCTGATGGTGGTGACGGCTATGCTCCAAAACCCGGCATAGGCGCAAAATTTCCTGAAACGCCAGCGCGTCTTCCGCGTAGCCAGCCAGTGGCTGAGCTGCCAAATGGCCAATGGAACCACCAACAGCAATCCGAACGCCGTATGAAGCAGCACGGCCATTTGCGCCGGGACGCTGAAGGGCAACAGCCAGATCCAGAGCCCCGTGAGCGTCAGAAAAAGTAAAACCCCTCCGACCACACCGAAGCCGAGGATGCCGTGCTCCCTTAGAAAAGCATGGCGAACCGATGAAGCTGAATGTCCGTTTTGGCTCATAATTAGTCTCCGAAGGCTCTTATTTCGGGCCGGCCGTCGGTCCTGGAGTCAAAAAACGAGGACCCTGTCCGCTTCCTGTGTCCACGCGGTGAGTTCGTCGAGAGAACTCCGCTTCGTTCCTTCCGCGATCATCTCGGGTTTGATCCCGCGCGCGTCCATGCAGCTACCGCAGATGCCGATCCGTGCGCCTTTGGCCGCCAGAATCTTCAACATTCGCTCGATGTTGTAATACCCGTTGGGGGTGGTTTGGGAGGCTATTGAACATCCCGCGGCGTCACCCATCAGGAAAACCGCGACGGTGACTCCTTCCTGTTTTACCAGAGAGTTTGCCAGACGCAGGCCATTGTAACTGCGCTCCGAGCCATAAGGCGCGTCGTTAAGAATGATAAGATATTTCATTGCGTGCCTCTCATGCGATCGTGGAAATTCGCCTACCACCCGAAATCTAAGGATGGCAGGTCATGCCGGATCCGGGCCAAGTAGTACCGCTCAAAAGCCAATTTCAGGTATCGCGCCCACTTGCCCCGTTTGGCGATCACTTTGTTTCGAGGGGGCAGGAACGGGTCAGCGGAGAAGTAGAAAGCCGTGTCCCCCGCATCGCTGATGCAAGTTGAAGGCTGCGTCAAACCATCGATTTTCGTTCCGCCCCGGAATTCCGCCACGATGTTCGATGCCGCGGCGCGGGCCATCAGTTCCGTCATGTGCCCGGTCTTGGGCACAGCGACAGGAACGGGCGTCGGCTTCGGTGGAGCGATGGCCACGGCGACCCCGGCCGCGTAGATATTCGGAAACTTCGCACTGGCAAGCTGGGGGGTGACGTTGATAAAGCCCTTCGGGTTGGCGAGGCCATCGACTGCCCGTACAAACGGACTACCGAGGAACGCAGGAATCACCAGGGAGAAGTCGAACAAGTGCTCCGACCCGTGCACAAGCACCAGGCGATCGGGGCGAGCCTCAGCAATCCGTGCGTTGGTAACAAAATCGATATTCCGCTCGGCAAATTCATCCTGGACCATACGGGACGAGGCGCCGATACCCCCGACACCGAAATGACCGACGAAGGGCTCAGGGGTAATGAAGGTCAGCGAGAAGCCGTGACGCTTCCTGGCTCTCTTGAGCACGGTGTCGATCATCATCACGAGTTCATAAGCCGGACCAATGCAACTCGCTCCCGCGGCAGCCCCGATAACGATGCGCCCGCTACCCCGCGCCAAAACACGGGCCAGCACGTCGCGGGCTCGCACGGCCTCATCCACGGTGAACGTGGAATGGGTGTAGCCTGATTCAGGCCCCAGGCCGGGGATCGCGGCGTAGTCGAGGTCCGCACCCGTCGCAATGAGCAGAGCATCGTAGCCGAACTTCCCTGACGCAGTTCCCACCTCGCCTTTGTCCGGATCCAGGCTGTCCACTTCTTCGGGGACAAAACGGATTCTCCGGCGCCGAAGTGGTTTCTCCAGAGGAACCTGGAGTGTGGAGGGTTTCCTCCACCCGAGGATCACCCACGGCAACGAGGGCATGAAGGTAAACTCGCGCTCTCGGGAAACGACGGTGATCTCCACTTCTTTACCGAGTTGTTTGCGGAGTTCATAAGCAGCGTTCACGCCGCCAAACGATCCGCCAACAATGACGACCCTTCTCTGCCCACTTCTCATCTGTCGGCCCACGACCATCGAGCTATTCACCTTGACAACAAGCTGAACACGCCCGCAGCTTTCATGGAGGTGCCAGTCTCTTTCCCGCTGAACCAGGATACACAAGGTCTTCTGTACTGCTAATTCGCGAATTCACAGACATCACAAAACGAGACCTGCGCTATCCGCCAGCGATTTAGCCCGCCGACTCGAAAATCGCCATCACTTCGATTTCGATCAGTAGATCAGGCCGGCAAAGGACTGCTTGGATGCCGGTCGAAGCGGGCAGTGGATCAAGTTCCTGTCCCTTGAAAAACTGAGTCCGAATCTCGTTAAAGGCTGCGTAATCACGCTCGATATCGCGAAGGTAGCAAGTGGTCCGGACCACGTCGTGCCACGTGACTCCCTCGGCCTCAAGCAAAGCTGTAAGGTTATGGTAGGTCCGCCACACCTGGCTGCGGAAATCGCCCGGGTGGGCCGTCTGACCGTGCTCGTCCACGCTGGCCGTGCCTGAGATCAGCAATATGATGATTCCTCTGATGTCCAGCCGTAATCCTCGCGAAAAGGAGGATGGTTGGGAGTAATCATACGCCTCGTTCAGAAGGTGTGGTGAGTGGATAGCTTTCTTGGAGATGGGCTTGTGGGATGGCTGGTTGAGGTCAGTGTTTTCAACCGCTAATTCGATGCGCTTCATGATTCAGGGCCTCCTGGAGACCGTTCCCGGAAATCCAAAAAAGTGCTTTGCTGCTTACGGTCTGGCGACTCTACCTCAGCAAGCCTTCATGGGATAGCCATCCGGATCCTTCCCGCGTAAGCGTCGCCACCACACTTGAAACGTAGGAATGTTGATGGTAACGATGAATAACTTTCGCAAAGCGCCTGGCGGGCACTCCAGCGGTCGTACGCCGTGCCAGGAATGGGGAGTGCGCTGGAAAAGCAGGCCTTCATTGCCCACTGCGTCCAGAACAGCGGCCACGCGGAACTGATCGAAATCCGGCGCCGAATGAGCCCTGAAGCGCCCTCCGTCATCGAGAATGAGAATCTCGCCGCCCCAGCGCGCATCCCAATCCTCTGCCGTGTTGAAGTAGAAGATGTGCGTGCCCAGTTTGCGCTTGGCGTCGCAGTGCGGCGAGACGGAGCAGCCTTGCCATGCGTAGTACCATTCCAAGGTGAGAACGAATTGCTCATCAGGCTGCAGGCCAAACATCCTGCGGAGAAAAGACTCATAGGTCTCGCTATGAATCTCAGCGATAAATTCCCTCCACGGTTCCGCCAGCTTCAGATCTGTGCGGTGATGCAGGATGTAGCGGTCATGGCTGCATTGCCCGTGCGAACGCTTAATCCCTACTTTCCGCTCAAAAAGCGAAACGTCAGGAAGACTCTCACGGAGAAGCTGGAAACCATCCCTCGTCAGCGTGTTTTCGATGCTGACCCACGGATAGGGGCGCTGTGTGTGGAACGGCCCGGAAGAGATTCCATTGAGGCAATCGGGATTTAGGTATTCCATGGTTAACCTGCCGGCATCATAATTTGTGGTCTTGCTCGGGAAGGTGGCCGATGTGAACCTAACAATTCATCCTGACAACAGGTCAAACACGCCCGCAGCTTTCACGGAGGCCGTCCGCTTGCGGCCACTGAAGACGCCAGAAAACAAAAACCGGGCGTAACCAGGATTTCCACCGCCCCTCAGGCAGCAACAATCCTTGTTACGCCCGCACTTCCCCAATCCAAGATTGGAGCCGTCAGACGTTTCTAAAGCTGGCTTGCTTAAAAAAGATCCCGAAACTAAAGAGTTCTGGCCGCATCTTCAGCCAGCAGTCCTTGGAGCCGTTTGCGAAGTTCCTCAAGCTGGCGGGATTTGAAGGCCCTCCGCGTTTCCTCCAGCACCCGAATTGTTTCCTGGACCGCCGCGCGATACTTGCGTCGCGGGCCACAATCAACCAAAACGCAATAATCAATTGGCTTGCCCGAGGGCTGGCGGTCCCCAACCACTTGGAGGAGAACTTGCCGTTGATACTCCACCCGTTCGGTTAGCTCCCGCGACATTTCCTCGATGTAATCTGCAAGACTCAAGTCCATAACCCTGCCCGTCCTTGCTATTGTCGCAACATCGCCTGGGTATCAGAACACCATGCGCCGCACAGGTCAATAATGCGAATACACCATTTTCAAGCTTTTGATCAACGATGGACGCAACGCTGTGATCCGCGATCAGCCCCGAAGAGCCCCTGTCAAAATCTATGGGCGCTACGGCGTCAGGTCAATGTGACAGAGCTACCATTCAAAGGGACATATCTGCTATTGCGGACAGGCTCTGAGATGTGCTACCGCTAAGCTTTGAAGGGTCCACTCATGCTGAATGGCGGCCAAGGATGTGGCGTGCCTTCCGCTCTCGCCGAATCACTGAACGAGGAGTTGGTGCCCCGGATTCCGCTCAATCCCTGTGAACTTGAGATCGATTTGTTGTGCAATGGACTTCGTGTCACCTCCCCGGGTCAACTCGAAAAGGATGGACGGCCCGTCTCGCGGAGGCGCGCCGGGCTGGGTAGCGGGTTGGAGTTGATGATCCCCGGAAGGCTCAAAAGTATCTGGGTCAACGTTCCTGTAATAGAGAGCTTTGCTCTTCGGTCGTGTTACCGGCTGCTTTGCGACTGGCAGGGAACTTTCATAGTGGATGAGCGGCAAGGCTTTCGTTATCCAGTCCAACTGCCTCCGGAGCCAGCTTGGTATCGGCGGCTTACCTCGCGCGGGTCACGCATGGACCAGATTGGTGTGCTCCAGGGGACATACCTCGGCATTTATCTTTCCAACGCCTGCGGGCTGTGGTATCACGTTCCGCGGATGAACTGTAAGTTCTGTACCACGGGCCTCAACGTGGGTATCAATGAGGCGGCGCAAAAAAGCATCGAGGACGTCGTTGAAGTGGTGTGCGCCGCCAAAAAGGAATCCGGGGTAACCTTCATCCATTTTAATTCAGGTTACCAGACGCATCGTGACCTCGATATCGCCGCGCCCTACATCGAAGCCGTCAAGTCGCAGGTAGGATGCTTGGTGGGTCTGCAGTTGATGCCAACACGCGATTTGAGGAAATACGACCGTCTGATCGACCTGGGCGTTGACCACTTTAGCTTCTGCTACGAGTTTCAGAACGCGGAGTATTTTTCGGAGATCTGCCCTGGAAAAGCCAGGCTGGTGGGACAAGAAACCTTTTTTCGTGCCTTGGAGTATTCAACTAACAAATTGGGGAAGGGCACATGCTCTGGGGAGGTCATCGCTGGAGTGGAACCATTACACGATACGATCAAAGCCATTGATTACATTACCGGCGTTGGCGCTTTTCCCACCGTCTGTGTCTTTCGCCCCACCATCGGCTCCGACATGGAACGATGGCCACCACCGCGTTATGAAGACATGGTGACCGTCTTCCGTCATGTGTATGAAGCCTGCCGCAGGAACCATATCCCGATCGACCTTGCGCCGAACATTGAAGTCAGCCTTGTCGTGCAGCCTGGCGATACGCTTTACCTCGCTCCGCGGGATTGGAGTTCTTGCTGGTATAAGCAACGGCTTCGAATGTTGAAGTGGATGGCGAGGCCTTACTTCTGGTGGAAGCGCCGGCCCAGGAAAATGCGTGGCTCGGACACTCTCTGACCAACCCGGAGCGGCTAGCGCAGCGTTTCCCGCTTTTGGAAGCTAGCGGCTTGTTTCAATTCCGGCAAATGCCGCCGGGGCGCCTGTGCCATGCTAGATCAGCCCGCGCCGGGTGGCTTGCACCACAGCTTCGAGCCGACTGCTTGTGTGAAGCTTCAGGTTCACGTGGTGGAGATGATTGCGCAGCGTGTGAGGCGTAATATGCAGCTCCCGCGCAATGACCTCGGGAGTTTTCCCTTCCGCCAGCAGGTGCAGAATCTTCTGCTCCTGCTCGGTTAGCGGCGTGACCGGAGCCAGCGATCCTGAATCCTCCGGCAGTGATGAGATTTGTTGTGCGATGGTCACCAGTTGCTGAGCCAGATCGTCACGCCTCTTTCTCTTTGCAATGTCCCGAGCCAAGTGCACCACCAAGCGTTGACCTGTGCGCCGATCAAGCAAAGCCAGGATGGAAACGTTGACCCAAACTCGTTTGCCGGAACGGCTGACCGCTTCCATGTCGAAATCGGGGACTTCGCGACGCTGTAATGCGCACTCGAGGACCGCGCAACGGTCGGTGCAAATGCGCGTGCCGAGGGGGTCGCATCCCTGAAACAAAGGATCGCATGGTTTATCGAGGACTTCTGCGGAGGTGTAGCCGAAAATTTTCTCCGCCGCACGATTCCAGGAGCAGATCAATCCCTGCTCATTCACCGCAAAGGCGGCATCGGCGGTACCCTCCAAGATTTCAAATAATTCTCTTTCCAGCACACCAACTCCTGGTGACATTTGTCACGGCGCCCGGGACAGATGCGGGATTGACCCCAGAACCGAAGAGGCTCAAGTTCATGTGTTGAGGATAGAGAAGTCTTTTATGGGTGTCAACCATGCTGTTCTCGCGCCCGTGTTTATATGGCATTCGCGCTCTGACTTATCTTGCCGGGCTACCGCCCGGGAAACTCACGGGCGTTCATGAGATTTCTCAGCACGAATGCATTCCGGCACCCTTCTTGTCCAAGGTGCTTCTGGACCTCCGGCGCTGCCATCTTTTACGATCGCGCAGAGGGACTGGGGGCGGGTTTGGCCTGATGACTCCCCCAGAGCAAATCAACCTGCTGATGATCGTGACCTGCCTTGAAGGTGATGAGATTTTCACCCAGTGCCTTCTCGAGGACCAACCCTGCGCCCGCCTCGGGGGCTGCGCCCTCCACGAGGACTGGCTCGGGGTCCGGGATCGACTCGCGCGCTTCTTTGAGGGCAGCACCTTGGCGCAAATCGCCGAGTCACGGCGCCTGAAGGACCCAGCGTCGCCGGGCAGCAAGGGCGCCGCATGAGGTTTTTGTTGATTGAGCAACAAGCCCTTTGTTCAGAGGAGAACACGCTTAGAAAGACTTAAGAGGAAGTTTCATCGATGCATCCGGGCGCTTTGCCGGTTAATGGATTTGCGAACGATTTCACGTGGACCCGGGGATCACCCGGCGGTCGCCTATGAAAGGCCTTTTGGAAGAGGAGGAGAACATGAGCATTGACACGCAAAGAACCGTGGCGGAAATAGCGCTGGAAAGGCCGCAAGCCGCGGCCGTCTTTGAAAAACTGGGGATCGATTATTGTTGCAATGGCCGCAAGCCGCTCGCCATGGCGTGCGAAACGGCAGGCATTGACGTGAACCACGTTGCGAGCTTGCTGGAACACACCACTTCAGCGGATCAACCTAGCGCTGAAAGCCAGAGTTGGAGGGGGCATTCTCTCGCCAGCCTCATCAACCACATTGTCCGCAAGCACCACGCCTATTGCTGGGAAGAATGCCTACGGCTGGAACCACTACTTGCCAAGGTAGCTTCGAAGCACGGCGAGAGTCATCCGGAGCTTGAGCGGGTTCAGGCGCTGTTCATGTCTCTGCGCAATGAATTGAGCATGCACTTGATGAAGGAAGAACAGATGCTCTTTCCCTACATCATTCGTCTCGAAGAATCCGCGACCCATAAGTCTGCCCCTCCCCGCGCGCCCTTTGGAACAGTTCAAAACCCGGTCCGGATGATGGTGCAGGAGCATGACAACGCCGGCCACTTGATCAGAGGGATTCGTGGTTTGACCCAGAACTTCACCGCGCCCAAGGATGCCTGCAACAGCTTTAGGGCGCTCTATCAGGGCTTGGAGGCGTTTGAGGCTGACCTACATCAGCACATTCACCTGGAAAACAATCTGCTCTTTCCGCGCGCCGTCGCCCTGGATAACGGTGCGCTGCCAACTTGAGGTGAGGGCCTGCGGAAGCTTTCGGTGAGAGACCGTCTCACCTACGAGCCTCCCACGGCGCGACCAAAGCCTGAAGACTCATGTGTGCAAAGGCGGACCGCATGAGCCGGGAAATCGGTTCCAGGCCACCGATTGGGCCTCGCCGGGGCACTATGATCTGGATTGATTTAATCGTGTGATGTCGATCACAGACAAAGCACATTGATCGCTGAAATTTTTAAAAGGGGGAGCAACCAGTGGGGTGAAAACCAAAAAAAGGAAAGGCGAGTTAGGCACCGTGGCGTGCCGGGGGAAATGGGGTGCCGTCCGTAGCTTCCAGGTGGAGAGCGGTGAACCGTAGACCAAAAAGAAGAGATGAGTTGGATAGGGGAGCAACGCACTATGGTAACAAAGGAGGCGTCCAAATGTTGAAGCGTTCGTGGCAAGGCCTGGGCCTTCTTCTTGTGATGGCATTATGTGTCATATTTGATTTTCTTTTCCTCCCGGCGCAACGCGCATCTGCAATTCCCGCCTTTGCTCGGAAGTACCGGACCGCATGTTCGACTTGCCACAACGATTTCCCCGAACTAAATGACTTCGGGTGGGCCTTCTATAAGAGGGGATTCAAATTTCCTAAAGACGACGCCAGTTTTGTTCAAATACCCCAGCAGATGTTAGGGGCACCTGCCTACAAGAAGATTTTCCCCAAAGCGATCTATCCCGGCGAGATCCCCGGCAGTGTGCCTCTGGGGTTCCGCTACGAAGGCTACACCCAATACAACAGCAAACAGCCCCTGGCGTTCGGGTTTCTACCGCAACTAGACCTCTTCGCTCCCAATACCTTTACCGCCCTCACGGCGGGCAGCTTCGGACCGAATCTTTCATGGTGGGTTGACGACGATATTTCCGTTGGTGGCCAGAATGCTGCGGGTAGCCTCGGGTTCGCCTACCTGAAGGCGAATGATATCGGTCATTACTTACACCTGCCTAAAGACGCTCTCAATGTCCAATTCGGCCAATTCGAGCTGGATTTACCATTTAGCCAAGCGTACACAATCAACCCCACCGATTACGACATTTATGACGAGCTTCCGGTGGCGGGCAAGCTTGGTACAACCAATAACCCCTTTTGTTTCTGCGCGATGCAGCGCGGCGTGCAATTCGGGGGCTATCCGAATGACGGAAATTTCAACTGGTCGGTAGCCATTACTAACGGGAGTAACGACAGCCCCCCGGGAAACAATGGGAAGAATGTTTACGCGAATGTTTTCTATCAATTCAATCTGGAGCGCAATCCGCAAATCCGCAAGGCGGTGCAAGCCTCTGGCCCCACCGGGCCACACGACCACACCTCGCTCCGCCTGGGCGCTTTCTATGACTACGGCCAAAACGCGCTCAACGCCGACCACACCTTATTTCCCGGCTTCCCAGCCATTGACGAGCCTTATTACAAAGTGGGCAGTTACTTCCGCTTCCGATACCAAAGCAAGTTCGAGCTTTATGGCCTGGGAATGTTTTCTCATGATGCCAATCTTCTCCCGGTCACGCTCCCGGTTGGGAACGTTCTCGAACTCGGACCCTCCATCAACTACAGTGGTGGTTTTGTCCAGGCGGAATACTGGCTGTATCCCTGGCTCATCCCCATCATGCGGTTTGACGTAGTAAATGCGCCATTTAACTTCTATCAAGGCCTTTCGACGGGCTTCGCGCGGGATCGCTACAGTCCCGGCGTGCAACTTCTGGTGCGCGCGAATATTAAAGTGAATTTTGAGTACGAGCATCGGTGGGGTGTTCCGGTTCCTGGGGGTGTGTTGCCGCCCTTCTACCATCCCAATGGCGCGCTACTGGGAATCGATTTTGCATACTGAATCAACTTCGGGGACCGCGGAGTATGCGCGGCGAACCCCAAATTTCTCTGGAGGTTAAGCTATGACAAAATTCCTTAAACAGGGCGTTCGGGTGGCGGTGTTGATCTTAGTTGTTCATCTCGCAACCGTGGCGGTCCAGGCGGGAGAGGTCAAGGGTACGGTGACCGCGGCGGGGGGTAGTGCTGCCAAGAACGCTGCCGTATGGGTTGGCGCCATCCCGGGGAAAACCTTCGCCCCGCCCGCCAAACACGCCATCATTGACCAAAACCATCTGAAATTCATTCCCCATGTGCTCGTGATCCTCAAGGGGACGACGGTGGAATTCCTGAACAGCGAACCGACGTTACATAATGTCTTTTGGCCTTGGGTCGGCAGCAACAAGAAACTGGCGAATAACCTCGGGACCAGACCGATGGGCCAGAAATTGTCCTTTACATTCAACAATTTGGGCGTTATCCCGCTCCTGTGCAATGTTCATACGGAGATGTCCGGTTACATCGTGGTTGTATCCACCCCTTATTTTGCAGTCGCGGGCCCGGATGGTAGCTTTGACATCAAGGACGTTCCACCTGGACATTACACGCTGAAGTTTTGGAGCGAAGAAGGCCGCAAGGTCGATAGCCAAGCCGTTGATGTAGCCGCCGCCGGGGCTACGACAGTAAACCCGAATTATCGGCGATAGACCCTTGTCGGCTTTGCTTCCCCTCAATGCCCATGGCGGCTTCATGGGGCTAGGGAGGCGATCGGAAATGGAGGCGTTGTAATGGAGTCACGGACCAAACGGGTGGATCTCGATTGGCTGGAATCGAACTTTCCCTGCATGCAGGCGTGCCCGGTACATACCCAGGCGGGCAGGTATGTCGCTTTGCTTGCGGAAGGGCGGTATGAGGAAGCCTACCGGTACGCCCGTCAGCCCAATCCTTTTGCTTCAATTTGCGGGCTGGTCTGTAGCCATCCGTGTGAGACGGCCTGCCGGCGCGGCAAGTTCGATGCGCCCATCTCGATCCGGGCTCTCAAACGCTTCCTGACGGAGCGTCACGGACCTGAATCCCGGAATCCGATCGACCTGTTTGCTGAGAAGCCGAAAGTCAGCCGGGAGGAGAAGGTTGCCATTATCGGCTCTGGTCCGGCGGGCCTGGCGGCGGCGCATGACCTGGCATTATTGGGTTATTCCGTCACGGTGTTTGAGGCGGCGCCCGTCGCCGGAGGCATGCTCCACCTGGGTATTCCCGAATACCGCCTGCCGCGCGACGTTCTTCAGGCGCAGATCCGGGAAATCCTTGACCTCGGGCCGCGGTTGGAATTAAACGTCCGGCTGGGCAAAGATTTTTCGTTGGCCGATCTGCGCGCCCAAGGCTTCAAGGCCATCCTTCTGGCCTTGGGACTTCATCGCAGCCGCGACCTGCCCATCCCCGGCCACGATTTGGACGGCGTCATCAAAGGCGTCGATTTCCTGCTGAATGCTAACTTGGGCTACCGGCTTTCGATGGGCAAGCGAGTGGTCGTGATTGGGGGCGGCAATGTGGCGATTGACGTGGCGCGGTCAGCGCTCCGGCATCAGCAAGAAATGACTTTGGAAGCCTTGAGCAGTTCACTCTTGCCGGACAGCTTACCTCCAGCAGAGCTCGATCTCGCCATGAAAGAACTCATGGACGTTTCCCGCGTTGCTTTGCGCATGGGCGCCCGCGAGGTCCGATTGGTCTGCCTGGAGTCGCGCCAGGAAATGCCGGCTTACGCAGAGGAAATTGAGCAAGGGCTGGAGGAAGGATTGAAAATCCATCCTTCACTCGGGCCGAAGCGGTTCATCGCGAACAACGGGAAGGTCTCCGGCCTCGAAACGGTCCGGTGCGCCTCCGTTTTTGACGCCCAGCACCGCTTCAATCCGACGTTTGAGCCCGGCACGGAGGAGGTGATTTCCTGTGATACTGCGATTCTGGCGATCGGGCAGACTTCGGACCTTTTGTTTCTCACGCCGGCTGACGGGGTTGAGACCACCCGTCAAGGGACCATCAAAATCGATCCGGAAACATTCATGACCACCGCCCCTGGAATTTTCTCCGCCGGAGACATCGCGTCTGGGCCCCGCTCGGTGATCGAGGTGGTTGCCGACGGGAAGAAGGCCGCTGAGCGAATTGACCAATATCTGCGCGGCGCCGAGTGGAAGCCACGACCGAAGTACGTGCAAATCACCATCCTGGATCATCACCAGATGCTTACAGACCAGACGCTTACGGCTTTCGATGAATATTCGCGGCTTCCCGTGCCCGTCCTTCCCGTGGACCGCCGCACCGGCTTCACGGAAGTCGAAACAGGCTACACCGAGGAACAGGCGCGGCGGGAGGCGAGCCGGTGCTTGCAATGCTGGATCAATACGATCTTCGACGGCAACGAGGCTGAAGGAACGGAATGTATCCTTTGCGGCGGCTGTGTTGACGTCTGCCCGGAGAATTGTCTTGAGCTCGTCCCCCTCAGCCAACTGCGGGTGAGCCCGGAAACCCAGTCCCGCCTCACCGCCGAGGCGCCGTTCCATGCCGGTACTCTTCAACATCTGGAAGCTGCGGACCTGCCCTGTCACGAGGGTTCCGTCATGGTAAAAGATGAAACCATCTGTATCCGTTGTGGGCTTTGCGCCGAGCGCTGTCCCGCCCACACCATCACCATGGAAGCCTACGAATTATTTGAACGCGATCCCGAGGAGCAAGCGATGGAGGTGTGTGTCAAATGAGCGAGCCTGAAAACCAGGAGCCAAAGTCGAAGGCGGAAGACAGTACCGGGATCAACCGCCGCGACTTCTTCAACGAGGTGGCCGGCGGCGCCATGGGAGTTGCTGCGGTCGGAGCCGGCATTGTGACAGTCAAATTTATTTCACCGAATGTCCTCTTCGAGCCGCCCAGCAGTTTCCGGATTGGCCCCCCGGAGGATTACCCGATCAACTCCGTGACCACTCTTACGGACCAACTCACCTATCTGGTCAGGACGCCGCAGGGTTTTTATGCCGAGACTATGATTTGCCAGCACTTGGGTTGCATCACCGCGTGGCATCCCAACGCCAACCTGATCGAGTGCCCCTGCCACGGCAGCCGCTACAAGAGGGACGGAGCCATCGTGCGTGGTCCCACCCCACGTCCGCTACCCCACTTCGCGATGCGACTCATGCCGGACGGGACGCTGCTGATTGACAAATCGGACATCGTTCCCATGCCCCAAATCTTGAAGGTTTAAAGAGAGAAACCGATGGCTTACCCGTCTCGCGAGCAATGGCTGGAGCGTCTCCGCAACACCCGGGTATGGAAATCCGTTTTCCGTCGCGGCCCCGCCCGCACCAATCGCACTCGCAGCCTGGCGATTTTCGGCAACTTGTTCCTGCACGTTGTGCCAGCCAAAGTCCGCGAAAAGAGCCTGCGGGTTCGCGCCACCTACTACCTTGGCTCATTCGCATTCTTCCTCTTTATTGTGCTCACCGTCACCGGCATCCTGCTCATGCTCTACTATCACCCGGCGGCGCTCGAAGCTTACTCCGATATGAAGGACCTCCGGTTTGTCGTTTCGAACGGAGTTCTGCTGCGAAACCTCCACCGGCTGGCCGCTCAGACGATGGTGCTGGTGGTCTTCTGGCATATGTACCACGTGTTTTATCGCGGGGGTTACCGGCCTCCGCGAGAATTCAATTGGGTGGTGGGGGTGGTGCTGCTTCTCCTTACGCTGTTTTTGAGTTACACCGGCTACCTCCTTCCCTGGGATCAGTTAGCTTTCTGGGCCATAACCGTGGGCACGAATATCATCGGCTATGTACCTTTGGTTGGCCATCGGACCCGCTTTTTACTGCTGGGAGGAAACATTATCGGCGAAAATGCCTTGCTCCGTTTCTACGTCCTCCATTGCGTCATCCTGCCCTTGCTGGCGGGGCTATTCATTGCCGTGCATTTTTGGAGGATTCAAAAAGACGGCGGCCTGAGTGTGGGAGAGAGTGAGGAGCGAAAAGAACCCCTGAGCGTCGAGGCAACTCAGGTCGAACAAGAGACGGTCACAGTGGGAGAGAGTGATGAGCGAAAAGAACAGTTATGAGGTAGGCTTCGGGTCCGATGCCGTTAAGAACCCTCAGCGGATCGTCTTCATCACCAAGAAAACTTCTGCCAAGGTGAAGGGCGCTCAGCCGCGGCAACTGATGTCCTACCCTCACGTGGTGTTGCGAGAGATTATTGCCTTTGAAATATTCACCGTGGCGCTCGTCGTTGTGGCGCTTTTCTGGGATGCGCCGCTCGAGCAATTGGCCAATCCCTTGCTCACGCCCAACCCCGCCAAGGCCCCCTGGTATTTTCTGGGGTTGCAAGAGCTGCTCCATTATCTGCCCCCCGTGGTCGCCGGCGTCCTGATCCCGACCTTGGTCGTCGTGGGCCTCGTGGTGATTCCGTACTTTGATGTGAACATCAAGGGAGAACCGCTTTGGGCGTCAAACCGCCGGCGCCGCCTGGCGGCTTTTATGGGGGGGGTGGCCGTGCTGCTCATTGTGTTCGGGATCCACGAGGCCTTTGACGTCGTCGTCCCGACAGTAGCCTTCGCCGCTCTCGCCCTGGCCGCTTATTTTGCCCCACCGCAGGGCGGGCGGCTGATGCGCTACCTCCGCGCCCAGCCGCTTTCCTGGTGGATCATGAGTTGGTTTATCGCCGTATCCCTGACGCTGACACTGGTCGGGACGTTTTTCAGGGGTCCGGGGTGGTCCCTAGTCTGGTCGTGGAGGTGAAATGCCCGCTGAACAGATGGGACAAATTCCAAAGCGCCTGCGTGTAATCTATGCGGTCTCGACCGTCATTTTTGTCGCAGTTCTGGCGATTTCCCCCATTCGAGACCACTTTGCCGGGTGGAAACGCTATGAGAAAGGATATGCTAAATTCGCAAGCACGCGAGCCAATTCCCGGCAATTGATGGCCGATTATCACGGTGGCATCGACCAGATCTGGCTGCCTAAGCTGAACGTCACTGACCGCTGCACGACTTGCCACCAAGGTATTTCCGAGGCGAGTCTGCTGGATGACTCTGTTCCCCAACCCTTTCGGGCTCATCCTGAGATCCCTCACCATGTCCGGGCGTGGGGTTGTGTAGTCTGCCACCGCGGCCAGGGGCTGGCCACCGAGGTAAGCGAAGCGCATGATACGACGCTGGCGTGGGAGAAACCGCTTCTGCCCATCCGTTACATTCAGGCCTCTTGCGGTACCTGTCATCAGGATAGCCTGCCGGAAACACCCCAGTTGAACCGCGGCCGGGAACTGTTGGTTAAATTCAATTGCGAGGGATGCCATCGCGTGCAGGACATCGACCGACCCGCCATGCTCGGCCCGGACCTAAGCAATATTGGGGCAGAGGTCAGCCGGGCGTGGGTCTACAAATGGCTCAAGGAGCCGAGAACCGTCCTCGACAGTTCGGGCAATGTCGTTGTCGATGGCTACGACACCAACCCCCGCATGCCCCAATTCCGCTTCAAGAAGGGGGAAGTTCGGGACCTTTCCGCCTATCTGAGCTCGCTGAAGAGCCCGCTCGTTGAATCCTCTCAGATCGATCCGAGCGTCGCGGCCGCTTGGCGGAGCCGGTCCGACCTCCTCAGCTACGGTGAACTCCGCTTCCGTCAGATGTTTTGCACGGACTGCCATGCACTGGCCGTGGTGCGCCTCGGCGAGACCCAACTGATCGGCGGCGACATCGGGCCTGAACTTACAAAAGTGGGAAGCAAGGTGAATCCGGACTGGCTGGTCAGTTGGCTCCGAAATCCACAAGCTTATCTGCCGCACTCCCAGATGCCACGCTACGAGTGGTCTGACAAAGATTTGTACGCTGTGACCCAGTATATGCTCAATAAACTGTCCGATCCCGAGTTGCTGAGCGACGTCCCCAAACTGGGGCCTGCAACCCCCGCGGAAATTCAACATGGGCGGCGCCTGTTCAATGCAAAAGGTTGCGCCAGTTGCCACGTCATTCGGGGAATAGCTCCCCAGAAGGATTTCGGTCCAGACCTCTCCAACCTGGGTGGAAAAACCGTTTCGGAACTCTTCTTCGGCAACGCCAAGGTTTCCCATACCCTGGTTGCCTATATCCAGGCTAAAACTTCCGACCCCCTTTCGGTTAATCCGGCGGCCCGAATGCCGCAATATCATCTTGATTCCGCCGACTTGGATGCGATCACCACTGCCTTGTTAAGCATGACCGGAACGCCAACCTACCCTGGATTCGCGTTGCTAACGGTCCCGGCCAGCCAGCCGAAGTTTGATCCGGCGGGAGACTTTGGGAAGCTATACAACCGCTTCAAGTGTTTTGTTTGCCACAGCTTCAATGGCTATGGCGGGACCCTTGCTCCCGACCTCTCTTTTGAAGGCAGCCGCTCCCAGCACCCCTGGCTAGTCGCCTTTTTGAAGAATCCCCAAACTCTGCGGCCCACCCTGACGGTGCGTATGCCGCAGTTCAACTTCACCGATCAAGAAGCCAACACCATCGCGGATTACGTCGAGATGGTGCTGCAGAATCCTTTAGTCAACAAGGCTGGCGTGAATCCGAAGGACTTCACGCCCCAAATGGCGAGCTTGGGCAAGCAACTTTATTTTGTAAAGTACGAATGCCAGTCCTGCCACACGATAGGCGCGACGGGAGGATACGTGGGACCCTCGCTGACGAACGTCGGGAATTGGATGGATGCAGCGTGGATCGAAGCGTGGCTCAAAAATCCACAGGCTCTCATTCCTGGCACGATCGAACCACGCCGGGATTTTTCGGAGCCTGAGATCAAGGCGTTGACAGCCTATCTGCTTACGCTTAAGCAAAAAAGCCAGGCAGGATCCGGCACTGCGCCAGGAGGGTCACAATGAGGCGATACGCTCTGCTCCTCGCGCTGCCGTTGCTCACCGCCCTAACGGCATGCCGCGCCAAGCACTCTGCCCGGAAGCCTGATCCGCCTCGCAATGCTTACGATACCGAAGCGGACTGGAACAACGCGGATCACTTGATCCCGCTCGACTACCAGCAGAGCCAGGGGAAACGGCTTTTCTACATGTACTGCGTGTGGTGCCACGCGGATTCCACTCCGGCAGGCCCTTCCAACCGCCCCAACCTGAATCCCGCGCCCCATCTGATTGATGATGGGACCGTATTGAATTCGATGAGCGACACCTATTTAGACAACATCATCACGCTGGGTGGCAGCGCGATGGGCAAGTCCGCATCGATGCCACCCTACGGCAGGTCGCTAACCCAGGACGAGGTTCGTGCCATCATCGCTTACATGCGAGCCGTGGCTCAGCCCGCTTATCATAAGCCTGCCCGTCCCCTGCCGCACTACAAGGCGAGGTAGTCGTTATGACTGCTGTGTCCAGAGCGCCTCGATTATGTGCGTTTCTATTGCTGTTCCTCCTTCAAAGCGGAAGCTTTGCTGTCGCCCAGATCAGCCCAGCCGAAATCACGAATCCACGCCTCAAGGAGCCTGAGCAGATTTACTTCGCCAAGTTGCTTGCTCTGAATAGAGCTGTTGGGCGGATAAGCTTTCCTTTCCCCTTTTCGACGAGACGGTATATCGGCCTGGATCCGAAGAATCAACTTGGAGCCGACACACGCGGGCTGGAGTTTGTTTTATTCCACAACCGGCTAGTCCTGAAAATCTCGGGTGACTACAATGCTGCGTTTAACTCCGCGCTGCTGACTCAAAACCAACGGGCCCGCCGCGTTTTCAACGGCGTTGTACTCCCTATCTTAGGCCTCCTCCCGCAGTATTTTTCATCTTCAGCGAACTTCGATGGATTCGGCATCGAAGTCGCTTACCATGTCCGGACGCAAACCCACGCTTACCAGTACGAGGGTGTCGAGATTCTTACCATGGTTCTGAGCAAGGCTGGCGCTTTGGGTTATCCCCGGGCCCGGGATGAAGCGCGCCGGCAGCAGATCCTTGATGAGTCCGAAATTTATCTGGATAACAAACGGTTTGGGCTGGCCTTGGAGGGGAGAGAACCTTACCCCCTGGAGACGCTGGACGGCGGGCCGCATGGTGAACCCTTCCCCACTAGCGAGGACCATGAGCGGCGTCCGAGTGGCGGCGCCGGTTCTACCCCCAGTAATCCAGAAGGCGACTCGGCAGGGAGCGGCGCAAATAACCCTGTTGCATCGACTTCGGACTCTTCCCGCAGTTCCCGAACTCCCGGCCAGGATGTACCGATGGGACCTCCAAGCTTGCCCGCAACGGTGGCTGCCAGCGCGCGGGGGAGAGGAATTCAGGGCGTACCCGGTGGAACCGGGTCCAGTCGGGCTGATCTCGACGCGCTTCAGAACAAGTATCAGCAGCAATTTGCGGCGCTGGCGAAGCAGGGCGCCGAACAATATCATTTAGTCAAATACGCACCGCCCTCACTTGTCACTTTCCGCCACCAGATCTATCTGCAATTGACGTTGCGTAATCCCACGCCTTTCGATCGGAGCGCAGCGTCGCTTTATAAACGGGCGGCACAGGACTTTGACCTTTTCCTGGCTCCTTTGCTCAAACCGATCCTCCATAAGACGCCTGACGATGATCGGATCGCTGGCCTGGACATTACGATCCTGAATCAATTTGGCGCCCAGGATCGAGAGGCGTCTGAAGCCATCGAGTTTCTTTGCCCGCTCCCACTCCTCCGGCAGTTCGCCAACGCCGAAGTGACCAGCCAGGACGTCATCAACCATACGGTCGTTTTGGTTAACGGAATGCGTATTGGCTTAGACTTGCAACGGGTGGAATAGATCGAGCTGCGAACCGATCCGTGCGGCGTCACGCGGCTCTTGGCACGTGAAAATTTGGATCTGGCGCAGAATTTCTGGGTTGACCTTACCAAGAAACCGGGGAAGGCTGACGGGGAGGGCCACGGTACGGAAGGGTGTTGAGTAACATTGTGGCCGTAGCCTGCGATCTCATCCCAATATTGGCGAGGGAAAGAAGGTGCCCGGTGAGACTCAGTAAACCAATTTGTTTTACGCTTACCACCACCCTCTGCCTCATGGTTCTTTCGAGTTCCCAAGCTCCGGCTGGACACCCAAGCACTGCGGCAGCCAAGGGGAAACCTAATTCACCCAGCCAGGGCGCGACAGGAGAGATCACAGGCAAAGTAAGTTTCAACGGAATCCGGCCCAAGCGCATTCGGATCTCCATGGAACAAGATCCCGTGTGCGCCAGGGAAAACCAGGCTCCTGTCTATTTGGAGGATTATGAGGTAGAACCGGACGGTAGTCTTCCGAACGCCTTCGTCTATGTGAAGAGCGGCCTGGAAGGGCGCTCCTATCCAGTCCCGAAACAGCCAGTCATCTTGGACCAAGTGCGCTGCATATTCCGGCCGCACGTATTCGGCGTTATGGTGGGGCAGCCCATTGAGATTACTTCCGAAGATCCGACCACGCACAACATCCATTTTGTGCCGCAAATAAACCGCCCCTCGAATCATTCCTTACTGCCGGGGAGCGCGCCGTTGCGCGCCCGATTTACCAAGCCCGAGTGCATGATTCCAGTCACCTGCAACCACCATCGTTGGATGTACGCGTATGTTGGTGTCACGACGAACCCATTCTACGCAGTCACTGGAAGCAACGGCAGATTCACGATGAAAGGAGTTCCGCCAGGCGATTACACGCTGGCTGTATGGACAGCGACTTTCGGAACCGAAGACCGGCGAATAACGGTCAGAGCAAATCATTCGATCAGCATCGACTTTTTGTTCAGCTCACACTAACGTAAGTTTCGAAGATGGGAGTGCGGGACTCGCAGTGGCCCAGAACGGTGATTCCGCCAAAGCAATCGTGAATTTTTTGCAGCGCGCGGGCATCGCGGAGTGCTGTACGTTCCGCAGTATACAAGGATAGAAGATGGTGAAACACGGCAAGGACCAGAATCAAGAAATAAGAAGGCCGCGTCGTTATACTGTTCTGACCGGGCTGGCGGCGGTTGCGGTCTTTCTGGCATTCGTTACGCTTCTGCCTCGGGACGCTTCCGAACCGGACCTTATGGGACTCAGAACTGTGTGTGCGTTTGCGCCAGGCAGCACGCTCTTGCTGCTTGGCTTGGCCTTGTTCTTTCGCATGCTCCGAGACGCGATCTATCAGGATTCGGCGGCTGGCTCGCGGCGGGCTTCGACACTTCAAGCCGAACCCGATGGCCGGAATAAGCGCGAATCCCCTGCTCACAAGTAAGGCTTGCCGCGTGGATTCAGCGCCGAAGCGCTCGGGCTGCACACCATCCGAAACCGGGCCGCTCTTGCGAAAGATGGCGAGAGCTGCTGAGACCGGCGTTCGTTCTCAAGGCCGCCCGTCACAAGCTCCTATGATCCCGATCACTGACCGGGAGGCGATGCCAGGCTAATGATGCAGTCATGCACAAGATAGGTAGCCCCTTAGCAGCGCGCGCCCCTCGACTGTCAGAAATTCTGACGCTGAGGAAGACTCCCATCTTCAGTGACCTTCCCGAGGAAGCGGTTCGTGACACGCTCATGAGATGCGCCGTCAGGAGCTACGCAGAAGGTTTGTCCATATTCAACGAGGGTGAGCCAGCGGCACACGTCTTCCTGGTCTTAGCCGGGAATGCCAGCGTGAATGTCTGCGATGCCAGGGGCCGCTGGTGGAGGGTTCACATGGCCAGTCCGGGCGACCTACTGGGGGTCAGCGCCGCGATTTCAGGCGGCCCTTACAGGCTCTCAGCCGTATGCGAATCTCCTTTAACCTTGGGGATCTTCCATTGCGACGACTTTTTCGCATTCCTGCGCCGGTTCCCTCAAGCCTACTTTCACGTAGCCGAGTGTTTGAGCAAAGATCTGGCGGCACCTACAACTGCTTGGCGTCCTTTGGCCAGCAGCCTTGATCCTCTTGAGGTCAGGCGTTCAGTCTGGCGCGCGGCGGGGGATCTCGAAAATTGCTTGTGCCCGAGGCAATTGGAGGCGTGAGAGGTACACTTTGATGTCCACAGTCGAGATCATTCGCGAGTGGGATGCTGACACCTTCCACCGGCGCGTCATCGAGCTTGAGGCGGAAGGATACGTCGCCCGACTCGAGAGCTACCAAATCATTCCGGAAATGAATCCCGAAACAGGCGAAATCACCCACCTGCGCCTGATCGAGATGGTGCTCCTCGATCCGGAAGCTCCCAAGGCCGGTCCCGCAGGCTCGAAATAACCGGACTTTTCCCAAGTTCCCGGTCACATCCTCGATACGTTTCGCCGCGAGAACGAGGCTGTGCAAGCCGCTCTCAGTCGCATCCGGCAGGCCACGAGCGGAATAGGTGAACTGCCAGACGCAACGAGCGCACAATCGTTACTCCCGAACTGGCGGCAGACATTGAATGACCTTATGGACGTGGAGAAGCATTACCAACGAAAGGAGCGCCTGTTGTTCTCGTGCCTGGAGAGGCATGGGATCGCCGGTCCGTCCAATGTGATGTGGGAGACCGTGCCAAAGCGGGGGCCTGGCGGCTTCAGGTGCCCTCTTGATATGCTCGGGGGCTATGAATGAGGCCACCACCCCCACTGAAATCTATCAGTTCCGTGTGATTCTCCGTGAGACCAGCCCACACATTTGGCGCCGGCTGCAGAAGAGGGGAGCAGAACTTGGGAAGGAGAGAACAGCGTGATGTGAGTGAGGCGGGAGTGAGAGGCTCTCGATTGGTTCCGGGTGGCATCGGTATTCCTGCTTCGGCGTCGTATTGGGCACCGGGGGCGGATTTCTGCTTACGCCTGGCTCGCGGCATGAATTGTCTGCGACGAAAGATGTGCGGGACTGAACTACTGGAGAATGCCAATCAATGCGAAAACCCGGCCTGGCTTCTGTTCTATCAGCGATGAGCGCTATTCCTTTCCGCGCATCTCGCGCCGGAATTGCTCCACTAAATCTGCCGAGATCCACGCGCCTTCCTGCACAGTCCTGTCAAGCATTGCCACGGCCTCGGTGGGTGTGAGCCTGCCGGCCTCGACTGCGTACCGCAAAATTCCCAGCGAACCTGAGACCTTCACTTCCAGTTTGCCGGCGGCAGTTCTGGCGCGAGCATCGTTCGTTAGCAGGATCGCGCCGCGCAACTTTGCAACGGTCAGTGCGCCGAGCTCTCCGGCTCCAAGCCTCGGATCGCTTCGGCGGATGCTGTCGAAAAGTTGCAACTCCGCATCCGTTGTCAGTTTCACGACCTCTGCTTCTTGGAGGCCAATCTGGGCGTCAGCGAGCTCTCTTTCGACGAAATCCGAGAGGAGCATTCGCCCGCCAAAGAGCTCCCCGAGCAGTGTGAGATTGCCGGTTAGGTAGAAGTCCGCCACCACGTTCGCATCGAGCGATAACTCACCTAAACTAAGCTGGCGCAAGGACGAATTCCTTCCGCCATTCCTTTACCAGTGACCTGACCTCCAATAGGTTTTGGTTTAGGAGTTCCGCGAGCTTCCCCAAAGAGATCATTCCCGATAGCACCGCCTTGCGCGCCAAATGCATAAATCTCGAAACACTTTGCCACTCGCCAACCAAGTCGGCGCCCAGCGGTGCATATTCTTTTTTCGCGTCGGGTTCGGCCTTGCTCGCGCTCTCCAGTACCTGCCGTTGCTCGGAATGCGTGATCAGCCCCAGGTCAAACAGACGCCGCGCCATCACCTGTGCGCTAACCCGGAAGTGACGCTTCAAGAAAACGATGTCTTCCAGGTCGATGTTCCTCCGCGCCACATTCTTCCCAAACGCATCACGCAGCCCGATTTCTGGAACCAGGAAGTTCGCTGCGAAGATATGAGTCATCTCTTCCATTTCGTGATCCCGCTCGCCGGCATTCGACAAGTCGGCGCTCGTGTAAAAGGCGCGGTGCATCAAAAGGTGGCCGTATTCATCAGCTGCCGTGAATATTTGCCTCTCAATTGAATTGACCGTGTTCACCATGATGCAGGGACCATACGCGCGCGAAAAGGCGGAGATTCCGAAGACTCCTTCTTGCTCGACTCGGTAAGGAAAGATTCGCACGCCGCTGTCATCAAGAAGCTTGAAGATGTTTTCGATGGGGTCAATCTGGCCGAGGCCCAGCCGCTCGCGCTCCGAATATGCCACCTGTGCGGCAAACTGGAGCGGCTTCGAATGGAATTCGGGCGAATAGGAATACTCCGGCGGCGAGAGGAGCGTGTCCGCTACGCCAACGATTTCTTCCAACTCACGGTATGCTTCGCAAAACCGCCGGAACCTTGAACAGGCTTCCGGATTGGGAATAACATGCTCTGCAGCCCGGTATAGAAGCGCAACACTCTCTTGCTTCTCGCTGAAGAAATCCGTCACCGGAAGTCCAAGAATCTGGGATGCCCTCAGCAAATTGGTGCTGCTGATCTCCGAATGACCGTTTTCAATGGCGCTCAAGGTAGCCCTAGAGAGTTCAAGTTTTTCGGCAAACGTTTCCTGCGATAGGCCCGCGTTTTCACGGGCCGCTCTTAGATTGCCACCTATAACCTCTCTCAATGACCGTTCCACGACACCTCCTTATGGAGTAGTTTTCTTGATTCAATTCTTTCACGGATGTACCCGAATGTCAAGAATTATTGACACAATCAGCGCCTTATGGTATTTTCGTCTTGACATGTGAGAAATAATCTGACAGTCAGAATCGGGAGGCGATTCTGAGATTTAGACGAAGGAGTCGCGGAATGTCGATAAGAATCACCTGCATCAACAAGGAGGAAGGTCACCATCTTGATCCCCACGCGGCGATAATAAGCCTCGGGTGGGTAGAAGATGGCACCGGGAAGTCGGGGAAATGGGCTCGCGAAAAGGTCTATAACTGGATAAAGAACGAGCGCGGTGTCGCGTACGTCTTGGACCAGCGTGGTAACAAGGCCTACCTGTATGGGAGGGAGAACATTTACGGCACAAAGTTCGTACAGACTTACGCCGATCAGGTTTGGACCGACAATTTGCTCTCTCTGCCAGAGTGCGCGTAATTCTCTACCAGCGAATCGCCACCAACTCCAGCTCGCGGCTCAGTGGAAAGCGTACCCAATTCTTGAATATCCAGGACCACAGGCCACAGAGGACCACCCTCCGTTCCGGAGTGCTTCGCAGAATCCAATAAGGGCAGCAGCCGAAGTGGGGACATGGAAAGCACCGTGGCATTTATTCCTTCTGCGGTCAGGCTATGGCTCCGCTCTGCGAGCTTGCCGCCGCTCCGCCAGACCCTACAGGCTGGTGGGCCGTACTCTCCTGCGCTGTGCCAGTTGGGCTAAAGAAACCATGCAAGTCATCCAGCACCGCACCGCAACCTCTTTCGGTTTAGGTTCACTGAAAGTGGCAGCATCGGCCCCATCGCCTTCACCCGCGTTTCGGCTGGCCACAACGACAGAAGTGCTTGCAACGGGAATTTGGGAATGCTCAAAAGAGAGGTAGTTGATCCGCAGCGGACGAAACTATGGGCGCTACCCTCCGGGCCGGGCGCTTGTGGCCGGATGACGCGGCAAGCGATGCGCCGAACAGCAGCAACTGATTGAGGGCGGTGGGCAGGGGTTCTTGCGCGGGGAGTAGGGTATCGGGCAGCATCTCCGGCTCAGACTCGGATTCAATAATGGCTGGCACTGCATGCACCAGTGCTGAATGTTGGTGTTGAATTGCGCGCCAGACGAGCTCGGCATTTTCACCGATCCCCTTCTCGGTCACCAGCTCGCGCGCCATTGCCATGAGCAGATCGTCGTCTTCACCCGCTGCTTGCAACCCTTCGGCCGAGAACTTCCCCTCCATCCCCATTGCCACCAGG
>Ga0102924_1001535_pt1 | contig 26528 bp, 22 predicted proteins | sample PaiPotPPM11metaG_FD_80116 | JGI IMG/M metagenome (GOLD analysis project Ga0102924, IMG submission 80116) | Iron sulfur acid spring bacterial and archeal communities from Banff, Canada, to study Microbial Dark Matter (Phase II) - Paint Pots PPM... ... | reverse complement strand
CGTCGCGGGCGTCGAGGTCAGCCGGAGTGGAAACGTGGCGGGCCAGGATGCAGTCGCGGAAACGGTAGGCGAAGCGGTCGATCTGGTTCTCGATGCGGTCGAGTATGTCTTCGGTCGAGCCGTTGGGGACGTGGCAGTAGGCCCAGGCGATGTGCTTGCCTTCGGGGGCGCGGCTGGGGTCGACGAGCGTGGGCTGGACGACGAGGACGAAGGGACGGGCGGAGTGCTGCCCGGACGCCATGGCCGCTTCCGAGGCTTCGATGTCGGAGAGCGTGCCGCCGAGATGGACAGTGGCGGCGCGAAGGCAGGCGCTGGCGTTCCACGGGATGGGGCGGGAGAGCGCGTAGTCGACCTTGAAGGCGGCGGGGCCGTATTGGTAGGCGGCGAGTTCGCGGCGGTAGTCGGGGGTGAGTTGTGGCTGAGCTTCGCCGGTGAGGGCCAGGAGTTGGCGGGGCGTGATGTCGGCGAGGATGAGGTCGCAGGCGGGGAGATCGCTGAGGCTGCGGATGGGAGTGCTGGTGGTGATGCGGCCGCCGAGGTGCGCTAGGTAGCCGGCGAGGGCGTTGCTGAGGGACTGTGCGCCGCCGCGAGGGATCGGCCAGCCGACGGCGTGGGCGGAGGCTCCGAGGACGAGGCCGAAGGACGCACTGAGGGGCTGGTCGAGAGCGAGGAAGGAGTGGGCACAGAGGCCGGCGAAGAGGGCGCGGACGTGGTCGGAGCGGAAGTGGCGGCGGGCGGCCGTGGAGGCGGAGGACAGTGCGTTGAGGCCGAAGCGAGCGAGTAGGAAGGGATGCTGCGGAACGTGGAGGATGGGGCGAAGGATGTCGGTGGCGAGTGCGGGCCAGCGGCTGGCGAGGGGCTCGAGGAGGGCGCGCCAGGAGGGGCCGTCGGCGCCGAGGGCGGCTTCAGCGGCGGCGAAGTCGCGTTCGAGGGTGAGGGCCGCGCCGTTGTCGAAGGGGTGCACGAGCGGCGCGGGGGAGTGGAGCCACTCGAGGCCGTAGTCGGCCAGAGGCAGCGAGGTGAAGAAGGGAGAGCCGGCCGCGAGCGGGTGGACCGCGGAGCCGAAGTCGTGGTGGAACCCGGGGAGGGTAAGTTCGAGGGTGCGGGCGGCGCCGCCGAAGGTTGGTTCAGCTTCGAAGACTTCGGCGTCCATGCCGGCCTGCGCGAGGACGATCGCCGCAGCCAGCCCGTTGGGGCCGGAGCCGATGACACAGGCTTTGCCGCTGCGGCGAATTTGAGGTGCGTCGGACATCGGTCTAACTGTTTGCAAGGTTAGTCCCGTTTTGCCGGGCCGAGTAGTATCTTTTCATTCGAATCGACGGGCATCTGACTGGATGGCACCACTATGCCGCCGAAGGGCCGACGCAATGGATAACGTCAGGCGAGCTTTTCTGTATCTCTTCAGTTCGGAGCACGGGGCGCGGAATTTTCTGGTCGCGCGGTGGCTGTTCCTGCGGGCGTTAGGGGCGATCTACTTTTCGGCATTCCTGGCGCTGGCGTTCCAGGCGCGGGGCTTGATTGGGACGCAGGGTATTCTGCCGGCGGCGGAGTTTCTGCAGGATGCGCGGGCTGCGGGGGCGATGCGCTTCTGGTACGTGCCGTCGCTGCTGTGGATTTCAAGCAGCAATCACATGCTGACGGCGATTGTGTGGGTCGGGCTGATCGCAGCGGTGCTGCTGGTCGCGAATGTCTGGCCGCGGGCGATGCTGGCGGCTTGCTTCCTGTGTTTTTTGTCGTTCGTCACGGCCGCGCAGGACTTTTCTGGATACCAGTCGGACGGGATGCTACTGGAGGCGGGATTTATTTCGCTGTTTCTGGCGCCTCCGGGACTGTGGCCCGGGTGGGGCGCGCGGCGGCCGCCGGTGCGCGCGGCGATGCTGTTGCTGCTGTGGGAATGGTTTCGGATCTACTTCGAGTCGGGCATGGTGAAGTTGCTGAGCGGCGATCCGACGTGGCGCGACCTGACCGCGATGTACGAGTACTACCAGAACGGGCCGCTGCCGACGTGGATCGGGTGGTACGTGCAGCATCTGCCGCACTGGTTCCACAGGGCGACGGCGGGTGCGACGCTGGGGATGGAGTTGGCGCTGGTGTGGATGGCGTTCCTGCCGCGGCGGTGGCGGATTGCGTGCTGCCTGATCGTGACGGCGTGGCAGATTGGTGTGATTGCTACGGCGAACTATGCGTTCCTGAACTACCTGGTGCTGGTGCTGGCGGTGTTCCTGCTGGATGATGCGTTTCTGTGGAGATTTGTGCCGGTGCGGTGGAGGGTGGGGTTGGGTTCGGATGGGCAGGAGAGAACGAGCCCAGCCTTGGTTTCTGAGGAGAGCCGCGAGTTTGAGACGGGCTCTGAGGCGCCCGACGCGGTAATCGGTTCCGGTATCCCCAGGGTCGACGATGAAACTGTCGAACCTGGGGCACCCGCTTCGTCGCTGGGGTTGGCTGTGCGGGCAGTTGCGCTGACCTGGGTGTTCTATGCGACCACCGTGCTGATGCTGCGGATGGTGTGGCGGGATGTGCCGCTGCCGACGGGGCCGGTGGCTGCGCTCGAGCCGTTCCGGATTGCGAACCAATACGGGCTGTTCGCGGTGATGACGCCGCACCGGTACGAGATTGAGTTCCAGGGTTCGAACGATGGGGAGACCTGGACGGCGTACCGGTTCCGCTTCAAGCCGCAGGACGTGCAGGAGCGGCCGGGCATTTATGCGCCGTACCAGCCGCGGTTCGACTGGAACTTGTGGTTTGCGTCGCTGGGGTCGTGGATTCAAAACCCGCTGGTGCCGAGGACGGAGGAACTGCTGCTTGCGAACGACCGGGATGTACTGGGATTGTTCCGCGGCGATCCTTTTGCAGGGTCGGCGCCGAAGTACGTGCGTGCGGTCCTGTGGCAGTACTGGTTCAGCACGCCGGAGGCGAAGCGGCAGCAGGGTATCTGGTGGACGCGAAGCTACCTCGGAACGTATGCGCCCACACTGACGCGCCTCCCGGATGGGCGGTTTCGGGTGGTGGCGGAAGCGTCGGTGAATGGGCCACCTGAGCCGTAAGTGGTGCCGCAATTTGGGATTGATAGAACGTCGCGGTGTGACCGGGTGCGTTTGGTATGGGGTTATGCACAGCCGGGTGGCGAAATTGCCGGGAAAACACCAGATTGTAACAAGGAAAGTCTTGCAATTGACGGGTAAATCCCTTAGAATGAATCGTGCGCGTGTGTCCGCTTGAGCTTATGCCGGAGACACGGCGCAGGACTTTCCGGGCCCGAGTAACGTGCTCGAAACAAAGGACAAAGGATACATAACTGATGGCAAAGCGTCGTGGTAATCCGAATTGGGGCAAGCCCGAGCCGATCGGACCGGTAGTTCCAACCGTTACCTCCTTCGAGCAGGTTGTGAAGGAATTCAAACTGACTCCGGACCAGTACATTCGTTCGACCCGGCTCCGCGAGTGGGCTCGGCGTAACAAGAATTCGAAGTACATCCCGGAAGCGCTGCTGGAAGCGTGGGGATTCGAGATCGAGTCTACCCTGTAGAGGTTTAGGAATCGATTGGAAGTTGAAGAGACGCCGCCTGAGATCAGGCGGCGTTTTTTGTTGGGGAACCTGGATCGGAATCTGTATAACTGGTCTACTTTTCCGTACTGCATTCAGGACAACATGAACTCTACCCTGCAGCGCACGTTGGGGCTTATTCGCGAGCATCCGCTTCAGCTTCTGGGGCCGATGCTCGGGGCGGCGACGATCAACTTCATCGTCTTTCGCATCGAGAGCTATTTTCGCGATCTTTACTTTCCGCAAATCAACTCCCAGGCAATGCATGCCATGCGGCAGGCGGCGCGGGTCAACGGTGGCGCTGCTGTGTCCGCGCTTTCTACTGCAGCGCAGAGCATGCTGGCGCGTGGGGCAATTATTTTCGGTGTCCAGATTTTGCAACTCTTGCTGGACCTATTCGCGGTAGCTTTGACGGTTGCGCTGGTTGCGCACCTTCACCGGTATCAGGCGGACACATTCACGGCTGCTATAGAACGGCTTCGGACGGTTCCACGATTACTCGGGAGCCTGGTCCGGTTGGCTCTCAGGATCTTTTTTGCGGGAATTGGCGTCGTCCTGGTGATGGCGATCGCTGGCGGAGTCCTACTGATCGTCTTCGGCGTGCATAGGGTTCCGACTGCTCCTCCTCATGGCTGGTTCTGGCTACCTGGAGTAGGTCTCTTGAGTTTTGTGTTGTATGGGGCGGTCGCTTCCCTGGTGATGCCGTATTTCCTCTATGTCTCGTTCCAGATACAACAGCAGACCTGGCCTGATGATTCGGTGCGGGCGCGGCTTACGACGCAGGCCATACGCTTCGCCTGGATTGCGGCTGGTGTGTATGCCTGTTTGGTAGGGCTGGTCGGCGTCGCCAATCTTTCTCTTGCCGGCACGGCGGTTTTGACCAACAACTTTTTGCATGGCATCGAGAGGTTGATTGTGGCCGTCGTGGAGGAGATTCCGCTTATCGCGCTGGTGGTTGCGGTGGCGTCGGTGGTGGCGCGTGCGAATGAGCCGGTTATTGAATCGGAACCTGGCCGGGTCACATCCTAAAGGACGGTTTATCCTGAAAGCTGGCAATGCCAGGCGCAAATTGCACGCAGGCAGGAGAGTTCATGAAGCAATCAAAAACGGGGAGGGTGCTGGCGATCCTCTTTCTCGGAGTGTTGTTCGGCCTGTACCGGCACTATCAGCAGATGCGCGCGTTGGGGCTGGGACGGGATGGGTTTCTCGCGGAGCAGGGGCACTACTTCGACAAGATCTCGCAGTACCATTCGATGGCGACGATGCTGATTGCGGGGGTCATCGTGGCGGCAGTGACGTTTGGCCTGTATGAGGTGATTGCGGCGGCGGCGACCAAGGCGATCCCGCCGAGCGAGGTTGAGGAGTAACGATGACCGAGCCAACACAGAATGCGGTCTTCGCCACCGTGGAAGAGGCGGTTGAGGAGATTCGCGCGGGCCGGATGGTGGTCGTGGTGGACGACGAGGACCGCGAGAACGAGGGCGACCTGACGCTGGCGGCGGAGTTTGTGACCCCCGAGGCGATTAACTTCATGGCGCGGTTCGGGCGCGGGCTGATCTGCCTGACGCTGACCGAGGAGCGCGCCGACTACCTGCGCCTGGCTCCGATGACGGCGGAGAACACGTCGCGGTTCGGTACGGCATTTACGGAGACGATTGAGGCGCGCGAAGGCGTGACCACGGGCATTTCGGCGGCGGACCGGGCACATACGATCCGGGTTGCGATCGATCCGACGTCAACGGCGAACGACCTGGCGCGACCGGGGCATGTCTTTCCGTTGCGCGCACGCAAAGGTGGGGTATTGGTGCGCGCGGGACAGACTGAGGCGTCCGTTGACCTTGCGCGCATGGCGGGATTGGTGTCGGCCGGCGTGATCTGCGAAGTGATGAACGAGGACGGCACGATGGCACGCGTGCCGGACCTGGTGCGGTTCTGTGCGGAGCACAGTCTCAAGATGCTGACGGTGGCCTCGCTGATTCGCTATCGGTTGCAGAATGAGCGGCACATCCATCGCGTGGCGGAGGCGACGCTGCCGACGAAGTATGGCGACTTCCGCATGATTGCGTATGAGAGCGAAGTGGATGGTGACGAGTCGCACGTGGCGCTGGTCTATGGAGACCAGATTGGCAAGCAGGCGGCCGAGTCCGAGCCGGTGCTGGTGCGGGTGCATACGCATTGCCTGGCGGGGGACGTCTTCGGTGCGACTTTATGCGACTGCCATGCGCTGGTGGACAACTCGCTGCGGATGATTGCCGAGGCGGGACAGGGCGCGTTGGTCTATCTGCACAATGGGGCGCGCGGGTTTGGGATCGATCGCAGCGGGAGTGCGGTGCCGCGGCTGGTGCTGCACCAGAGCGCGAACAAAGAGGCCAATCGCGAATCGAGTACCAACGAGGTGCGCGAAGACGGGCACCAACGGGCGCAGCGAACACTGCGCCAGGTGGGACTCGGCGGGCAGATTCTGTCGGACCTGGGGATCCGGCGCATCCGGCTGTTGACGAACACGCGGACGCACGTGCCGGCACTGCACGGCTTTGGCATCGAGATTGTCGAGCAGGTGCGGATTCCAGTCGACGCGCCGGCAACCGCTACTGCACGGTGAGGCTGAGAGTCACCGCTTGTGTGATGTTGACGCCGGCCGAGACGCCGCTGGCGGTCACCTGGTATTGGTAGGTGCCAGCCGGGGTGTAGCGAAGGTTGCTGGGGATGACTTTGTTGCCGCCGCATCCTGCTGAGGTGAGGAGTGCGATGGCCGCGAAGATCGCCCAGGCGATCGGGCCTGCGCGGCGCCAGGCGTTGTGGCGTGAGGTGCGCGCCTTCCAGGTAAAGAGGATCGCGGGGAAGAGCAGGCAGAGCGCGGCGTCGCTGAAACCGGGGGGACGTTTGCCCGGTGGTGTGGATGCTGACGCGATCGTGGTGACGGTGGTAAGGGTGGCAACGACGGTTTGTGCGGAACTGGAGAGCGTCACGTTCGAAGGCTGCAGCGAGCAGGAGGCGTACTGGACCGGGAGGATCGGCGTGCAGTTGAGGGCGACCGCTCCGGTGAAACTGTTCACGGGGGTCACGGTCAGCGTGTAGGCAGCGGAGGAGCCGCTTTGGATGGTCGCCGATGCGGTAGTAGCGCCGCCCGCGGTAAGCGTGAAGGATCCATTGACGATGCCGCTCCCGGTGAGCGGTACTGCCGCCGGAGAGGTGGCGTCGGAACTGGTAACGGTCAACGTGCCCGAGCGCGGCCCCGCAGTGGTTGGCGTGAAGGTGAGGGTGACGGAACAGCTTCCACCGACGTCAAGCGTTGTGACGGCGCAGGGGATCGTGATGGCGTAATCGCGTGTGATTGTGAGCGCGATGCCGGTGATGGGCGCGGTGCCGGTGTTTGCGAGCGTGAGCGACAGGCTGGCGGCGGAGCCCACGAGGGTCGGTGCGAAACTCAGGCTGGCGGGCGAGATTTGCAGATGCGACTGAACGCCGATGCCGGTTAGCGGGACCGTGAGCGGCAGGGCCGTCGCCGATGTGGCAAGGGAAAGGGTGCCGGTGCGCGTGCCGGATTGGGTGGGGGCAAAGGTGATTTGAAGTGTGCAGGTGGCGCCCGCGGCTAACGTGCCTCCGGAGGGCGGGCAGGAACCGCTGGCGGCGGTGTAGTCGCCGGTTGTGGTGATGCTGGTGAAGGTGGCTGCGAGAGGGCCGGTGTTGGTGACCTGTTCGGTCAGTGTAGAGTTTGCGCCGACGAGAACTGGACCAAAGTTGAGTTGGCTTTGACCGAGTGTGAGGCTGGCGGCGCTCGATACACCGACGAGGGAGATGAACTCCAGCGAGGTGTTGGCATTCGAGGAGATTTCGATGGCAGCGGCGCGAATGTCCGAGCCGGGCTGGGAGGAGGCCTGCGGCGTAAAGGTCACGTTGAGGGCGCAACTCGTACCGGGGAGGATGGTGGAGCAGTTGTGGGTGACCGCATAGTCCGGGGTGGTCTGGATGCTTGAGACGGTTACGGTTGCAGTGCCGGTGTTGTTCAGCGTGAGCGTTTGCGGCGCGGAGGTGCTGCCTGCCTGGGTATTTGCGAAGGTGAGCGAGTTCTGCGACGGGGCGAAGGCGAGGATGGGTGGGGTGTTCGAGGGCGATGCTACAAACGCGGGAGTCGAGGTGCCGCTGAGGTCGATGAGGTCGGGGCCCGATGCGGCGTCGCTCTCCAGAACGAGGGTGCCGGAGTCGGAGGCGGTGGGAGGAGGACTGGAGCCGGCCGCCACCTGGTTGACGGGCGTGTAAGTAAGGGTGACGGTGCAACTCTGGCCGGGCGCGAGCGGCGCGCCGCAGGTGGTCGTCGAAAGGAATGGCCAGCCACTGGTGATGCGGCGAATGCTGAGCGGCGAGGTGGAGGAGATGTTGGTCAGCGTAAGCACCTGGGTCGCCGACTTCCCGGACGGCACCTGCCCGAAGTTGAGCACGCCGCCGGGCATGAGGTTGCCGGCGATGGAGAGAGCTCCGGAGGCGTTGCCGTAGCCCTCGACGTAGGCGATGCCGTTGAGCGGGCTGGAACCGTCGGTGGGCGTGGCCTGGGCGAAGAGCGTGCCGGTGATGTCTCCGTTGGTAAGCGGCAGAAATGCGACGGAGAAGTTGCAGCTTGCAAACGCGGCGAGGCTGGAGCACGGCGCGCCAACGACGATGAATTGACGCGGCAGCATGATGGAGAGAGCAAGTTGTTTCGCGGTGAGGTTGTTGACGAGGTACTGGCGCGTGATGCCGATGGAGCCGGCGGCCTGCGGGCCGTACTCTGCTTGCGGGGGAACAATCTGGAGGCCTGCGTCCTGGGTGGTGTACGCGCCGGTGAGGGGGACGGTGTACGTGGTGAGCATGGGCGCTCCGCCGAGGATGGCGGTGACGGGGATTTGCAACACACCGAAGGAGGACGCGCCGGAGGGAGTGAAGGTGACTGTGAGGGAACAGGTGGTCGTGGGAGCGAGCGTGCCACAGTTGCTGGAGACGGCGAAGGCGGTGGCGTTGGAGAGTGTGGGCGTGCCGATCTGCTCAGCGCCGCCGCTGGTGTTGGTTACGGCGATGGTCTGCTGTCTCGCGGTGGCGCCCGGGACGTTGTTGAATGTCAGTGCGGCGGGAGCGAGTGCGACGCCGGGATCTGCGGAGCCGTATCCGGTGAGTACGGCGACTGCGGTGGTGGTGCCGGCCTGCACGGTCATCGTGCCGGTACGCTGGCCGGTTGCGGTGGGGGCAAAGGCGACCTCGATCAGGCAGGACGCGGTGTAGGCGAGAGGGCCGTTACAGGGCGCGCCTCCATTGGGAGAACTCAAGAGTACGAAGTCACCCGTGAGCGTCGGAGGTGCGACCGTGATGGATCCTCCGGAGGCGACGAGGTTCGTCACCTGGAAGAGCGCGGCACCGCTGGTGCTGTGGATGGGAACGGGGCCGAAGTCCTGGGCCGCGGGAGTCAGCAGCAGGCCGGTGAGCGGCAGGCCGTTGCCGGTGAGCGAGAGGACATAGGGGCTGCCGTTGAAGGAAGACGTGAGCGTGAGTGTGCCGGTTTCGGGCCCGGTTGCTGCTGGAGTAAAGCGCACGCCGAGCCAACAGTTGAGACATGTGCCGGATGGATTGGTGGTGAATGCCGATGCGGGCGGCTGGCCGTGTCCATATCCGCTGTCCTCAACCAGGACGGCGGTGAAGGGTGTTCCGAGTGTGGTGGAGGCGGTGGTAACAGCGAAGCGGGGGAACGGTTGCGTGACCTTGTACCACTGCACCGAGGGCTGGCCCGCGAAGACGCCGCCGAAGTCCAGCGTGCCGTTGCTTACGGGCGACAGGACCGGCATGCCAACGCCGGAGAGTGCGACGTACACGGGCGCTGTCCCCCCGCCCGCGGTGACGGACAGCATGCCCTGGCGCGTTCCAGGTTGCGACGGCGCGAACGTGACGACCACGTTGCACGAGGCTCCGCCTGTGAGCGTGGCGCCACAGTTGGTGGTCTGGATGAAGTCGCCAGTAACGACGAGTGCCAGTGAGAATGGGGCAGAACCGGTGTTGTTGAGGGTGAGTGTCTGCGTGTTGCTGGAGATGCCGGTGACTGCGACGGGGGCGGCGAAGCTGAGCGAGGTTGCGGAGACGCCAAGGTTCGGGTTGACTCCGGGGCCATTCGTGCCGGGTTGGGGCAGCGATCGTCCGGTGACGAGAATGGTCAGTCCCTGGTCGAGTAACAGCGTGACCGAGTCCGCCGAGGGTGTGTGCGTGTTTTGATAGGCGAAGCGGAGTTGGCAGACCGTCAGCGGTTCAAGCAACTCGGGGCATCCATCCACGACGGAGAAGGGCGATGCCGCGGGAAGCGTGACAGCAGTGTGCGGAATTGCGGTGGTGGAGTTGTTCGACAGATAGAGGTAGCGTGGCGTGCGCAGGCCTCCGGTGTACTGCGTGCCGAAGTCGATCTCCTGTGCCGAGAGCGAAAGTGCGGCGGCTTGCCCGAAGGCGGTCAGGGCCACGTCGCGCGTTCCGATCTTCCAGTTCTGCTGGATCGGGCCGTCGTTTGCGGAAGCGGTCGATGGAGTGAGGCCGACGGTAATGTGGCAGGCGCTCCCCGGTGCGAGGAGCTTGATGCCGATGCCTGCGAGGGTGCAGTCGCTCGCGGTCTCGGCGAAGGTGTAGGGCAGCGTCGACTTTGCGCCGAGGTCGAGCGCAGAGGCGAAGGTCTGGCTTTGCTGCGAGAGATTTGTAACCGTAATCGTTCGCGTGGCGGTGCCGCTTGCGGCGCTGACGATGCCGAAGTCCATTTCTTTCGGCGAGAAGATCACAGGCAGTGCTGTGGTGCCTGGTGAGAGCGCGGAGAGAGACGCGTTCTGCGTGACAGCATTTGTGGCGGAGGCGGTGATGCTGCCCGGGCCGCTGCCGGAAAGCGCGATGCTGCATTCGTCGGCGGAAGCCAGGGTTGCGGCACAGTTGGTGGCGACGGTAAAGCCGGTTGCGGTGATCTGGATGCCGGTCGCGGCGGCCGAACCGAGATTGCGCAGCGTGAGGTTGGGGGAGTCGTCCACCGAGAGCGCAGGGGAGGGTAAAGTTGCGGCCGTAGTCCCAGGAATCGTGAGTTGGGCAAGATATGCGGCTGAGCCGGCGCATAAACTTCCGTTGCAGGCGGACGTTGGAAGGACTGCGCTGCGCACGGTCGAAGGGAATGCGGCGGTCGGGGAGTTTGTAAGAGGCAGGTCGAAGGTCTGTGTCGGGAGCAGGCCCTGGCTGGCGTAGGGGGCGAAGCTGCCTGCTGCGATGGCATTGCCGGTGGGATCGACGGCGATGCTGGTCAGTGCGACGGGAGCGCCCGCGTTGCCGGGGTTCGACGCTGCAACGCCGCCGAAGCGCGCGGTCTGATCGACGATGCTGCCGGCATTGACGCGCACGGCAAAGCTGTTGCCGATGGGAGAGAGAGGGGTCAGCGGAAACAGAGGCAGGCTGAGGCTGCCGTCGACCCACGCGGTGCCCGAGGGGCCTGCGGCGACATACGATTGCGGGCCCGGTGCGAGCACGGTTGAGGCCAGCACTGCGCTGCCGTCCAGCGGCATTCGCAGCAGAACTTGATACGCCATTGCCGTTAGCGGCGCGGACACGGTCTCCACGGGAAACTGGCCGAGCGAGACGGAGCCGGAGAGCAACAGGTTTCCGGAGGCCGCGTCGAGCGCGAGCGAGCTAATCCCTCCTCCGGGAATGTAGGACGAGAAGGTGATGCGGTCGCCCGCGGGAGTCAGTTTTGTGAGGAAGCCAGTAGGTGCGCCGAGCGCTTCCGGCACCAGCGCAGCGATCGTGGGATAGCCGGGCGACGTGGTGGTGCCGGTGATGTAGGCGTTGTCGGCGGAGTCGGCTGCGATGGCGGCGGGAGTCGTACTGCCATTTGCGCCGGTAAGGTAGGTGGCATAGAGCAGGGAAGCGCCGGACGCAGAGAACTTCTCGACGAATCCGTTGCTCGCACTGCCATAGGCCGACGCTTGCTGGACGGCCGCCGGTGTGACCGGCAGGGTCGCAGAGTAGATGCTGCCGGTAACGAACACCGCATCGGCCGTAGCCGCGATAGAGGTGGCTGCCATCAGAGCGCCGCCGGCGAAGGTTACGAAGACGGGGTTCAGGTTGACGTCGAACTTTGCAACGAAGGAGTTGGTTGCCGAGCCATTGAGAGCGGGGAAGGCAGCGCCGGGCGTTGCGGTCATTGCAGCGGAGGTCGTGGTTCCGGTGACGTAGACGTTGCCGCTGGGATCGAGTGCCAGGGCGAGACCGATGTCCCCCTTTGCACCGAACTGCGTTTGCGCGAGAACGTTCGTTGCCGTCGGGTCGGTCTTGAGGACACGCACGCCGTCCTTTTGGTCGAGCAGCAGGTAGAGATTGCCCTGCGCATCGGTCTGGACGGCGTTGATCTGTCCCTGGAAGGCGACCGAGCGTAGGCCGGCGAAGGCAAGTTGCTGCGGGCCGGTGGGCAGAGGACTCTGCGCGGAGAGCGTGGATGCGCCGAGAAGAACGCAGACACGAGCACAGACGAGGGATTTCGCGAACAGCGGACGTGCCTTCGTGCGGGGCGCCCTGGCACAGAGTACGCGCGCAGGCGGGTCGATCTTTTCGAACTGCTTCATGGTTATGGGCTGCGGTGTTCCGCGGAATGCAGCCTGCCCTCAATATCCATGGCCCGGATGGGCTTTGAGTGTCCCCATTCCGGACTTTTCTACGGAAGGGTAACTATACCGTGTGGGTTCGGGAATCGGTACGGTTACTTTGTAGCGGGTACGGGTTTGCGGCGCGGCTTCACCCCCACATCGAGCAGGGAAGCGAAGCCGCGAGCACGCATCTCGCGCCGGAACGCAGGCTGGCCGGTGTATTGAATGGCTTGCATCCCGACGGTTCGTGCAGCCTCGACGTTCTCCTGTTTGTCATCGATGAAGAGGATGTTCGCGGGTGCGACGTGCATGAGTTCCGCAGTCTTGAGGTAGATGGCTGGCTCAGGCTTGGCCATCAACAGTTCGTGCGACCAGGTGCAGTGGTCGAATCCGCTGAGCCAGGGGAGACGGGCCTTGAGGCCGTCGGCCATGGCGTCGCCTATGTTTGACAGGATGCCGGTGCGGACGCCAGCACGCTGCAGTCGTGCGGCCCACTCGATCATGGGCCGGTTGGGTACGGTCCAAAGATCGACATCGGCGGCGAGCAGTTCGGCGATCTGGGTATCGGTGAACGGAGTGCCGGCATCGGCGGCGACGGCGTGCCAGTAGGCTCGACCGGTGAGCGCGCCGCGATCGTAGTCGTGGCGGAACTTCCAGTAGCTCGCGTGCAGGTGGTCCTCGTCGAGGCCGGTGATGGAACGCATGTGAGCCCAGGCGGTCGGGTCGGGAGGGCCGGAGAGGACCATGCCGTAATCGAACACGACGGTGTCGACGCGAGCAACGGCGGTCGCCGTGGTCGGCGCAGGATTTTCTTGGTAAGGGAAGGGCATTGATTTCGATTGTAGGCGATACCCTTGAAGAAGCCGTGAAAACCGAGCGGCGAGGGAAGTAATCGAGATGAAGCACGAGAGATGGACCCCGGAGTTGCGAAGCTGGCTGGAGTCGAGCGCGCGGGCCGCCGGGTTCGATGCATCGGGCGTGGCGGGTGTGGGCGATCCCGAGAGCCCGGATGCCGCGCAGGAGGCGACGCGTTTCGCAACGTGGGTGGAGGTGGGGCGCGCGGGCGAGATGGAGTATCTGAAGCGGCGCGATGAGGAGGGGACGCTGGTCCGCAGCGGGCTGCAGGTGGCAATTCCGTGGGCGCAGTCGGTGGTGGTGTGCGCGCTGAACTACAACGCGGGTGCGTCGTTTTCGATCGATGCTGCGCCGCAGGGGACGGGGTGGATCGCGCGCTATGCGTGGAGCGGGCGCAGGTTGGAGGACGGAACCCAGGTCCCGACCGACTACCACTACGAGCTGCTGGGCCGATTGCGCAGGATTGAGACGGAGTTGCTGGCGCAGACCGCGTGCACGACGCGCTGCTACGTCGATACCGGACCGCTGGTGGAACGGAGCTTTGCGGTGCGGGCGGGGATTGGTTGGATTGGCAAGAACACGTGCGTGCTGAATCAGCAGATGGGCTCATGGCTGCTGCTGGGCGTCATCGTGACCTCGTTGCCGCTGGAGGAGGATGGCACGGCGACTGTGGTCGCGCAGGATCGCTGCGGGAGTTGCACACGCTGCATCGACGCCTGCCCCACCGATGCACTGTTGGGATCAGAGAGCCGCGGCGGCCCACGTGAGATGGACGCATCCCGTTGCATCGCGTACCTGACCATCGAGAAGAAGGGCGCGATCGACGTCGGGTTGCGGGAACCGATGGGGCGGCAGGTCTTCGGTTGCGACATCTGCCAGGATGTCTGCCCGTGGAACCGGCGAGCGCCGATTGCGTATCAAGAGGGTATGCGGGCGCGGCCGGAGTTGATCAATCCTGCGCTGGAATGGCTGGCGGCGATGGACGGGCGAGAGTTCAAGCGCCGCTTTAAGGGCTCGCCGCTGGAACGTACGGGCCGCAAGCGACTGCTGCGCAACGTTGCCATTGCAATGGGCAACAGCGGCGAGCGGCGCTTTCTTCCGCAACTTGACGCCTGGGTCGCGAATGAGGCGGCGGAATCGGCTCCAGACGCAGTGCTGAGTGAAGCTGCGGAATGGGCGCGGGCGCGCATTCTTGCGGAAGAGTGAGGCTTCAGAGGGCGTTCGCGCGTCTGCTAGCCTAGAGATGATGCCTACAGAAGGTGCAATGCAGGAAGAGTTCAAGGTGGATGACAAGCCGAATGCAGCCCCGGTCGAGAAGGCCCATTCGAAGTCTGAAGCGCCGGCTGTTCCTATCGAACAAGTACGACCCGTGGTACAGCGCGAGGGCCTTGGACCGCAGCTGGTCGCGTTGGCGAAGTACATGGTCACAACCGAGGTTCACACTTATGCGTTCAGTGTTGCGGCCAATGTGATCCTCTCGCTGTTTCCGTTCATTGTGATGATGCTGACGATCTCCCGCGTGGTCTTCCATTCGAACCAGATGGCGCAGGTGGTCGGCGACATGATGAAGTACTTCCTACCTTCGAACCAGGAATTCATCATGCACAATATGCAATTGCTGGCGCATCCGCACAAGGGAACACAGATCTATTCCGTCATCATGCTGCTGATCAGTTGCACGGGTGTATTCCTTCCGCTGGAGGTTGCGCTGAACGGAGTGTGGGGAGTGCGGAAGAATCGTTCGTATCTGCACAACCAGGTCGTTTCGCTGAGCCTGGCATTCCTGATTGGCGTCCTGGCGATGTTTTCGGTGGCGGTGACCGCGAGCCAGCGGTGGATCCTCACGATGCTCTTTTTCCATCACACGGACAACATCGTCTACACGTTTGTTAATGGCAGTGTCGTGAGTATTCTCGGTGCGGTCACGGGGATTCTGATCTTTTTCCTTATCTACTGGATTCTGCCCAATCGCATGGTCCCTGCGCGCGCTGTGCTGCCGACCGCGATTGTCATTGGCCTACTGTGGGCCGCGGCGAAGTATGTCTATGTACTGGTGTTGCCGCGGTTGGATTTCGAGTCGGTGTATGGGCCTTTCTATGTTTCGGTGAGTTTGATGATCTGGGCGTTTCTGTCCGGCCTGATGTTGCTGGCGGGCGCTCACTTCTCCGCTACGCGCTATGCGCTTTCGGTGGCGCGCGAAGAGAAACGCAAGCAACTGGACGGCGCGCTCGTTCAGGAGAATGGGGCCGATGCCCAACCTGCCTGAGTCCAGCGCGCCGCAAAGCCGCACCGCATGGTGGAAGCGCAAGCCTCCTACCGGCGTGGCGGGTGCGGTTTTCTGGCTGGCGCTGTGGTTCGGACTGCTGTGGCTGATCCGCCAGATCCCAAGTGCCACCAGCCCGCTGCTCGGCTGGATGCAGGTATTGGTGGGACTGGCGCTGATCGGGCTAGCGCTTCCACTGGCCTGGCGATTGATCCAGCTGCACCTGCTGTGGAGCCTGCGCAACAAGCTGATCCTCACCTATCTGTTGATCGGCCTGGCGCCGGTGATTCTGTTCGTTACCCTGGCGGCGATCTCGGCGTACATTGCGGCAGGCCAGTTTTCCATCCACCTGGCCGACACGCGCATGCGTCAGCAACTGGACGAGATTGGCATGGAGAACGCCGCGCGCGCTTCGCGTCTGGGGCACATTTTGCGGGACGCCAACGCTGCTCCGCCGGGAGCAGGGCTGGCGGCGCGGTTCGGGCGGGGACCGCGCAACGGTCGTCCGACGGGCGGTCCGCCACCTACGCAGGCAACGGGAGCAGAAACGCAGACAGCAGCGCCCGTGGCGGTTGGCGAAGTGCTGCCGGATCAACTGACACGCCTGCATCGGCACTACTCGGCGTATCTGAACGGAGCGCCGCTTGCGGGTGCACCATCTCCAGGCGCACCGCTTGCCGCAGAAGCTTCGGCGAACGGTCCTGAGCCTTCCGCGACAGCGGAAAGCGCCGGGCAGCCCGGCATTCCTCTCGGCCTCCCGTCCTGGGCGGCGGACCTGCACGGCAATCCATTCCGAGGGCTGGTGCTCGACGGCCAGGACCTCTACCTGGTGGCGATCGATCAGCGGCACGTGGAGGGCGCCGGCATCCTCAGCGTGCTCACGAGTCTGCCCATCAACAGCGAGTTGATGGACGCGGTTGCAGCCGGCCTGGGACGCGTTCGGTTGACCGCCCTGATGACGGGCAACACTGGAAATGCCAGCCGCCGTCCGCGGAACAACATCGAACGCGCCGTCTACGGCGGGGCCGAACCAGTGCCCGTCAACTTCTGCGACCTCGGCGTCCCCTTCGTTTCCACGATGTACATCACCGACTGGGACACGGGAGATCCCGACAACGTTCCGGTCGAGGTCCATTCGCGCCCCTCGCTGCTCTACCGGCAGCTCTTCGGCAGCTCGCTTGGCGGCATCGTCACCAGCTATATCCGCTATGGCCTTTTCGGGCTATGCATCGTCTTTGCAGTGATTGAGATCATCGCTCTGCGGATGGCGCTGCGTCTCAGCGCCAGCATTACAAGTTCCGTTGAAGAACTTTACTTCGCCACCCAGCGGGTCGACCGTGGCGACTTTGTTGGGCGCATCCCCGCCGCTCACAGCGCCCAGAAGGACCAGCTCGGCGAACTCTCTCGCTCCTTCAACCGCATGACCGGGTCGCTGGAAAAGCTGATGATCGAGCAGCAGGAGAAAGAGCGCCTGCAAAGCGAGCTTTCCATCGCACAGGAAGTGCAGGCGAACCTGTTCCCGCGGAACGTCCGCGACCTGCCCACTTTGCAACTCCATGGAGTCTGCCGGCCGGCGCGTTCGGTCTCTGGCGACTACTACGACTTCCTGATCTTCCATCACCCCAACGGGCCGGATGGCTCGCCGGGGAGCGAAGCGGGCGTCGGCATTGCAGTGGGAGACATCAGCGGCAAGGGTATTTCGGCGGCTCTGCTGATGGCGACGCTGCACTCCGCGGTGCGCGCCTACCAACTTGCCAGCGAAGACCTGGTCTACAGCGAGAACGCCGTCACCGCCCTTACGGTCAGCAAGGAAGCACTGGCCGGGGACGGGGGTAAGCTGTTTGAGCAGCCCGGGCCCATCCTTTCCCTGTTGAACCGGCACCTGTATCGCAGCACGCAGCCATCCAAGTACGCCACGCTGTTTCTTGCCCACTACGACGTCACTACGGCGCAGCTGACCTACTCGAACGCCGGGCACCTGCCGCCCCTGGTGCTGGGCCGCGATGGCAAGGTGCGCCGGCTTGACTGCGGCGGCACCGTCGTTGGCCTGATGGATGGCATGCGCTACCAGGAAGATCGCATCCAGATGAAGTCGGGCGACGTTCTGGTTTGCTACTCCGACGGAGTTACCGAGCCCGAGAACGACTTCGGAGACTTCGGCGAGGAACGGATGATGGAAGTCGTCGCGCGCTATCGCGACCAGCCGCTGCACGTCATCTCGGCCCAGGTGATGTTGGCGCTCGACGCGTGGATCGGCGCCGAAGAACAGCCGGACGACATTACCCTGGTACTGGCCCGCCAGGTGTAAGCCGCATAAGCAGTGCGGTGGCTCGCCGAAATCACGCGGTTTGACATCGGACTGCCGGATGATCTAAGAGCTATAGATCACTCCGGCCCTCCCCCAGGAAAATCTGTGCATTACAACCCGAGCGCTCAAGGGTGCGGAGTGTGTATTTGCTTCACCATTCAACCGAGGAGAAGACGACATGATGCGTATGGTCCGGAAGGCGGTTCAGTCAACGTTGCTGCTCACACTGCTCGTGATCGGTTGCTCGAAACCGGGATCCGAGTTCGTCGGGAAGTGGGTCAATTCGGGCAACACCGCCGACACCCTGGATGTCTCACGCAACGGCGACCAGTTTGTCATCACCGGTCCTGACGGCGAGAAGATGCCGGCAACATTCAATAGCAGCAACGATACTCTTCAGGTGCAGGGACCCATGGGCGCCGCATTATCCTTGACCTACGTCAAGAGTTCAGACACGGTAACGACCCCGGGTCTCTTCGGTCAGGCTGAGTACAAACGAGTCAAGTAGCGCTCGGTGGAGCTTTCCTTGCAATAGGTTACCCATCAGTAATAACGCTAACGGGGGATAGGTGGTCCCCGCCCGGCTGCGTATCCTCGCTGTTGGGAGGATTCCTGCTCGCTCTCAGTACCATTCGAATAAGGCCCCATGGCCTTTCGGACGGTTTCGTCTGAAGTGTCTCCTAAACTTCGATCGCTGGGGGAGCGGTAGAAGTTAGTGCTGTAGCAAGCTCGAATCATCCCACAGGGGGAGAGCTACCCATGAAACTAATCCGCGACGAGAGAGCACAAGCCACCGTGATGATGGCAATGAGCATCTTCTGCCTGTGCGGGATGGCGGGGATGGCGGTCGATGTCGGCACGTTGTTCCGGGCTAAAAGGCTGGTGCAGGCCGCGGCGGACGCGGGTGCCGTCGCTGGGGCAGCAGAGTGGAAGTATGGGGATTGGAAGGCCGCGGCCAAAGCAGCCGCGACGCAGAACGGCGAAACAGACGGGACAAACGGGGTCACCGTTACCGTCAACAGCCCGGCGTCTGCGGGATCACACACCGGTGCGGGTACCGTGGAAGTGATCGTCACGCAAGCCGCGCCCACCTACTTCATGAAACTCTTTAACCTGACCTCAATGAATGTCAGCGGACGGGCAGTGGCAGGTCTCGGTGCGGCATCGGGATGCATCTACACGCTGGATACCTCGGGAACGGACGTTGGCTATACCGGAAGCGGAACGCTGTCGATGCCGGACTGTGGGATTGTCATTGACTCCGCCTCCAGCAATGCCTTGAACCTTGTTGGAAGTGCGTCCATCGTAGCCCAGTCGATTGGTATCGTCGGCGGTTACAACGAAACCGGGTCAGGTACCATCAGCCCCACCCCAGTCACTGGACTGGCGCCGGTAGCCGATCCGTTGTCCTGGCTGCAGGCTCCGAGTTATGTTTCCTCCTCCTGTCTCGCCGATCCTCACTACACTGGAAGCACGTCGCATACGATTGGGCCTTCTGTCGCGGGAGGCACGGTTTGTTACAACGGGCTCAGCATTGTGGGCAGCGGTTCGCTCACGCTTAATCCAGGGGTCTACGTCATCAACGGGAGCTTTTCCAGCACCGGGTCGGGAAGTATCTCCGGATCAGGCGTCACGATCTACCTGGCGCCGCCAACCGGTGCCCTCTCCCTGACCGGTTCCGGCGCTCTCAACATTATTGCTCCGACCAGCGGGCCCTATGATGGCATCCTGTTCTTTGAGGATTCGGCCGACACGAACGCAATGAAGATAACCGGTTCCGGCGGCTCCGACATGGAGGGTATCTTCTATGCCCCAAGCGCGAGTTTTACCTTGACCGGCTCTGCTGGTTCGACATTTTATGCCGATCTAGTTGTCAGTTCTCTTTCGGTCACGGGCAGCGGCTCCATGTCCAACTATTCGCAGAAGAATAGTTCTGAACCCCTGACTTCTTCAAGGCTGGTGGAATGATATGAAGAACACGAGCGAAACAAATGGGCGACAAGACACGGTAAGGCGACTGGGTTTACGGGTGCGCTGCAGCGCTATGTGCGATGAGTCCGGGTCCGCCCTGGTTGAGGTGGCCATCGGCGTGAGTATTTGCTTTGCCATGATCATTGGAGCGGCCGAGTTTGGGCGCCTTTGTTATGCCGGCATCGAAGTTTCCGACGCAGCGCGCGCCGGAGTACAGTACGGAGCGCAATCGCGCACCAATGCGGCGGACATCGCGAATGTGACCGCCGCGGCCACCCAGGACGCGCCGGACGTCAAGGGCATCGCCGCGACCGCGTCCTATTTCTGCGTCTGCTCCGACGGGACGAGTTCGACCTGTGCCGTGACGGATTGTTCCGCTTCTCGCATCATCGAGTATGTCCAGGTGAATACCAGCGCTACCGTCGATCCGCAGATCTATGTTCCGGGATTGCCAAAGAGCTACAAGCTCACCGGCAAGGCTGTGATGAGGGTGGAACAGTAATGATCCGAACCCTTGCAGCTTCGCGTGCGCGGTCTGAGCAGGGTTCCGCTTCGGTAGAGTTTGCCGCGTCGGCGATCGTCTTCTTTTTGACTCTGATTGGCCTCATGAAGATGTGTCTCGCAATCTATACCTTCCACTTCGTTTCTGAAGCTGCACGGGAAGGGGCACGCTTTGCGATTGTAAGGGGCTCTGCCTGCACTGGCTTCCCCAGCGCGTGCCCAGCCAATCCCAACGGCAGCGATACTTCAACTTATGTGAAGAGCCTGACCTACCCTGGTATCTCGTCGGCGGCGGAGACGGTCACAACCACCTATTCGGCCTACCCGACGGGTTCTTCCTGCACACCTTCAGCCAGCTGCAACAATCCGGGAAACCTGGCTACGATCAAGGTTTCTTATGCCTTTCCGTTGGCGATTCCCTTTATGTCGACCAAGACATACACCATGTCCAGCACGGCCGAGATGGTCATTTCGCAATAGGTCGGAACCTGCTCCTCACGTCGCGCCCGAAACCCGTTCAGGGCTTACCCTGCATCGCCTTCACCACGATCGCGTTCGGCGAGCCACCCGCTGGCATGATGGTGAACAGCGACGGGCCGTTCTTATCGGCGGTGCGGATCACGGTGACGTCGCCCGAGTGAGCATCGGCCGCCAGCAGCAGGTGCTGATCCGCAGAGAACGCGAGCGCGTCGGGGGAATGGCCGGTGCGCACGCTGTAGGGCAGCAGCTGTCCGTCGTCGATGCCCCAGAGGTTGATCGAGTCAGCGCCGAAATTGGCGATCCACAGCGTGCCATCTTCGCTGACGATGCTGTTAACCGGCTGGTTGGCGATCGTATCGGTCCGGAAGACTTCGTTGGTCTGGGTGTCGATGGCCGAGATCGAGTTGGAGCCAAAGTTGGAACAGAAGATCTGGCCGTCGTCCGGCTTCAGCGCCAGTTCGATTGGCGTCTGCCCAACATCCAGCAGTGCCAGCAAGTGATCGGTCAGCAGGGAAGGGTTCTGCTTTGCTGCCCAGGAGTCCGGCGCCGCGGCCAGCGACACCGCCATCACCTGGTGCCCGCCTGAGCAGGCGATGAAGGCCTTCGAAGAATCGTGCTGCAAGATCACCGCATCGGTGGCACCCGGGCAGCCGGAGAACACCGCCCGCAGCCGGGGCGCCTGCTCTGCCGCGGCATGTTTCGGCCGGGGCAGCAGGCCGGAGATTCCGTGTCCCTGGACCTCATAGGGTTCCAATGCGAAGATGGACACGCTGCCGCCGCCGCGGTTCGTTACCACCAGCGAGCGCATGTCGGTGGAGACGCGCGCCAGGCCGGGCTGTTCGCCGGTGCCTGCGACGGCGATCTCGCGCCGGCTGTCGAGGTCGATGACGCTGACCGAGTTCGATCCGCTGTTGGCAACGTAGGCGCGATGCCCGGCAACGTCAACGTCGATCGCGTAGGGAAGCTTGTGGACCGGGATGGTCGCGACGACCTGGTTGGTGGTGGTATCGATCACCGACACCGTTCCGCTGAGGGTGTTGACGACGTAGACCTCGTTTCGCGTGGGGTTTACGGCCATCCCAGAAGGCTGGGCGCCGACCTGCAGGGTACGATCCTGGCGCAGGTAGACGAGGTCCAGGACAGATACGGTGTTCGATGTGCCATTGGAGACGTAGGCGAACTCGCGGTATCCGGGCGGCACGTCCGGGAAGCGGAATCGGCCGCAGCCAAGGATAGCCGGCAGCAGGGCCACAGCTGTCGCCCAAGCCAGCGCCCCTCGTCGGCGAGGACGCGCGCCAAAGCGGTCCGCAGGCCTCGGGAGCGGCGGTTGAGCAGAGCAAACTGGGGGGATCATCAGCACCTCTGCGAGTCTAGAGCATTTGGGCAGTCCGGGAACCCAGGCGGCCGGTATTCGGCCACTTAGCCCGACCAGGAGAAAAATCAAAATGGGTGCGAAACTTTTCGGACCGGGGCGGTTTTATGCCTTAGACGCGCATTTCCACTCCAGACCGGAACTGCGCATCGATGCATTAATCCTCGGACAACGAAGCCGCGGTCACCTTCGGCTTCGTTGTTTTTTTGCTTTTTGCTAGGAATCTTCGTGGGTCACTGAGTCAACGGTGACCGCCGGCCGGGCATGTTTCCTGGTCCGCTTCCATTGCAATGCGATCCAGACCGCGTACCCTCCCTGAATCACCCACACCGAAATGTAGGCCCACAGAAGGTGGTGCTGCGCCATGCTGCTGCCAAAGAGCCATTCGAGTTTCATATGGGCTCGCTCCAAGGGTCAATCGACCTTAGCAATTCGTCCTGTTCATCGTCCTGCCGACGGCGTTCCAGCATATAGCGGAAGGTGAGAATCACAATGCCCCACATCGCCCAGCCGAGGAGGTTCATCCAGAAGGCGGGCCTCATGGACGGGTCAAGTCCCGAATCGCCGTCGCCGCCAAAGACGGGCGCGGGATGCTGGGTCCGCCACCAGCGGATCGACATATAGACGATGGGTACATCGATCCCGGCGAAGACGGAGAGCACGGCCGCCAGCGTATTTGTCTGGCCTGTTGAAGAGAGCTTGCGCAGCATCAGGTAGCTGACGTAGAGCAGCCAGAGCAGCAGCATGCTGGTCAGGCGCGCGTCCCAGGTCCACCAGATACCCCATGCGACCCGGCCCCAGAGCATCCCCGTCCAGAGGCAGATGGAGGCGTAGACGACGGTTACTTCCGCTGACGAGATGGCCACGGCATCCGCGGTGAGAGCCTTCAGCGGGTCGCGCCGGCGCCAGTAAAGATAGAAGAGAGAAGCTACCAGGTTTACGTAGGGGAACAGCAGGCTCAGCATCGAGGTGGGAACGTGGTAGTAGATAATGCGGAAGATGTTGCCCTGGAGCGCGTCAACCGGCGCCACTACAAGGGCAAGCCGAGTCGCATAGGCGATGATCGCCAGCGTCACGGCTAACGAGACGATTCCGACCACGCCGAGAATTGGGGAACGCTTCACAATGACTCCAGTTTAGCGCGAGAGGCCGGTTTTTGGCATGTGAGCAGCGTCACATTGAAATACGGCTAGCGTCACCAACTCTGGCTTGTCACTCGGCATTCAGAATGGTTTCGAACAGCAGCAGGCAGACCGTCGTAAACGCGATGTTGTAGGCGACCAGCAGCCGGATCCAGAGGCCCGGCTCAAACTCGCCGGAGAGGATCGCGGTGGTTGCATTGATCATCCCCAGCAGCGCCGGAATCGAGATCGGGAACAGGATGAGCGGGAGCAGCAGTTCGCGGTTGCGGGTGCGCAGGCCCAGCGCGGCGAAGAAGGTTCCATTGCAGACCAGAGCCCAGGTTCCCAGCGGCATCACCAGCAGAAGCAACCAGCCCTGTCCCAGCGGGTGCAGGTTGTAGAAGACGGCGAACAGCGGCGCCAGCACGATCTCAACGATGGCCACAAAGATCAGGTTCGACAACGCCTTGCCGAGGAACAGCGCCGAGGGTGGAGAGGGAGCCATCCGCTGCGCCTCGAGGACGCGATTGCGCTGCTCGCGGGTCCAGGCCTGGTTGAGGGCGGTGATTGAAGCGAAGAGCAGGGCGACCCACAGAATGCCGCCGGCGATCTGGCGCGACATGGCTGTCGTGGGATCGAACGCCAGGGAGAAAACCACGACTACCAGGAGCGAGAAGAACAGCATCCCGTTGATGGAGTCGCGGGAGCGCCATTCCAACTGCAGGTCCTTGCGGAGATGGCTCCAGACGTGGCCGAAGTAGCTCATCGTGCGCCCTCGGCGGAGTGCATCGGCTTGGTCAGGTCAGCGAGGGTCGCGCCGGTGGCGCGAAGGTAGTCGGCGGGCGCCAGTACGAGTTGGGTCCCGCGCTGTCCTGCGGAGACGGACACCACATCATGGAGTTCGATGGTCTCGTCCGCGAAAGCAGGGAAGGGAGTGCGCGCGGCCATCACAGTGACTCCGCCGCGCACGTAGCCGGTCAGGGGTTCGACATCCTTCAGCGAGGCGAGTTCGATCTTCTTCACGTCCGCGGCCTGGGCGAGCTTCTTCAGGTCGAGTTCCATGTCGCCGGGAATCACGGCGAAGAAGTGCGGCGTCTCACGCTGGCCCGCGACCGGCGTGGCCCGCGTCAGCAGCGTCTTGAAGACTTGCTCGATCGGCATGCCGATCTTGCGGGCGACGGAGATGGCGCTCAGGTCCTCGAGGTCGACCTCGTAGGTCTGTACCTCGTACGGGATACCCAGCGAGTCGAGCAGACGCGCGGCGTTGGTCTTGACTGGCTTCGCCGTCTTCATCGTTGCGTCGTCACCTATTGGCCTATCCATTGAACCGGCGGCCGGCTGCCGGCGGGCAGTGTGTTGGTCATACCGACGATGGTTCCGGCGTTCATCGTGAGGGTCGTCTCGGCCAGCGGCACGGCCAGGTGCGCCTGGTGTGTGGTGAGGATGATGGTGCGGGCCCTTGCGTATGACCCATTGGACGTCTGGCCGTTCAGAGGCTTCTCGACCGGCCAGGTGCGGAAGTCCATCAGCAGTTCCACCATGTGGTGAGCGGACTCTACGTCGAGGTTCGAGAAGGGCTCGTCGAGCAGCAGCAGTTCGGGATCGGTCTGCAGAACGCGCGCCAGCGATGCCCGCTGGCGCATGCCTTGCGAGTATTGGCCCACTGGCCGCGGGAGCGCTGGATCCAGTCCGACCGCGCGCAGGGCCATCTCCGGCGATGCCGCGCAACTGCATCCGATGCCTTCCATGAGCTGCAGTTTGGCAAAGTAGCGCAGGTTCTCCAGCGCCGAAAGCTCGTCGTAGAGCATAGCCTCGTGGCTCATGTAGGCGATGCGGCGGCGCTGTTTGTGCGGATCTTCGGAGAAGACATGCACGGTGCCACGGGTGGGTGCGATGAGCCCGGCGAGGAGACGCAGCAGGGTTGACTTGCCGGCGCCGTTATCGCCGAGGATCATGGTGGAGGAGCCAACCCCGAACTCGACCGACACTTTGCGCAGGGCTGCGAAGTTCCCGTAAAGCTTCGAGGCGGAATCAAGCCGGGCGGCTGCTCCCGGTGTCGCTTCTACCGCATTCGTTGGTTCGGTAATTTCTCCGAGCATAGCGCGTCGTTTCCCTGGCCTGACTTACCGGCCGCGTGTCGGCCATACCGGATGAACAAGGTGTTGTTGTTCCGCGCCCGCGTCCATCGCTTCGTTCCAGCTCACTTGGCGGGGTCGAGCATTGCGGTGTTGCCGGCCGGCGCTCCTGCGGGTTGTGCCGCCGGCGTTGCTCCGGGCTGTGCGGGCGCGTACTTCGACGCGCACTTGGCCTGCAACTGGGTGGCATGAAACACGCCATCGCGGCCGTAGGTTCCGATGGCAAGCGCCTGGGCGTTGTCCTTGAACGTGTCGGGCGGCGGCTCAGAGCCCTGGTAGCTCACGCGCAGCGTGCGCCCCTGCTCCAGCAGCACGAATTGCGCATTCGTACCCGCTTGCTGAATGCTGCCTGGCTGGACGTTTCCGGCGACGCGCAGGTGGCGGCTGTAAGCCTTGGTGCCCATGCCGTTCAATTCGCTGATGGTGACGTAGTACTCGACTTTGGACTTGTCGGTCCCGCCGGTGTAGGCGAGCCAGCCGACGGTGGCAAGAATCACCACAGCGGCGGCAATAATCTTGATGGGTGGCTTACCGCTCATAGGTTGAGTTTAGCAGGGAATCGGGCCAATACCAGTGCCTCCTGGAAGTGGTGTGACGTTCGTCACACCCGACCTCGATAAGCCTGCCGGCGCAGTTTGTTGCGGAGGTATCTCCCTGAAATGGGATGGCCTCGACGGGTGCGCCGGTGTTCAGGGTCCGTCCTCTATAATGGCTTTTCCAGCTATGAAACCCATCCTGTTAGCCGCCATCAGCTTTGTTGTGGGACTGCTCGTGCTCCCGCTCGTGGTCTACCTGTATCTCTCGTTTGGAAAACCGCCGGTTGCAGCGGCGGATACGCCGTTTCCGTTCGAAGCGCGACTTGTCAAGATCCCGCTGCGCGCTCGAATCGAGCGGGAGATTCCGGCGGCCTCGCCCATTGAGGCTAACGACGAGAACCTGAACCAGGGTGCGGGGATCTACGAGGACAAGTGCGAGGTCTGCCATGGGGTGACGGGCGAGCCCTCGGCGATCGGGAATTCGATGTTCCCCAATGCACCGCAGTTGTGGGCGAAGAAGAAGAGTGGAGCTGTGGGCGTGAGCAAAGATCCCGTCGGCGCGATCTACTGGAAGATCAAAAACGGCATCCGCCTGACGGGCATGCCCGCCTATGGGAAGGCGCTCACAGACAAGCAGATCTGGCAGGTCACGCTTTTGCTGTCGAAGGCGGACAAGCCCCTGCCGGCCGAGGCGGCGAAGACGGTCGGGCAGTAAAGGGCAAGCGCCTCTTCCCGGCGAAGAGGCTTTGATTCCTGAGCTGTGAGCTTGCAAGCTGTAAGCTGACAGATTTCATCAGGAAACCCGCGAAAGAGGAGCCGCAAGT
>Ga0102924_1001533_pt1 | contig 26537 bp, 28 predicted proteins | sample PaiPotPPM11metaG_FD_80116 | JGI IMG/M metagenome (GOLD analysis project Ga0102924, IMG submission 80116) | Iron sulfur acid spring bacterial and archeal communities from Banff, Canada, to study Microbial Dark Matter (Phase II) - Paint Pots PPM... ... | reverse complement strand
TTCGATGCTGCAACGGGCGGGATACGTGCAACGAACGCGCCGGTACGCGCAGGAACGGCGCGGTTCGCGGAGCGGCGGGTGAGTACCGATGCGGCAACGGAGTGGGGTTCTCTCTCTCAACCCTTCTACATCTCCACGACGAAGACGCGGCAGAAGTACAAGAACTTCCGCCGCGACCCGCGTGTGCAGCTCGCCTTCGATGACCCGACGGGCTTTCAATGCATCGTGGTGGACGGAACGGTCGAGATCTGGGAGAACCATCAGCGCGGCCTGCCCTTCTTCCGGCGGATCACGATCAAACACCGGGGCGAGGCGCCGGACGATCGCACGATCCTCGACCGCCTGGCGCGCGAGCAGCGCGTGCTGCTGGTGATCACCCCGGAGAAGCCGATCGCGGCGTGGACACACTGGGGCTTCTGAGGGCGACGGCAATTCGGCCCGCCGCATGGTCGCACCGCTATACTGTGCTCAGCAGCAGGAGTGTTGCGCCGTGACCGATGATGAACTGATCGCCCGCTGGATCGAGCCAAACCCGCACAAGGGCGGCAAGGACGAAGCCCGCCTGAAGCGCTATGCAATCTCGGTGTGGGCCATCGCCGGCGAACTGCAAGCGCCCGGCGTCGGCGTTGCGGAGTTGGCGCGCGACTTCGATGTCCCAGGCGAAGCGATTGAGGCAGCCGCGGCCTACTATCGCCAGCACAAGTGCTTAATCGACAATCGCCTGCGGGCAAACGCGGTTTAGCCGGGTGGCGGAGTTTTATCTCGACCATGACGTGAAAGCGCGCATCGCCGAACTCCTCCACGGCCGGGGTCACGGTGCCCGCACGGCGCGTGACCTCAGTCTCGATCAAGCAGGTGACGACGAACACCTGCTGCTTGCCGCCCAAAACGCCTGGATATTGGTGACGACGAACCGCAAAGACTTCGAGCTGCTCCATAACGCGTGGCGGCGCTGGACGCGGGCCTGGAACATCGGGCACCACCACGCAGGCATCCTTGTTCTGCACCAGCCAATGGCGGCCGAAGAGGCGGCGGCTCAACTCGAACAGATTGTCTTGCCCGCTGAGTCGCTGGCGAACACGCTTCATCGCTGGCGGCCAACCGCTGGATGGGTACAACGCCGCTGATACGTCGCTCGATGTCGAGCGCTGACTCGCACCGCTATACTGTGCTCAGCAGCAGGAGCATCGCGCCATGACCGACGATGAACTGATCGCCCGCTGGATCGAGGCGCACCCCTGGAAGAGCGGCAAGGACGAAGCGATTCTCAGAGAGTCCGACCTGTCGATCTGGGCGATCGTCGGCGATCTGAGCACGAACAACGGTGACATTGCCGACACAGCGCGCGGCTACGGCATTTCGATCGAAGCGGTGCAGGCAGCACTCGCATACTATCGTCGGCACAAGTGCCTGATTGATAGTCGCCTTGCGGCGAACCGGGCATAGCCGAGCGTGGCGCGTATCTATCTCGACCACAACGTTCGCGCCGATGTCGCTGATTTGCTTCAGGCACATGGTCATGTCACGACCAGAACGCGCGACCTGAAACTGACCCGCGCCCGCGACCACGAACAGTTGCTCACGGCGGCGCGGCGCGGCACGATTCTCGTGAGCCACAATTACGGCGACTTCGAGTTGCTGCATGATGCCTGGCGCCTCTGGTCCGAGTTCTGGGGTGTAACGGCGCAGCACGCCGGCGTGCTGCTCGTTCCTCAGGAGCGGCCATCCGCTGAGCAGGCTGATGCAATCGCCGGACTCCTGGCGCAGATCCCGTCGCTCGCGAACGAGCTGTACCGCTGGCGCGCGGGCAGCGGCTGGCAGCGGCGCGGCTGACCAGGCGTCTGGCCGTACGCGTGCTGCGTACAGGCGCAGAGGGGCCGCGGTCGCCCGGCTCGCCGCGGCGTGAGCCGGGCGGCATTACGTCACGCTCTTGCGCCAGCAGCGCAACAGTTCGTTTATACTGTGGCCGTCGAGGTACGCGGCGCTGCGGGAGGATCGATGGCGGTTCGGCGAACCTATCGTGTTGAGTCACGCAGCTTCGACAGGCAGACAAGCTGGCACTGGGACGCCGAGTTCGTCGGCAGAGCGCCGAGCCTGCTGATCGTGCACTCCGCCGCCGGCGACCCGGTCGTCTCCGGCGAACGGCAGTACCCCTGGCCGGCCGACACGCTGCAGTTTTACTGGAGCGACCGCTGGTACAACATCCGCGCCGCGCTGCGCGACGGTGCGCTCTACTTCTACTCCTGCAACGTGGCAATGCCCGCCACGTTCAGCGAGAACGAACTCACGTACGTCGATCTCGATCTGGAGCTGGCCGTCACAGACGGGCTCAGCGCCCGGCTGGAAGGCGAAGACGACTTCCGCCGCAACGCCGCCGCGATGAGCTACCCGCCCGATGTCGTGCAGCGCGCGCAGGACGCGGTGCAGGAGCTGCACAGCCTGGTGCGCGCCGGCCGCCCGCCGTTCCGTGACTACGAGAGCCTGCTGCGGCTGGCGCGCTGAACGATGACCAGATCCGCCGGCTCGCCACCGGCGTACGAATACGGGCAGTCCAGCCCAGCGCCGGGCGCGCCAGGAGCAGACGTACGTATGTCCGCGCTGCCGCCCGCCCGGCTCGCCGCTTTCACCTGCGTCACGCTGGTCGCGGCCGTGCTTGGGGCCGGCTCAGCAGGGCGGGCGAGCGCCGCCCGCCGTCCCGCTTCGCCCTCCAGAATCGAGCACGCGCTGCCGCAGCTCTGGATCGCAGACGTGGGCGGATGCAGCGCACCGACGCCGCTGGCTCAGGCAGTCAACCCGCAGCCCGTCAACATCACGGGGCGGGCGCCAAACGAGCTCGGCCGCATCCCGATCATGGAATACCACCGCATCTGGAACCCGGAGGCGCCGTGGCAGCGCTCGACCGCGGGCTTCCGCCGCGACCTCGAACGGCTGTACGCCGCGGGCTTCCGTTCGGTTTCGCTCGGCGATCTGCTCGCCAACCGCATCGATCTGCCGCTCGGCGCCTCGCCGGTCGTCTTCACCTTCGACGACAGCTACGTGAGCCAGCTCTGGTTTACGGCCGACGGCACGCCGGCGTCCGACAGCGCGGTGGGCATCATGCAGCGCTTCGCCGCCGAACATCCCGACTTCGGCCTGCACGGCGTCTTCTACATCACCTGGAACACGCTGTTCGGCGGTCCCGGCGCCCGGAACACGGACAAGCTGCGCTATCTGGTCGATCACGGCTTCGAGCTGGGCAACCACACCATCAGCCACCCCGACCTCAGCCACGGCACCACTGCCAGCGTGCAGAAGGAGCTGGGTCAGGAGCAGGCGCTGGTGCGGCAGGCGCTCGGCGGCTATGAGATGCAGACCATGGCGCTGCCCTACGGCAACTGGCCGCGCGACCGCGGTCTGGCGCAGGCAGGCGCCGCCGGCGACGCTGCCTATCATTTCCAGGCGATCCTGCAGGTCGGCTCGGAGCCCGCGCCCGCCCCGGCGAGCGCCGCCTACAACCCGCTCGTCCTGCCGCGCGTCCAGGCCGGCGAGCAGTCGCTCAGTTACTGGCTTAGCTGGTTCGACCAGCATCCGGACGAGCGCTACGTCAGCGACGGCGACGTCAACGTGCTGGCATTCCCGGCTCGTCTGAGCAATCGCCTGCGCCCGGACGCCGCCCAGCACTGGACGCTGCGGCCGTATTGAGCAAACGTCGCGGGCGGCGCCGTTCGCGATGCAAATCGCCGCACGACTTGCCATCCCGGCCAATGTTACGTAGAGTCGAGCGAGGCGGGACGGTTTTGCATAAAACCGTTACGTATAACGGCTAACCTGTGTACGCTAAGTGACGAATCCGCCGGCGAATCCGCCGGAGAGGGAGTGCGCGCGCATCGACGGCACGCAACGGCAGCGGCCTCCGCGGCTGACGCGCGGCCCGCTGTACGACTATCACCTGATTAATCCCGAGCGGCTGGCTCGCGAACGTGCCCGCCACCGCCGCCGTTTCCGCATCCACACCGCAATCGTCCTGCTGATAGCCGTAATCGCGTTTGGCCTGGTTCCGCTGCGCGGCCGTGCACACATGGGCACGCGCCACACCGCTGCCGCCTACGTTCCCCGCCGGCAATCGCCGCCGGTGCCCGCGCTCAACCCGGGCGAACCCACCGGCGGCGGCGTGGCTGGTGAGATTCAATACCTGCGCGCGCCGCTCGTGCTGGACGGCGTGAACCAGGCGCGTACGACCGGCCTGCCGCTGCAGGCGAACGCCGCGGTACCCGCTCAGGCCGGTCAGCCTCCCGCCGCGAATGCTGCTGCGCCCGGTGCAGGACAGGCCGCAAACGCCGCACAACCGGCGGACAATGCCGCGGCGGCTCCAACCGCTTCGGCGACGCCGGCGGTGGGCTTCGTGGGCGATGTGCCGCACCGGCCCAACGTGCCGGAGAGCGGCGACGGCGGCAGCCCCGATGCCAGCGCCACGCCGAGCGACTCGGGACAGCAGAACGGCCAGCCAGCGGCCGCACCTTCGCCCGCGCCGACGCCGACGCCGGATGACAGCCATCGCCAGTATGCGACAAACGACCCGAACCGGCCGCTCTACTACGATCACGTCGTGCAGCCCGGCGATACTGTCTCGACCATCGCCGCGCGCTACGGCGTCTCCACCAGCACCGTGCTGTGGAACAATCCGCTGATTACCGACCGCGACGCCTTGTTCGTGGGACAGACCGTGCGCGTGCCCACCACCGACGGCGTGCTCTACAACGTGCATCTCGGCGACACGCTGTATGACATCGCGGATACCTACAAGGTCAAACCGGAGGATGTGATCGCGCTGGGCGCAAACGGCGTGCCGAACGTCGACGCGATCCGGGAAGGACAAACGATCCTGCTCGTCGGCGGTGAGCCGCCACCACCTCCGCCGCCCCCTCCTCCGCCGCCGACGCCATCACCGGCGCCGACGCCGCAGCCGCAATCGCAACCTCCGGCCACCGCCGCGGCAGCGCCGGCCGCGCCGGCTGCAGCTCCGCCCACACAGGCAGCGCCACCGCCGGCGCAAGGCCCGCCGGTTTCGAGCAGCGGCTGGGCCTGGCCGGCGACCGGGCCGATCACCAGCTACTTCGGGCCGAGCCACCCGCTGGGCATCGACATCGGCCAAGGCGCTGGCGGGCAGCCGATCCATGCGGCGAAAGCGGGGACGGTGACGTTCGCGGGCGGCGATCCCTGCTGCAGCTACGGCTACTACGTGGACATCGACCACGGCGGCGGCTGGAGCTCGCGCTACGGCCACTGCCGTAGCTGGCCGATCGTCTCCGTGGGTCAGCACGTGGCGCAGGGGCAGACGATCTGCTACGCCGGCAGCACCGGCTACAGCACCGGCCCGCACCTGCACTTCGAGATCCACCTCAACGGCCAGGTACTGAACCCGCTGAACTTCTTACCGTAGCGTGCTGACCTGCGAGCGCAAACAACGGTCCCGGTTCGGTGAAATAGCTGAAAACGGCGCGCTGCTGGCTCATCGAGATGTGGCCCCAGATGTGGCTGCTGAGAGACCTATATAAGCGTCAGCCCGTGAAAGTTGAGGGCAGCGTTAAGCTCATCGGCCTCAGGGTTCAGGGGCATGGCGTCGAGCGGTTGGAACTCAGCAGTTTCAAACACTGCCCAGCACCGTAGTCCGTACTCAAAGCGGCTTGAGAACACGATGCCCTGGAAACCCCGCTCATATGCCCAGTGTGAGACAGCTTGCGAGAGCTTGCGATTCCGGCTCAGCGCATCGCCGAAATCGAAGTCGTCCAGCCCAAGCTCAAGCAACGTGTCCGCGAGGGCTCCCCGAAGCTCTCTGCGCGTCTCTGCGGCATAGGTGTCGAGCCATCGCTGATTCGGCCCGAGCTCAGCACGCCCCAGCGCACGCCCCTGACACCAATCCACCAGCCACGCCTTCGGAATCCGGCCAAGTTTTGGTTCAACATCACCCGGCTCGCCTGACGGCAACAGGCGCAGTGCTGCCAGCGCCGTCAGGCTTGGCCTCTGGTCGGCCAGGAGTTCCACGTAGCAGGTTGTGGCAGATTCCGCGAGATAAAGAACCCGATACTTCCCCTCGGGGTCGTCATACCGCCCCGTCCCGATATATTCCCGAGGCGGAAACGCCAACGGATCGGGTCGACGGCCCACACGAACGAGCGGACTCGCCGGGGTACCAGCCTCCCATGCAGGCACTAACGAACCGTCACGAACGCCTTGGCCGCTCGCAAGACCTCCTGCGGCCGGTCGGCAATGTGGAGTGCTGGCGCAGCATCATCCAGGTCCGGGTTCATTCCCATCAGCCAGTTTTGCACGACCTGGGGAGGCACGCACTGGCGCAGTAAGTACGCTACCTGATAGGCGTCGCGGAGGTGCTGAATCGTATCTCCTTGAGGCTCACGGGGACCGCGAGCCCACTGGCCTACGGCCTTGGGATTCCTGATCCCGACCATCAGGGCAGTCATCCGTTGCCCCACGAGTTCCTGCAGGAACCGCGCCATTTCCGCAGGCGTCGCGCGAGACATAGCCTCATGGGCAGTCGCCTCCGGTGATGCTGTCGGCGTAGCCATGATGCCTGCTCCCTGTGTCGCCTGTCGAGAGAGCCTCGTTACTTCGCTGCCCCTGAAATGAGCCCTGAAATGACCCTCTATATATATACTCGTATGGGACACCTCATTATTCAATGGGTTCAAGTGAGGAAATTCTTGCAAGCATAGGCGCCCTTGCACCCGGCCAAGTGGACATCGACCACGGCGGCGGCTGGAGCTCGCGCTACGGCCACTGCCGTAGCTGGCCGATCGTCTCCGTGGGCCAGCACGTGGTGCAGGGGCAGACGATCTGCTACGCCGGCAGCACCGGCTACAGCACCGGCCCGCACCTGCACTTCGAGATCCACCTCAACGGCCAGGTGCTGAACCCGCTGAACTTCTTACCGTAGCCGCAGTGGAATGCCTCGACCCCTTTTCGCGCATCGAAGAGAATTGAGAACAGGCGCAGAGCGGAATCGCGTGGTTCGCACCCACGAAGCTGGCCGCGAGTACAGGCACCGTGGGACTTGGACGTCCGTCAACTGGGCCGCGATCGACCCGTATTGCTCCGTTCCCGAGCGCGATCCCGTTCATCGAATGATCTTCGGTATTCCCAATGCGGGGTCGCCTCTTCTCTTCCATACGCTCGTCGCAGGCAGCCGATCCCCCGCCGTTCGCCTATGGGAGAGAAGAGGAAGTGGTTATGAGGGGCGCCGGCGTCTTACCGCCGGTACTCCAGTACCGTCACGGTGGTTTCCAGCGGCAGGCTGGTTTTGGTGACGCTGAGCTTCGCGGCGGGCTGCGCTCCGTGCAGGCCCATCTGCTGCAGGAAGCCTTCGAGCGAGGCCAGCTTTGCCGTCGTGTTCGGCGTCTGGTAGTGCATCGGCACGACGATGCGCGGCTCAAGCAGACTGATCACTTCGGCTGCGCCTTCGGCATCAAGCGTGGTCGTGCCGCCCACGGGCACCAGCAGGACTTCGGCGCCGTTGAGCGCCTCTACCTGGTCGGGCGTCGGCACGTGGCCGAGGTCGCCCAGATGGCAGACGCGCACCTCGTCCATCTCGACGACGTACGCCGTATTCTTCCCCAGCCTCGCGCCCTTGTCGCCGTCGTGGTAGGTGCGCACGCCGGTGATCAGCACACCGCCAACCTCGAACTCGCCGGGGCCTTGAATGACCCTCGGTTTGCCTGCCACGGCGCCGGCGTTGTTGTGCGCCGGGTGGTCGTGGCTGACGATCACGACGTCGGCCTCGCCGATCGAGCGGGGATTGTAGCCGGTTTCGGCCCCGAACGGATCGATCACGATCGTAGTCTCGCGGTTCTTGAGGCGGAAGCAGGCATGTCCAAGCCAGGTGATTTCCAAGAGTGCTCCTTCGCTGTGTGCTGCTGGAGTTTCCGGAACACGGCGGTTTGCGGCGGCCCCTACCGTTAGCAACGCACGATTCGCGGCTCAGCAGGCCCGCGGCGCGGTGCGCGGTGCGGTGTCCTTACCGGGCAGATACTGTGCGGACGGCGGCCCGACCAGCTTCTGCCGCAGGTCTTCGCGGAAGCGCTCCGGGCAGTGGACGGGCGAGAGCGCCCGGCGCACGAGTTGGCCCGTGCTGCCGAGGTTGCAGGCGATCGGTTGGTCGGGCTCTGGTTTCATTCCACCGGCTCCGGTATGACTGCGCGCCACGCTCACTCGTTCAGATAGCCGCGCGCTTCCAGGTCGTGGCGCAGCGCGGCCAGCGTGCGCCTGAGCAGGCTCTTGATCGCGCCCTCGCTGCGGTTCATGGCGCGGGCGATCTCGGCGTTGCTCAGCTCCTCGCCGTATTTTAGCAGGATCAGGTGCTGACGATCGGGCGGCAGATTGGCGATCAGCTCGCGCACGGCCTGCGCGTCTTCCGCCTCGGCGATCGGGGAGGGGCCTTCGGGCTCGGGCGCGCTCTCCAGCGGCGCCGTCGGCCGGCGCGAGCGGTCGCGGTGATAGTTGGCGACGAGGTTGTGCGCGATCGTCATCAGCCAGGCGCCGAAGGGCAGGCCGCGCTCCTCGAAGCCGTCCAGATGGCTGAGCGCCTGAAAGAAGACGCGCGCGGTCAGATCCTCGGCGTCGGCTGCAGAAGCGGTGCGGTAGAAGAGATAGCGGTAGACGCGATCGACGTAGCGTTCGTAGAGGGCGCCGAAGGCGGCGCGGTCGGCGCGGGCGCGCTGCACCAGCTCGGTGTCGGGCGGCGTGGCCGTCGTCATCCACGGCTCCGCGGGCGAGGCTGTGACCAGCGTCGCACGGCCAGGCTACTTGACGCCATTATACTTGACAATGACACACTCAACCGTTACACTTTCGGTGTTAGCACTCTCGATAGGAGAGTGCTAATCAGGAAGGAAACGCCGGGTCCATCTGCCGCCGGCCGGCAGAGGTAGACGGATGCTCACAGAACGTCGCGCGCAGGTTTTGCGCCTTATCGTATCGGACTACATCGAGACTGCAACCCCGGTCGGCTCAGAACAGATCGTCAAGCGGCACGCGCTGGAAATCTCGCCCGCCACGATCCGCAATGAGATGGCCAGGCTCGAAGAGGACGGGTACATCTCGCACCCGCACACCTCCGCCGGGCGTATGCCCTCCGATCTGGGCTACCGCTACTTCGTCGAAATGCTGATGGGCGAACCCAACGTCAGCAGCGACGAACAGCGGCGCATTCTGCACCAGTTTCATCAGTCCACCGCCCAACTCGGCGAGTGGCTGCAGCTTGCCGCCTCCGTGCTCGCGCAGACGCTCAATAACATGGCGGTGGTTTCCGGTCCGCGCGCCAGCCAGGCGCGGCTGAAGCAGCTCCAGCTCGTCAGTCTGCACGATCACTCGGCGCTGCTCGTCGTCGTCCTCCAGGACGTGAAGGTGCGGCAGCAACAGCTCGCCTTCAGCGAAGCCGCCACGCAGGACGATCTGAACCGGCTCGCACGCCAGCTCAGCCAGCAGTTCGCCGGGCAGGGCGCCATCGCCATCCGCGCCGCCGCCGAAGAGCTTGCCGGTCTGGAGCAGCAAATCGCGCTGGCCGCGGCCGAAATCGTCAAGGCGGAGGATGTGGACGAGTTCCCCGACCCCCATCTTGATGGTATACGCAACGTGCTCTCGCAGCCGGAGTTCTCGCGCAGCGAACGCATGCTCGACATCCTCGAAGCGCTCGACGGCCGCAATCTCTCTCGCACGATCCCGCAGACCGACGTGAAGAGCGACGACGTGGTGGTGATCATCGGCGCGGAGAACCGCGAGAACATCATGCGCGACTGCAGCCTGGTGATCGGCCGCTACGGCGAGGCCGACGGCCCCGGCGGCACGATCGCCGTGGTCGGGCCAACGCGTCTGCCGTACTCGCGCGCGATCGCCACGGTGCGCTACGTCGGCTCGCTGATGAGCGGGCTGCTGTCGCAGGCCTACGAATAATCCACCCGCCGCTCCGTGGCGCCGCGGCGGCGCCCGGCGGTCAGGAGCAGCAATGGCACAGTCACCACATCACCGCGGAGAGCATCCCGGCGGCGCCGGATCCGGAGAGGGTACAACGCCGAACGCCAACGGCGCCCGCGAGGGCAGCGCGGCCCTGCAGCAGCAACTCGAGGAAGAGCGCGAGAAGGCGAACACCTATCTGGCGAGCTGGCAGCGCGCCGCGGCCGACTTTCAGAACTACAAGCGCCGCACCGAGCAGGAGCGTGAAGAGTACGCGCTGCTCGCCAACCGTGCGTTGCTGATCAACCTGCTGCCCGCCGTCGACGATCTCGACCGTGCGATCGAGACGGCCGAGCAACAGAACGCGGGCGCCGGCTGGCTGGAAGGCTTCGAGGCGATTCAGCGCAAGCTGCACGGCGCCCTTGAAGCCTCCGGCGTGAGCGAGATTCGCGCGGACGGAGAGCCGTTCGACCCCAACATCCACGAGGCCGTCAGCCAGGGGCCGGGCGAGCATGACAAAGTCATCGCCGAAGTGCGGCGTGGCTACCGGCTCGGCAGCCGCGTGCTGCGGCCGGCGATGGTCGTGGTCGGCAACGGGCAACAGATGGAGCAGGCAGACGAACAGAGCGCAAACAGCCAGTAGTACAGCAATAACAAAGCGAGCCGAGAGGAAGGGACGGGCGGCGGCAGTCCGGAACGTCCAGAAGGGAAACAACCAATGAGCAGAGTGATCGGCATCGACCTGGGCACCACCAACAGTGCCGTCGCCGTGATGGAAGGCGGCGAGCCGACGATCATTCCGAACGCCGAAGGCGGGCGGATCACGCCGTCGATGGTCGCGATCAATAAGACCGGCGAGCGGCTGGTCGGCCAGGTCGCCAAGCGCCAGGCCGTCACCAATTCGGAGAACACGATCTTCTCCGTCAAGCGGCTGATGGGGCGCAAGTTCGACGACGCCGAGGTGCAGCGCAGCATCAAGATGGTGCCGTACAAGATCGTGCGCGCGGGCAACGGCGACGCGCACGTCGAGATGGGCGGACGCAGTTACTCGCCGCCCGAGATCTCGGCGATGATCCTGCAGAAGCTGAAGGCCGACGCCGAGGCGTATCTGGGCGAGAAGGTGACCGAAGCCGTCATCACCGTGCCGGCCTACTTCAACGACAGCCAGCGCAACGCGACCAAGGACGCGGGCAAGATCGCCGGCCTCGACGTGCTGCGCATCGTCAACGAGCCGACGGCGGCCGCGCTGGCCTACGGCCTCGACAAGAAGAGCGACGAAACGATCGCGGTCTACGACCTGGGCGGCGGCACCTTCGACATCTCGATCCTGGAGATCGGCGACGGCACCTTCCAGGTGAAGTCCACCAACGGCGACACCCACCTGGGCGGCGACGACTTCGACCAGGCGGTGATCAACTTCCTGATCGACGAGTTCAAGAAGGACCAGGGCATCGACCTGCGCAACGACCGCCCGGCGCTGCAGCGGCTGCGCGAGGCGGCGGAGAAGGCGAAGATCGAGCTGTCGACCACGCAGTCAACCGAGGTCAACCTGCCGTTCATCACCGCCGACCAGAACGGGCCGAAGCACCTGGTGATCAACATCACCCGCGCCAGGCTGGAGCAGCTCACCGGCGACCTGATCGAGAAGACGCTCGGCCCCTGCCGCAAGGCGCTGGAGGACGCGGGCGTGCAGGCCAGCAAGATCGACGAGGTCGTGCTCGTCGGCGGCCAGACGCGCATGCCCAAAGTCCAGGAGACGGTCAAGAACTTCTTCGGCAAAGAGCCGCACAAGGGCGTGAACCCGGACGAAGTCGTGGCGATCGGCGCCGCGATCCAGGCCGGCGTGCTGCGCGGCGAAGTCAAGGACGTGCTGCTGCTTGACGTGACGCCGCTGACGCTGGGCATCGAGACGCTGGGCGGCGTCTCCACGTCACTGATTCAGCGCAACACCACGATCCCGACCAGCAAGAGCCAGGTCTTCTCAACCGCATCGGACGGCCAGAGCAGCGTGGAGATCCACGTGCTGCAAGGCGAGCGGCCGATGGCATCCGACAACAAGTCGCTGGGCCGCTTCATCCTGGACGGCATCCTGCCGGCGCCGCGCGGCGTGCCGCAGATCGAGGTCTCGTTCGACCTCGACGCCAACGGCATCGTCAACGTCTCGGCCAAGGACAAGGGCACGGGCAAGGAGCAGCGCATCACGATCACGGCCTCTTCGGGCCTCTCGAAGGACGAGATCGAGAAGCTGCAGCGCGAGGCCGAGCTGCACGCGGAGGAAGACCGCAAGCGGCGCGAGGACGTAGAGCTGCGCAACAACGCGGACAACCTCGCCTATCAAGCGGAGAAGATCCTGCGTGAGAACGGCGACAAGGTTCCGGCCGAACTGAAGAGCGAGGTCGAGGGCAAGGTGTCGGCCACGCGCGAGGCGCTCAAGGGCAACGACACGGAGGCGATCCGCCGCAACTTCAACGAGCTGTCCGAGTCGTTGCAGAAGATCGGCGCCGCGGTCTACGGCGCCGGCGGCGGTGCAACTCCCGGCGGCGACGGCTTCGAGGGCTCCGCCAACGGCGCCGGCCCGAATCCGCGCGAGGGCGGCGATGGCGCCGGCGCACAGGCCGAGGAAGGCACTGTGGAAGGCGAGTTCCGCGAAGTGTAGGCGGGCTGGCCCTCATAACCCCCCGTCCCCCTTCTCTCCCATATACAGGCGGTTGCGAGATCTGCTGCCTGCGACGAGCGTATGGGAGAGAAGGGGGCGATCGTGGGGCGGATGATCGGCGGGGCGTCGGGTTAGCGAATGAGTAACTGCTCACCTACCCCGCCCGGTTGAGCGGGGCGAAGCAAGCCGTGGGAATTGCGTCGGATTGGCGGCCGCAGGGTGACCGGCGAATGGGAGTCCGCTCGCACGAGCGGACCAATCTGGCACGCCGATGGACGCGTATCGGCGTGCAACATTCTCGCCAGACGGATAGGTGAGCAGTTACGCGAATGATTGTAGTGGCGCACGGCGTGCGCCCACCCGGATCGCTCCACGCCGGATCGCCCCTTCTCTCCCATACAGCCCGCAACTGTTTCGCGATCTATAAACCTCGTGTGTATGGGAGAGAAGGGGAAGGGGGTTATGAGGGCCAGCCTCCACGGATCCGACACTGATCCCGGCGGACCCGGTATGATGGAAGTAGTGGCCTTACGCGGGCCGTTCTTTGTGTAAGCGATCAGAGCGCGCAGCGGCAGGGCAGACAGGACAGCGATGGCCACACAGCAGCAGGACTACTACGACGTGCTCGGGGTGCCGCGCACGGCCAGCCAGGAAGAGATCAAGAAGGCCTTCCGCAAGCTGGCGATGCAGTACCATCCCGACCGCAACAAAGAGGACGGGGCCGAGGCGCGCTTCAAAGAGGTCAACGAGGCGTTCGAGATCCTCTCCGACCCGGAGAAGCGCTCGGCCTACGACCGCTTCGGCAGGGCCGGTGTCGGCCAGCAGCCCGGCGGCGGCTTCGAGGGCTTCAGCAACTTCGGCGGCTTCGGCGATATCTTCGACGCCTTTTTCGGCGGCGCCACCCGCCAGCGGCGCGGCCCGCAGCGCGGCGCCGACCTGCGCTACACCATGACGCTCAGCTTCGAGGAGGCGATCTTCGGCACGGAGAAGGAGATCGAGGTCAGCCGCACGGAGCAGTGCGCCTTCTGCGGCGGGCTGGGCGCCGAGCCGGGCAGCAAGCCCGAACGCTGCCCGAGCTGCAACGGCAGCGGCGAAGTGCGCCGCGTGCAGCAAAGCATCTTCGGCCAGTTCGTCAACGTCACCGCCTGCGACCGCTGCCACGGCGAGGGCCGCGTGGTCACGAATCCCTGCCAGAAGTGCCGCGGCTCCGGCCGCGAACGCAAGTCGCGCAAGCTGCAGGTGCGCGTGCCGCCGGGCGTGGACAACGGCCAGCAGTTGCGCCTCTCCGGCGAAGGCGAGGCGGGCGGCCAGGGCGGCCCGGCCGGCAACCTCTACGTGCTGATGCAGGTGCAGCCGCACGAGCTGTTCAAGCGCGACGAGGACGACATCATCCTCGACCTGCCGGTCAATGTCGCGCAGGCAACGCTGGGCGACGATCTGACGATTCCGACGATCGACGGCAAGGCGCCGCTGAAGATTCCTGCCGGCACGCAGTCGGGCCGCATCTTCGAGCTGAAGGACAAGGGCGTGCCGCATCTGCGTGGCGGCGGCCGCGGCAGCCAGGTGGTGCGCGTGCGTGTGGTCACTCCCACGAACCTGACCAAAGAGCAGCAACGGCTCTTCCGCGAGCTGGCCGACAGCCTCGGCCAGGCGACGATGCCGCACGAAGAGAAAGGCTTCTTCGACCGCATCAAAGACGCCTTCGGTTAGGACTACAGTCTTGTAGGGGCGCACGGCGTGCGCCCTCGGCGGCGCCAGCCGCCGGCACACGACCCTGTGCATTCGCCTTGTCCGCGGCGCCCGGGTTGGCGGGCGCTGATGGTTGCGCCTGCTGCGCGAAGGGCGCACACCGTGCGCCCCTGCAGAAGCGACCGCGTATTGGATCGCGTCGATGGACTGGCTTGAGCTTTCGGCTGAAGCGGCAACGGAGCACGTCGAGGCGTTGTACGTCGCGCTGAGCGACGCTGCGCCCGGCGGCGCCAGCATCGAAGAGCCGGTGGTGCCGCTGGGGCCGGAAGAGGGCGTGCGCCGCGAGCCGTGGCGGCCCTCTGTCGTCCGGGTCTATCTGCCCTGCGACGCACACCTGGGCGAGCGCCGAAGTGCTGCGAAGACCGCCGTGGCGGCGCTGCCGTTCTCTGTCCATTTACGTGAGCGCACGGTGCATGAAGAGGACTGGGCCAACGCCTGGAAGGAGTTCTTCCAGGTCGAGCGCATCGGCCGGCGGCTTGTGGTGCGACCTTCGTGGCGGGAGTACGCGGCGCAGCCCGGCGACGTGGTGCTCGATCTCGATCCGGGCATGGCCTTCGGCACCGGCCAGCACGAAACCACGCGCATGTGCCTGCTCGCCGTCGAAGCGTTGACGCGGCCGGGCATGCGCGTGCTGGACGTAGGTTGCGGCTCCGGCATCCTCGGCATCGCCGCGGCGTTGCTCGGCGCGGGCGAGGTCGTGGCCGTGGACACCGAACTCGTCGCCGTCGAGGCGACGGCCGAGAACGCCCGGCGCAACGGTGTGCGGGACCGCCTGCACGTTGCCGAAGGCAGCCTGGACGAACGCTGGCCCTTCGGCTCGCTGCCATCAGCGGCCTTCGATCTGGCGCTTGCCAACATCCACGCCGCCGCGGCGATCGCGCTCGCCCCGCACCTCCATGCGGCACTACGCCCAGGCGGCACGCTCGTCGCCTCCGGCATCATCGCCGAGCGCCTTGAGGCCGTGCTGAACGCACTCGTGGTGGCCGGCTTCTCGGAGCCCGAAGTCCGCGCCGCCGGCGACTGGCGTACGGTGGTCACGAGGCGACCCTGACTATCCATCAGGGCGCAATGGAGCCGGCGATGGACGACGGTAGTCTCATGCTCATCCGTGCGGACACCGACTTCACCTACAACATCCGCGGACGGATGCTCAGCAGCAACGAACCGCGCGTGTCGGAGCGGCGCCCCGCGCCGCGCCTCTTCCTCGGCCGCACGACGGATGGCCACGTGCTGCGCTTCGGCGCAAGCGTGCCAGACGACCTGGCGCACCGGCTGGAGGCGATCATCAACCGTCAGCCGCCGCCCGGCGATCTGCGTGCCCCGCCGGCCGCAGCGGCCGAGCTGCGAGCGGCACTGGAATCAGATGCGCCCATTACGCGCGAGGAGAGCGGCCCCGCCTACCGTTTCCCTGCCACTATTGTGCAATCGGGCGACGCCGTCCGACTCACGGCGGCCAATCGGGACCTCGTGCGCGAGACGTTCCCGTGGCTGTATGACGAATACGCCGACTGGCAGCCCTGCTTCGCCGCGGTGCACGGTGGTGCGGCTGTCGCGGTCTGTTTCAGCGCGCGGATCGGCGCGCAGGCGGCGGAGGCGGGCGTCGAGACGTTGTCGGAGTTCCGCGGCCATGGCTACGCCACGGCGGTAACCGCTGCCTGGGGAACGGCCGTGCAGCAGGCGGGCCTGGTCCCAATCTACAGCACCTCGTGGGACAACATCGCTTCGCAGGGCGTCGCGCGGAAGGTAGGGCTGGTCCTGTTCGAGTCGAGCATGAGCTGGGCGTAGGCGATGAGCGCGCGGCGGTCGGCCCTCAACCCCCTTCCCCTTCCCCCAATCCTGGAGGGAAGGAGACGATCATGGGTAGGGCGATCCATAGCCGGAGCGGTTAACCCGGCGCCGCTCCGGATCGCTCCAACCCGGGATCGCCCCTTCTCCCAGGATTGGGAGAAGGGGAAGGGGGTTGAGGGCCGTCTACCGACTTCGCGCTTCGGTCCGCCGGCGCGGCTGCAAGCCCGGCGGCGCGCTCGGCGGCGGCCACGCGCTGCTGGCTGACCTGCGGCGTCCAGTGGTCCGGATACTCGGCCCAGACGTCGCGCAGGTAGGGGATCACCTCTTTGGCGAAGAGACAGGTGTTCTTGCGCGCCGTCTCCTCGCTCAAATTGCCGATGTGCGGCGTGGCGATGATCTGGCCCACGCGCAGCTCTTTCACCAGCTCGCGCAGGCGCTGGCGCACCGTGGCCGGGCTGCCGGCGATGATGAAGCCCTTCTCGTCGTACTCTTTGAAGCTCAGCTCGCCCTTGTACGCCTTCTCGCGGTCGGGGTTCGCCTGCACGCGCTCCAGCTCCCAGGTCATCGACTTCGGGCTGCGGTAGCCCGGCGCGCCGGTAAAGCCGCGCGAGACGCGGTTGGTGAAGCGGTAGAAGTAGCGCACCGCGTCGTAGTAGTCCTGCTCCGCCTGCGCGTCCGTCTCGGAGACGCAGACGATCTGTGTGAAGGCCATGCGGTGCGGGTTCATATTGCCGTTGTTAGCGGCCACGTAGTTCCAGTACTCGTCCACCACCGGCTTGGCCGAGCGCATGCCGGAGAAGGAGAGATGGCCGTAGCAGTAGTCGTGCTCCAGCACCAGATCCCAGGTCTCGATGCTGCCGCTGCCCGGCACCCAGATCGGCGGCAACGGCTTCTGCACGGGCCGCGGCCAGGGGTTGACGTAGCGCAGCTTGGTGTACTTGCCGTTGAAGGCGAACGGCTTCTCCGCCTGCCAGGCCTTCAGAATCAGCTCGCGCGCCTCGGCGAAGCGCGGCCGCAGCTCGGCGGGTGGCACGCCGTACGAATAGACCGAGTCCATCGCCGTGCCGTAGACAAAGCCGGCGATCAGCCTGCCTTCCGAGAGGCAGTCGAGGTAGGCCATCTCTTCGGCCACGCGCGTCGGCGGGTTGTAGAGCGCCAGGCTGTCGCCGATCACGAGGATGGCGGCGTTCTTCGTGTTCTTGGCCAGCGAGGCGGCGAGCAGGTTGGGGGAAGGCGTCATTGCGCCGGCGGTCTGGTGGTGCTCGTTCACCGCCAGGCCATCGAAGCCGACCTCGTCCGCGTACTCCATCAAGTCGAGAAACATGCGATACATCTGCCCGGCCTTGAGCCCGTCGAGCAGTTGCGGCGGCGGTGTGACCCAGGCGGTCGGATACGCGCGGTCGAAGTCGGCCGGCAGGTGTGGATAGGTGACCTCGGCGAACCAGTGGAACTTCATCAAGCGCCCCTGTTGGGGGCGGGCAGTGGGCAATGGGCAGTGGAGAAATGGCGACACGCGAACGGTTGCTGCCCGGACCCAGCTCTCTGTTGCCGCCCGAATGCTGACGCGGTATCGCAGCGATGATACCTGCCACGCTCTGCGTTGTACAGGCAGCGCTGTTGTGAATCATCGCCTGACATGGGCTGCGAGTTGCGAATCTCAGTAAAGTGACCCCCAATGAATTGACTTTCGCTCGCGGCGTGGGTAGGCTACGGCTGGTTTCCAGCCGATGCCCGGCGCCGGCCGGCGAGAGAGGACCGCCATGAAGTTCGGCCTGTTCTACGAGCTGATCGCCCTGCGCCCGCACGACGAAGAGGCGGTGCGGAACGCCTACTGGCAGGCGCTCGAACAGATCCAGTACGCCGAGCAGATGGGCTTCGAGTACGTCTGGGAGACCGAGCACCACTTCACCGAGAAGTTCTCCTACTCGTCGGCGCCCGAGCTGTTCCTCACCGCCGCGGCGGCCCGTACCTCGAAAATCCGCCTCGGCCACGGCGTGGTGTTGCTGACGATGAACCACCCCGTGCGCGCGGCCGAGCGCGCTGCCGTGCTCGACCTGCTCTCTAACGGCAGGCTGGAGTTCGGCACCGGCCGCGGCACGTCCGAGGCCGAGTTGGGCGGTTTCAACATCGATCCGGAGATCTCGCGCGACATGTGGGAAGAGGCGCTGCACATCATCCCGAAGATGTGGACGCAGGACAGCTTCGAGCACCACGGCCACTTCTGGGAGATCCCGCCGCGCAACGTGCTGCCCAAGCCGGTGCAGAAGCCGCACCCGCCGCTCTGGGTCTCGGGCGTCAGCCCGCAGACCTTCGAGATCGCCGCGGACAAAGGCCTCGGCGTGCTCTCATTCTCGCTCAGCGCGCCGGGCCAGTCGGAGAAGGCCGTGGCGATGTACAAGCAGCGCATCAAGAATGCCGAGCCGGCCGGCAGCTTCGTCAACAACAACGTCGCCGCCTTCACCGTCACGCTTTGCCTCGAGGACGACGCCGAGGCGAAGCAGGTGGGCGGCTTTGCGGCGGGAGCCTACAAAATGGGCGCCCAGTCGCTCTACGGCAAGTGGGCGAAGGCTGAGGGCGCCTGGCGGGCCTGGTACGGCCGCGACTACTTCACCGAGGTCGAAACGTCTGCCGACGAGATCGACCAGATGGTGAACGAGGCCGTCGTCTGCATCGGCGACCCGCAGCGCTGCATCAACGTGATCAAGCACTGGGAAGAGATCGGCGTCGATCAGATCATGTGCCTGATGCAGGCCGGCCGCATTCCGCACGAGAAAGTAATGGAGTCGATCCGCCTCTTCGGCGAGCACGTGATTCCGTATTTCCAGAAGCGCAGCGGGAAGGAGGGGAGCCCTCATAACCCCCTTACCCCTGCTCTCCCATACACAACGGCTTCGAGATCTGCTACGGATTGAGGGCGGTATGGGAGAGCAGGGGCGATCCGGTGTTGCTGGGGCGAAAGGTTTCGGGTTATCCAAACTCCGGTAGGGGCGCATGGCATGCGCCCGCAGCACCCGCAGGCGCGACCCACACCGCCGCGACCAACCCGCAGCCACCCCGGATCGCTCCAAACCAGATCGCCCCTTTCCCTCCAAGATTGGGGGAAAGGGGACGGGGGAAAGAGGGCCGCCATGGACTTCCACTTCACCGCCGCGCAGGAGCAGATCCGCGCCGACATCCGCGCATTTCTGCGCGACAACCTGCCCGCCGAGTACGAAGAGTCGCCCGTCGGCACCGAGTGGAGCGGCGACCCGGACGAGTGGGCCGCGGCGCTCGCCTTCAACAAGAAGCTTGCGGAGCGCGGCTGGCTCACCGCGCACTGGCCGCAGCAGTATGGCGGCCTCGGCCTCGGCATCATGGAGCAGGTGGTGCTGCGCGAGGAGATTTCGTATCGCCGCGCGCCCGTGCTCAACGCCAACGGCCTCAACATGCTCGGCCCGGTGCTGATGCTCTACGGCACCGAAGAGCAGAAGCGGCAGCACCTGCCCGGCATCGCCAAAGCCGAGGTGATGTGGGCGCAGGGCTATTCGGAGCCGAACGCCGGCTCCGACCTCGCCTCCTTGCAGACGCGGGCCGTGCGCGAGGGCGATGAGTATGTGCTCAACGGCAGCAAGATCTGGACCGGCCACGGCGCCACGGCGGACTGGATCTTCGTGCTCGCCCGCACCGACCCGCAGGCGCCGAAGCACAAGGGCATCTCCTTCTTCCTGATGCCGATCGACTCGCCCGGCCTCAAGGTCATCCGCTTGCAGTCGATGACGAACTACGTGCACTTTTGCCAGGAGTACTTCGAGGACGTGCGCGTGCCGCGCGAAAACCTGGTGGGCGAGGAGAACCAGGGCTGGTACATCGGCGCGGCGCTGCTCGACTTCGAGCGCTCCGGCATCGGCAGCGCCGCCGGCATACGCCGCACGCTGGAAGACCTGATCGGCTTTGTCAAGGAGAACGCGGCGATCGGGCAGCCGGCCACGGCGCAGAAGCGCGAGCAGATCCGCCGCAAGATCGCCGACCGCTGGATCGAGATGGCGATCGGCCGCAACCTCTCCTACCGCATCGCCTCGATCCAGGCCGCGGGCAAGATCCCGAACTACGAGGCCTCGATGGGCAAGGTCTTCTCGTCCGAGCTCGGCACGCGCCTCGCCTGGACAGGCTTCGAGGTGCTCGGCCTCTACGGCCAGCTGCGGGAGACGGACAGGTACGCGAAGCTGCGCGGCCGCTTCGGCCTGGGCACGCAGACCTATCTGACCTCGACGATCGGCGGCGGCACCAGCGAGATCCAGCGCAACATCATCGCCACGCGCGGCCTGGGGCTGCCGCGCACCTAACCCCGATTTCGCTGAAGCGAAATCTCCCTTCCCGACACGGGAAGGGTTGGGCACAGAACAACCGGTAGCTCCCGGAGAATCCCTCCCTTGTAGGGAGGGACAGACGGCGAAGCCGTCAGGGTAGGTGCCATGAACGGAGGATGTAGCGTATGCCCGATCGGCTCGGCGGCAAGGTCTGCATGATCACGGGGGCAGGCTCCGGCATCGGCGCCGCCATCGCCCGGCGCTTCGCCGCGGAGGGCGGGCGCGTGTTTCTGCTCGACCGCGCGATTGAGAACGCGCAAAAGGTCGCGGCCGAGATCGGCGGCACGGCGGAGGCACAGCAGCTCGACGTGAGCGACGCGGCGCAGGTGCAGCGCACGGTTGCGGCCGTCAACGCCGCCGCCGGCCGCATCGACGTGCTGGTCAACGTCGCCGGCATCACGCTGCTCACAGATACTCGCATCGTGGACATTCCCGAAGCGACCTGGGACGGCGTGATCGCGGTGAATCTGCGCGGGCCGTTCCTGATGTGCAAGTACACGCTGCCGCTGATGATCGCGCAAGGCGGCGGCGTGATCATCAATATGTCCTCGCAGGCGGGCTTCGGCGGCGGCACGGCCTACGCCTCGGCCAAGGCGGGGTTGAATGCGATCACGAAGGGCATCGCCCGCCAGCACGCCGGCGACGGCATCCGCTGCTGCACGATCGCGCCCGGCGCCGTGCAGACGCCGATGCTTGAGCAGTCGAAGCAGAAGCTGGGCGAGGGCATCGTCGCGCCACGGCCAGGCGTGGTGAAGCCCGTTGGCACGCCCGAAGAGGTCGCCGCGCTTGCCGCCTTCCTCGCCTCGGACGAAGCCGCCTACATCAGCGGCACGACCTATGCGATCGACGGCGGCGCCAGCCAGCACTGACGAGGGTGAGCAGTGAATGGTGAGTGGTGACTGGTGCGACGAAGAACCCCTCTCCAGTTCCTGGAGAGGGGCAGGGGTGAGGCCACTCGCGGCGCCAGCCGCGACCAACAGCGCGCCGGCTGAACGAATACGTTTGTGAGGTGGAAAACCGATGGCCGAGATTTCGCCGGGGGAATACATCGACGTCTGGGTGAACATGCCTTCCGCCGAGCGGCGCGAGGAGATGGACCCCAACATCATGCGCTGGTTCGCCAAAAGCTCGCCCGACGTGCTGGGCGGCGTCACGCCGGCGCAGATGTTCGCCAAGATGGACGCCGCCGGCGTGCAGACCGGCCTGCTCACCAGTGGCATCGGCCCGGTGTACAAGAACCCCTACATGGGCGGCTTCGAAGAGTTCACGATCGCCAGGTTCCGCGAGATCTGCCAGAAGATCGCCGACGTGTGCAAGCAGTTTCCCGGCCACTACTACGGCGCTTGCATGCTCGACCCGACGCAGGGCATGGACGCGGTGCGCATGCTCGAGATCGCGGTCAAAGAGTACGACTTCCGTGCCGGCCGCCTCTTCGGCGCCCTCACCAACACGCCGCCCAACCACCCGCTCTGCTATCCGATCTACTGCAAGGCGATCGAGCTGGACGTGCCGATCACGGTGAACGTCGGCGTGCCTGGCCCGCTGCGCTTCGCGAAGTTTCAACGGCCGATGGACCTGGACGATGTGCTGGTGAGCCTGCCCGAGGCGAAGGTCGTGATGACGCACGTCGGCCACCCGTGGCATCTGGAAACCGTGGCGCTGTTGCAAAAGCACGCCAACGCCTACCTGATGACCTCCGGCTGGGCGCCGAAGCACGTACCGGCCGAGATCGTCCACCTGATGAACACGCGCGGCCAGCACAAAGTCATGTGGTCGGCCGACTACCCGATCCAAACCTTCGACCGCTGCATCAAAGAGGCGCACGAAATGCCCCTGCGCGACGGCGTGCTGCGCAAGTACATGCGCGACAACGCGCTCAACGTCTTCAAGCTCGGGTGACTGGTGAATGGTGAGTAGTGAGTAGCAGGAAGGGCGAAGGGCACAAGCCCGTAGGGGCGCAAGGCTTGCGCCCTTCGTGGCTGCAGCCGCGACCCGCAGCGCGCCGATGATCGCCATGCGAACCGAACGATGCACAGCCCGTAGCGCATAAAAGCTCCCCTCTCCATGAAATGGAGAGGGGCCGGGGGTGAGGCCACGCGATGACAAAGCACCTGCTCGTCGTGCTCAGCAACGCGGCCGAGGGCCAGGACGAGGCCTTCAACCAGTGGTACACCAACACGCACCTGGGCGACGTGCTCAAGGTGCCCGGCTACGTGGCCGCGCAGCGCTTCAAGCTCTCCGAGATGCAACTCGCCCCTGGAGAGTTTCCCTACGGCTACATGGCGCTGTACGAAGTCGAAACGAACGATCTTGAACAAGCCTGCCGCGCCCTCACCGAAGGCGCGGCAGGCACGATGTATATCGATCCGGCGCTGGACCGCGAGCGCACGGTCGCCTGGTTCTACTCGCCGATCACCGAGCGCGTGACCGGCGAAACGCAGCAATCAGAGCAGACCGTCCCATAGCCGCCGCTCGGCACCGTCCGGGTCGTTCTCCACGCGGCACTCGGCGTCGAAGATCAGCGTCGCGCGGCTGCCGGGTTCGTACGCCGGCCAGGAGGGCAGGCCGGCCGCGTTCGGGTTGCCACCGCGAGCGAAGGCGATCCACGCCGCCTGCATACGGTCGGCCAGCGGCTGGCGGTCGGGGCGCTCGCCGGTGAAGTTCGTGCTGCCCGGCGCGCTGAGATTGTTCCAGACGAACGGAATCTCCAGCGCGTGACAGGCGCCGAGCTTGCCGCCGAGCGCCGGCGATTGGTAGTCGAAGCGGTACATCCACACCGGCGTGCCCTGCCGCTCCTGCGTCTCCGCCAGGCGGATCGCCGGAATGCGGAAGACGTGGTCGCTGAGCAGGTGCGTCCACGCTTCGACCTTCGATTCGTGCGGCCGGCCAGCGGCGTAGGCATCCGCCAGCGTTGCGAAGGTCTCTGCTCCGGCCTGCGCCGCGGCACGGGCGCGGAAGCCTTCTTCAGCGGCCATGCAGGGTCGAGTGCGGAGAAGAGCTTCATCTCGTCCAGGTTCGTGCCGAGCAGCAGCGGCACGCCCGCTGCAACGCCGTTCGCCACGGCCTCAAGCGGCGGCCGCGGCAGCGCCTCGCCGTCCACCACCGGCTGGGCGAAGAGGCCGCCGCTCGCCCGGCTCACCGCCAACTTCGCCTGCGCGGCCAGGATCTGCTCGACCGACAGCTCGCGCAGCCGCTCGACGTTGCCTGCGTCTACCTCAAGCAGCTTCAACGCCTCCCGCGCGATCCCGGTCGCCGCCTCGCGGCCGCGTACGGTGTGCGCGGCGCCGGACTGCAGGATCGCTTTGTGGAAGAGCCCCTGTGCGCTCGGCGTGCCGAGCAGCGTGCCGACGCTCATGCCGCCGGCCGACTCGCCGAAGATCGTGACGTTGTCCGGGTCGCCGCCGAAGGCCGCGATGTTCTGCTTCACCCAGCGCAGCGCCGCCACCTGGTCGAGGATGCCGAGGTTGCCCGTCGCGGCGAAGGACGCGCCGCCGAGGTCGGCCAGGTGCAGGAAGCCGAGCAGGCCGAGCCGGTAGTTGATCGTGACCACGACGACATCGCCGTTGCGGGCGAAGGACGCGCCATCGTACCAGGGTGTCGAGCCGGAGCCGCCGGTAAAGGCGCCGCCGTGGATCCAGAACAGCACCGGCCGCTTCGCGCCGTCCGCCGCGGGCGACCAGACGTTGAGGTAAAGGCAGTCCTCGGCGCTGAGCTGCTGCTCGCGGCCGAAGAGGTTGTTGAGTGGCGAGGGCAGTTGCGGCGCGGTGGGGCCGAAGGCGGTCGCCTCGCGCACGCCGCTCCAGATCGCGGGCGGCTGCGGCGGCCGGTAGCGCAGCGCCCCGACCGGGGGTGCGGCGAAGGGCACCCCCTTCCACACCTGCACGCCGTTCTCTTCGCTCCCCTGCAGCCTGCCGTACGCCGTCTCCACCACCGTCGATCGCGTTGTGGTCATCGCACTATCTCCTGCAGCGCTGGCCGTTCCGCGCCAGCGTACCGTTTCGGAGTGAACCCCGCCAACCGCCGCCCCGCCGAGTCTCCTCCGAGGTCAGACCGGTTCGGTACTCCTGAGCTGCCGCAGAGCGCCGTTCACGGCGTCGAGATCGAACGACTCCGGGTCGAGCGGCTGGCCCTCGGTCCATTCAACCAGTTCCTCGTGCTGTGGATGGGCGGGATCGGCCACGGCCTGGATCAGGTTCGCCCAGCCCCAGACGCCGCCGCAGTCCTCCATCGGGCAGCGACGACGGCCGGTCAAACAGACCGGGTAATGCTTGCCCTCCTCGGCCGGCAGAATCTTTTCCAGCAGAATCTCGTGATCCCAGCTATCACCGAAGTCATACTGATACTGCAGCTTCGCTCCCTCGCGCGTGAGCACCTTGTTCAGCCGCGCCTTCTCCTCATCCTTCATCTCTCCCCAGGCGTCCCACTCCGGATCGGGCACGCCGTATTCGGTGCGTCCGATGCGGAAGGCGTGCAGGTGCTCGTCGTACCAGCCCATGACCACTTGCAGGACGGTGTGCAGCTCGCCGAGACTGACGGCGCTGCGCACCTGGAAGCGGCGCCAGATCGGCGGGCGGATCCCCTTCAATGTGACCTTGAGCTGGTAGATCGACGGCTTCGCACGCGTGGTGCGTGGCATGACTGGCCTCCGTAATCCGCTGAGTCAGGCGCGGAAGTCGCGCATCCAGTGTACGCAGGTTGCCGCGGCTGCAGGACATGCGACAGTCCGCTCAGGTCCTTGCGATGCACCAAGGGGCAGGCGCCACGTCGCCGGAGGAAATCCGGCAGATCGAGGAGTACGCGTCGAGTGGCCAGCCCATCTCAGCCGAGGCCGCGCAGGGCGTGATTCGCCTGCTCGACCTGCTCGGCCGGCGTTGGCCGGTCGGCGCATTCCTGCCGCTTACGCCGAACGAGCGCCTGGCGCTCGCCTGCCGGGCATCGGCGTGGCCCGGGCAGCGCATCGTCGGCGTCCTGCGCATTGCCGAGCCTGCGGTGCGGCCGTTGCTGCTCGGTACGCTTGGCAAGCTCGCGCAGAACCTTGGACCAGGCGACGGCGACAACCGCAGCGGCGACCGCGCCCTTGGCCCAAAGCCACGCGGCGGTCTGCCCAGCCTCGCCACCGCACAACCGCTGCCGCGAGGAGACCGGAACGGAGCGCCGCCGCATCGTGAATGGCTGGCCGGCTCTCTGTCCGAAGCTCCAAGCTTCGAATGAGGACCACAGCCTACTCGAAGGACAACTGAACTTACTTTCTTGTAAACTCGGTTGGATACTGGATATGATTGTCGCGACCGCTCCAAGGGAGGCGTGACAGTTTCCTATGAGCAGACTATCGCCGGAGACGATCGCCCGTTTTCGTCACGCAGTTGCTGAGCTGGATTTGCAATTCGTGGGGGACAGACTCGACGATGGGAACACCGAGTTCGAGCTACGCAAGTGGTTGGATGGCCACGAGGAGCCTATGCTGTGGTCCCACTTGGATCGAGTGACTGCGGATGAATGGTTCTTCATCACAACCTTGTATGGCACCATGTCTTTAAGAGGGCAGCGAACGCACATTCGCAAGTACTTTCCGAGACTATTCGTTCAAGCCGCAAAGCGTGACATCCGTAATTTTGTTCCGGGGATGGCCGAGTACGCTGGACTGCGTCAGGCTTGGATGGCGCCGCGGCTCTACAACATGGGCAGGCTGTTGCGTGAGCGAGCCTGCACCATGACTGAGTACGTTGAGCATCTTCGCCAAGTTGAACAGATGGCCACACCTGACGATCCTATGCCGGCACTGGATCGGATCATCGGAGACCACGGCGCAGCCGGGTGGAAGACTCTCAGCGTTTTTGTCCGCGACTGCGTCGGCGGCAATTCATTTCCTATAGACTCACGGGTCGAAAAGACGCTCAAGCGGCACCAGCTTCCAGTGGATGAGAGGCAGCTAGTAAGAGCCTATCCCGCTAGGCATGAGAGTTGACCATACTGGGAGGTGAAACCAGCGACGGCGAGGGTGGGCATGGACGCGACGAACCGCACGAGTGGCGTGCAGGCAGTCCGGTACTGGGGCA
>Ga0102924_1001531_pt1 | contig 26542 bp, 25 predicted proteins | sample PaiPotPPM11metaG_FD_80116 | JGI IMG/M metagenome (GOLD analysis project Ga0102924, IMG submission 80116) | Iron sulfur acid spring bacterial and archeal communities from Banff, Canada, to study Microbial Dark Matter (Phase II) - Paint Pots PPM... ... | reverse complement strand
TGCGAGCAGCGCTGCGGCTGGGTGTCGAGAGCCTGCTGGTCTCGGGCCCGCTGATGCCACCGGACCTCCGAGCGGAGTTGTCGGCCGAGGCGGCGGCGAGCGGGAGGGCACGTGTGATCGACTTCACGACCGGTCTGCAGGCGGTGATGTCGCGAGCCGCGGCGATCGTTACCATGGGCGGCTACAACACGCTCTGCGAGGCGGTCGCCAGCGGGGTGCCCACCGTGGTGGTGCCGCGCCTCTGGCCGCGTCGGGAACAGGCCATCCGGGCAGCGCTCTTCGCCGAACGAGGCCTGGTGCGCGTGGTCGACCCAGGCCATCGGCTGGCCGAACGCCTGGTCGTCGGTCTGGCTGCAGCGCTGGCGGATGGCCGGCGCAGCCGGGCTCCAATCGACCTCTCCGGAGCGCAGCGGGTTCGGGACGCCCTGCTTCAGGAGGTGAGCTGTCCCTTTGGGCTGGCCGATGCCCAGCATCAGCCGGAGCTCGTCTCGGCGTGAGCCAGACCGTCGGTTACCTGGCCAAACGGTTCCCTCGCCTGTCGGAGACATTCATCCTCGACGAGATCCTCGGGCTGGAGGCGGCCGGCGTTCCGCTGCGCGTCTTCGCTCTCGCCCAGACGAAGGAGGGGATCGTCCAGCCCGACGTGAACCGGCTGGCAACTCCGGTGCAATATCTGCATCCGATCGGCGGCTGGCGCGAGCGGGTACGGGCCGGCGCCGCCACCCTCAGCGCTCATACCCGTCTCCTGGTCCGCCGTCCACGGCGTTACGCTGGCGTCCTCGCCTACATCGTCCGCAGACGCCCCCATCTCTCCACGCTGCGCCACTTTGCCGTGGCGGGACGGCTCGCGCTCCTCCTCGAAGAGCAGAACGCCCGTCAGCTGCACGCCGCCTTCGCCCATGGTCCGGCCTCGGTGGCCCATTTCGTCCACCTCCTCACCGGGCTGCCCTTCAGTTTCTCCGCCCACGCCAAGGACCTCTACCTCTCGGCCCCCGAGCTCGTCGCCCGCAAGCTGGCGGCCGCCGAGTTCGTGCTCGCCTGCTCCGAGTCGGCCGCCGCGACCCTGCGAGGGCTCGCCGGTCCCGGCGCAGACAAGGTCGTCCTCGCCCTCCATGGCGTCGATACCTCGCGCTTCGCTCCTCACGGGGGTGATCGGTCGGCCGATGGACCAGGCCGGCCCTTGCGAGTCCTGGCGGTGGGCCGCCTGGTGGAAAAGAAAGGATATGCGGTCCTGCTGTCCGCCGTTTCCTCGCTGCTCCAGGGTGGACGGCGCTTGTCCTGTCGGGTGATCGGCGCGGGTCCGTGCCTTAACGAGCTCGAAGCCACGACGCACCGGCTGCGGCTGGGGTCGGCGGTCACCTTCCTCGGCGCGCGCACGCACCAGGAGGTGGCACGGGCTTACCTCGAGGCCGACGTCTTCGTGCAGGCCAGTGTGATCCTGCCCAACGGTGACCGAGACGGCATCCCCAACGCCCTGCTCGAAGCCATGGCCAGTGGCCTCCCGGTGGTGGCAAGCGCGACGGCCGGGATCCCCGAGGTCGTGCCGCCTGGTTGCGGTTTGCTCGTGCCTCCTGGAGTCGCCGGCGCCCTGGCCGCCGCGCTCGAGCGGCTGATCGATGACCCCAACCTGCGCGATCAGTTCGGCAAGGCTGCCCGCGCGCATGTCGTCGCCCACCTGGATCGGTCCGCCTGCGCTCGCGCCATCGCCCCGCTGTTCGGGGCGCGGTCGGTCACGCCGCCGCTGGGGGTGGCTTCCTGAGCTCCGCCGTCCGCATCGCCTACCTGCTGCCCGATCCCGGAATCCCGGTGGGTGGGGTAAAGGGCGCGTCGATCCATGTCGCCGAGGTGTGCAAGGCGCTGACCGAGCTGGGTGCATCGGTGACGTTGCTGGCTCAGCGGTTGACTGGCTCGGTGCCGGACGGTGTGGAGCTCGTTCTGCTTGACCCTGGGCCCTTGCCCAGAGGACCGGACGGTGAGCCGGCCCGCATGGCGGCCTGCGACGAGTTCGCCCGTCGGGCTGCCCCGGTGCTGGCTCGCCTGCGTCCCGACCTGGTCTACGAGCGCCTCTCGCTGTTCTTTGGCAGCGGGCGTGAACTGGCCCGGAATTGTGGCGCCGCTCGCCTGGTCGAGGTGAACGCACCCGTCACGGCGGAACGCGAGCGCCACTTCGGTCTGGCGCTGCGTGCAGCCGGGGAGTTGGCGGAGCGCGAGGCGCTGGCCGGGGCGCGGGCGCTCGTCGTCTCCGAGCCACTGGTTGCCTTTGCCCGTCAGCGGGGAGTCGCCCAGGTCGAGGTGGTCGCAAACGGCGTGGATCTCGGCCGGTTCGACCCCCAACGGCGCCGCGACGAAGCCGGCGCGGTGCGCCGCGCCCTCCGCCTGGAGCAGGCAGAGCTGGTGGGCTTCATCGGCAGCCTCGAGCCCTGGCATGGCGTGGACGTCCTCCTCGATGCCGTCGAACTTCTGGCCCCATCACGCCCCTCACTGCGGCTGCTCGTGGTCGGTGACGGTCCCTGCCGACCCGCTCTCGAGGCGCGGGCCGCGAACCCGGGTCTCCGCGGGCGGGTCATCTTCACCGGCGCGCTGTTGCCGTCCACGGTGGCCGCGCACCTGATCGCCCTCGATGTGGCGACCGCGCCCTACCTGCAGAGCGACTACTTCTATTTCTCGCCGCTCAAGGTTCTCGAAGCCATGGCGGCGGGCCGCCCGCTGGTGGCCTCGCGCTTCGGTCCCATCGCGGCCATGCTGGCGGGGACCGGACTCCTGGTTTCGCCGGGTGATCCGGTGGACCTGGCCGGCGCCATCGCCCGTTTGCTGGAGGACCCGGCCGCGGCGGCGCAGCTCGGACTGGCGGCGCGCCGTCAAGCCGTCCGGACCGGCGGATGGAACCTGGTTGCTACCCGGATCCTGGACGCGGCTGCACCCCGCGGCGCCGGCCTGTCAGGAGCGGCGCGCCGGTGATGCGCGTCTTTGGCTCCCACCTCCGTCCCGTCCGGTGGATGCTGGCCGGGGGGTTGCTGGCCAGCGTCGGCGCGGCCGCGATGCAATGGGTGGCACCCTGGCCGCTCAAGTTCGTCTTTGACAGCGTGCTCGGCAGAAAGCCGCTGCCGGCGTGGCTCTCCTGGCTGCCCGGCAGCCGGATCGGCCTGCTCTCCGCCATGGTGGCTGCCCTGCTGATCACCGCCGCCGGCCTCGGTCTCGCCGATTATCTTTCCAACCGACTGGTGGCCACCGCTGGACAGCGGGTCGTCTTCGAGATCCGCTGCCGCCTCTTCCGCCACCTCGAGGCCCAGAGCCTGGCCTTCCATCAGCGGCGCCAGACCGGGGACCTGCTCGCCCGATTGGGTGGGGACATTCAGGCCATCCAGAGTGCCATGGTCACTGCAGTTCCGACGCTGGTCCGCAATGGACTGACCCTTGCCGGGATGGCGGCGATCATGTCGCTGATCGACTGGCGCTACGCCCTGCTGGCGGTGTTGCCGCTCCCGGGACTCTTCTGGCTCAGTCGCCGCTACCTTCACCGCATCCGCGCGCTCCAGCGTCGAGCCCGCGCAGCGGATGGACAGGCCGGCGCGGTGGCGCAGGAGGTCCTCACCTCGATGACGGTGGTCCAGGCCTTCGGAGCCGAGGCAATCGAGTCTGAGCGCTTTGAGCAGGCCACCCGCGAGGGCCTGGAGGAGAACCGGCGCGCGGTCGTGGCCCAATCCGAGTTCACCCCGCTGATGACGGCCGGCATGACGATCTCGGCTGCCCTCGTGGTCTTCGTCGGCGCCCGGGCCGTGGTCCTCGGCCAGCTGACCGCGGGCGACCTGGTGGTCTTCATGGCGTACGTGCGCGGCATGTACAACCCGGTGCGCCAGCTGGCGAAGCTGGCCGGCGTCGTCACGCGGGCTCAGGCCGCCGCCGAGCGGGTGGCCGAAATGCTCCAGACGGCTGAGGCGATCCCCGAGCGGCCCGATGCCCGGCGTGTGGCGCGGGCCCAGGGCACCATCAGCCTGCGCGGGGTTGCCTTCTCCTACCCAGATGGGCCCACCGTCCTTAACGGAATCGACCTGGAGATTCCCGCCGGTGCGCACTACGCCCTGGTTGGGGCCACCGGGTCGGGCAAGAGCACGCTCTTGCGGCTGGTGCCACGCTTCATGGACGCGACGGCCGGGAGCGTGCGTCTGGACTCGGTGGACGTGAGGGATCTCAACCTCGCCGACCTGCGCCGCCAGATCGGCTTCATCCCCCAGGAGCCCTATTTGTTCCGGGGCAGCGTCTGGGAGAACATCCTCTATGGGAGCGCGGTGAGGGACAGGGCGGCGGCGATCGAGGCCGCCCGCGCGGCCGGCGTCCACGAGGTCATCGAGTCGTTGCCACAAGGCTATGACTTCAGCGTGGCGGAGCGAGGCGCGAGTCTGTCTGGCGGACAGCGCCAATGCGTGGCGGTGGCTCGAGCCATGGCTCGCAACGCCCCGGTTCTCCTTCTGGACGAGCCCACCGTCGGATTGGATGCCGAGCTCGAGTCCGTCTTGCTGGCCGCTCTTCACCGCCTCTCCGACGGTCGAACCACGGTCACGATCAGCCACCAGCTATGGGGCTTGCGTCACGTCGATCGCATCGCCGTACTGGTGGACGGCCGGATCGCGGAAGCCGGCACCCACGACGAGCTGTTGAAGACGCGGCAAACCTATTGGCGCATGCAGCGACTCCAGCAGAGCGAGGTGAGTCCCGCGGTGGTCGACGGCGCTGGGCGCCACCGTGTCCGTGGCCGAACATGGTGACCCCGACGCGCCTCTGCGTGGTGGGGGCCGGCTATGTTGGTCTTACTGCCTCGGCCTGCCTGGCCGACACCGGCCACACCGTCACCTGCCTGGAGGCGGACCCCGAGCGGCTGGCCCTGCTGCAGAGCGGGCAGGTGCCGATCGTCGAGCCCGGGCTCCCCGAACTGGTGGCGCGCGTTCGCCAGGCCGGGAGGCTTGCGTTCACCGGTAATGTGGCCGAGGCGATCGACGGAACCGAGTATGCGCTCCTCTGCGTTGGCACCCCGCCCGGCACCGACGGCAGCCCCGACCTGAGACAGATTGCCGCGGCCGCCCGGCAACTGTCGGCCGCCGCCCGTGCCGACCTGGTTTTGATCGTCAAGAGCACGGTGCCGCCCGGCTGCGGTGAGGCCCTCGAGATCCTGGCCGCCGACGTGGCCAGACCCGGAGTCGAGGTGCGGGTGGTGTCGAATCCCGAGTTCCTGCGCGAGGGCCAGGCGATCGCCGACTTCTTCGCGCCCGACCGGACCGTGGTCGGCGCCGACGAGGGTGGCCTGGGCCGCCGGGTGGCGGAGCTCTACCCTCCGGGACCGCTCCTCCTCTGTGACCGCCGCAGCGCCGAACTGGTGAAGTACGCCGCCAACACCTTCCTGGCGGTCAAGATCTCCTTCGCCAACGAGGTCGCCGGGCTCTGCGAGCGGCTCGGCGCGGACGCCCGCCGTGTGCTCGAGGGTGTTGGGCTGGACGCCAGGATCGGCGGCGAATTTCTGCGCCCGGGGATCGGCTTCGGCGGCTCCTGCCTTCCCAAGGACCTGAGTGGGTTTCTGGCGACGGCCTCCTCGGTGGGGTACGAGGCACCGCTTGCCGCCGCCGCGCGGAGCGTCAACGAGCGGTTGGTAGAGGCGGTGGTGGCGAAGTTGGAGCTCGCCCTCGACGGGGTTCGCGGGCGGCGGCTCGCGGTCCTGGGCCTGGCCTTCAAGCCCGGCACCGACGACACGCGAGACTCCCCGGCAGTGGCGCTTGTCCGCAGCCTCGCCAGTCGCGGCGCTCTGGTCAGCGCGCACGACCCCGTGAGCCGGTGTGGCAGCCTGCCGGCCGAGGTGGTCGCCGATCCCTATCGTGCGGCGCAACGGGCCGAGGGCATGGTCATCGCCACCGGTTGGCCGGAGTACGCCGAGCTGGATCCAACCCGGCTGCGCGCGGAAATGGCTGGCGCGGTGCTCGTCGACGCGGCCGGGGTGCTCCGCGGCCGGCACTGGCGAGAGGCGGGGTTCAGCCTGTACGGGGTCGGGTCCGGGTTGCCCAGCAGCCTGCACCCCGTGATCTGGCCCGCGATAACCTGGGCGATCCCGGCGGCCGAAACCCTCAGCCAGCCCTGAGCATCCCGATGAGGAGACTCTCACCGCACCCTCACCGCCGGCTCATCGCTCGTGCGTAGGGTCGTGACATGAAGATAATCTCCAAGCGCCAGCAAACCGTGCTCGTCACCGGCGCCGCCGGATTCATTGGAGGCCGCCTGGCTCAGCGGCTCCTCGACGACGGCGATACGGTCATCGGGGTGGACGCCTACACCTCGACCTACGACGTCGGTGAGAAGCTGGCTCGGACGCAGGCGCTGCGTCAGCACCCTCACTACGTGCACGTCACCGGCGACCTGGTGGACCTGCCTTTGCCGCCGCTCCTGAAGGGCGTCGAGGTCGTCTTCCATCTCGCTGGCCGGCCGGGCGTCCGGCCCAGTTTCGAGCTTCCCGATCTCTACCGCCGGGACAACTGCGAGGCCACGGACCGGCTGGTCGCCGCCTGTGTCGAGGCGCCCTCGGTCCGGCGCCTAGTCTACGCCTCTTCGTCATCGATTTACGGCGACGCGCCGCTGCCGTTTCGGGAGGACGGGGTTCCCGCGCCCGTGTCCCCCTACGGCGAAACCAAGCTCGAGGCCGAGCGCCGATGCCTGGCCGCCGACCCGCGCCATCTGGAGGCGGTGGCGCTGCGATACTTCACCGTCTACGGACCCGGCCAGCGGCCCGACCTGGCCCTGCGGCGCTTCGCTGAGGCGGCCCTGGCCGACCGGCCGATCCAGTTGTTTGGCGACGGCACGCAGAGCCGCGACTTCACCTACGTGGACGACGTGGTGGAGGCAACCCGGCGCGCCGCGTCGTCATCCGTTGCCGGAATGGTCATCAACGTCGCCGGCGGTTCCACCGTCACGCTGCTCGACGTCTTCGCGCTCCTGCGGGAGCTGGTCGGTCACGGCTTCGAGATCGAGACCCTGCCCTTTGTCCGGGGGGACGTGCGGCACACTGGGGCCGACACCGGACGGGCCCGTCTGCTGCTCGGCTTCCATCCGATGGTCAGCTTTGCCGACGGCTACCGGCGAGAGGTCGAGTGGGTGCGGGAAGGAAACCGTTCGGCCGCCTGATCCGATGCGTGGCGTCCGTCAGCCATCCGATCCCCCTTTGAGCAAGCGGTAGCCAGCTCCGCGGACCGCCTGGAGCGTGGGATCCAGTTCGGGGCGATTGAGCTTGCGTCGAAGGTAGCCGACGTAGACGTCGACGACATTGCTGCCCGGGTCGAAGCTCAGGTCCCAGACGTGGTTGAGGATCTGGGCCCGTGAAACCACCTGGGTGGGATGACGCATGAAAAACTCCAACAGCGAGCACTCCCGCACGCTCAGCTCGATCCGCCGCCCCGCCCGCCAGGCGACCTTGCTGAGCAGGTCGAGGCGGAGGTCACCCACCACCAGTTCGTGAGCGCTGGCCTGGTCGTGGGCGCGCAAAGCAGCCCGCATGCGCGACAAGAGCTCCTCGAAAGCGAAGGGCTTGGTGATGTAGTCGTTGGCGCCCCGGTCAAGACCGCGGACTTTGGCGGTGAGATCATCGCGAGCCGTCAGGATGATGACCGGGATCGCCGGATGCCTGGCTCGCATCAAGTCGAGCAGCCGCCAGCCGTCGGTACCCGGTAGGGCTAGGTCAAGCAGCACGATGTCGAAGTCCGGGCCGACCGACTCGATCGTCTCGGTGGCGACGTCTCCGTCGGATGCCACGCTGATCGAGTATCCCTCCGCCTTGAGTCCCTTGACCAGGAAGGAGGTGATCCGAACATCGTCTTCCACGACCAGGACGTTCATCGTCGAATCGGCTCCGGCTGCGCCTGACTGATCACGATCCGACTGCGGGGCAGCACAAGTCGCACCGTACAGCCGGTTCCAGGAGCGCTCTGAATGTCGACGCTGCCACCATGCGCCTCGGCGACCGCCTTGACGATCGCGAGACCGAGGCCCGAACCGCGCTGGTCAGGCCGGTCCCCACGTTGGAAGCGCTCAAAGATCCGCTGCTGCAGTGCCGCCGAGATGCCTCTTCCCGTATCCACGATGGCGATGGTGAGCGCCCGACCCAGTTCAGCCTCGACCCGGATCGTGTCGCCCGGTTTGGTGGCCTTGACGGCGTTGTCGACGAGGTTCAGCAGCGCGCCCCAGAGCTTGTCACGATCGACGAAGATCACCACATCAGGCACGGCTCCAAGCTGCCAGTGGCGGGGCGCCAGGGCTCGAGCGGCCGTGTCGATATCCCCGAGGAACGAGCGCAGGTCGACCGGGACGGCCTGGATGAAATCCGGTTCCAGGGCGTGTCCCAGTAAGAGCAGCCGGTCGACCAGGGCGGTCGCGTGCCCGAGTTCGTCCAGCACCAGGTCGACGGTTTCGCGCGTCTCCGCGCGATCGGAGAACCCACCGCGGCGGGCAACCTCGAGATGGCCGCGGATGACGGTCAATGGTGTCCGGATCTGGTGGGAGACGTCCGCGAGCAGGCGCCGTTGGCTCTCGAAAGCGGCCTCGATCCTGGCCAGCATCTCATTGAAGGTGCCGACCAGTCTCCCGATCTCGTCCAACGTCGGGCGTTCCTGCAGGCGGTGACCGGGGCCTTCGCGACTGATGCGCGCGGCGGTCTCGGTAACCTTGGCCACGATACCGAGGACGCGACGCAGCAGGATATAGGTGCCCAGCATCGCGGCCAGCAGGGCGGCACCCGCCTCGGCACCGGTCAGCAGGAGCACGTTGCGAAACTCCGCCATCATCCCGGAGAGGTTTCTGCCCGCCACCAGGACGCCCGACGGCCGCCCATTGATGAGGAGCGGCGTTGCCAGCAGCCGGAATTCTGACGAGCCAACGGTGACCTGACTCGAGGCGGTCCGGGTCGGCGGGTGACTCAGCCACTGATCGATCTGGGCGTTCTCCTCGACGACCGTCGATCCTTGCGTTCCCGCCGCACCGTGTCCCGAGAGCTGGACGAGGAGAAACGTCCCAGCCTCGAGTGGCTGGCGAGCGAGGTACTGGCTGGCAAACGTATCGAGACCCTGGGTGGGCGGCCGGGCGTTGGCGGCGGTGCTGAACTCGCGGGTGTCGTCCGCCAGTTCGCGGTCCACCTGGTTTAACGACCTGCTAAGAAAGGTGTTTCCCACGATCAGGAGAACCACGCTCATTGCCAGCAGCAGCACCAGCCCGTGGACGACCATGAGGCGTGCAGCCAGGCTTCGTCCATTCCAGAGGCGCCGTGAAAGCCAGCGCTTTAGCGAGCTGCCCACCAGCCCATCGCCTTAGCGGGGAAAGGTGCCGGGTTCGTGACCCCCGGAGCCACGAAGTTCCCTCCGCCGCGGCCGAATATGCGATGAAGCAGGCATCTGTCTAGTGTAGTTAGGTTGGCCTCGCGAAACGTGGGGTTGGATGGCGGCAGAGCGGGCCGGGCCGCGCTCTCCGTCCTTGCGACTCAGCGCCCGCCCCGAAGAGTCTGCTAGGAGTGGCCGCGCTCGGTGTCGTAGCCATTCTGATCCTCAACAATTGGCACGCGGTCAACGTCTACAACAACATCATCGGTGGGAACGGCGAGTAGCCCGTTTAAGGTCCCGCAGGCACCTCAGCCGCCGGAGATAGAGTAGAGTTCGTCAACGCCGGTTGCAATTTGCTGCCACGACCCGTCATCGCGAGTAAGCCACAGCGCCTCGTTTTGGACGATAAGAAACGCATGGCCGCGCGGATTTGCCAACACAAACTGGAAACCACCTGGTCTCTTCCAGGCGGGTTGACCGGTTTTCCAGTCGATCAACTGGCTTTGGACAGAATCCGCGGCAGCGAGCGTGGTAGTGAGCACAAGGGAGCCGTCGCCGCTAAAGGCCACAATGTTGCCGGAATCGATTGTCCCGAGCTCTCGCCCGCTCGGCAGCTCACGAATGGTAGTCGCGGAGGCCGGATCTCGCGAGAGTTTCATTTCGAGAGCCGCGTAATGCAGGCTCTCAGCAGCGTAACGGCCATCGTTGGAAACAACAACCATGGTCCCACTTAGAGGCTGGCTTCCCGTGGGATAGGTGTGCCGGTACAGGAACCGTCCGGTCGAAATCTCAATGACCATCAACTCTTTGGCTGCTGAGATCGCGCTCATGGTATTCCGGTTGGGGACGCTTACGATCGTCGACTGCATCACCACCGCCCGGTCGGTGTCCTTGTTACAAGCGAGGACCTCAACGCTGTCGCTTGGACCTGCGGAGCCTACGACGGCGACGGTTCGAGACGCGGAGCCAAGGCTCGTCCACAAGAGGCTGACAGGTCCCTCGAGCGTGCCGCCCTTAAGCGAGGCGTACCCGGGGACGGTGAGTTCGCAGATGTGGGCGTTGTCCTCGGCCCACCGCCAGCCGAACCCAGCCGTCCCGTCAATTTGTCCCACCGGGTGGCCGGACTGATCCAGCGCGGTGCCATCGCTGAGCAATAGACGGGATCCGTCTGGCGATACGCCTCGAATCATTCGCGGGGCGGGTCCATGCTTTGGGCCGACGCCGGCCGGCTGCCAAATCCGGATTGTTGGGTGGGGTTTGCCTGTCCAGTCAAGGCTGTAGACGGTGGCGAGACCCTGGATCGGGTCGGATGCCGAGTGAGCATATGTAGAGTAGTAGGCGAGGTCCACCGGCAAGGCGCTGGCCACCGTCGCCGGTTTCGCCCCGCACGAAGCCGTGAGTAAGACTGCTACTGGCAGACCAAGCAGCCCGCGCCACCGTGAACTCATCACCAAATACAACGCTTCCGAACGACTGGAGTTACAGCAGCGGTTTCATCGTAGGTGGGATGGTCCTGGCGGCCACGACTCTGTCGGCTTGCGGCGCAAGCCGGGCATGAAGGCGGATGTGCTCGATCCGCTGATCCACGTCCCGGCGCGGTTGCGCATCGTCGCGACGCTGGCGACCCTGCCCGACGCCGACGCGCGCTCCTTCACCCGGCTGCAGGAAATGATCGGGCTGACGCCGGGGAACCTGATCACGCACCTGCGCAAACTCGAAGACGCCGGCTACCTCAGCACCGAAAAAACCGGCAACGGCGTCGCCTCGCGCACCTCGGTCGCGCTCAGCAAGGCATCTCAGGACTGGTCTCGCCCTTTCAGGCATTGACTTTAGACTTGCTGAAGTGTAATTTCATGAAATGGTACTTCAGCAAAGGCGGGGGTATCGCATGGCCGTCAGGGCCAGCTCGAAGACGGAGACCGAAAAGCGGATCCTCGAGGCGGCCGAGCGCCTATTTCAGGAGCAGCCCTACCCTCAAGTGCGGCTGGAGGATATCGCGGCCGTTGCCGGAGTGAGTCCTCCCACGGTGATCCATCGGTTTGGCTCTAAGGAGGCTCTGATGGCGACGGTGGCGCGCTCCGGACTCGAGCGCGTCCGGCAGCATCGAAGCCAGGCCCGCACAGGCGACCTGGCGGGAACCATAAAGAACCTGATCGAGCACTACGAGCAATGGGGCGATTCGGTGGTGCACCTGCTTTCCCAGGAGGCCGCAATACCCGTGATCCGGGAGGCCACAGACGCCGGTCGGGCCCTCCACGTCGATTGGGTTGGGCGCAGCTTTGGCCCGTGGTTGCCACGCGCGGCTGGCTCCCGCAAGCGGCGGCTATCCCAGCTGATCGCCCTCACCGACGTCTATATGTGGAAGGTCTTGAGGCGGGACCTCGCACTCAGCAGCGCAGACACCGAGGCGGCGCTGAGCGGGCTGGTCCTTGCACTCCTCGGGCCGAAACCAATGCCATGAGTCGATTTGCTTTCGTGACCTGGGACGGCGGGGGAAACGTTCCACCAGCCGTCGGAATCGCCCAGGAACTCACCGCGCGGGGTCATGCGGTTCGCTTCATCGGCTACGAGGTGCAGCGGAAACGTTTCGAGACCCAGGGATTCAGCTTCACGGCGCTGGCGCGAACCGGTCAGTTTGACATCTATAGCGCAGACGAGCCGGATCGTCGGATTGCGGGGCTTATGGACAACGTATGGGCCGGCGCGGATCACCTCGACGACATCCCGGAGGCGGTTGCCGCTGACTCAACCGAGGTCGTGGTCGTCGACTTCAGTATGCACGGCGCTCTGGCAGCAATGGCTCTCCTGACCGTGCCGGTTGCGGTCCTCGCGCACTCGTCCATCGCCGGGCTGACTCCGCCGCCTGACTCGCCGATGGGTGCAGCGCGTCTGGTCGCCGCCAACCGTCTTCGAGAGCGGGCCGGCCTGAAGCTGTTGTCACGCTTGAATGAGGCCTGGATCGGGCATCCGACCGTGGTCACGACCATCCCCGCCCTGGACCCCGCTGCCAAAGGGGCGGACCACTCCGTCCACTACGTTGGGCCCGTCTTCGAGCGTTTCCGCGATCGGGATTGGGATTCACCATGGGCTCCCGACGACGATCGCCCGATGGTGCTCGTGAGCTTCACCACGACCAGGCTCTGGGACCAGGGCGGTCGCATCCGCAACACGCTCGAGGCGCTCGATGGCGAGCCCTTCCGCGTGCTCGTATCGGCGGCACAAAAGCCGGACCTCCCGTCCCTGCCGGCCAACGCCGCGATCCGGCCCTTTGTGCCGCACGCTCTCGTGCTACCTTCGACCGCGGTTACGGTAACCCACGCTGGTCACGGAACCGTCAGCGCATCGCTCGCCCACGGTGTGCCCTTGGTTGCGCTGCCGAACCCGGTTGCCGATCAGCCATTTTTGGCGGCCGCACTACAGCGGCTCGGGGCGGGGATTGCGCTGGACGGGGAGTCGGGTCCTGCCGCTATTCGCGCCGCGGTCCAGGAGGTCACCGGCCAACCTTCCTATGGCGGCGCAGCCGGCATGCTGGCCGAGCTGATCCGTCAGGCGCCGGGAGCTGCCGGCGCAGCGGTCCACCTGGAGCTCCTCTCGAAGAGGCACCCAGAGAAGGCTGGCGCGAATTCCGGATCCGCGGAGGCGCCGAGACCTCCGCCAGGTTGGCGTGGCTTTCGCTAGCGACTCTGGTTGTTGAAGTAGGCGCCCAGAAGCAACGCGTGAGCCACCAGGTAGAGCCAGCCGAGCAGGACCAGCGCCACCGCGAGGCCGCGACCGAGGGTGCTTATGTCGGCTGAAAGCCTCGCGTAGAACGGGAAGGCAAGAGTTACAGCCTCGATCAGCACGGTTGCGATCAACGCTCCTGGCAGCACGCGCCGCAGGGGGAGCTGCGCGTTGGGCGCGGTTCTGTAGATGAAGGCGATGAGAATCGTCAGCACCACCAGGGCGACCACTATGCCGATCAAAGGTGTTCGCGGCAATCCCTGGGTGAGTGTTTCGAGCAGGACCAGGAGCCCGATGGCGCCGAGCAGCGCCGGGGTCAAATAAAGGCCCATCAGGCGTTGCTTGATCACGTTCCTCCCGGACACCCCGTGAAGCGCGTTCAGGGCGCCACCAACACAGGAAAAGAGCGCGGAGCAACTCCAGAGCATCCCCAGCAGTGAGAAGAGACCGATGGTCTTTGGATGCTTGACTGCGGAAAAGATCAGGCGGCCGATGTCTGCCCGGGTGCCGGCCGGAAAGGCCTCCAGGATGATGTGCTCGACCTCGCGGGTGACCAACTTTCCCGGCTGGGTCACGAGCAGCAGGGCGACCAGTCCGAGCGTGATCGGGAAGATGGCAACAAAGGCGTTGAAGGCGATCCCCGGTGCATAGTGCGGCGCCGGGCTATTGAGGTAGCCGACTATCCAGCGCAGCGGCGAATGCCGGGGCTCCGGGGCGCTCGGCTCAAGGCGTAAAGCCTGCACCTCCGTAGAAACCGCGGAAATAGGCAAAGGTTGCGGCCGGGAGAATGTAGGCATGGAAATCGGGGCGCTCCACCGACAGATCCGGGCCTGCACCCGCTGCGTCGAGGCCGGCTTCCTGGCCCATGCGGCCCCGGTTCTCAGCGGCTATCCGGACAACCGCATCATGCTGATCGGGCAGGCGCCGGGAATCGTCGAGGAGGTGAAGCGGCTCCCGTTTCAGGGTCGCTCCGGCAAAGTCCTGGTGCGCTGGCTGACCCGCGCCGGCTTCCGCTCCGAGGAGGAGGTTCGTCGCCTCGTTTACATGACCTCGATCACGAAGTGTTTTCCGGGCAAGGGGGCCGGCCCGGGTGATCGGCGCCCCAGCCGCGCTGAGGTCGAACTCTGCCGGCCTCACCTCGACCGGCAGCTGGCCATGATCGATCCGGACCTCATCCTCCTGGTCGGCGGGTTGGCCCACGACCGCTTCCTTCCGGGACGTCCCCTGAGCGAGCTCGTCGGCTCCGTCTTCGACAGCTCGGGAAGGCGGGTCGGCGCCGCCGGCGGCGCCCGACCGTTGCTGGTTCCGCTGCCCCATCCTTCGGGCGCCAGCCGCTGGCTCAACGAGGCGCAAAACGTGGCCCTCCTCGAGCGTGCCCTGCGCCGGATTCGACCGCTAGTGCGTCCCTACCTTGACGCTTTTGAAGCTGGCGCATAAGATTCCGACCAATGCGCCGAGATCGGGAACGGGACGCGGTCGAGCCCGAGGAAGCGCCGCCGGCGCCGCTGCGGCCGCAGGAGGATCTTCCGGCCGGTGGCAAATCGGCGGACGACATTCTCGCCTCGATTTTCGCCCCGGTCCCGGAGGCGAGTCCCCTCGAGCAGCTGGAGCAGACGCTGCGCCACCCGAAAAAGCTGATCTACATCGCCATGTCGAACCGGAATTTCTACTGGCGGATGCACGTCTCCAAGGTTGTCCTCGACGAGGGCTACGTGCCGATCAACCCTTTCATGCTCTTCGACTATTACCTGCTGCACACGGTTCCCAAGCAGCTGGTCCGGGAAGCGATCAACAACTTGCTTTCCCGCTGCGACGAGGTCTGGGTCTTCGGCACCATGAGCCTCGGGGTCAAGGTCCAGGTCGGGATCGCCAAGCGTCTTAAGAAACCGCTCCGCTTTTACGACGTCGCCGACCTGCCCGAGCGCGTCTTCCGCATCTCCGAGAAGCTCGCCCAGGAGGAAGGCCGGGACTAGACCCGGATGATCAGCTCACGCTCGAGCGCCTGGCGGGCCTTGATCACCAGCTGGCGCAGCGCCGGCCGCGCCGCGACCGCCCATTCGATCTGGCGCAGCGAGCTGTAGAGACCCTTGACTGCCTTGACCGCGTCACCGAGTTCCACGCCGGGCGGCGCTTCCAGGGTCGAGAGTGGCTCGCCGCTGCACCAGTCGTAGACGAAGTTCACGTAGTCGGACGAGAGCGGGCGGAAGTTGTCCTCGCCACGCTCACGCTCGCGCGCGGAGAAACGGTAAGAGATCACCCGCAGACGTTTCTGGGCGAGGGCCACCCTGCCGGTCGGCAGGCGCCGCCTTACCTGGGGCCGGTCCCGGTTGCGGTCCTCTGCCGTCACCATGACCACTGTCGCAGCCAGTTCTGCCGGCGTCAGTTCCTCGAGCCATCCGTCCGCGATCGCCTCGGTCATGATCAGGCTGTTCTCGCCGTAGATGCGCGAGGCGAGCAGGCCCTTGTCGGTCGGGACTGAATCTTCCAGGAAGCCGAGCTCCTCGAGGATTCCCCGCAGAGCCGCCATCCGGCGGCGATACTCCCCCTGGCTGCGTTCGGCGTCGCCGGTAGAGGCGGCGAGCCGTGACTGCAGCTCGCGGACCTCAGCGAAATGAGCCTGGTGCTCGGCTAGGAAAGGGCACTTGCGGCAGGGTAGCTCGGCGATCCTGTCCTGCCACCTGGAGACTTCGGCTTTCAGCTCGGCGAGTGTCCGGCCTGACGGATCGCGCGTCGACCGGCCGTGGCCGCGGGTGCGGCCGCGACCCCCGTGCCAGTGGTCCCGCTTCAGCCGGCGCATTCGCACCCTCAGGGAGGCGATCTCGTCGTTCGCCTGGACGAAACTCGCAAAAGTCTGGTCGGTGCAGCAGGGGTCTCCCTCCTGCTGGAAACGCACCGTCTTGACGTCCTCCACCCGGCGGCGCAGGTTGGCGAGACGCTCTTCGAGCTCCCGGCGCGCAAGTCCCTTCTGGTACTGGCCGAAGGACCTCTCCATCAGCAGGTCGACCTCTTCGGGCTGGTGATAGCGCAGCAGGTTGAGAGCCATGTTGTAGGTGGGCGCGAACTTGCTCTCGACCGTCATCTCCTGCCCGGTCGCGGCTTCATAGATGGTGCCGACATCGATGTCAGGCTCCTTGAGGACAATACCGTGGCCGATCGGGTCGATGCCGCGCCGACCTGCCCGTCCCATCAACTGGGTGAGCTCTCCGGAGGTCAAGGGGGCGAAGTTCTGACCATCGAACTTGGTAAACGACGAGACGACGACGGCACGCGCCGGCATGTGGATGCCGAGCGAGAGCGTCTCGGTGGCGAAGACGACCTTGATCAAGCCCTTGGCGAAGAGGTCTTCGACGATTTCCTTCAGGTAGGGCAGCAGGCCGGCGTGATGCATCGCGAGCCCCCGGCGCAGGGTGTCGGAATCGAGCATCCCCATATAGAGTTCGGCCTCATCGCGATCGCGCACCTGTTCCAGGCGGCGGCTCACGATGCGGTCGATCTCAACCTTCTCCTCTTGAGTCGTGAGGTCGAGCCCGTGACTGGCGCAGCGACCGAGCGCCTCGCGGCAACCGCGGCGCGAGAAGATGAAATAGATCGCGGGCAGGAACTCCCGCCGCCGGAGCCGTTCCACCACAGGAAGGAGGTCGTTTTCCGGCGCGCGGCGCATTTGCGCGAGCCGAAAATCAGTTGATGATTCGTGTTGGGCGCGAACCCGTGTCTCCCGCGACAGCCCGCCCCTCTCATCGAGAAGCGGGTAGAACTCGTTGCGCATCGCGAGCCAGAGACGCAGCTCGACCGGACGCTTCCGTACGGACACGGTTGCGACGTCGCCGCGCTGCCGGCTCATCCAGTCGGCGATCTCCTGGTAGTTGCTGATGGTGGCCGAGAGCCCGATGAACTTGATGTGAGATGGCGCCTGGATGATGATCTCTTCCCAGACCGCACCTCGGGGGAAGTCATCGATGTAATGGACCTCGTCGAGGATGACGTAGCTCACGCGCTCCAACCGCTCGGGCTCCTCGTAGATAAGGTTGCGCAGGATCTCGGTCGTCATCACCACCACCGGCGCTCCGGGGTTGATCGTGTTCTCACCCGTTACCAGCCCCACCCGCCCTTCGCCGTGCAGGCGCGTGTAGTCGCGGAATTTCTGATTGGACAGGGCTTTCAGCGGCGTCGTGTAGATGGCGCGGGCATCCGTGGCCAGCGCTCTGTAAATCGCGTAATCGGCAATGACGGTCTTCCCCGAGCTGGTGGGTGCCGAGACAAGTACCCCCTGGTGTGTTTCCAGCTTCTCGATAGCCTCGACCTGGAAAGGGTCCAGCGGCCAGGGAAGGGTCGCCTGGAAGGCATCCAGAAAGGTTGGCGTCGGGCTGACGGTGTGGCTCACGCTATGTGAGCCATCGTATGTGTCCGGGCTGGCTCAGCGCTTGCGGAGCGGGCCCACCAGCTGAGCGGTGGCGGCGCGCTCCCTGTCCTTGAGCCAGCGCAGGCGTGTATCCTCCACCTCATCGGTGTAGCGCTGGCGGCAGCGTCGCATCGCCTTTGCAACCGCGTTGCGCACGATTGGCTCCGGCCCCTTGGCCAACCTTTCGAGAATGGTGCGCGCGGCCGGCCAGTGGAAGGACCCGATCGCGCTCGAGAAAGCCATGGCGACGTTCCAGCGGACCATTGTGTCCCGGTCCTTCGACCACTCGCGGAGGCATTTGAGTGTCTGCTTCGGGTCAACGCGAAGCAGTGCGTCGCCGATGGCGAAGGGCCCGAGATTACGGCGGACGTACGGCTCCGGGTCGCGCAGCAGGGGTTCGAGCATGCTGAGCAGCTGGCCCACACGTTCGGGCTTGTCCCGGCGGGCGGCATACTTCGCCGCCAGGACGACCGCGCGGCGAAGATTTTCGGAGCGCGCCGAGCGAAGCACCTCGAGTCGATCGCGGATACGGTCGAAGTCGCGATCGAGCAAGGTGCCGAGCAGGCCGCCGGCAGCCTCGCGAACCTCCCAGTGAGGATCGTCGGCCAGCGTCTCCGCCGCTCGCAATACCCCGGCGGGGTCTTCGTCGTAACGGCTGGCAAGCAAGAGGCAGGCGACCTGGCGGCCGGTAGGCGATGGCGAAGAGGCAAGCAGGTCGATCCAGCGGCCGATCCGGCCGCTCTGCGCCGCCAGCGCGGTGGCGAGCCGCTCGCCCACCTGCTGGCGCAGCGCGGCAGGACTGCTGGGACGCCCAGCATGAAGCTGGCCGTCGAGGGCGGAAACGACGCCGCCGGGGTCGTCGCGGGCAAGCGCCGCCAGGATCGCGGCCAGGGGACCCTCTTCGACGGTCCCGATGTCATCGGCCGTGTTTTTTATGACGGGCGTCACGTGGTCATGACCTCGATCCGGCACTGATGCAATACGGCTCCACTGGCTTGATCTTCGGCAAAGTGCACGATCTTGCTCAGAATCTCGTCGGCGTGCCGGCGATCGTTGGTGGCGCACACCACTCCCAGTGAAAGCAGCTGCCACTGGTCGAGTTCGGCAACCTCCGCCACCGAGACGTTGAAGCGATTGCGGATCCGTTGGACGATCGAGCGGCTCACCTGCCGTTTCCCCTTCAAACTGTGGTTGCCTGGAAGATGGAAGTCGAGCTCACAGGTGCCAACGACCACCTGATAAGGATACGTACCGGGTCGGCTTCTGCTTATGGGGCGGGAAAAGTTCTCCTATAGTGGCGGCATGAATTCGGCCGTGCCGCAAAGGAAGCCTCCCGCAGCTGAGGCCGCGACGCTGCCGGAAACCGTTCCGGCGCTCTTCCAGCAGACTGCCCAGCGCCGCGGCGATGCCCCCGCCCTTTTTTTCAAAGCCGGTCAACGATGGGTTCCGATCAGCTGGACAGAGTACGCTCGCGCCGTCGGGCGGCTTGCGAACGCGCTCATCGGGGAAGGAATCCAACCGCAGGACCGGGTCGCGGTCTGGTCGGCCAACCGGCCCCAGTGGCAGATTGCCGACCTCGGCATCATGCACGCCGGGGCGGTGACGGTCGCCGTCTATTCCACGCTGGCGCAGGAGCAGGTGAAGTACCTGCTGCAGCATTCCTCTGCCAGGGTCCTGATCGTCGAGGAGCGCAAGCTGTTCGACCTGGTAGCCTCCCTGCGGTCGGAGCTGCCGGATCTGCGGCGGGTAATTCTGATCGAAGGCGGGACTCCCGAGATCGAGGGCTGGGTCATCAGCTGGGAGGCTGCGCTCAGGCGAGGCGATGAGTTCGGTCGCGGACGTCCCGGATTGCTGACGAGTCGCTGGCAGGCCGTGAAGCCGGAGGATATGGCCAGCCTGATTTACACCTCCGGCACGACCGGAACGCCCAAGGCCGCAATCCTCAGTCATCGCAATCTGACCTGGACCGCCGATACGACCATGAGATGTCTGCCAGGTGATGCGACCGACCGAGCTCTCTCTTATCTTCCGCTCGCGCATGTGCTGGAGCGCGTTGTCAGTCATCTCCGGCAACTATGCACAGGCTGCGAGGTCTACTTCTGCCCGAGTGTCGACCAGGTGATGACCCTTGTCCGAGAGGTCCATCCGACCTATTTCACCTCGGTTCCGAGGCTCTGGGAAAAGATCTATGACGGAATCCGGAGCCGGATGGACAAGGTAAGCGGAGGCAAACGCTTGATCCGAGATTGGGCGCTGCTGATGGCTGCTCGGAGGACCGCCGCCTACGAACGCGGCCGGCAACCATCGCCCTGGGTTCAAGCCCAGTGGAGGCTTGCCGATCGCATCGTGTTCAGCAAGATCCGTGAGGGGATTGGGCTCGACCAGGTGAAGATCTGCGTCAGCGGCTCCGCACCAGTTTCGCCCGATATGTTGCGTTTCTTCTACGGCATCGGGATCGAAATCCTGGAAGGCTACGGTCTGACTGAAACCACCGCACCCGCCACCGTCAACCGTCCTGGCTCGGCGCGCTTCGGCACCGTGGGGCCGGCTCTGCCCGGCGTCGAGCTGCGGATCGCTTCCGATGGTGAGGTGCTGATCAGGGGGAAGAACGTTTTTGAGGGCTACCTCAAAGATGAGAAGGCGACGAAGGAGGCCCTGGCTGACGGCTGGCTTCGCAGCGGCGACGTGGGGGAGCTCGACTCGGACGGGTTCCTCAAGATCACCGATCGCAAGAAGGACCTGTTCAAGACCTCGGGTGGGAAATATGTCGCTCCCGCGGCGATGGAGAACACGCTGCGCGGCAGGCCCGGAATCGGCCAGGCCGTTGTCCTCGGTGACGGCCGACCCTTCGTCGCGGCGCTCGTCACACTCGATCCGGACTCCTCGGAGGCAAAGCGCGGAAAAAACGACCCGGGTGTGACGCGCCTGGTGGACGAGGCGATCGCGCAGGTCAACCGCGGGCTCTCACACCCCGAACAGATCAAGAAGTGGGCGATACTCGATGGCGACTTCGTCGTCGGCGACGAGCTGACTCCGACGATGAAGGTGAAGCGCAAACGCATCGCCGAAAAATACCGGAGCCAGATCGAAGAGCTCTACGGCGATAAGCGGTAACCTGACCTTCGGACCATGAAAAAGGATGAGTTCCTGTCCTCTTACGTCGAGGGCGAGAGACCATCCAGCGGCCCCATTGTCATCGTCGATCCAGATCCCGGCTGGCCCGGCAGCTTCAGCCGGGAGGCGGAGCGGCTTGAATCGATCCTCGGCAATCGTGCGCTTGGCATCGAGCACGTAGGCTCGACGTCCGTGCCCGGGCTTGCCGCCAAGCCGATCATCGATGTCCTCCTGGTCGTCTCCGACCCGGCGCTGGAAGCGGGCTATCTGCCGGCGCTGGAGGCCCATGGGTATGTGCTGCGGATTCGGGAGCCGAACTGGTACCAGCACCGCCTGCTGAGGGGACCGGACACCAACATCAATCTGCATGTCTTCGGATCCGGCTGCCCCGAGATAGACCGGATGCTCCGCTTTCGGGACTGGCTTCGTACCCACGAGTCGGATCGGCGCCGCTACGAAGAGACCAAACGGCGGCTGGCGTCAAAGCAATGGACCTACGTCCAGGATTATGCCGATGCCAAGTCGGCCATCGTCGAAGAAATCCTGGCCGGAGCCGATCGAGCCTTTACCTGAGCCTCAGGAACGGATTGTTCAGCCGCTCGGCGCCGATCGTCGTATTGGGGCCGTGGCCGGGATAGACGACGGTGTTGTCGGGCAGCCTGAGCATCTGGCCGTGGAGGCTGAGCAGCATCTGCTGCCGGTCGGAGCCGGGTAAGTCGACCCTGCCGATCTTGCCCGCCATCAGGGTGTCGCCGGTGAAGAGATGGTTGCCGACCTTATAGCTGAGCCCGCCTGGTGTATGCCCGGGGGTGATCAGGACCTCCAGTTCGAAGCGACCGAAGGGCAGACGATCTCCGCTGGTGAGGTAACGATCGGCGGACTTCAGGTAGGCGGTGGCGTCGGCGAGATGCATCGCGGTGGGGGCGCCGGTGGCCGTCTTGATCGCCTCCTTGGCGCCGGTGTGGCCGGGGTGGGCATGCGTGAAGCAGATCCATCGAACCGTATTCCTGGTGAGCTGACCCGTGATCTTGGCAACGTCGTCTCCCGGGTCGATGACGATCGCTTCATTGGTGTCGCCACAGGCGATCACGTAGCAATTGGTGTCCTTTTCGCCGACGTGAATCTTCTGGATCGCGAGTCGCGCCACGAGACTAGATTAATTTGGACGCGGTCCTGGTCGCGGTTGTTACCCTTGTCCTGATGGCGGACCCAAGACAGGTCGTCAAGTACACCTTCCTCAAGGCGGTGCCCGCCGCGTTCGAGTGGAATGAGAACGATCGAGCCGGCGCAGCCGCCGAGCTTGCCGCCGTCCTCGAGGACCAGGCGCAGGATGGGACCCTCCTGACCTACAGCACGGTTGGGCTGCGGGCCGACTGCGATCTTCTGATCTGGCATGCAGCCCAAACAGTTGACGAGATCCAGGCGGCGGAGTCGCGCTGGCGCTCCAGCCGGCTGGGACCCCGGCTCGCGGTCGCCCACTCTTTCCTGGCGATGACGAAGCCGTCGCCATACCTGGGTCGCCATCGTCACCCGGGCCAGGAAGGTGTTCGCACCCGCATCCAGCCGACCGGCGATCGTTACCTCTTTGTATATCCGATGGTCAAGAAGCGGACCTGGTACCGGCTTCCCTATGAGACACGGAAAGCCATGATGGTGGAGCACTTTGCCATCGGGCACCGCTACCCGCAGGTAAAGATCAATACCGGCTACTCCTTCGGCCTCGACGACCAGGAGTTCATGGTCGCCTTCCAGTGCGACGAGCCGGCCGTTTTCCTCGACCTCGTGATGGAGTTGCGCGAGTCGCAGGCGAGCCGCTACACGGAGCGTGAGACGCCCATCTTCACCTGCGTGAGGATGGCACCTGCCGCCGCCCTGGACCTCGCCCTCGGTTTGGCAGAAGCGAAGGCCCAAACCGGCCACGCACGGCAGGTCAGCCTGATCACGGGCGGATGACCTCCGGCGTGGAGTCGCTCGAGCTGGCGAGCCGCAAGCTTGCGGGTACGGCCGACGCGCTTCTGGTTCGGGCTGCACGCCGCCAGCCAGTCGACCGCCGGCCGGTCTGGTTCATGCGCCAGGCGGGGCGGTCCCTCCCCGAGTACCGAAAGATCCGGGAATCGGCTGACCTCTTCACCATCTGCCAGGATCCCGCGCTCTGTGCCGAGGTCACGCTGCAACCCGTTGAACGGTTAGGAGTCGATGGCGCGGTTCTCTTCGCCGACATCATGCTGCCGGTCGCCTTTTCGCTTGGGGTCAGCCTTCAACTGGTCGAAAGCGTCGGACCCGTGATCGACGAGCCGATTCGAAGCCAAGCCGCGGTCGATCGCCTGCTCTCACTTCCTCCTGATGAGTCGGTTCCCTTCGTGCTCGCGACCATCCGCCTGCTGCGCCGGTCGCTCGATCCCCGGATCGCTGTGATCGGCTTCGCCGGCGCTCCCTTCACGCTGGCCGGTTACCTGATCGAAGGCAGGCCGTCGCGTGAGTTCCTCACCACCAAGGCGATGATGTTCGGCGAACCACGACTGTGGGACTCGCTCATGAGCCGCTTGAGCCGCCTGGTGCTGGAGTACCTCAAGGCGCAGATCGACGCGGGGGCGCAGGTGGTGCAACTCTTCGACAGCTGGGTGGGGGCGCTATCGCCTGCCGACTACCGGAGGTACGTGCAGCCTTATGTAGCGTCGATCTTCGAGGGCCTGAGGGCAACTGGAACGCCGACCATACATTTCGGGACCGGGACGGCGGCTTTGCTACCCGATATGCGCGACGCGGGTGGAGATGTCATCGGGCTCGACTGGCGCGTCGAGCTGGATGAGGCCTGGAAGCGAGTCGGCTTCGATCGCGGCGTCCAGGGCAACCTCGACCCGGCCGCCTTGCTCGCCCCCTGGGAGCTGGTGGAGGAGAAGGCCCTGGCAATTCTCAAGCAGGCCGGGTCCCGGCCGGGACACATCTTCAACCTCGGACATGGCGTCCAGCCCAGCACCCCGGTTGAGCACCTGCAACGGCTCGTCGAGCTGGTCCACGCCACTCCGTAGAATCGTGCCCCGATGACCTTTCTCTCCAGGATGCTCGCCATTACGCGCGGACACCGCGGTGTGCTCCTGATCGCCATCGTCGGGTCGATCCTTGCCACCGCCCTGAGCGTCGTTCCCGCTCTCATCATCCGCCAGGTGCTCGTAACCGTTGGGGGCGCAGCGGCCTCCAGCGCGACCGTGATCTGGCTTGGCCTCGCCATGGTGGCGGCGACCGCTGCGATCGCTATCGCCCGCTACTTCGAAGGCGCCTTCGGTCACAACGCCGCTTTCAAGATCCTGCACGACGTTCGGATGCGCTGCTATGAGCAAATGCAGCGCCTCTCAATGGGTTTTCATACGAAGCAGCAATCGGGCGCGATGGCAGCCAGGATCATCGGGGACGTCGAGACGATCGAGTTCTTCACGGCCCATGCCGGGATCCAGCTGATCAGTGCCTCACTGGTGCCGGTGTTTATCGGCATCCTGATGCTGGCCGTCAACTGGCGCCTCGGCCTGATCGCGCTGGCGCCGCTGCTCCTCATCCTCGCCATCCTCACTCTGTTTCGCGAGGCCGCGAATGCGGCCTTCAGGCGATCACGAGACGAACTCGGCCGGCTCAACGGGCTCATCGTCGACCACATCCAGGGCGTCGGCGTGCTGAAGGCCTTCGCGGCCGTCGCTCACGCCCGTCGCGCCATCGACGATCGCAGCCGGCGCCTGGCGCAGGCGGAGACGAGGGCCAATCTGCTGCATAGCTGGTATTTTGCGGGCGTCGAATGGCTGGCCGCTGTACCGGTCGCCCTGGTCCTCCTCGTCGGCGGGCTCATGGTGCTGTCGGGACGGCTGAGCGCACCAAACCTGGTGCTATTCGTGTTCCTGACGACCTACGTGTACCGCCCGGTCACCGACCTCAACCGCCAGCTCGAAGGCCTTCGCACGGCGCAGGCGGCGACGGAACGGATCTACGAGGTTTTGGCGGCACCAATCGAGGTGGCCGACGCGGCCGGCGCCACGGTGCCTGTAAGTCCGGCCCACGATGTCCAGCTCGACACCGTCACCTTCGCCTACGAGCCGGGCCGACCCGTGCTGCACAGCGTGTCGATCGAGCTCCGCGAGGGCCAGGTCCTGGCCCTGGTTGGCCCGAGCGGAGCGGGCAAGACTACCGTCGCGAACTTGATCGCGCGCTTCTGGGATCCGCAGGAAGGGGCCGTGCGCCTCGGCGGTGTCGACCTCCGCCAACTTCCTCTCGAGTATGTGCACCGGAGTGTCGGCCTGGTTTTGCAGGATGTCTTCCTCTTCAACGACACGGTGGCCGCGAACATCAAGATCAGCGATCCCGATGCCAGCGAGGGCCAGGTCGAGGCCGCCGCGCGGGCGGCCTATGCGCACGACTTCATTAAGGAGCTGCCCGACGGATACGAGACGGTCATCGGCGAGCGCGGCGTGCGGCTATCGGGTGGCCAGAAGCAGCGGATCTCGATCGCCCGGGCCCTGCTCCGTGACGCACCGGTACTGATCCTCGACGAGGCGACCTCCTCGGTCGATCCTGAGGCCGAGCACCTGATCCAGGCTGCGCTGGCCCGGCTGGTTGCCGACCGCACGGTGCTCGTGATCGCCCACCGGTTGTCGACCATCAGGCAGGCGAGCGAGATCGTCGTGCTCGATCGAGGTCAGGTGGTTCAGCGAGGCCGTCATGACGAGCTCGTCGATGTGCCCGGACTCTACGCCAACCTCTATCGCGCGCAGCAGGTTGCCAGGCGCTGGGACGTGGCAGGCTCGCAGCGAGGCGACGCCTTGTTATCGGAGGCCGTCGAGTAGGACCTGTCGCAGCGCCTCGAGGCGCTCGAACTCCTCCATGCTCAGCTTGGAGGCGCTCTTCACGGTATGGGGATACTTGATCTTCTGCACCGCCTCGATCAACTCGCGCACCTGGTCTTCGGTAAGCCTGTAGGCGTAAGTGGGGGTTCGATCCTCGGGAACTGGCAGTTGATGGATCGGCGCCGGCCCCGGTTCCGGATCTGTCTCGGCCAGGATCTCGGGTGCGCGCGAGGTGTCTCGAAAGAGTTCGGCCGAACCGGTCAGGGAGACTCGCTTAAACACGAGTGGCAACGGGCTGCTTCACCTCCACCTCGGGGGCCGGCGCCCGTTTGATCACCGCCCTGGCCAGCGCCCGGTAGGCATTCGCCCCCTCCGAGCTGCCCGCGTACTGCAGGATGGACATGCCGGCGAGCGGGGTTTCCGCGAACCGGATGCTGTCCTTGATGACGACGTCGAAGACAATGTCCCCGTAGCGCTCGCGCACCAGTTCCAGTACTTCCTGCGAGTGCAGTGTCCGGGACTTGTGGATGGTCGCCAGGATGCCGCTGATCCTCAGCTTCGGATTGAGTTTGCCCCGGACACGCTCGATCGTGTTCTGGAGCAATTGCATCCCTTTCATGCCGAAGTACTCGCATTGCAGCGGGATGATGACCTCGTCGGCGGCGACCAGGGCATTGACGCAAAGCAGACCCAGCGAGGGCGGGCAGTCGATCACCATGAAGTCGTACTCGTCCTGCCCGGGTGCCAGCTTATCCTTGAGGAAGGTTTCGCGTCCCATCTCGGAAACCAATTGGATCTCGGCCCCCGAGAGCTCGATATTCGAGGGAATGAAGTCGACCCCCAGGTTGCTGTGCTTGACCACATGACCAAGGGTGACCTGTGGGTCGAGCAGCAGATGGTAGAGGGTCAGCTCGATCTGGTCGGGCTGCTTGAAGCCCATGTTGATCGTCAGGTGGCCCTGGGGATCGAGGTCGATGCAGAGGACGCGCTTCCCGAGCTCGGCGAGTGCGCATCCAAGATTTACCGCGGTCGTCGTCTTACCAACCCCGCCTTTCTGGTTGGCAATTGCGATGACTCTGCTCAAACGGGGGCTAGGCTCCTATGTACCGTGGTTGCGGCTATTTAACGTCAATACGGGACATGGC
>Ga0102924_1001530_pt1 | contig 26557 bp, 26 predicted proteins | sample PaiPotPPM11metaG_FD_80116 | JGI IMG/M metagenome (GOLD analysis project Ga0102924, IMG submission 80116) | Iron sulfur acid spring bacterial and archeal communities from Banff, Canada, to study Microbial Dark Matter (Phase II) - Paint Pots PPM... ... | reverse complement strand
GGGCTCCGCCGGTACTTGGCTTCGGCCGGCGTCAGCGAGGGTGCGTGGCACGTCCGCGTCTCGTACCATCGCAGCCGACCGGTGGCTTGGCAGGCATCGGCCAGGAGCAGGGTTGCAAGAGGGGACCAGGGTGCAGGGCAGAGCGCCCAGTGCGGCGGCTTCAAAAGGGCAATGGCTCTATCCGATATTGGAGGGCCGCGGCCGCCAGTTTGAGGGCCAAGGCCGCAAGTTCGGCGCCGAATTCGCGGCGTATCGACGAGCAGTCGTGGCTGGACGGATCAGCCGAGGCGAAGGACCCCTCGAAGCTGGATTTCGTTCAATACGCGAAGGCGACGTGTTGTGGTTGTACGCAGGAGACGCGTTTGGCGTCGTGGGACGAGGGACCGTTCGGAATGTGACCGGGCGACCCCGGCCGCGAGTTAGCTTCACTCTGGACAAGGCGGCATGCCGACTACTTGCACAGGATCCGCTGCCCGGAAATCTGGCGCGGCGATCAACCAGCGGCTCAGTGCAGGCGCCGATCTCGCTCGTTGAGCTTCCCGACCTGCTCGAGGGTCTGGAGTGGTGGATCGAGCATCTCGACGACCGTGACGAGCGCCGCCTGAGAATGCTTGGTGTGCCGTCATTGCGCCAGTCGATGGCGCGACATCCCTCCCTACTCCAAGACGCTGGTCTCGGTGCATTGACACGCACCCTTCGGGCGCTCGATCTGGCTCTGGGCGTCGTCACCGAGCCGGCGGGCGCGCGCTACGTCGTGGGACTCGACAACCGGGTCTTGGTTGTCGGTGGCCTTGTTGGCGGTGGCCAAGCCAGTGCTCCGACGCCCGCGGTTCTTAAGGCTGTTGGCACCTTCGCATGGTGCGGCTGGTCGTTGAAGCAGCGTGCGCATGACTTCGAAGGCGAAGTTCACAACTGGTTCGTCTTCAAGCGAGCTCCGAATGCCGAGTTGCTGCGATTTCTGGAGGACGCTGGGCATTCGGTGAGCTGGGTACAAGGTGGGCAGACAGACCTTGGACCGCGGACCAGGCTCCGATGGCCGCTACCGCAGCGAGCTGCGGCGCGATCTCTACGACAGAACTCAACTGCTGGCGCGCCGATCCCACCCACCACAACGCCTCGTCGGGGCGCCTATCTGGCACCCCCGGCAGGAACGTCGTAACTGGTCGGTAGCCCGGGTCGGCCTCCGGATGACTCGCGGTTTTGAAGACCGCGAGTCAGCTGTCCGACTCGGAGTTTCGAAGACCGCGAGTCGGGAGAGCGTCCTAACGCGTCACGAGCCGACACCGTAGATTGGCAACATGCCAAAGCCACTCTGCTATGTAGCTAGTCCTTGCGGGTTCGCAGAAAGCACCAGACTCTGGTACCGAAGCCGGTTGCTTCCGGCTCTACGGAAGCACGTCCGAGTGAAAGATCCATGGGGTCCCGTGCAGTCCAAGCTTGTGCGTGAGATTGAGAAGAAGCCGGTCAAGCAGAGATATGACGGATGGGTCAACCTCGGCAACAGACACTATGACGAGATCGCAGAGTGCTCACTCCTCGTAGCAGTACTTGACCAAGAGCCGCCAGACAATGGCACGGTGTGCGAGGTTGTATTCGCGTCAACTCTGCCGATACCGGTGATTGCCTATCGGAATGATGCGCGAACTTCGGGCGAGAGCGGTGTTCCGATGAACCTGATGATCTTGGCCGCAATACATCGGAGTGGCGGATGCCTCACGGGTCGTTTGAGCGAGTTGCTCGCTGAGGTCAGCGCTCGCACCTAGTCTGTCGCATTTCGCGGGTCTCGGCTTGAATGTAGACAGGGACGTGGCCGAACAGCCAGTGCCGGAGGGAGCGCATTTGCGCGAGGGAGGATGACGACGTGAGCTACTGGGGCGATCTCCGAAATATCTTGTGTCACCCGACACGCGAGTTGAACCTGACATCGGATGCCAACGAGGCCCACGTCGTGGCGATGAGGAAGTTCGTTGCCCGCGATGGGAACCACAAGGAAATCAACGACTGGCTCGTAAGCAATCTCGATGCCCTCGATAGGAAGCAGCAGGGCGTCCTACTACTGAACGCGGTTGTGTTGGCGGTCGCAACGCTTCTCTACCCGAGAATCAAGGCAGATCTCGGGACCATTGGCCTTGTCGCGATAGTCGCAACAATGGCCGTTCTCATCTATTCCTGTATGTCACTCGCCCTTCTAAACTTGGTCTACTGGACGAAGACAGCGGAGTTCAGATCTGCTGATTCGAAGCCGCTCTTCTCCCATCTGCTCGACATACGGGAGCGACGAACAAGAATCCTGTGGGTAGCAGTCTGGTTAGTAGCCCTCTGCCTAGTGGCCATTCTCCTCTTGATCATATTGGATGCCGTCTTCGCCAACTGACCCTGTGATCACCAATTTGCACCACGTCTTGCCACAGCGACTTGAAAGAACCTGAGAACGCATGACACCTCACGACTTCATGGTGGAGGCGGCCCGCCTTGCGAAGGAATCGGTTGAGAACAACTGGGGTGGGCCATTTGGCGCCGTGATCGCAAGGAAGGACACGGTGATCGCAAGGGGGCAGAACCGTGTGCTGCTAACAGGGGATGTGACGGCGCACGCGGAAATTGAAGCGATTCGGAAAGCGGTTCAAGTTCTAAATCCAAATGCGCCATCGGTTTCGGTCACTCGGCAGAACGAATCGACGCTCGAACTCACGAGTGCCAAAGGACCAGCGTCTGCAGTGGCGTCCCGGCGGGCGCGCATGTTGACCGGCTTGGAGATCTACTCAACAGGTCAGCCATGTCCGATGTGCATGGGAGCCATTTACTGGGCCCAGCTCGACGGTTGCTATTTCGGGTGCGATCTAGAAATGACACGCAAGATCGGATTTGACGACTCCTTTCTCTATGAGGAGTTCAACCGCCCTGTAGGGACCCGCCAGATCACGATGCGGCAGATTTTCCCCGAGGTCGGCCAGGAAGCCTATGAACTCTGGATGCAGAAGGAGGATCGCCACTACTACTAGCCCACTCAAGGGTGCCTTACGTCGGCCATCGGATCGGCGGAGACCAAGTACTCGCAGGCATGAGCCGACTCTTTGAGAGGCGGGAGCGATGGCACAGACCGACGGTTTGGACCTACTTAAGCGTTATTGGGGACCGAGAGCTCGAAGGACTCAAGAGGCTCACTACGTCGTCGCAACCAGGTTCTCGGCCCTAAATCGGGTCTTGTCCTACACGGTCATTGTGATGTCCGCTGTGACAGGATCAGGTTTGTTCGCGACGCTCTCGAAGCAGAACGAAAGCCTGCAGTTCGCTCTCGCAGTCCTCAGCGTCATCGCCGCCGCCATCGTTGGGTATCAGCGGTCAGCACAGTATGCAGCTCGATCGGTCGAACATCAGAGAGCTGGAGCGGGTTGGAACCCCATCGTGAATCAGACCGAGCAGTACAGCCTCAGCTCGACGCAGCCGACCGACGCAGCATTGACCCGTATAGAGAAGGAGATGGACGCAGTTACGAAATCATCGCCGCAGATCCCCGAGCGCGTCTTCAAGAAGTTTCGCATCCCGGAGACATACCTGTACGAGCCGCCAAATCGGCCGAGGTGGGGAGCAAAGGCGCCTAAGCGCGCCCGCGCGGGAGCGAAAGCTAAGGCAGCCTCCACGGGAGCGAAGCGCAAAGCCACGGCACAGAGAGGGCGGTAGGTCGGACGGCCAGCCCTGTACCACCTTCCGAGCCGTGGCTCCTGTGCTATCTCTGCTCCATCGAGCGGGGGAGAAGCGTCACCGCCGTAACTCGCGGTCGTGGAACTGCTCGGCCAACTACGGCGAACTGTGAGCCCTCGGTAACCACGTCGTGGGCATCCAACACCCCGCCCTGAGTAGCTCGGATCTAAGACTGGCGGGCTTGGACTCGCGATCGCTTGGACCGCGAGTCAGAGCGCGCTAGCGACGAAGAACACTTCACGGATCTGACGGGTCGTTTGCCTCCATCCAGAGCACTACGTCCAGGCGGCGCAGCAAAGAGACAGGTTCTGGCACGAGGTCCTTCGACAGCTCAACCGTCAAGCCACGGAGACCTGCGCCAGCGCTTCCGTATAGGAGGTCATGCCAGAGGCACCACCAGCGTTCGGGTTCACCCATGATTCGCCAGACGAGGTCATCCCGTATCGGTATCAGGTCGGGGCGCTTGGCAGCTAGCAACTTTGAAGCGAATGCGGGACCGATCTGGAAAATGCCGCGGAGCCTTGAGTAGAGCCTTGAAAGCGGCGAGTCATCGTCGAAAGTCGACCTCGGCACCTCCCATATGGGTACGGTCGGATGCGGAGCCAGTGCCAAGAGTCCCTCGAGTTCACCCGCGGCTTGGGCCAGAGATGCAACCAGGTGCCGGTCAAACGTGACGCTCAGGGTGGTGGCCGCGGCGATGTCGTCGCCTGAGATGCGCCAAGGGTCGGATCGTGCTGCGTAGTACTCGAAGTACCTGCCCGTGTAACCCTGGTCATTTTGTCCTCGGGCCGTGGGCGCGACGTATGGCCCGAAGTAAGTCGAGAGGTGTCGTCGAATCCTATCTGGGTTCTGCTGGAGATAGGCGTGGATGTGGTCAAAACCGATTGTGTCCATTCCACTCCCGCTAGTCGCATCCGAAGTCCAGATGCCGTGTGCCTGCTCACGTGCCGTGGTCGTGCTCGCTACATTCGATCCCATTCGTCGCGCGTGATCTCGTGCACGCTCATGGGATAGCCAAATTCGGGGTGTGGGAGCTCGAGGCAGAGATCCATGCCAAGACGATCCATCACCTGGCCTGAGCGGAGGTTGGCCGTGCGTCGGATTCCTAGAACTCGAGGAAGGCCCAGGACCTCAAAGCCGTGGCCCAGACATGCTCTACCCGCTTCTGTCGCGAGGCCAAGTCCCCACCATCGCTGGCCGAGGAACCAGCCCACCTCCATGTCTTCCTGAAACTGCGGGATCCAGTTCGCCCGGGTCAGAGCTGCCCAGCCCACCAGACCCATTGCCGCCTTGTGTTCGGCTGCCCAAGTTCCAAACGGCTGCAGCAGTAGCCCAAGCCAGCAAGCTTGGAGCCACTTGCGGCTCTCGTTCGACGAGAACGGGTGTCCATCGCCGATGTACTGCATCAATTCGGGTTCGGCCTGAAGTTCGGCCAGAATGCCCCTGTCCTCGTCCCGCCACTGGCGAAGCAGGAGCCGCTCCGTCTCGAGCACGACGGGCTTGTTGCTGCGATCCGCCAAGGTGACATTTTGCACCTCTGGCGAGGCCAACAGCGCGTCGGGTGGCCCTGGCCTGTCGACGCGCGGTCTGTGGAACCGCGACTCCAATCGAAGCGCTGGTTCACGATTCTTCGGAGGCCGCCGGGAAGCGGGTCTCTCCTCGATGCCCGACACATCTAATGGATTTCTGCTGTGCATTCTGTCGGCAGAGGACGGTCCGATCCCGTGACACCGTGAGCCGTCATTCAATGTTTGATGAATTTGGGCTCTCGGCTCGCAGCGCCCCTCGAGCTAACCTCACAACACTGATCAGTTTGGGGGGTGCCAATGGGTAGCAAGAACGACGCGCACCTCGCTGGGTGGTATCCCGATCCGTCTGGTCGTCATGAACTTCGATATTGGACGGGTGGGCAGTGGAGCGATTACGTCGCTGACGCCGGTGTGCAAGGAAACGATCCCGCAGAAGCTGGGCTCGCCGAGCCTGAGTCGGAAGCATCTCGGCCTGACAAAGAGCGCAGCGGAAGCAGCGCATTGGCCGGCAACGTGCGAACGGCAACAGCCTTTGCCCGCGGTCTGGTCGAACGCCAACTCGACCGGCCATCAGTCCTCCCGGACGGTGAGGAGGTGATATGGCGCGGGGAACGGAGTTCGCTCACGGCTGCCGCGACCCGCGGCAAGGTTGTAGGTGCGCGCTATTGCCTAACCCGTGAGATGTTGTACGTGGGTGCAGGTGTTCTTTCCAGCGCCGGAATTCAGATCCCGCTTTGGGCAGTTCGCAACGTCCACGTGGTCCAATCAGTGATCCAAAAGGCTCGCGTGGTCGGAGATGTCGTCGTTGACGTCGAGCAGTCTGAGTACACAGGTCGAGGAAACATAAGGCTCGAAAGCGTCGAAGAGCCCCACCGAGTCTGGGAGTTGATTGACCAGCTCGCATCTGAGGCCCAGGAAAGGCACGGCGATCTCTCGAAGACCGTCTACTACCGCAGTAACGAGCGCGAGCAGATCGCGGCCAATCCCGAAGGCATGGGACTAGCGACGAGGGGCGTCGTAGCGCCAAAGAGCGGTGAGGTAAGTGTTCAACCGATGTCTACGGTCGACAACCTCGCCGATCAACTGACGCGGTTAGGAGAACTTCGGGACAAGGGGCTCCTTACTGACGAAGAGTTCGCCGCGCAGAAGGCCAAGCTGCTCGCAGAGCACAGGTGAACCATTGGGGATTCGACTCGCGATCCAGCAACCCGCGAGTCAGGCGGAGGCGGCTCGACCCAGTGGGGTCTCCTGGTCAGAGCAGTTAGCGCCAGCATCCGCGTCACCCCACACGGTCGATGCGGTGATCCGGGCGGCCTGTGTGGCCCCCCGGGAAGACGGCTCTGTGCTCGCTGACTGCCCGGTTGTGCGGCTCACGCCCGTGTTTGGTGCGACGCTCGATAGCGTTCGATTGCCGAGATCGGAACGATACGCCTGCCAGTCGGAGCTTCCACTGACTCAAGTTCCTTCGAGAAGACGAGCGTCAAGGTCTCGCCAGTCGTCAGGCCGAGACGGCGGGCTGCGTCAGGAACGCTAAGCGTCTCTTCCACCTCGCTCATCGTACCCACCCTCTTTCATCCAACTCGCGCAGGAGTGGCCAGATCCACCGGACCATTCGACCAATAGCGCTATCCAGAGTGTCGGCTTGCGGCCCGAGGCTATGCACCTGATGGAGCGCGTCGAGTACGTCCTCGAGGCTCTCCATCACGTCGCGCAGTTCCGAGATCGGGACCGTGACATCCTCGGGCAGCCGATGGAATGGCTGGTTCAATTCGTAATCCCTTGTTCGGTCCGAGGCTCCGATAGCAGCCGATCGAAGGCCCCGGCCACCTCTCGCTGCATCGTGGGGGTGGCATGCGAGTAGAGATCGAGGGTGATGCTCGTATTGGTGTGACCGAGCATTTCCGAGACGACCTTTGGATGGACACCCTGGCCGAGAAGCAGCGTGGCCGCGGTATGCCGCAGGTCGTGAAATCGAACTCGGGGTACGCCGGCTCGCTGCAGCAGTTGCGAGAAGGAACGGTCCAGGAGGTTCGTTGCGTAGATCGGCCGGCCGCGACGATTCGGAAAGACGAGATCGTTGTCTTCCCAGCCGGTTGATTCGGCTCGCTCCAACTCCTGACGCCGCTGGTGTTCGAAGAGCGCGGCTGCCGCGACTTCGCTGATCAGGACGTTCCGGCGGGACCGAGCGGTCTTGGGAGAACTGACTCGAAGGCCCCGACCGGGGATGTATTGGAGTGACCCAGTAACCCGCACTGATCTGCCGTCCAGATCGACGTCCCGCCACCGAAGGCCGAGGAGTTCGCCTTGCCTCATGCCAGTCGTGATCGCCATTGCGTAGAGGGCCTCGAACCGGTCCCCAGATGCGGCGACCAGAACACGGCGCGCCTCGCCAGGTGACAACGCCTTCATCTCCCGTGGTTCCGGCCGCGGCGGCTCAACGAGGTCGGCCTGGTTCGCGTCGACCAGTCCCCATCGATGTGCGTGGGCGAGCGCCCTGTGGACAACTCGATGGAGGTGCAGAACAGACCGAGGGGACAAACCTTGACCGATCTTCTGCGAGTAGAGAGTCTGGATGTCTTTCGGGGTCAGATCCCCAAGCGTTCGGTTGCCGAGCGTCGGCACGACGTGAAGGCGGACATACTCCGAATAGCGGGTCCATGTCCTGGGTCGGACCGAGTGAACGATCGATTCGAGCCAGTCCTCCAGGAACGCTCGGAGCGTCGGCGACTCCGCCGTGTCCCCATCTCTGACGGTCCGGCCATCGAGGTTGGGCATCTCGAAACCTCTCTCGGTTCCGGCCTTGGTCCGACGGCTCGTCGCCATCAGGTTGCCCAACTGCGGCCAACTATGTCACTGCGCCAGTCCTACACGAGGCGTGTGACAGTGCTCAGGACGGGCGACTCGCGGTCTGGGGGTTCGCGAGTCGCGGGTAAAGGCCGTTTCCGTAGCTGTTGGCTTTCGGACGCTTAGTACTGAAGCATCCACCCGCCCGTATTGTGCGTCAGTATCCGACGAGGAGGACTCCGTCGAACGGAAGAGCGAGGCGTCCGCTCGCGTAGATGGCGTCCAACTGATCGCTGGCTAGCTGATAGTCACGGCTCACCATCTCCTTGCTCCCCGACCGGTACCGATATTCATTCATTACGCAGAGCGCGAGGAATCGGGCGCCCACGATGAGAGAGGTCCTAACGAGGTCCCGATAAACGGCGTTCCCCATCATGCCTCGCCCGGCCTCTACCTCCAGGAGGACCTGGTCCTCTTCCTGTACAGCGTCGACTTCGTAGTTGACCCGGGCGTGGCCCTGCTCGCCGAAAAGAACCGGACGAGCGATCCGGTCTATCCGCGCCTTGCTGGCTTCGACCACATAACCGTTGGCCTCAAGACCCAATCGGAGCGCTTTCAGGACTCCCTCACTCCCAAGGCCTTGCACAATGGAGCTGTCGATGGATGGTTGAGCTTCGGCGAAGACCTGCACGAGCTCGTCGGCCCAGATGGGCGGGGCAGATCGGGGCGGGTAATACCGCCAGTGTGGGTATGCGACATCCATCTCTCGAGACGGTCCTCTGGTGGAGCCTTAGCGTCGGAAAGCTTCTCTTACGCAGAGGATCAGCGCCACAGCCCTCGGGCACGTCACGAGCGTTGCCACAAGCTTGCCCGTGGATCGTCGCCCTGACCAGATAGCCCGCCAGGCCAAACAGTCACGCTGCTGCGCCGTTCAGGGCGGCTCACCTACAGCGATCGCTCGCGATCGGGGTCCACACGCGCCGCTGATGCGTACCTCTTTGCTGGCGATGCCGAGGGCGGCAGTCCACGCCATCCAGATCACTTCCGCAACGCCTGGATCCGCCTTCGAAAGAAGCCCGGGCTTGAGGGCGTACGGATCCACGACATGCGGCACTTCCACGGAACTGAGCTCGCGGCGGCGGGCGTCCCGTTGACAGCTATACGCGATCGCTTGCGTCATTCAAATCTGAGAACGACCTCGATCCACGCGCGCAGCCGGCGCGAAGTCGATCGCGAGGCCGCCAACGCGATCGGTCGTCTGCTGCCAAGGCTTCAGTAGTTGAGAAGGCTCCGCGGACCGGAAAGTCCAACATGAGGTCGTCTCGTCGTGCCTCGCGGCTCGGATGATCGCGGATCGGAAACGGCTACCAAGGATTCGTCTTTAGGTATCGCGGGCGACGACAGTGTCGTACAGACCGAAGTGCGTGAGGCCCGGGTGGGAGTCGATTCCCGTGTAAGCGAGGCTGGAGTCTTCGTACCGCCGGAATGCAAAGACAGCCTGGTTCATCTGCTCGGTATTGAAGACTTTGAGGCGCACCAGCAGGTGGAAGTCCTCGACCGTCAGGCCAGTAACGGCAAGGAACAAGTCGGGCTCCAACTTGGTGATCACGTCCTGGAGGGTGTTCTCACGGAAGTCAGTGAGGTACATGAAGGCCGGAATCCGGGTCGCGAACTTGATCAACGCACTCGGGAGCTTCGGGGCGACGACGCTGGCGAGGCGGGTGCCGAAGAGAAGCGCCCGGAAGGCGTTCAGGGCGGCGCCGCTCGACTTTGCCCAGTCAATGAAGCTCTCCTCCCGGCCGCTGTGCTCGGCTTCGGCGGCGAAGGCTGGGCCCGGATTGGTTGCCGCGATCACGAAGTCGACCTGCTCGAAGACGTCGGCCATCGCCTCGTTGAGCTGAACCCGCAGCGACTCCGCGACCGCCGCGGTTCGCAGGTTGTATAGAGACTGCGCCATGTAGAGGCCCAGCGCGACCTCGGGGGTCATCAGCGAGGCGCAGCTCGGCCACCGGTCACCAAGGTCGGCGAGCAGGGTCGCCAGGTTCCCCATCATCCACTGCGCCGCCATGTTCGGCAGCTCGACGTGCACGTCGACCTCACGCATGCCCGTCGCCACGATGAGGTCATCGGCCGCGGCGCGGATCTGCTCCTCGACGCCCGGGTCGAGCCGGACGTCGCTGAGGTCGGGCACGACCGCGACCCGACGTCCAGCCAACTCCTGCCTGCCGAGCCCGGCCTCGAAGCCAGGGTGCTTTGGGAGCGTCGAGGGGTCGGCGCCGTGATAGCCGCTGCAGACGTCGAAGTAGCGGGCCGCGTCGCGCACCGAGCGCGCCACGTTGCCGAGCACGATTGTGTTGGGCCGCGTGTACGCGTGCGGGCTACGGGGGATGCGACCGAACGTCCCCTTCATCCCGAGGAGGCCCACGTAGCCGGCGGGGATCCGGATCGAGCCGCCCCCGTCGCCACCGGTGGCCAGGGTCACCAGTCCACCGGCGACCGCAGCGGCGGAACCCCCGGACGAGCCACCCGCCGTGCGGCCGTGACACCACGGGTTGTGCGTCACCCCGTCGATTCGGTTGACGCTCACGTTCAGCCCGCCGAACTCGCACGCAGTCGTCTGGCCGACGGGGACCGCCCCACCCACGTCGAGCAGGCGCTCGACGTGGGTGGCGGTGTGCGCCGCCACCCGGTCGGCGAAGACGAGCGACCCCTCGGTATGCGGCCAGCCCCGAACTGGTTCGAGCTCTTTGATCGCGGTGGGAACGCCGCCGAAGGGCTTGGACACGTCGGCGCGTGCCGCGACCGACCGCGCCCGGTCGGCGTCGACGAATGAGAAGGCGTTGAGATCGCTCGCCTCGATCGCGGCCAGGCTCGCGTCGAGCTCCTCAACGGGAGACCGCTCCCCCGCCCGTAGCGCGTCTACGAGCGAGCATGCATCGCCGGACCAGGGCAAACCGCTCACACGTCGATCATGACATGGCGACGCGAACCTGTGGGCACCGAACACGTGAGTCCGACACGCTCGTGACTCGCGGTTTCCCAAACCGCGAGTCAGCACCGCTGGGCCCGAGTCGTACCTAACCTGTGAACCGGGGCGTGATCAGGATCGCTGCCGGTGCCGGCACGCCGGGTATTTGGACTTCGACGGCTCCGACGTCGCAGGTCGGAGCGCCGGCGTCGGGACGAGGAAGCCCCCGTTCGTCGGTGGTGATGCCGGCGGCTTGACACGCCGGAACTGAGATCGCGTCGACGAGGGGGCTTCCAGAGAGCGGAAGTCGGGTCGGTGCAGGTCCGCCGTTGTTGGCGAGGGAGCCGAGCATTGGGTCCCCGGCGTCTTGGCGGTCGCCGGGGCCGGTCAAGTCGCACGAGCTGTCGTCGGAGAAGCTAAACGAGCTGCTCGTGGGATGAGACGCGAGCGTGCAGTTGGACCCGCCGCCGTGGGCGAGGGCGACCACCGACCCGAAGCTCGTCAGACCCGTCGAGCCGAGATGGGATCCGAACAGGCCCACATTGGCGCCCATTGGAGCCGTGTTCTCCACGATCGTTGAGTAGACGGCGTCAACGTGGGCTGCAGCGACGGCGCCGCCCATTGTGGACGCGGTGTTGCGGGTGAGCGTGGCGTTCGTCGTCGTGATGGGGGGAATGCCACCGGCGACCGGGACCCCGATCGCGCCGCCCCACCCGACGCCGCTCACCGGTGCCGTAGCACTGTTGTCATTGAAGGTCGAGCTGCTGACGGCGATCGGAGGCGCGGTTGTGCCGAGGACACCGCAGCAGCTTGGAAGCGATATGGCGCCACCGCTCGCCAAGGTCTCGCCGGTGGCGCTGTTATGGGCAAAGACCGAGTTCGTCACCGTGGTCGAGGTTGGGATCCCGTCGGCGCTGATCGCGCCGCCGTAGGCCCAGGTGTGTGGGGCCGTGGCCGTGTTGTCGCTGAACGTGGAGTTCGTCACGGTTACCGGGCCACCGAATGGCGGTGTGAAGAAGACAGAGGAGTCGATGGCGCCGCCATGGGCCCCGATCCCGAAATTCACCGGCCCCGGGATGGGAGCCGTAGCCGTGTTACCGGTGAAGGTCGAGTTCTCGACGGTGACTGGGTTGTCGGCATGGATCGCGCCACCGAGCACGTCGCCACAGCTCCCGGGCGTGCTCAGACAGCTCGGATCAGCGGATCCAATGGCCTGGTTGTTGGTGAAGGTCGAGTTGATCACGGTGACCGACGACTGCCCGGCTACGTTGAAACCGCTCTGAGCGATCGCACCGCCTTCTGTCGCGAGGCCCTCTCCCGGTGGAGCGGTGACGCTGTTGTTCTCAAAGGTTGAGTTCGTCACCAAGACCGACCCGAACTGCTCTTGGATCGCGCCGCCAGTTGCCAGGAACGGCAGGCCGGGCGCGTAGTTCCCGCCCGTGATGACCACATTGTTCAGCAGGAGCAGCCCGAGCGACTGGGTGAGCACCCGCTGTCCCGGGCACGTCTGGCGGATGGTGGCGGGAGGACCAGAGGGCGTCGTGATCGTCAGTGGCGTCGTGGTGCTGTGGACGAGCTGGCCTCCGGGGCAGGTCAGCGTGTAGGTCCCACCGGCCTGCAGGTCGATCTCATCGCCACCCGGGCTGGTCGCGGCGGCCAGCACGGCGCGCAACGATCCAGGTGCACCATCTGGCGTCGGGTCCGGCGATGCGGTCAGCGTCGTTGCAGAAGCCCGCGGTATCCCCAGCGCGACGGTCCACGTCGTCGCCAGCACAGCCGCAGCCGTCAGGCACAAGACCTGCCGTTTCCTCACCGAGCCCCTTACGCTGCCGAAACGGCTGCGGACGCTACCAGCCCCACCGAGTGCCGGATCAGAGTTCGTTGCCAGACCAGTTCTCCCGACCGAGCGCGTCGTCGGTGAGATCGGTCCTGAGCGATTTCGCCCGTCCTTGCTGACTCGCGGTCTGTCAAACCGCGAGTCGCGATCTACAGGGGTTGCGGCTGATCTGAAGTGCCCGGAAACGACTCGCGATCCCCGGGATCGCGAGTCGCGGCAACTCACCATTGGGACTCAAGAGCGTTGGAAGGCTTCTCCCGCCCGGTGCGGCGAGCGGTGATCGTGGCAGTCGGTTTCGCCGGCGCCGGGGGGCGCGCCGAGTGCGCTATTGCTGCTCGAGCTCTCCACGTGCGAGCAGATCGACCGGGTCGTGGAGGCGCACCATCCCGAGGTACCCACCGCCTCGGGGAATGCTGTTGTGCATGCCGTAGCCGAGGAGTTCCTGGGCTTGGCGTGGCAGCTCGGCGGCCACCCGCGGGGGAACGGACAGGACGTTGTTCTCTTCAGTGCGAAGCCAGCCGAGACAATAAGAAAGGTGTGCGCCCCGGCGGGGACGGTCGGTGCTGTTCGCACCGCCGGCGTGGATGGTGCCACCTGTGTAAATGACGGCCGACCCGGCCGGCATCGTCGCGCTGACGATCTGGTCTGGCGTGGGCGGGGGCTGGGCCATCTGCTCGGCGGGCAGCAGCCAGCGGTCGTCCCATCGGTGGCTTCCGGGGACCACTCTCGTGCCACCGTTCTCGTGGGTGAAGTCAACTAGGGCGATGACCGAGGCCAGCTGCACATCAGGATGCGGTTTGGGGAGGTCGCTCCAAACAGCCTCGTCACGGTGCAGCCACTGTTCCTCTGAGCCCGGGCCTCGCTGAAGGAGGTGGCCCAGGTTGAGCTGGTAGCGCGCACACGAAGGAAGCAGGATCTGGTCACAGAGGGCAAGCAGCAGCGGGTGGCACATGACGTCGGAGGCGAAGGTGGGCGAGATGCCGGGCACGCCGGTGACCTGCTTGGTATGCGGCCCGTGGAAAGCCTCCATGATCGGATCGAAGAGCTCGTCGTGCGGGTCAGCATCGGCGATCGCCGCCTCGAGTTCGGTGTTGACCCGCTCGACGATCGGCGGCGGGAGCAACCCCTCTACGATCGCGACGCCGTCACGGTCGATCGCTCCACCGACCTCATGCGGGTCACTCGCCGGGCCGAAGCGCTCGACCGTTGCGCTCACTGCATCACCTCACTGATGGCTGGTAGGGATGCTACTGAGTTATCGGTCGGCATCCCATTGGCGCGCGTGCTCGTGCCCTTGACTCGCGATCACCCAGACCGCGAGTCGGGACTTCTCCCAGGTGCGGAACGCGATTCAGCCGGACGATGTCATGAATCCGGTTGGAGGGCTTTTTTCGTAGGACTAGTGAGCGGCAGCGGCGAGGCCCAGTTGCTCAATCGACCTGTGCATCTCGTTGCGTAAGCCAGGACGCCGCAACTTGATCAGGAGGTGTCTACGCCAGAAGGTCACGGGATTTAGATCGACCGTCGCCGAGACCGTCGATCCCGCACCGTCGGGTTCGACCTGCCAGACCCAGTCTGCGTAAGAAGGATTGCCATCGTCCGATTGCGAGCGATAAGAGAAACGGCGGTTTGCTGGATCGAGTTCGGACACCTCTGAACGGCTGACCCATGATTGTCTCAAAGCGTGAAGTCGGACCCTCCATATTGCGCCCGGCACCAGCCGGTCGGGCACATCGACTACGTCGCTGATCGCGCCATTCCACTCCGGCAAGCTTGAGAGATCAGTCAGATACCGGAACACCAAGTCAGCTGCCAAGTCAACGTGTCCGCTCGCCGACTCCCGAACGCCCACGACCTTCCCCAGATCCAGCGAGATACTAGTTACGGCTCGAACTCGGAGCACAGAATGGTGACGGATTGACCCGCCAACTTCGGGCCCCAAACCGCGAGTCACTACCGACTGGCGATCTGATACCCCGCGAGTCGCACGGGGCTCATCGGCGCGGACTCAGGTCGGGACGGAGCGCGGGCAGGGTTGTTCTGTGGCGTCCTGGGGATGGGTATGCGTCTGCCCCCGATATCCCAACTTCCCGCCTAGGACAGCGTTAGACAATGGGGACGAGCACAGAGAGGAACACAGTGAACAAATCGCAATTCATCCAGGCCGTCTCCAAAGAGGCTGACGTCTCCAAGTCGGAGGCGAAGAGCCTCGTTGAAGCGTTTGAGCGTGTCGTGGTGTCGACCGTTCAGACGGGTGAAGCCATCACCCTCACGGGCTTCTGCAAGTTCGCGCGCAAGGACATCGCAGCTAGGCCGCGGCGAAAGGGCAGGAATCCCTTCACAGGCGAGGAGCAGTGGTTTGAGGCCCGTCCGGCCTCGAAGGGTGTTCGTATCACAGCTCTGAAGTCGTTTAAGGACACAGTGGCTCGTCGAAAGGCGAAGCGCCGATAAGCATGGGCGACTTGCCCGTCCTCTCGACGCGTCCGGCAAGCTTCGAGACATCGGCGACTTGTGGGGGTCCCCACGAGCGCGAGTCATGACTGATCGGTTCACAACCGAAGCGCTTTGAGAGATCCTACAGTCTCAAGGCGTGCGGACCGCGATGCTTACCACCCAGCAGGGTGGGCGAAGCCGCGGATCGATGTGGCGTGCATTCGCGGTCATCGCTGCCGTTATGGCCGTCGTCAACGTCGTCCCCGCAGTCGGGTCGACCGCGTCCGTCTCATCGAGAGGTGCAAATCGCGGTACCCGACCGAGCGTGATCATCGATACGGACCTATCTCGGTGGTGGGACGACGCTACCGCCGTCGGGATGGCAAATGTCATGGAGCAGCGCGGCCAGGTTCGGATCCTCGGGGTCATGTCGGATATCCAGAACCCGGTGGCGGTCGCGGCAATTGATGCCATCAACACCGCGTACGGCCACCGCAACATCCCCATCGGTGCCGTCGCCAACAGTGATGCCAACACCGCGCCGCACGGCTACAGCGATGTACTGGCAGGTCGGCTTCCGCATTCGATCCGCAACAGCGACCACGTTCCCGGTGCCGTTGCGCTCTATCGTCAATTGCTGGCTCGCCAACCCGACCACAGCGTTACGGTCGTTTCGATCGGCGGGTACACCAACCTCGCCGGCTTGCTGAGCTCGAAGCCCGGTCAGGGCAGCTCCCTCGGCGGGCGGGCACTCGTCGCTGCCAAAGTGAAGCGGCTCGTGATCGAGGATGGGCTGTTCCCGAACGGTGGTCCCCCGTTCACGAACCAGAAGCTCGACCTCGCGGCAGCGAGCGCAGTGGTCGCCGGGGCGGGGTGGCCCACACCGGCGGCCTGGGTCGATGGGCTCACCGGGATACAAACCCAGGTCGGCGGGATGCTCTGCACAACGACTCCGCCCAACCATCCCATGCGCATTGTCTACGAGGCACTGTTCGGCTGTGGGCCACCCAAGGACGGTGACTGGGATGGACCGACGATGCTGTATGCGATCAACGGTCGGCAGAGCGTCTTCTCTGAGTTGGGCCAAGGCGGCGCTGCCGCCATCAACGCGCAGGGCGGCTTGTCTTGGCAGACCAATCCCGGTCGGCCCTACGACGTCTACGTCCACGTGATCGACCAACAGACCCTAAACAGCCAGATTGACCAGCTCCTCGCCGCTCGTTGACGCCAGTCGCTGCAAGCCGACACTCTGGATGGCGCCATTGGCCGAATGGTCCGGTGGATCTGGCCACCCCTACGCGAGCTGGATGAAGAGGGTGGGTACGATTGAGTGAGGTGGAAGAGACGCTTAGCGTGCCAGAGGCAGCTCGCCGTCTCGGCCTGACGACTGGCGAGACCTTGACGCTCGTTTTCTTGAAGGAACTTGAGTCGGTGGAAGCTCCAAGTGGCAGGCGTATCGTTCCGATCTCGGCAATCGAACGTTATCGAGCGTCGCTTCAAACACGGGCTTGAGCCGCACTTAACCGGGGCAGTCAGCGAGCGCAGCGCCGCATTCCCGGGGGCGACACAGGCGGCGGCCCCGATCAACGCATCGATTTTGTGGGGTGACGTGGATGCCCGTGCCAGCTCTCTGACCAGGAGACCCCACCTGGGTCGATTCCTCACTGCCTGACTCCCGGGTTCCCAGACCGCGAGTCGTGGTGGCCGGCACCTTTCCCTACGTGCCGAGCGCCTGCTTAAGCCGGGCGTCGTACTCCTCGGCTAGCGCGTGCAGCGCTCCCGTACCATCGCCGGTGAATGCCGGCCCGTGCATGAGCGCAAGGGTCTGGGGCGCCAGGTCGGCGAGACGGCGGAGCGTCGGACCGGTCTGAGGGGTGAGGCACGTGGCATGGAAGAGGTCTTCGGCGGCCGCTGCGGGAGCGACGATGTCGGCATCGGTGACAGCCTGTGCCGGACCGACCTGCGTGAAGAGGTCGCCGCACAAGAGTGTCCGGGTCGTCTCCTCGAACCAAAGCCCTGCATCCCATCCGTGCGGGACGTGAGGTGTGTCGATCCACCGCAGTCGTTTGTCGCCAAGCTCAAGGAGCTCGCCGTCTGCCAGTGGATCGCGCGGTGGCCGCTCGGCCTGGTCGCCGCCCGAGATGAGGACGCCGAGGCCGCCGGTCACGAGCTGCGCTGAGGGGGCCGCATCCAGCCACCGGTTCAGGGCGCCGCTCTCATCTGCCTCCCAGTGTCCGAAGCTAATCCAGCGGACCCGGTCGAGAGGCACCACGCTGGCGGCAGCACCCGAGACTGCTGGGAAGAGATGTCCGAGCCCCGTGTGGAAAATCAGGCAGTCGTCGCCTACGACTAAGAACTGGTTGAAGGTGAATCCCCCGGGCACCGCGTCGGTGTACGTCGACAAGCGATAGATCTGATCGGCGATCTCATCGACCTTCGTATCGTCTTCCACAACCGCTCCCTCCTACTCCAGTTGCCCAGAGCAACCTACCCACCGTCCAGTCCGGAAAGCATCCAGAGTCGATGCCGTCCTTCATCTCGACAGCCCAGGTCACCTTGGTCCGAACCGCTTCGCGCGGTTTTACAAGCTGCTGGTCATCCGCGGCGCCGTCTGACTTCTAGCAACCGAGACAGGTCTCAGCAAACACTTGCCTTCCGGCGACCGTGCCGACGAAGTGTCCGTGGTTGCCGCGAATGTCATCGGTGGTTCCGATGAGCGCGACCCGTTGGCCAGTGGTACTCGTTCCCTGGCATAACACCCCGACATGACTCTCGTCCTTGGGGTTTGCCTTAGCTTTGCAAATGAGGTGGTCGTGGATCGGAAAGCCGTGATCTTTGAATTCCTTCGCGCCCTCGAAAGCGACCACATTACGGACAACCGTCTCACCGATCGCTCGACGCTGCTGCGCGGTGCAGCTCGCTAGGACAATGCTCACGAGGGCGAGCGTGATTGTGGCTCGGTGCACCATTCTTACCACCTCGCCCGCTCGTTTCGTCGGTGGACGAGTCATGTACCCACGGAGGATCGTTACGAACCGGGCAGACGACCTCATAAGCCAATCCGTGCAACGATGCCGCTTCGTACCGGCCGTGGGGAGGTCGCAATGACCAAGGGACGGCCCCGATTGCCGATCGTGGGACTTGACTCGCGATCCCGCAGACCGCGAGTAGGGACTTCTCTCAGGTCTGGAACGCGATTCGGCTGGGAATGTCGTGCACCGGGTGGGTGGGCCCACCTCGTCGGCCGTCGAGAGGTGGCCAGTTCGGACCGAGAGAGCAATTGTCGACGGCCGAGCGTCGCCGACATCACCGACGAAGCGACAGGCCAAGGCTACGGAGCTGACGCGCCACCGGTCAGGTTGCTCGGCGATGGGCCAGTCGAGGTTCGCGCTTCTGAACCCAAGGGACGGGTTTAGGCTGAATTCAGGCCCCCGATGAACTCAGTGCTTCGAGGCCTTGTTCGTTGAGCCCGCGCTTCCGCTCTTCTTTGGCGCCTTCGCTGCCGAGTCCGTCCTCGCCATGGCATCCGTCGCGACTTCTCGGATGTTGACCGATCGATCTCGTGCATCAGCGAGAACTTCGGTTCCGGCGGCCTTCGCGTGATCAGCCAATTCCCGCGATGAACTTTTGGCCGTGTCGAGAACCTGGCTAGCAGGCTCACGGAGATCTCTCGCCTTCGGAACGAGTCGGTCGTACAAAGCCTTGATCCCGACTGCGGCGAGCACCCATGTGGCGGTACGGACGAGGAGTCGCATGACGAGTTCTTTCCCGGAGAAGCGCGCCGGGAAACCCCCTTCAGCTCGTCGTCCACGCCAAGCCCAGGAGCTGGCATCTCGCGGAAAGGTGCGATTTGTGGACGCGGCGGGGCTCAATCACCCTTGCCCCCTTTGCCAGCAAGGGCCGCCGAGCGAAATTCGACGTCTCGGACTGAATGCCCGGTTGGCTGACTGTGTGCCCGGTTGACCTGAGTGTTTCCCTCGTCCGTGTTGGCAGCCGCCATCCGCCGGCACCACCACCGCGAGCACCGCCACACCCGCGGTGGCGAGGCGCCTAGCCACAGCTCCCGCCCGGAACCACTCACCGGACCGAGCGCAAACCGTGGCCCGGCGGGGCCGGGCTACTTCTTGGCGCTGACCTTGCGTAGGAACGGCACCAGGCGGTCGAAGAACGCGTCGTGCGGGTACGCACCCGCCGGGTCGTTGTGCGCGTAAGTGGGCTGGAAGTTCGCGAGGGTCAGGTTGGCCGCCGGGATGCCGGACTGGCCGGCGAGGGTCTGGGCGTCCGCGGGGACGCCCGGGCCGCCGAGCGCCGCCCCGAAGGCGTAGATCAGGAGGCTCTTCGGGAGGTTGTGCCCCATGGTGGCGTGGACGTCGAGCACGTCCTGGGCCGGGTTGGCGTTGCCGTTCGCGACTGCCCCGGTGTCGTCGGTGAGGCGCTGGGGGAAGTACCACTCGGTGCCGTCGACATTGGTCATGCCCACGCCGGAGAACATCGTCTCGAACCGGGTGATCGGTGTGAGGGCGCCGGCTCCGTTCCAGCCTCGGACGGCGCCCGACGTCGTGAGGCCGACGCCGAGGTGCGCCTGCGCGGCGCGGAGGCTCGGCGGCGAGGTGGCGACGTTCAGCGCGTAGCCGTACTGGCCGACGTTGCTGACCCGCACCGGAGGAACGAGGGCGGCCGGCAGGAGGCCCGACGTCTGGCCGAGCGACGGCTCGTTCGGCTTGAGCAGCGCCGCCGCCGACCCGGTGGCGTTGTACACACCTGCGTACGGGGCGGGGATGCCGCCGAACGCGAGCCACGGCGTGGCGCTCGGAGCGTTCAGCGCCGCGAGCTCGGTACTCGCCTGCGAGGCCGGGACGGGGTTGGGGGAGCTGCCCCCGTCGATGTAGACGAGACCGGCCAGGTCGTCCGCGCCGGGGCGGCCGTTGAAATCCCAGGTCGCGTATGCAGTGACGACCGAGCCCCCGAGGGAGTGCCCGCCGAGCACGACCTTCCCGCCCTGGTGCCTCGCGGCGGTGATGACGTCGTGGAGGTCCTCGACCGCGACGTTCATGCCCCACTGCTTCGCGAACTCGACCGAAGCGGTTGGGACGGTCTGGAAGTGGTTGGTGATGCCCGAGTCCTTGAGAAAGCCGAGGTAGTAGTCGTACAGCTCGGTCGCCGTGGCCTTGCCCTGCTTGAACCGGTCGAGCACCGACTGGTCCTCGAGCAGGTTCTCGCGTCGCTCGACGGACCACACCTGCCAGCCACTCGCCCTAGACACGATCCACTGCGCGAGGGGAACGAAGTAGGAGCTGCCCGCCGACGTGCCGGGCTCGAGGACGAGCACGTTCTTGGCACTGCTCGGGCCGACCTTGATCACGCCGACCTTGTTGTACTGAGCCGGCGTGCCCGGCGCGGCGAAGCCGGACATCCAGGTCACGTGCAAGCCATTGGACGGCGCCGCGACCGCCGGGCCCGGCAGCACGACGGCAACCAGCGCGACCGCCCCCGCGATCGGTGCCGCTCTCTTGAACCAGCGGGTCATAACGTCGCCTCCGTTGGGCTGCCCTGCACGCGGAAACCTACATCCGATGCCAGGCGACCCCGACAGATGGTCAGCCCATCCAACTGAGGTGAACCGCGGTCTGAGGCCAGATCGGCGCAAGCTTCCTGCGCGCTTGCCGCTCTCATCGCCGCCTGCGCCTTGTTCTGAAGAGGCCGAGCCCGCGGCGCGTCTTAGCGATCGTGAAGTCGGTGGGCAGCTCTTCCACGGTCAGAGTGCGGAGTTCCTCGACGGAAGGGGCGGTAATGGACGCCAGACGTCTCGCGAGGCGCGCCTCGGCCGCGTCGAAGAGCTGGCGAGCAAGGCGGGCATTGCCAAAGCCCTCTCCGCGCTCGATGGAGGCAAAGATCTCCTGCACGCGACGCTTGACCTCAGGCGTGACTGGGAGATAGCCAGCCTCGGTCGCGAACCCTTCAAACACCTGGACGAGCTGTTGGCTCGAGAGGTCATCGAAGCGTATGAGGGTGGAGAAGCGTGACTTGAGCCCTGGGTTTGCTTCAACGAAGCGCTTCATCGGCGCCGGATAGCCAGCAGCGATGACGACCAGCTCGTCCCTGTGGTCTTCCATCAGCTTCACGAGCGTCTCGATGGCTTCATTGCCAAAGTCTGGGCCGACGCCGGCGGAGGCGAGGGCGTAGGCCTCGTCGATGAAGAGGATCCCCCCGAGGGCGCGCATGAAGGCGGAGGTCGTCTTCGCTGCTGTCTGGCCAACGTAACCGGCGACGAGGTCGGACCGAGAGACCTCGACGAGCTGGCCGCCGCTAAGTATTCCGAACGACGCGTACAGGCGGCCCAGAAGACGCGCCAGGGTCGTCTTCCCGGTCCCGGGGTTGCCCACGAACAGAAGGTGGCGACTCACCCGCGGCGACGGGAGGCCCTGGCGTTGTCGCAATGCGGCGAGGCGAGCCAGATCGAGTAACTCGCGGATTCGCGCTCTCGGCTCCTCGAGATCAACAAGCGAATCCAGCTCCTTCAACACCCCGGCGACCCCGGGCGGCACCTCGGCATCCGCGAGTTCCGGACGAACCGCTCGCTGCCCGAGATCTGGCACGTCGGCAGCGGTCAGAGTCCTCAGGTCGTCGGTGGTCGCGTCTTGGGCGCGCGCAAGGCGTCGCGACCAGCGCTGGATCATGTCCTCGAACAGCTGCCGGGCCGCCCGACCGTTGCCGAACGACTCGCGGTGTGCCTGCGTTGCGAAGTACTCGCCGATCCGCTTCAGCGCCTCGGGGGTGCAGATGAAGCCGTCGACCTCTGCCATGCGGACCAGGATCTCCACCAGCTCAGTCGAGCTGTAGTCATCGAACTGGATCGTCTTGGTGAACCGCGATTCGAGACCCGGATTTGAGCTGACGAAACGGCGCATCGGCTCCGGATATCCGGCTGCGATGACAACCAGATCGTCGCGGTGGTCATCCATCAACTTGACCAGTGTGTCGACAGCCTCCTGGCCGAAATCGGGGCCGGCTCCTGGACTGGAAGCGAGCGAGTACGCCTCATCGATGAACAGGACGCCGCCCACGGCGCGTTGAACGGCAGCGCTTGTCTTCGCGGCCGTCTGGCCTACGTACTGGGCCACGAGATCTGTTCGACTCACCTCGACCAGCTGGCCCTTCGGGAGCACGCCGAGACCCGCGTAGACCTGGGCCAGCAGCCTCGCGACCGTTGTCTTCCCTGTCCCCGGAGAACCGGAAAAGATCAGGTGTCGACCCATTGCAGGAACGGGGAGCCCGGCCTCGCGACGGCGACTCATCATCGCCAGCTGGTCGATCACGTCGTTGACTTCCTGCTTCACGCGGCCCAGCCCGACCAGGCCATCGAGCTTGGCGAGCAGCGCCGAGACCCGGTCGACGCCTTCACCGCTGCTCAACGCCCGGTCATCGTCCGGCTCGATCCGACCGGTCGAGAGAAGCGTCCCGAGGCGCGTCGGGCTCATTCGTGGTCTCTTGCCTGGAGCTACCACCGTTGGAAAGAGCTCCCGCGCTCGAGCCTTGCTGTCGTGAGTGGCAACGTAGAAGTAGGCCTCGTCCTGGGAGAGCACGCTTTGTTCCGATTCTTGCCACGACATCGACCCGCGATCGTCGACAAGCCTGTTGAGCGTCAGGAGGTAGGTCCCGCCTCGATGCGAAATCGAGACGTGGCGCAGCGCGGTGTACTCGGGGCTCCGGCGGAGCGTCGGTGCCGGCCAGACGACCGGCCCAACGTGCTCCAGGGACCCGCTCGTCACCACGGGACGCCGCTCCAGCGCCGACCGGACTGCCAGGAGGACGGCGCTGCGCTCGATCGCCCGCAGCGCCTCGCGGATCCTGTCCGTCAAAGACTGTGAAGGCACGGTCCGGTACTACCCACAAGCGAAGTTCAACACGATAGGTCCAGAAGCCGTTCGTCGATCACCGAGGGTAGGTGGCACGCGTCGACCCGACACCCGAGCGAGGCGCCGGCGCCTACCGATCTTGTCGCGACGGCCCAGTCGCGCCGAGGCATCTTGATGACTCGGGCGGAGGTGTACGAGTTCAGGGCGCCCCGACCGGGACTGGCTCCTCGATCTCTTCTTGCGGGGGGAACTCGTCGAGTCGCTCGATGTCGAGGCCAGGAAGGATGCGGGCCAGGCGTCGCGGCAGCCACCAGTTGGTGTCACCGAGCAGCTCCATCGTGGCGGGCACGAGGAGCATCCGGACCAGCGTGGCGTCGATGAAGATGGCACTCGCGAGACCAAGACCGAACAGCTTGATGACCCGCTGGTCGCCGAGCACGAAAGCGAGGAAGACGGACACCATGATTGCGGCGGCCGCGGTGATCACACGGGCGGTGGCCGCGAGGCCGTCTGCGACGGCGGTCGCGTTGTTGCGTGTGTGTTCGTACTCCTCTCGCACTCTCGATAGGAGGAAGACCTCGTAGTCCATCGAGAGACCGAAGAGCACCGCGAACAGCATCATCGGGAGGAACGAGTCGATGGGTCCGCCGCTGGTGCCGACGATGGAGCCGAGCCAGCCCCACTGGAAGACCGCTACGACGATGCCGTATGCCGCTCCGATCGACAGGAGGTTCATGACCACTGCCTTGAGCGGGACGACCAGAGAGCGGAACACGATCAAGAGCAACAGGAACGACAGGACGAGGACGGCACCGATGAACCAGGGCAGACGGTGTCCGAGGTACGCCGACTGGTCGACGCCCAAGGCTGTGCTCCCACCGACCTTCACCACGATGCCGGTCCCGGACGTCGCGGCCGGCACGACGGAGTGGCGGAGGTGCTGCACGAGGTCGGTCGTCGCGGCCGCCTGGGGTGCCGTGCGGGGGTAGACGGTGATCACGGCTGCGTTCCCGGCCGGGTTGATCTGGACGGGGGTCACGCTCGCCACGTCGCTGGTGTGAACGAGCCGCTGCCGGAGCTGCTCCAGTGCGGAGCGGCTCGCGGGCCCTCGGATCTCGGCCGCGAGCACGAGCGGGCCGTTGAACCCCGGTCCGAAGCCCTTCGAGAGGAGGTCGTAGGCGCGGCGGGTCGTGAGCGACGTTGGGTCGTTGCCAGCGTCCGACTGGCCGAGCCTCAACGAGAGGACTGGGACGCACAGGACGAGCAGCACGGTCAAGCCGCCGAGCGCGAACCGCCAGGGGTGACGTTGGACCTGCCGGCTCCATCGGTAGGCGAGGGTGCGGCGGTGCTCTGACTCGTCGCGGTGTAGTCCGGGAACACGCCAGGTGTCGATCGAGCGTCCGGCGAAGCCGAGCAACGCGGGAAGCAGCGTCACGGACGCCGCCATGACGAGGAGCACCGCGGCGACGGCGCCGAGCGCGAGGCCCTGTACGAAGGAGAGGCCCATCAGAAGCATGCCGAGCAGCGAGATGACAACGGTGCAGCCTGCGAACACCACCGCCCGGCCTGACGTGGACAGCGCGATGGCCGTGGCGGCCTGGGGATCCCGCCCGGCGTGCAGCTCCTGTCGGAAGCGCGTCACGATGAAGAGCGCGTAGTCGATCCCGACGCCGAGTCCGATCATCCCGGCCAACTGAGCTGCGAAGGTGGGCATGTCGAAGACGAGCGCGAAAAGCGGCAGGCTACCGATACCGATTCCCAGCCCGAACAGCGCGGTCAGGAGCGGCAACCCCATAGCGACGACCGACCCAAAGGCAATGAGGAGGATCGCGACCGCAGCCAGCACGCCCAGTAGTTCGCTGCTCGGCGGCTTGGGTCGGATGACGTTCTGGATGACCTGGCCACCGGCCTCGAATTGAACGCCATGCCCGCTGGCGGCAGCGACCTCGTCGACGACGCGGTGGCCGACCGAGTTCGGGAGGTCGCGAGCGCGCTTGTCGAACTGGATCGTTGCGAACCCGATGGTCCCATCGGTCGAGACCCGGCGACCCTGCGCGTCGTATGGGCTGACTACGCCGGTGGCATGAGGTGTCGTTGCGGCCTGCGCTAGCAGGCGGGTGACGCGCGCCCGCACCTCGGCAGTGCGAACGCCCGCTGGCGCCACGACGACGATCTGCGCCGAATCGCCAGCACGGGCCGGGAAGCGCGCCTGAAGAAGCTGGAAGGCCTGCTGGGATTCGACGTTGGGCAGACTGAAGCTCGTGGTCGTGGAGCCGCCGATGGTGCGTGCGAGGAACACGACGACCACCAACGCCGCGATCCAAGCCGCGAGTACCCGGCGTCGGTGCCGGTAGCAGGACGTCGCGAGGCGACCCAGCAAGGCAGAACCTCCGAAAGTTCAGACCAGGGGGAGTCCGAGACTAGGGCCCGCGGCGACGCCCGGCCGCGCGGCGCCCGCTCATCTACGGCGGATCGGTTCAGTCGGCGGGAGCGCTGAACCGGCGATGAGCCGTCGCCGTTTGGAGTCGGCCCGCGCTGAGCAATGTTCGCAGCCGCTGTCGCGCCGGCGTGGGCTCGTGGCGAGCAGCCCGGCCGCGACTGGATCTACGGTACGGGCGTGATCCGGCGCTTGATGATGAACATCGGGCTGCGCGATCCGGCCGAGGCGCCAGCCGAGAGCGCGCAACTCGAGCGCGACGGCTATGCCGTCCTCTCTCAGGTGTTCACCGCAGCTGAGATATCACGGATGCGGGACGAGATCGACGCGACGTTCAACGCCTTTCCCGACGAGCGGGCGCGCCCTGACCGAGCGCAGTTCCGTTACGAGATGCTCAATCGGAGCGCCGCCTGCCAGGACGCGGTCGCCCATCCCCGCACGCTCGCGGTCGTCGAGCCTTTGCTCGCCGACGACTGCCATGTCATCGCCAACACGGCCTGGCGCAATCCACCGGACTTCGAGGGCGGGCCTTGGCACTGCGACGCCGGTCCCCACGTACCACGTCCCGAGGAAGTGCCTTGGGACGATCGCATCCCGTATCCCGTCTTCGCCGTCGCGACGCACGTCATGCTTCAGGACTGCCAACGCCTCGACGGGCCGACCGCGGTCGTGCCGGGCAGCCACCGCAGCGGACGGGTCGCGCCGTTCACGATGGACGAGGAGCTCACGTACGACGGTCGACCGCCCGCCGTCCTCGAGCTGCTCGCGGGCGATGTCGCGCTGTTCGTCTCGGACGTGTGGCACCGAGGGCTGCCTGCCCAGGCCGGTGGCCGAGGGCGGTACTTCCTGCAGGTCCACTACGGGCGGCGGGACATCGCGCAGCGCATCCGCACGACTGAGGATGTCAACCATCTGTCAGCCGAGGCGATCGCCCGCGCTGGGACGGAGCGTGCACGGACGCTCGCGGGTCTTCACCCACCCTTCTTCTACGACGCCTGACCCATCGGGGGT
>Ga0102924_1001526_pt1 | contig 26589 bp, 26 predicted proteins | sample PaiPotPPM11metaG_FD_80116 | JGI IMG/M metagenome (GOLD analysis project Ga0102924, IMG submission 80116) | Iron sulfur acid spring bacterial and archeal communities from Banff, Canada, to study Microbial Dark Matter (Phase II) - Paint Pots PPM... ... | reverse complement strand
CGAATTCCATCAGGGCCAGCGGTCAGCGACCGCATCCAAAGGCCGCATACATGACCGCTCCCGATCAGTCTGCCAAACCGCCAGAAAGTCCTTGCCGAGAGGGGGCCGTCCATACATGACGAATGGGAATTAGTGCGCCGCGGCTGCCACAGCCGCTTCCGGGCTTTCCATGTGGGCGATGTTTGATTTCACCGCCTTCTGGACCTTCTCGAACGCGCGCACTTCGATCTGGCGCACGCGCTCGCGGGAGACGCCGAACTCTTCGGCGAGCTCTTCGAGTGTGATCGGCTCGTCCGCCAAACGTCGCGCTTCGAAGATGCGGCGTTCGCGGTCGTTGAGCACGGTGAGCGCGTCGCCGAGCGCCTTGTGGCGGTTATCCGATTGCTCGGATTCGGCGAGACGGCTTTCCTGGCTGACGCTGTCGTCGACCAGCCAATCCATCCACTCGCCGGAATCGCCGTCCTCGCGGATCGGCGCATTCAACGAAGCGTCGCCGCCGAGCCGGCGGTTCATGTCGATCACGTCCTGCTCGGTGACGCCAAGCCGCTTGGCGATCAGCTTGACCTGATCGGGCCGCATGTCGCCTTCATCGAGCGCGGAAATGCGGCTCTTCGCCTTGCGCAGATTGAAGAACAGCTTCTTCTGATTGGCGGTGGTGCCCATCTTCACGAGCGACCACGAGCGCAGGATGTATTCCTGGATCGCGGCTTTGATCCACCACATGGCGTAAGTCGCGAGCCGGAAACCTTTATCGGGCTCGAAGCGCTTGACCGCTTGCATCAACCCGACATTGCCTTCGGAAATCACTTCCGAGATCGGCAGGCCGTAGCCGCGATAGCCCATGGCGATCTTGGCCACGAGCCGCAGATGGCTGGTGACAAGCCGATGCGCTGCGTCGCGGTCGCCGTGCTCGCGCCAACGCTTCGCCAACATGAATTCTTCCTGCGGTTCCAACATCGGGAACCGGCGGATTTCTTCCAGATACCGGGTCAGACCGGTTTCGCCTGATAAGATCGGCAGTGCTGCAGTTTGGGCCATGACAGCGCCCTCCATTTTTAAGCCCCCGCAGAGCGGCGGGCCATTGGTGCCGTCGCTCTCCGAGCCGACGGCGCCCCATCCATTTATCTCGCACCCGCAACATACACGGTCGAATCGGGCGACTGGAAGTGAAGTCGGCGTAACATTGGCGCGACGCCGCCGTGAACCTCAATCGGAGCCGATGCTAAACCGTTGAAATCGGTAAACCTTTAGTTGCTTTCCTTGCCCGACTTGCGCTGGGTCGTGGGCTGGGTATCCGCCAGCGCATTACGCAAACGGGCAAGCTCCGGCGGCAGTTCCGACCGGAACTGGAGAAATTCGCCGCTCGAAGGATGCTTCACCGCTAGCATATGGGCATGCAAAGCCTGTCTGCCAAGAGAGGCCAGTGCGGCCTGGGCGGCGGGGGGCAAAAGGACTGCTTTGGTGCGGAAACCGCTGCCATAGACCTCATCCCCCATGATCGGATGGCCAATCGAGGCCAAATGGACCCGAATCTGGTGGGTCCGGCCGGTTTCGAGCCGGCAGAGGAGGAGGCTCGCCACCGGCTCTTTTGCATGCTTTGCCTTGCCGGAGTGCTTGCTAGGTTCCTTGCCGGACTGGTCGGCTGCGCCCCGATATCTTTCAAGCACCTGCCAATGGGTCACGGCCTCCCGGCCGCCCTCGCAGATCGCCATTCGTTCCCGGGCTTTCGGGTGGCGGTCGATCGGTTGGTCGATCACTCCGTGCGGGCGCTCGGGCGCACCCCAGACCAACGCGAGATAGGCGCGCTCGAACGGCTCGCCGCTCCTGCCGTGATCGGCGAATTGCGCCGCAAGCGCCCGGTGCGCGCGGTCGTTCTTCGCCACCACCATCACTCCGGTCGTATCCTTGTCGAGCCGGTGCACGATGCCGGGCCGGCGCTCGCCGCCGATGCCCGAGAGGCTTTCGCCGCAATGCGCAATGAGCGCGTTAACCAGCGTGCCGGTCCAATGCCCCGCGGCGGGATGAACGACGAGATTGCGGGGTTTATCGATGACAATAATGTCGCCGTCCTCGTAAACGATCCGGAGCGGGATCGGCTCGGGCTCAGGCTTTGCCGGCGCCGGCGGCGGCACGTCAACCAAGATTGCGGAGCCGGAATTGACGTGGTGGCTCGGATCGCGGATCGTCTGCCCGTCGACCGCGACTGCGCCTGCTTCGATCAGGACTTTGAGCCGAGAGCGCGATAGTTCGGCGACGTGACGGGCAAGCACGCGGTCGAGCCGCTCGCCGCCGTCATCGGCGGTGACGACGACCGAAGTCGGCGTGGAAGTCTGCGTGACCGATGTGGGCGTGGGAGTGGGGGACGTCATGAACAATTTATCCGGCAAGGCACGGAGCAATCTAACAGCGGTGGGCGATCCCGCCGAGTCCGAGGCAGGGCGCCTCGTCGCGCGCGCCCGCACCATGATGATGATATCGGGTCTCACAACGGTGCTTGCGATCGCGGCCGTGGTCACCGTGATCGGTTACCGGATGTATGGCGGCGCCGGCGGTTTGCCAATCGAGGACGCCATTACGCTGCCGAAAGGCGCGCGTGTGGTGTCCATGGCGGGTTCCGGGGGCCGCGTCGCGGTGATGATCGATAACAATGGTACAAGCGAGATGCGCGTCTTCGATCTCAAGACAATGAAGGAAACCGGGCATCTGCGCTTCGTCAACGAACCGTGACGGTTCGGGCGGCGGCGGCAAACCTGCTTGCGCAGCGGCCGCATCACCGTTATTTCGAGGGCAGGCTCCCTTCGTCTAGCGGTCTAGGACGCGGCCCTCTCAAGGCTGAAACACGGGTTCGATTCCCGTAGGGAGCGCCATTGGGCTCGTCGAGCCCAACATCCAGAAAAATAGCGCGGACCTGCCGGCGGACCTGTCGGCGGCCTTGCGCGGCCAAATTTTGCGCGGGCTCGACCATGATCCGATTAAGTTGAATCGGATCATGGTGGTCCAGTTTTTTCGTTGGAGCATGATCTTTTCGGACCTTCCTTCGCCCGCCGAAGCGGGCTTCGCGAAGGCGGGAAACCGGTTTCCACCCTCGGATCAAGTCCGAGGGCAGGCTTTTTCCGGATCATGCTCTAAGCCTTACCCGGCTTGAGCTTTAGCAGCGCGTCGGCATTGCCGTGTGCGAGCTTGGCCTTGTCCGCCGGCGGCAGCGCGACATTGTCGAGGAACTTTCGTCCCGCGGCGTCGGGCGCGAACGGATAGTCGACCGAGAACAAGATGCGGTCGATGCCGAAAATCTGCAGCGCGCAGAGAAACGGCGGCTGATCGAAAATGCCGCTGGTCGTGATCCAGACCTGATCGAGGATGGTTTGGGAGATCGGCCGCTTCAGGTGCGCGATATCGTGCGCGAACACTTTGTCGAAACGCGCCATCATCATCGGAATCATCTCGCCCATATGGCCGATGATGATTTTCAGCTTCGGATGACGGTCGAAGGTTCCGGCGATCACCATGCGCAGCACATGCACCGCCGTCTCCGAATGCCAGCCCCAGCCGGCGGTCTCGAGGACGCGCGCTGCGCCTTCGGGCAGTTCGGAGAAGTAGGCCGTGCGCACCGGCTCCGGCGGAATGTGCGGGTGGATATAGACCGGCACGTCGAGTTCGACGGCGGCGGCGAGCAGGCCGTCATAGCTTGGGTGATCGAGGAAGCGGCCTTCGGTGGTGCCGTTGACCATCGCGCCGCGAAAGCCGAGCTCTTTCACGGCGCGCTTGAGCTCGACCGGACAAGCGTCGGGACTTTGCAGCGGCAGCGCGGCGAAGCCTGAGAAACGATCGGGATGGCGCGAGATTTCTTTCGCCAGGTGGTCGTTGACCTCTCGCGCGGCCGCTATGCCATCAGGACCGGGCATGAGATCGGGGCCGGGGCCGGCATTCGAGAGCACCTGCACGCTGATGCCGGCGCCGTCCATCGACTTCAGACGCTTTTCGGCGAATTCCGGCAGCAGCTCGGCCGGATTGGGCGCGCCCGGGGTGAGATTTCTCGGCCGGAATCCGCGGCGGCTCACCACGTCCTTCGGAATACGGCTCGACACCGCCGGCACCGAAAAATGTTCTTCGAGCGCAACTATCCGCATGGGCGAATTCCTCCGTTTGGCCGCCGACATTCGCGTGCCGGGTTTGTTGCATTGGCGCCGTCGCGCGGCAAGTCCCCGACGAGCAAGTCCCCGAGCAAGTCCCCGAGCAAGTCCCCGAGCAAGTCCCTGAGCACGGGCCCCCGGTTTCCGGGCGCCGCGTAATATAAATGTGTTATGCTCGGCAATGGCCCGGATTCTCATCAACATCCGCTGCGACGTCACGCCAAGCGCGGCCCGGCGCAATTTTGAGGCGCAATGATCCGAGCCGCTATCGTCGGCTTGGGCCGCTGGGGACGCTCGCTGGTCAATGCCGTGACCGGCAAAGGCGGCAATGACAGTAACGATCTCCGTTTTGTAACCGGCACGACGCGCACGCGCGCCAGCGCCGAGGATTTTTGCCGTTCAAAACAGATCAAGCTGGTCGACAGCTATGACGACATCCTGCGCGATCCCGATATCGATGCCGTGGTTCTGGCAACCCCGCACAGCCAGCACCAGGCGCAAGCGCTTGCCGCCATTGCCGCAAGGAAACATGTCTTCGTCGAGAAGCCGCTGACGCTCGATCTTGCAAGCGCGCGTGCCGTCGCCGACGCCGCGCGCAAATCCGGTTTGATCTTGGCGGTCGGTTTCACCCGGCGCTTTCATCCGAGCATCGGCGAGCTCCGCGCGCGCATCTTGGACGGCCGGCTCGGCAACGTCGTCGCCCTGGTGGCGCAGCACACGACGTCGACGGCGCAATTCGTCGCGCCGGACAATTGGCGCGCGGCGCCGGAGGAGGCGCCGGCCGGCGCCTTCACCGCCGTCGGCGTCCATGCGATCGACCACATGATCGAATTTGCCGGCCGCGTGCGCGACGTGCGTTGCGTCACGGCGCGCAATTATCCGGGGCCGTCAGACGACACCACAACGATCATGTTGCGGTTTGCAACCGGCGCCACCGGGCTACTGTTTTGTTCGGTCGCAACCGCAACGAATTTTGCCTTCGCCGCCTATGGCACCAAGGGTCTTGCGGAAATCACGCGCGCCGACCTTTCACATTTCCGTTTCACGCCGGCCTCGACCACAGCGCCGACCGGACTGGTCACCGCGCCGCCCGATGAGATTTTAGAATTTTCCGGCGCCGACATGTTGCGCGCACAGATGACGGCATTCGCGCGCGCCATTCGCGAGGGAAATTCCTATCCGGTGCCGATCGCCGACGTGCTTGATGGTATGGCGGTATTCGAGGCGATCGTTGAATCGGCAAAGCGCGGCGGCGACGCGATCGCAGTTGCCGCATAATTTCGAATACATTTTTGGATTTCATTTACGCTCTCACGCGACTGTCACAATCGCGCGGGCACCGTCTTGCAGAGCTTGTGCGTTGCGGCTAAAAGACCGCGTCGAGTTTTCGGCCCGAATGATTTGGCCTTGCAGCGAACTGATAAGCGCGCCTGACTGACGATCTTTCACCCAAAATCTCGATCGAACCGAGCCGAGCCCAATCGCGCGGCTCACAATGTCGTGCCTACAACTGCATGTCTATGAGGAGATATCCGTGAGCAACGGTACCGTGAAGTGGTTCAACGCGCAGAAGGGTTATGGATTCATTCAGCCCGAAGACGGCAGCAAGGACATATTCGTCCATATCAGCGCCGTCGAACGCGCCGGGCTGCGCGAGCTGCGGGAAGGTCAACGCGTTGCCTTCGAAGTCGTGGAGGACCGCAAGACCGGCAAGTCGGCAGCAGAAAATCTGAAGACCTTGTAAGGGCGTCGCGGTATTTTAGTACCGCGACTTGAGGGTCGTTCGGGCAAATAACCCGGATTGCAAATGCGCAATCCGGGATAAGTCTTCCGGATTTTCACAGGCTCTCCGCAATCAAAACGACGTTGAGGACGAGCACCACGCCGGTGGCGATGACCGCGAAGGCGCGCGTCAGCTTGTTGTTGGCAAATGCGCCCATGATGTCGGGCCTGCTGGTGAAGATGATCAGCGAGATCATCGGCAGCGGTAACGCAATACTTAAGACCACCTGACTGATCACAAGCGCATGCGTCGCGTCGATGCCGAGCGCGACGACGACGAAGGCCGGTAGCGTGGTAATGAGCCGCCGCAGCCAGATCGGGATGCGGAATCGGACAAAGCCTTGCATGATCATTTGTCCGGCCATCGTGCCGACCGTCGACGCCGAGACGCCCGACGCGATCAGCGACACCAGAAAAATTGCCGCCGCCGCCCCGCCCAGAAGCGGCGTGAGCGTGTGATAGGCGGTTTCGATCTGCGCCACTTCGGGATGGCCGGCATGAAACGCGCCCGATGCCATCATGACCATGGCCATGTTGATCAGTCCGGCAATGCTCAGCGCGATGACGACTTCCCGGTTGGAGTAGCGCAGCACTTGGCGCCGCTCGGCGTCGTCGCGAACCGGCACCCGGGCCTGCATCAGGCCGGAATGCAGGTAGATTGCGTGCGGCATGACGGTCGCGCCGATGATGCCGACGGCGAGCAACAGCGCTTGCGCGTCGACAAGCTGCGGAGTGACGCTATGAAACGCCGCCGCGGCCCAATCGACCGGCGCAATGAACATCTCGGCGAGATAGCAAAGCCCGATGACGCCGACGATCGCGGTAATGATCAGTTCGAGCGGCCGGAAGCCATAGGCATCGAACATCAGGAGACCGTAGGTGATGATCGCGGTCACGATCATGCCGCTGAACAGCGGCATGTGAAACAGCAATGACAGGCCGATGGCGCCGCCGAGGAATTCGGCAAGATCGGTCGCCATGGCGGCGATCTCGCTGACCACCCACATCGCCCACACCACCGGCCGCGGAAAATGATCGCGGCACAATTCGGCGAGATTCTTGCCGGTGACGATGCCAAGCTTGGCCGAGAGTGCTTGGAACAGCATGGCGATGACATTGGCGAGCAGCACCACCCACAACAGCCCGTAGCCGTATTTCGCGCCGGCCTGGATGTTGGTGGCGAAATTTCCGGGATCCATATAGGCGATCGAAACAATGATGGCGGGGCCGGCGAAAGCGAGCACGCCGCCGAGCCCGTTCCATTCGCCGGCCATCCCCCGGCGCGCGGCGGCGACCGTCCGCTCGGTCATCGACGGGGGCGGCGACATTGTTTCGCCCGCCCTCGTCTCGCTCATCGCCCGGCTGTTCACGTCCGGCGGCCTCATGTTCGGTTTCTTGCAGCAATCACACCAAAATGTAGCATCGGTTACAGTATAGGGAGGGCTGCTCTTCGCGTCAATGGCTTCAATATGTAGCCTGAGCTACATTTTGACACGACAAGAAAAATATGTTCTCGGTGCGTGACGCAGCAGAATCTCCCGCATCAGGTCGTCATGTCTCAGGTCGCTATGGGCAAGCTTCCCGCCGAAGGAACCCAGGCCCGCCGCTTCGGCAAGACGCGGTCGGCGCAATCGACGGCGCTGCTCGAGGACTACGTCGAACTGATCGCGGATCTGCTCGAGAGCGAAGGCGAGGCCCGGCCGACCGACATCGCCCGCCGCCTTGGCGTGTCCCATGCCACCGCGATCAAGACCATCGCCCGCGTCAAGCGCGCCGGCCTGGCAACGGCGCGGCCGTATCGGGGAGTGTTCCTCACCGAGAAGGGCCATGCGCTGGCCAATCGGGTGCGCGTGCGCCACCGCCTCGTCGTCGACCTGTTGCGCGCGCTCGGCGTGCCAAGCGAAGCGGCGGAGGCCGATGCCGAGGGCATCGAGCATTACGTTTCGGAAACGACGCTGAAGGCCTTCGCGCAGTTCCTGAAATCGCGCGGGTAAACATGGCCTCCGCCCACTTGCTAGGTGTCGGCTAAGCGCCCTATTGTCACCTGGCGTTGGGGTTGGGCGACGTGGGTTCAGTCACACCGGATAAACGCAGGCTTGCTGCTCGCTGGGTGTGGATTCTCGTTGGAATCTGCACGACATTCTCAAGCGCTCCGTCCTGGGCTGTCGAGGGCGCGACAGCGGCAGGCCCGATCGGCGGCAGCGATATCCGTTCAGCCATCCTGCCGCCCCCCGGCCTTTATGGCGGCGCGGTCGCTCTCTACAACAGTGTCACACAATTCCATGACGGCTCGGGTCATCCGGCGCCCGGCCTCGACGCCTTCGGTCTGACCAACGATGTGGGCGGCGCTTTTTTCCTCTATGTGCCGAATTTCAAGCTGCTCGGCGGTGAAATCGGCTTGGCTGGCTTCGCTGCGGCGGGACAGAATTGCGGCCAACTCGTTTCCACCGTGCCGCGGCGCTGCGTCGCCGGCGTCGGCGATCCGTATTTCGAGCTTGCCTGGTCGCGCTCCTTCGGACAGTTGCGGCCGCCGACCACAACCGGCGCTTTCCCCATCATCGAGGGCCTGGTGCTCGATTTCGGCATCGGCGCGGTCATTCCCATCGGCAAATACGATCAGCAGACCCAAGCGATGAACGGCGTGTCGCCGGGCAACAAGACTTTCGATCTCGCGCCCAGCATGGCCGTGACTTATACGACGCCGCCGCTGATTGCCGACGGCACCGAATTCAGCGCCAAGCTCTACTGGGACGACTACGCCACCAATCCCGTCACGCAGTATCATGCGAGCCCGCTGCTCGACGTCGATTTCGCTCTCACCGAGCATATCGGGCGCTTTCAGCTCGGCCCGGCCGGCTTCTACGTGTTCCAGACCGGCCAAGACCGCCAGCTCGGCGCCGTCGTTCCGCCGGACGGCCGGCGGCTCGAATACATGGCGGTCGGCGGCGTCATCAACTACGACATGGCGGAATACGATGCGGTCGTCCGCTTCAAGGCGAACACGACGGTCTTTTCCCAAAATGGCGTCGTGGCGAAGCTGTTCGTCATCAGCTTTGCGAAGAAGCTGTTTTAGAGCATGATCCGGAAAAGTGGATGCGGATTGCCGCGAAGCGGCAAGTCAACGGGCGTTTTAGGGCGCACATGTCTGCCGGCGCAGTAACGCGTCCGAGTTTTTGCAAACACCGCCACGTGAAGCGCGAAGAGAGAGTGGCGCGACGGAAAAAGAAGGGGTGGTGCCTGCCTTTTGCCGTCCGCTACGCCCGGTTCGCCTAATCTGTAGCCCGGATGGAGCGCAGCGCAATCCGGGGACGATCAAGAGGAAATGTAACTGAATTGGTGACGAAAGTCAAGAGTGAGTCACAAAAATAGTGATACGACTTAGGCGGCGCTCCGTGGCTCTACGTGCCGCAAAATCTCGACCAGCCGCACGACATCAGGATGCTCGAACACTCCCTCGACGCCCTTGCTGTCAAAATCGGTGTAAGGCGCTTCGTACAGCAATCGGGGGTCCATGAGGCCGCGAGCGGTCAGGTGATCAATAATGAGATCAAGAAACTCGAGTTGATTCGCGGAAAGCTTGCGCCCTTGAAAAAATTCCGAGAACGCCCTCTTGGCGGCTTCCCGATCCAGTCCGACGAGAGAACGGACGAAGCGCGGCAAACCGCCATCAGCGCGGACCGCCGCCAGCGAGGCGTCATCGGCGCCCGCTTCGACGAATATCTTTTCAAGGTCAGCAAGATCGGTCGGCGTCAACGGCTCGTTGCGTTTGACTTTGATGACGGCGAGATGGTTTTCATATGGTTTGAGGAATATGCGCGCCTTGCGGCGGAACGCATCCATGTCAGTGCCGACCGAGATGCCTTGCACAGTCATCTCGGTTGCGATGCCGCTTCGATCTTCGAAGTCGGAATAAACCAGCGGTCGCTTCTTGTATTCGATGAGCTTGACGAGCGCGCGCAGGTGTCGGCGCACGGTCTCCAACATCGGTAACGTGACATCCTGCCAGAATTCGTCAGTCTGGATTTCGAGGATCAGCGCCATTTCGGCCGCCACCATGGGAATGTTGGCGAGAACTTCGAGGGCGGATGCGATTTCAGCGATTTTATCGCGCAGCCCTCGAAAGCCAGGATCGACGTGAAGAAGCGCGAGCTCGGCCCTAAACGCCAACAGATCGAACTGCTTGGCGACCAGATCATCATCCGTCACAGCAGTAGGCAGGCCGGCAACCTGTTCAATCAATTCATGCTGCGCATCGGCATCAATGTGCGTCCACGAGGCTGCCGTCGCAAACTTTTCAACGGAGCGCCGATGCGGCCGGACCAGAAAATTATCGAGACTCATGCCTGCGACTTCAGTTCTCAGTTCTTCAGCGAGTTTCCGGCGTAAGTCGCTCAACTGCACGGCGTGATCGACGCCCGAGCCCGCTTCGCCGGCATGCAATACCGGCGTCGGTGTCTGCTGATAGCCATCCACCGAAGCCGGTGCCGGTTTGTTGCGGTCGAGTTCGGTCACAATCGTTACGCGCGCGGCGAACAGCCGCTTCGTCAGGGAATCGCCGGCTGCGCCTTCGGTGGCTTCCGGATTTTCATTGAAGAACTCGAAATTGCGGCACCAATCGAAAATGTAAAAGAATTCCTTGTGCCGGCCCAAACCGAAGAGATTAGACCGCAGGCGCGTGCCGCGGCCGATCATCTGCCAGAATTTGGTCTTCGACCGCACCGGCTTGAAGAAAACCAGATTCACGATTTCCGGAATGTCGATGCCGGTGTCCAGCATGTCGACCGAGATGGCGATATGCGGCGCCTTTCCGGGATCGGAGAATGCGTCGATCAGCGACTGCGCATAGGTGGTCTGGAAGTCGATCACGCGGGCGAAATGGCCGGCGAGATGCGGATAGTTCGCATCGAAGCGCGAGGCGATGAACGCTGCGTGATCGTGGTTCTTGGCGAAGATGATGGTCTTGCCGAGCCGATCGCCCTCCTCGACCTTCACCCCGTGCGTCATCAGATGTTCGAGCACGCGATCGACAGTGTCGGCATTGAATAGCCATTTGTTGAGCGCGGGCGCGTCGACCGTTCCCGGCACGGTGCCATCTTCGGTCCATTCGAGGGCGTCCCAAGCCTCCTTTTCTTCGTCGGGAAGCTGATCGTAACGGATGCCGCGATCAAGGAAATCGGTCGTGAGCGAAACCGCTTTGGGCGGCACGAGGAAGCCGTCTTGCACCGCCTCATCGAGACCGTAGGCATCGGTCGGCACGCCGGTCTGCAAGTCAAAGAGACGATAAGTATCGCGATCGACCTCGCCCTTCGGCGTTGCGGTGAGGCCGACCAGCAGACTGTCGAAATACTCGAAGATGGCGCGGTATTTCCGATAGACCGAGCGGTGCGCCTCGTCGATGACGATCAGATCGAAGTGGCCGACGCCGAAGCGGCGAACGTCGTCGCCAGCTTCATCGATCAGCCCCATCATGGTCGGATAGGTCGAAATGTAGACGCGGCCCTCCTGATGCTTGTCTTCGAGGAGATTGACAGTCGCGGCGCCCGGCAGGTGCGCCTTGAACGCATTAGCCGCCTGCTTCACCAGCGCTTTGCGGTCGGCGAGGAAGAGGACGCGCTTTACCCAATTGGCCCGCATCAACAAATCGGCAAGCGCAATGACCGTGCGCGTCTTGCCGGCGCCGGTCGCCATGACCAGAAGCGCCTTGCGCTGCTTGTCGCGCTCGAAAGCTTCCGCCACGCGGCGGATGGCGCGGTGCTGATAGAAGCGCTCGACGATAGCGCGGTCGATGTCCTCCGGCGCCAGCGCCTTGCGCGTCGCCCGGCGCTGAATCATCAGCGCCAGTTCATCTTTCTTCAGAAAACCCTGGATCGGGCGCGGCGGATGGCGCGTGTCGTCCCAAATCCAGTGGTCGTAGCCGTTGGTGGTGAAGATGATCGGGCGCTGGCCGTATTGCGCTTCCAGGCAGTCGGCATAGAGCTTCGCCTGCTGCTGGCCGATGCGCGGGTCTTTGCGCGTGCGCTTGGCTTCGACCAGCGCCAGCGGCTTGCCGTCGTCGCCACGCAGCACGTAGTCGACGAAACCTTCGCCGGGACCGTTCGGCATGCCGATGACGCGGACTTCTGCGGTGTCGGGCGCCTTCGGATCGAATCCCGCCTCGCGCAGCAAAAGATCGATGAAGAGGTCGCGGGTCTCGGCCTCGCGATAATCGTGCGGATCGGCGGCGGCCTGGTTTGCCGCCTTGATGGCCGCGATTTCGCTTTGCAGCGCCTTGATCTCGGCTTCGAGCGCGCTGCGGTTGTCTTCACTGACGCGGCGCGCGGTCTCCGCGGCCTCGCGCGCTTCGACCGTTTCTTTGAAGCGGCGGCCGATCTCCTGCAATTGGGCAAGCGTCTGCGCCGGCACTTGCGCAAGACGCGGCAAGGATTCGGCGCGGAACACGGCGTCGGGTGCAGCTTTCATTCCGCGCGCGTAGTTGCGGGCCAGCCAATAGGCGATGTGGAAAAACTCGCGCAGGCAGGTTGCGGCTTCGGCGCCGGAAATCTTCTTGCCGTGAACCGCTGCGTTGCCGATGTCCTTGATGAAGCGCGCCTTCGCCGCGATGGTCTGCCCGACCAAGGCGCGGAAACTCGGCTCGGCGAGATGCGCGGCGAGCGTCGACTCGAACGGGTCTTTCAAGGTGCGATCGTGCCGGTACAGCCATTCGACCGCAGTCTCCAGCGCCAACCGCGCATAAAACGCGGCGGCGCGAGAATCGGCATGCGCAAGGTTTTCCGCCTGCGCAATGTGGGCGTAGATGTCGGCGAATTCGGCTTTCAGAAAAACGAATTGCGACATCGCGCGATCCTAGGCGGCGCGCGCGACCGCGCGCACTTCAAGACGGACACCGGTTTTCTTCTGCAACACGCCGATGACGCTCGACAGATTGTCCGCCGTCGGATTGCCGTTCGGGCCGAACATGCGCATCAGGCTCTTGACCGGCGTGCCGGTGGCCTTGGCCAAGGCCGCAAAACCGATGGTCGCGTTGATGTAGTCGCGCAGCACCGCGCGCGCCGTATCGGCATCGCCCGAGATCAAGGTCTGCACGGCTTCCTGAAACAGCGCCTGCCGGAATTCCGGATCGGATTCGATCTTGGTCTTGATGTAGTCCTTGAAGTCACGCGTGAGCACCATGTCTCGCCTCATCTGCGATGGAGCGTCTTGCGCGCCTTATAGTCCGCCCAGCGCGCCTTGGCGGTCGCGATATCCTCGCTTTGGCGCTTCTTGGTGCCGCCGGCGAGCAGGATGACCAGCGTCTGCCCATCCTGTCCGAAATAAATCCGGTAGCCCGGCCCGAAGTCCAGCTTCAACTCGGCCACGCCGCCGCCGAGCCCTTTCACCTGTGAGCGATTGCCGCGCGCCAGCCGCGACAAAACGACGGCGATCTTGGCCTGGGCCTGCTTGTCGAGCGCATCGACCCAGGCCTGAAACGGGACCCGGCCGTTGCCATCGACATAGGACCTGATCGCGATCTCAGCCATAAGGTATCACATACGTTACCTTTAGGCAACGCGGCATTGGGGCGACGCGGGAATCCCGGCGCCGCAGTGTGCACAACTTAAGCGCGATGACTAGCTATAGGCCTCACAGCTCGCCGCGGAAGGCGCGGTGCTGGAGCGAGGCGAACAGGGCGTCGAGCTTGGCGAGGTGGACGCGGTGGTGGGCTTTGAGTTTATTGATCTCGACGACGCGTGCTGCAAATTCACGCTGCAAGTCGGGGGGAGGAAGTGGAATCGGAATGCGGCGCAGCTCTTGTGCGTTGATGTTGGCCATTCCGATAATGGCCTTGCACATGCCGCGCAGAACGGCCTTGCCTCGCTTTGAATTTAGATAGCCTGAAACAAATTCAGGATCAGCACGGTCGTTCACGCGCAGACGAATCAGGTATCCCGCGAACGCGTACACTCCGTCAGTTTCCCGAAAAACCGCAGTTTTACCGACTAGATCCGGACTATTGGTCCGATTGAAGAGAATATCGCTCGGCGCGACGGTGTGCTTGGCCAAATCATTCGGCGATAGGTCTAAGTATTTCAAATCTGCGGTATCGATCTCGCCGTCATATGAGAGATTGCCCATCCGCAAAATTGGAAAATCTCCGCTGTCTCCGGCCTTTGAACTGGTCCCATACTGCGTCGATGAAGTTAGGTCCTCGATGCGGCCCCATGAAAAACCGGACGCTTGGCTACCAAGAAACATCGTTTCAAAGCTGATCGATTTTAATTCCTGAAGCCGATCCAGCACCTGCCGCCGCTTGCGGCGCAGGTCGTCGGCCTGATCGAGGATTGCCGCGATCCGCCGCTGCTCGTCGAGCGGCAGAAGAGGAATGAACGACTCGGCGATTATGCGATCGCTCACCGCCGGGTAGCTCGCCCCAGTCGCCTTTCGCATCATATCAGCAACGAACCCAGGGCTTTTAACCCACTGGAACAAATAGTCTCTGCAGACGACTTGAGGATTCGGTCTCAGCACACAAAAACCTGTTGATGCTGTCGCGCCGTTATGTCGTCGATCCAATTTGGCGACACCGTTGAGATTTGGACGTACCGTTGAGACGAGTATGTCGCCGCTTTCGACGAGTTGGCGCGCCCGGCTGGGCGCATCCTTGACGGGGACCTCTTGGATGGCGCGTATTTCTTTTGTCTCGTTGTCTACCGAGCTGAGATCAATATAGCGAAATGTGCCATCTTGAGACTCAGATAACGGGTTCCAGGTTTTAACAGGGGAGATGACTTCTCCGATTGCCGAAAGTCGCTCGCTCACCCAAGCATCTCCTCAAGGCGCTTCATCCCCTCTGCAATTTCAGTTTCGATCCTCTGTAGGTCGGCTAGGATCGCCGTCGGGCTCACATGCTCGACCTCCTCATGTTCGACTTTTTTGTAGCGATTGAGCGAGAAATCATACCCTGTCGCAGCGATGTCGGCCTTTGGCACGCAGAAGCTTTGTGCCGTCCGTAGACGCTCGCGCTCGGCACCATCGCGTTCCGCCCAACGCTTTACCAGATCGGGAAGGTCGTTCTTCGGTGCTTCCGCCTCGGTCAGCGGCGTTGCAGGCGCAGGCCCGAGCTTGTCATCCGACAACAACGGCTGCCGCTTGTCATCGAGTGACCAACCGTAGGCGCGCACGTCATAGAACCAAACATGATCGGTGCCGCCGACGCCGGTGCGGGTGAACACCAGGATCGCGGTCGAGACGCCGGCATAGGGCCGGAACACGCCGGACGGCAGCTTGATCACGGCGTCGAGCTTGTTCTCGTCGACCAGGATGCGGCGCAAATCCTTGTGTGCCTTGGACGAACCGAACAGCACGCCGTCCGGCACGATGACGGCGGCGCGGCCGCCGATCTTGAGGAGGCGCAAAAACAGCGCGAGGAACAGAAGCTCGGTCTTCTTGGTCTTGACGATACGCTGCAAATCCTTGGCCGTGGTCTCGTAGTCGAGCGAGCCGGCGAACGGTGGATTGGCGAGCACCAGCGAATACCGGCCGGCGTCCTCGGTGTGATCCTCGGCAAGACTGTCGCGGTAGGCGACATTGGCGCCCTCGATGCCGTGCAGCGCCATGTTCATGGCGCCGATGCGCAGCATGGTCGGGTCGAAATCGAAGCCGTTGAAAAGACTTTCGTGAAAATGCCGCCGCAGCCTATCGTCGCGGAACAGCGCCGGATGATGCTTGCGCAAATACTCGGCCGTAGCGACCAAGAAGCCGCAGGTGCCGACGGCGGGATCGCAGATCACGTCCTCGGGCTTCGGCTGCACCAGCTCCACCATCATCGCAATGATATGGCGCGGCGTGCGGAATTGGCCGTTCTGGCCGGCCGAGGCGATTTTCGAGAGCATGTATTCGTAGACATCGCCCTTGGTATCGCGCGCGCCGATGTCGAGCTTGTCGAGTTTTTGCACCACCTTGTCGAGCAGCGCCGGGCTCGGAATCTGGAAACGCGCGTCGCGCATGTGACGGGCGTAGGCGCTGCCCGCGCCGTTGAGCTCGCGGATAAATGGGAATACATGCTCGTCGACGACCTCGAACATCCGTCGCGGCTCGAAATGCTTGAAGCGCGACCAACGGAGGTTCTCGTAGGGCTCGCCCGGATCGTCCTTCTTGCCTGGTTTGCCGCGCCCGTCATGACCCTCGGGAAAGATGCGCCGTTCCAGCGGCGCGCCGAGCGTCATCGCCTTGCGCTCCTCCAGTTCCTGCATCTCGTCGAGGCGTTTGATGAAGATGAGATAAGTGATCTGCTCGATCACCTGCAGCGGATTGGCGAGACCGCCCGACCAGAAATCGTTCCAGATGCCATCGATCTGGTTGCGCAATTCACCCGTCAACATTATCGGAAACCACTCAATCTGATGCCCCGCCGGAATCTAGCACATCCAGCGTCGCTGCATCGGACGATCGCAGGGTCATCCCCAGGAGCGATCCCGGATTTCGCTTCGCTCCATCCAGGCTACAGGGCGGCCGACTGCCCCACCCCGCGCACCTGCGGTGCGCGGCCCTCCCCCTGCAGGGGAGGGTGCTTTCGCGGAGCAGGATGAAGAGTTACGCCGCGTGCGCGGCGAGCACTTCGGCTATGCCGTCGACCACTTCCTCGACCATCGCCTTGTCGTCGCCTTCGCCCATGATGCGGATCACCGGCTCGGTGCCCGAGGGCCGGATGACCAGGCGGCCGTGGCCGTTGAGGCGGCTTTCGCCGTCGGCGATCGCGGAACGCACTTGCACATGTTCGAGCGGCTTGCCTGAGCGGTAGCGCACATTGCGCAGCACCTGCGGCAGCGGTTCGAAGCGGTGGCAGACCTCGGACACCGGCTTGTTCTTCTTTTTCACGACCGCAAGCAGTTGCAACGCGGCGATGAAGCCGTCGCCGGTGGTGGTGTAGTTGGACAGAATGATGTGGCCCGACTGCTCGCCGCCGACATTGTAGCCGTTCTCGCGCATGTGCTCGAGCACATAGCGGTCGCCGACCGGCGTGCGCACCAGCAACAGCTTGAGCGATTGCAGATGGCGCTCCAGGCCGAGATTGGTCATGACCGTGCCGACGATGCCCGGCTTGGTGAGGAGCCGATCCTCCGCCCAGCTTTCCGCGATCACGGCGAGAAGCTGGTCGCCGTCGATCAGGTGACCGTTCTCGTCGGCGATGACGACGCGGTCGGCGTCGCCGTCGAGCGCAATGCCGATATCGGCGCGCATTTCGCGCACCTTGCGGCACAGCGCGTCCGGCGCGGTCGAGCCGCATTCGCGGTTGATGTTGAAGCCGTCCGGTTCGACGCCGATCGAGACGACATCGGCGCCGAGTTCCCACAGCGCTTCGGGCGCCACGCGATAGGCGGCGCCGTTGGCGCAATCGATCACGACGCGCAGACCGTCGAGCGAGAGATTGCGCGGCATCGTGCGCTTGGCGAATTCAATGTAACGGTCGTGAACGCCGTCGATGCGCCGGGCGCGGCCGAGCTCGGCGCTCTTGGCCAACTGCTTGGCCTTGTCGGCGTCGATCAGCGCTTCGATTTTGTGCTCGACCTCATCGGACAGCTTGTAGCCGTCCGGACCGAACAATTTGATGCCGTTGTCGTCGTAAGGGTTATGCGAGGCGGAAATCATCACGCCGAGGTCGGCGCGCATCGAGCGCGTCAGCATGGCGACCGCGGGCGTCGGGATCGGGCCGAGCAGGAGCACGTCCATGCCGACCGAGGTGAAGCCGGCGACCAGCGCCGTTTCGATCATGTAGCCGGAGAGCCTGGTATCCTTGCCGACCACCACGCGATGGCGATGCTCGCCGCGGCGAAACACCAGGCCCGTCGCCTGGCCCACGCGCAACGCCAATTCGGGCGTGATCACGCCATTGGCGAGGCCACGAATGCCGTCCGTGCCAAAATACTTGCGAACCATTGTCTGGGCCCCACGCCGACCGCTCCGGTCGACGATACTAGCCCGTTATGGGTCTCAACCGCTTCAAAAAATATTGGGTAATCTTACCTTTCCGCGTAATCAATCCTTCAGCATAAAACGCACTGAAATCAAAGCGCTACGCCGAACATCGCGCGGATTGGCCGGAATGCGCCGGCCTTTCAGGTGTGGGACTTGTCGTACACGCTGGACGGCGGCTGGGTGACAGAAACCGGGTCGGAGCCAGGAAAACTTTCCTCCAGCCCCAAGTCCAGTGCCTCATCGAGCGCGGCATGGAGCTTGGCGTCCTTGGCTTGCTTCCGTTCTTTTTCCCGGCGCTTGGTTTCCTGTTCGCCGCGTCCCGTCTCCTCAAAACCGGCATAAGCCACCTGGCGGGACCGATGTTTAGTCCACTGATCCATCATATGCCTTCCTGAATCTTCGAAAGAGCCGGCGGGGAAATCCCGTCGGCCCGGCAGGTCAAACCTGTGAGATAACGCACGAATCTCACGGCCGTTCCTTCGCGGCTTGGCGGAACACGGCGCATGGTGTGTTAGAGCGCAATCGCTTCAGATTGAATCGATTGACGCTCTAGCATCTTGATGGAGCATGATCTTTTCGGAAAACCGGTTTCCACTTTTCCGGATCATGCTCTAAAAGTCTCCCGCGAGCCGGGAACCTCAACATGCGACAGATGACCTGTATCGAGGACTTGCGGCAAACCGCCCGCCGCAAGGTGCCGCGCGCCTTCATCGACTATGCCGAGGCGGGCTCCTATTCCGAACAGACGCTGCGCGCCAACCGCGCCGATCTCGAGCGCATCAAGCTCAAGCAGCGCATTCTGTTTGATGTCAGCAATCGCAGCACCAAGACGACGATCCTGGGTGAGCCTGCCGCATTGCCGCTCGCGCTTGCTCCGATCGGGCTTTGCGGCATGCAGCACGGCGACGGCGAAATCCTGGCGTGCCGCGCCGCGCACGCAGCGGGGATTCCATTCACGCTGTCGACGATGTCCATTTGCTCGATCGAAGACGTCGCGGCTGCCGTCGCCAAGCCGTTCTGGTTTCAGCTCTACGTCATGAAGGACCGCGGCTTCATACGCGCGCTGATCGAGCGCGCGGTCGCCGCCAAATGCAGCGCGCTTGTCCTGACCGTCGATCTCCAGGTCATCGGTCAGCGTCACAACGATATCAAGAACGGCATGACCGTCCCCCCCGCGATTCGGCTTAAGAACGTGATCGACATCGCCACCAAGCCGGCTTGGGCGCTCAGCATATTACGCGGCAAACGCAAGACCTTTGGCAATATCGCGGGACACTATCCGGGAATGGAAAGCGTCACCGTGCTGTCGAAGTGGATTTCCGAACAATTCGATGCGACGTTGAGCTGGAAAGACGTCGAGTGGATCAGAAACATCTGGCCGGGCAAGCTCATCCTCAAGGGCATTCTCGATGCCGAGGATGCGCGCATTGCCGCAAAGACCGGCGCAGCCGCGATCGTCGTCTCAAATCACGGCGGCCGTCAGCTCGACGGCGCGCTATCGTCGATCGCCGCGCTGCCGCCGATCGTCGAGGCCGTCGGCTCGCAGCTCGAGGTCATGTTCGATGGCGGCATTCGTTCCGGCCAGGACATTGCAAGGGCGCTCGCGCTCGGCGCGCGCTCCTGCATGAGCGGCCGCGCCTATATTTACGGGCTTGGGGCGGGTGGGCAGGCGGGTGTCGCCCGCGCCATCGAGATCATGCGCAGCGAGCTCGACGTCACCATGGCGCTGATGGGCGTCACCGGCGTCGGCGCGATCGATCGCCGCGTAATTGCCGCGATGTAGGTGGAAAAATACCTCCTTCGGGAGGGGGACGGCTTGGTTTCCGCAGTCAACCTTATGAAGCTGTCAACCTTATGAAAAGGTATCGCGTGTTACTAGAATTTTCATATCGACGGCGCCGGAGCAGGCGCCGCGAAGGGTGGAAGGAGTAGAATCATGCGTAAGCTCTTGGTGGCGACAGCAATCTTCGCCGGCGCTATAGCGGCTTCGAGCGCCCGCGCCGATATGGTGGGCGCGGTGGCCGGTGCCGGAACCGGCCTCCTTGTCGCGGGTCCTCCCGGCGCCGTGGTCGGCGGCGTGGTCGGCGCGGTATGGGGCAAGCCGTTCTGGGGCCCCTCGATCAGCAAGGGCCATTGCTGGACCGACAACGAGTTCCGCCGTCACTGCAACAGGCATTGGTGATTTGTCGGTGTTTCCCGGACGCGGTGCAGCGTGAAACGCTGCGCCGCTGATCCGGGATCGCCCCAGATTCCGAGTCTACGACGATCCTGGTTCTGCGCTGCGCCCGGAAAACGATGTCTTACTCTTCCTTGTAACCGTAGGCCTGCGCATTGCCGGTCGCGCCGTAATATTTGAACGGCAGAAATTTTCCCGACATCGAGAGCCTGACCCGATCGCCCTTGGCATCGGCCTGACGCTCCATGGTCATATCGAAGTCGATCGCCGACATGATGCCGTCGCCGAATTCTTCCTCGATCAGCACTTTCAGGGCCGGGCCGTTGACCATCACCAGTTCGTAGAAGCGGTAGATCAGCGGATCTGTCGGCGGCATCGGCGAGCCGCGGGACGGCACTTCATTGAGCAGGGCTTGCTCGCCCTTGCCGAGCCCGAACAGTTCGGCGGCCTTCGCCGCCTGCGGCTTGGTCAATTTCATCTGGCCGAGGATGGCGCCGGTGATCAGCACTGGCGACATGCCGCCGATTTCCGCGCAGATATATTTCCAGGTCCAGCCTTTGTCCCGCTTGATGTCGAGCAGCTTTTCGGTGAGTCCGGTGCGCGTCATGGACGACCTCCTGGCGTTTGGTTCAGCTTATGCGCGAAAAACGAGCAAGTGCCGTGCCAAACGCCGGCGGCCTGTGGGCAGGCGTTGTTCCTTAAGGCTTCACACCGTTGCGGCCGATATAGAGACGTCCGGTTTGCAGCGAACCATCCGCCTGCTTTTCGGCGCGCGGTATGGCGATCACGGCGCCGGCCTTCAACTCGCTGATGTCGCTTGGAACGTAGCGGCGGATCTCAGCATCGGAACCGATGATGATTTTCTTGTCGCCGTCTTTGTATTTGACGGTCACGACCTGGCCGTCGACGCCCGCTACCGTGGTATCGACCGTAGCATTGGTCATGGTCGAATTCGGACGGTTCCAGGGACGGAAACCTTCGCCGATGCCGCGCATGGATTCGGCGAATATCGTGACCTGAACCGCCTTCTGACTGCCGTCCGGCTGCGGCATGGCACCGACGGCGATGAAGTCGCCAGTCTTTATGTCGGCGATTTTCGCCGGCGCCGCGCCGAAGATTTGCGGTTTGTCGGTGAGCTTCACCGTGGCGTTCGATCCGTCCTTTTGCTTGAGGACAAATGTCGAGCCATTCACGCTGCCGACCGTACCGCTTACGCGGATAGTCTGCGGCTGTGGTTGCTGCGCCAGCGCCGGCGCAGCAACAAACGCGACGAGAACGGCGATGCCTGCAAATAGTGCTTTCGTCTTCATGTCACCCCTCCAGGTTTTCCTTCCACGATGGCCGCCTCGATGGCGGATTCTTTTCGAACTCAATTTACATCGGCGGACTGATGCCGTCGCGGCCCACGGCGATGTTTGACGCAGTGAGCGCGCCGTCAGGCTGTTTCGTCGCGGTAACGAAAGCTTTCGTACCGGGCTTAACATCGGTCATGGTTGCCGGCGCAAAGGCGACAATGGCGGTGTCCGGCGTCACGACGAATGTCTTTTCCCCGTCCTTGTATTTCAGGACGAGTTTCCGGCCATCGCTGACGGCGACTTCGTTGTCGACCGCGCCATTGGTCATGGTGCTGTTCGGCGCGAGATCCCAGGGGTGGTGGCCTTCGCCGGTGCCCCGTAGCGCCTCGGGAAAGATGTGAATTTCGATGGCCTTTTGCGTGCCGTCCGGCTGCGGCATGCCGGTGACGCCGACAAAGCCGCCTTGCTTGACGTCCGCGAGTGACGCTTTGACGACGGCGCGAACCGGCGTGTTATCGGCGAGCTTGATGTTCACAGTCGCGCCGTCGCGCGATTTCATGGTCAATGTCTGACCGTTGACGCTGTCGATTGTGCCACGCACGCGCGCCGGCGGCGTAGTTTGTGCCAGAGCAATCGAGGTGGCAAAGACCGATGTGGCGAAGAGCAGGGCAAAACCAGAGGCTGCGATCGTCCCGCGTGCTGTCATTGTTGTTCTCCCGATATTTCAACGCGTGTGTGGCGCCCCCTGCTTTGAAACCCCGAGCATGTCCGACTTATTCCGGCGCTTTTGCGGTTTAAGTGCCGAGATCGGCCTCGACCATCGCCCGCAATTCCGCCGTCACCTCAGGCCTTTGCCCGAACCACAACGAGAAGCCGCGGACGGCCTGATGCAGCAACATGCCAAGCCCGTCGGCAGTGCGTAGCCTGCGCCCCATCGCCGCCCGCAGGAGCGGCGTTTGGAGCGGCACATAAACAAGGTCAGTGACAACGGTGTGAGCCGGCAGGCGTTCCACCTCGATCTCAGGATCGGGCTGGCCTTGCATGCCGAGCGTGGTCGCGTTGACGAGGAGCCCCGCATCGGTGAGCGCGGCGTTACGCTCCTCCCAAGGCAGCGTGCGAATGCCGGCGCCAAGCCGCTCCCGCAGCGCGTCGGCACGTTCGCGGCTGCGATTGACGACGACGATATTGCCAACGCCGCGCTGGAGCAGTCCGTAAACCACCGCGCGCGCCGCGCCGCCGGCGCCGAGTACGACGGCCTTGTTCAAGTCTCGGTTCCAATCGGGCGCGCTGGCGTCAAGATTGTCCAAAAAACCTTCGACATCGGTATTGGTCGAGCGCAACGCGCCGCCGCCGTCGAGCCACAATGTGTTAGCGGCGCCCACCGCGCGCGCGCGGTCGTCGGGCTGCGAGCAGGCGAGCGCCGCTTCCTTGTGCGGCACCGTCACATTGGCGCCGGCATAGCCGAGCGCCGCGAGCGATTGCACGAAGTCGGGGAACTGCTCGGGCGGCACCGCCTCGCGGCGATACTCGCCGGGAAGACGACAAGCTTTAAGCCAGTAATTATGAATGAGCGGCGAACGCGAATGCCCGATCGGCCAGCCGATGACGCAGGCCGCGCGGGCGCCCGTAGTCACGCCTCGGCCACCACGGAATTGCGCAGCACGCCGACCTCGGGGCATTCGACCTCGATCACATCACCCGGCTTGAGCCAGATCGGAGGATCGGCTTTCGGTGTCTTCTTTACCGGCGTGCCGGTGCAAATGATGTCGCCGGCCTTCAGCGTCATGAAGCTCGTCGCGTAGGCGATGATATCGCTGAACGAGAAAATCATGTTCGCCGTGGTGTCTTCCTGGGTCACTTCGCCGTTCTTGCGCGCCAGAAGGTGCAGCGGCTTGGACAGATCGACGCCGGTCACGATCCAGGGGCCGATGCCGCCGGAGGCGTCGAAGTTCTTGCCTTGCGTCACGTTGAATTGGCCGTGGCGCGTCCAGTCGCGGATCGTGCCCTCGTTGCACAGTGTTATGCCGGCGATGACGCCGAGCGCGCGCTCCTTCGGCACGTGCTTGCAGTCGCGCCCGATCACGATGGCGATCTCGCCTTCGTAGTCGAGCTGCTCGGAGATTCTTGGCACGATCAGATGCTGCCCGGAGCCGACCAGCGAATTCGGCGCGCGGTAGAACATGCTCGGGTATTTCGGATTGTTGGTGACATTATAATCGGCGCCGCGATTGGCGTAGTTGATGCCAATGCAGAGGATTTTCTCCGGCGTCCAAAGCGGCGGCAGCAGTTCGACCTCGGACAGCGGCACGTCGGGACGGACTCCGTCCGACGCGGCTTTCGCCTCGTCCAGCGCCTGCGCGCGAAACACCTCGACGAGGCTGTGGAACTTATGCAGCCGCGGCCGCAGATCCACGATGCCGTCGCCGCTCACCACTCCGAAACTCGGCCGGCCACGCAGCGCGTAGCTTGCAAGGCGCATGCTTGTTCCCCTCAAATGTCTGATCCTCTCAAAACAAAGACGGCCGCCGAGCGGCCTTCCGCGATACGGACGATGTGTTAGAAGTCGGCGCCCTTACCGTCAACGGTGACCGATGTCGGCAAGTATGAAACTGCCTCCGAGGCAGATTTACCCCATTGATCGCACGCCCGCACGGTGCCTGAGAGAAATTCGAAGTCAAGGACGATCGCCGCAGGCGGTGCTTCGCATCCTTGAGTTCGAATTCCTCTCAGGCAAAATGGCAGGCGAGCAATCAATGGGGTATTGGCGCTGGGGCCAGCGCCGTCTCAAATGAATTTGGATCAGCACAAGGGGCTTCGCCAAATGCGCCGTGCGAATGATTGTTGGGAAATATCGAAGGCGTTTGGGAAACAATCCTGTCTGCAGCGTCCGCGGCGAGGCCCCCTCACCCTAACCCTCTCCCCGTAAACGGGGAGAGGGAATGAGATGAAATCGCTGTTCATCGACTGTAACGACCAGCTCGCGCCGGTGTGGGATAGTGTCGTGCGCCCCGGCGATCCGCCGATCGACGTCAACCGTAAGCCCTATGCGCTTGCGGAACTGCCGCAGGTGCTGGGAGGCTACGATATCTGCGTCGACGATCATTCCTACCTGCCGACCGATCTGGTCGATCAATGCGACGCGCTCAAGCACGTCGTTTTTCTCGGCACAGGTGCCGCGAGCTACATGAACATTGCCGAACTCGCGGAGCGCGGCATCAAGGTGCATACCATCCGGAACTATGGCGACACGGCGGTCGCCGAGCACGCCATCGCGCTGATGTTCGCCGCCTGCCGCGACGTTGCCGCCATGGATCGCGAGGTGCGTGCCGGAACCTGGGTACCGCACGGCGGCATGCAGCTTCTGGGCAAGACGCTCGGTGTCATTGGGCTCGGCGGCATCGGGGCCGAAGTTTTGCGGATGGGGCAGGGTCTCGGCATGGAGGTGATCGCCTGGAACCGGTCGCCGCGGCCCGGCGCGCCGCTCGTCCCGCTCGATGAGCTGTTGGCGCGCTCGGACGTGATCTCGATGAATCTCACGCTTAGTGACGAAACCCGCGGCTTCCTCGGCCCGGCGCAATTCGCGCGCATGAGGCAAGGCGTCATCTTCGTCAACACCGCCCGCGCCGCCCTGGTCGACGAGGCGGCCCTCATCGAAGCCTTGCAAAGCGGCCGCATCCGCCACGCCGGGCTCGACGTGTTTCATGCCGAGCCGCTCAAGCCCGACCATCCGTTGGCCCGCATGGAGAATGTGACGCTGACGGCCCATGCCGCTTTCCGCACGCTCGAAGCCTCGATGACGCTGTTGCGGCGTGCCATCGACATCGTGCGTGGCATCGCAGGCAACACGGCCGCTTAACGCGCCGCGGTTGCGGTGCTATGAAGCTCTCAAACAACAACTGCCGGACGGTTAGGGGAGAGCGCGGGTTATGGGAGAGCGCCAGCTCGACGTCAGCATCCGCGTCAATGGCGAGGACGTGCGCGAGCGCGTCGAAGCGCGCAAGACGCTGGTCGATTTCCTGCGCGAGGATTTGGGGTTGACCGGCAGCCATATCGGCTGCGAGCACGGTGTCTGCGGCGCCTGCACCGTGCTGGTCGACGGCGAGGTGGTGCGCGGCTGCCTGGTGCTGGCGGTGCAATGCGACGGCGCCGCGGTTGAAACCATCGAGGGTATCTCGGATTCCGGCCTCATTGCCGACCTGCAGGAGGCATTCCAAAAACGCAACGCGCTGCAATGCGGCTTTTGCACCCCCGGCATGTTGATCGGTGCGCAAGAGCTTTTGGCGCGCGGCGGCGTGCCGTCTCGTGATATCATCCGCGAACACCTTTCCGGCAATTACTGCCGCTGTACCGGGTACCAGGCGATCGTCGATGCGATCGAATCCGTAGCCCTTATGCGGGTGGAAAAGGCAGGTTCTCCATGAACGAACACCAAAAGCCCGAGACGCTGAAGCCCGAGAAACTAAACCCAATGACGCTGTCGGAGCGCGCCGACGAGCTCGAAGAAAAGATGATGAACGACCTCAACGAGCGCATAGCGACCAAGTCGTCGCTGTTCTATCTGGCCGATGGCGAAGTGGTGATGCCGCAAGGGCCGGCGCTCAGGGCGGCCAATCCGGACAAGTATTTTTTGATGGGCGCCGACCCGCGGCTGCCGCCGATGCCGGACAAGCCGACGCTGATCGATTTCTTCAAATGCCGCTTCGCCTCCATCAATCACTTGCTGCAAAGCGCCACGCACGCTTTGAGAGGCGGCCATAGCGAAAAAGTCGTTCTCGCCTGTCTGCTCCATGACATCGGCGTTGCCGGCTTCATCCGCTGCGACCACGGTTATTGGGGCGCGCAGATGATCGAGCCCTATGTCGATGAGGAAGTGAGCTGGGCGATCCGCATGCACCAGGCGCTGCGCTTCTTCCCGGATCCGTCTGTCGGCTACGAATATCCGGAAATGTACATCAAATATTTCGGCGCCGACTATAGACCCGAGCCTTACATCGTCGCCGAATACGAGCGCGCGCGGAACCACAAATGGTACATGACCTCGCGCCTGATCACGGTGAACGACATTTATTCGTTCGATCCGAATGCCAAGGTCGATCTCGACGATTTCGTCGACATCATCGGCCGCAACTTCAAGCAGCCGAAGGAAGGCCTCGGCTTCGACAACACGCCATCGTCGCATATGTGGCGCACATTGATGTGGCCGACGCGGTTTTTGTGAAGGCTTTCCCCTCCCCCTTGTGGGGAGGGGTAGGGG
>Ga0102924_1001525_pt1 | contig 26608 bp, 34 predicted proteins | sample PaiPotPPM11metaG_FD_80116 | JGI IMG/M metagenome (GOLD analysis project Ga0102924, IMG submission 80116) | Iron sulfur acid spring bacterial and archeal communities from Banff, Canada, to study Microbial Dark Matter (Phase II) - Paint Pots PPM... ... | reverse complement strand
GGTCGTCGTGGGGGACCAGAACGGCCGTGTTGGCGCCGGCCTGGGCAAGGCGGGCGAGGTGCCCGAGGCGATCCGCAAAGCCGTCGAGTCAGCCAAGAAGCACCTGATCACGGTCCCTATGGTCGGGACCACCATCCCGCACGAGATAAGACTGAAAAAGGGCGCGGCCAAGGTGCTCCTCAAGCCGGCGGCGCCCGGGACCGGCATCCGTTCCGGCGGCGCGATGCGCGCCGTGGTCGAGCTGTCGGGCGTCAAGGACATGATCACCAAGTCGCTCGGGACCAACAACCCGGTCAATACCGTCCGCGCGACGATCGCCGCGCTGCAGGCGTTGCAGACGGCGGACTCGATCGGGCAGGCCCGAGGCAAGCCGGCCGACGAGATGGCCCGCCTCAGCCGCCGCGGACCGAAGCCCGAGGTTGCGCCTGTCGCGGAGACGCCGGAGCCTGAGCCGGAGCCGGTCGCCTAAGCCATGTCACGTTTGAAAGTTACGTACGTCCGGAGCGTGATCGGCCAGAAGCCCGACCAGGAGCGGACGGTCCAGGCGCTCGGCCTGCGCCGTCTCCACCAGACGGTCGAGCACGAAGACAGCCCGCAGCTGCGCGGCATGGTCCACAAGGTCCGCCACCTCGTCAAGGTCGAGGAGATATCGTCATGAAGTTGCACGAGCTCCAGCCGTCGCCCGGATCGCATCACGCCCGGAAGCGCGTGGGCCGCGGTCCCGGCTCCGGCCATGGCAAGACGGCCACCCGCGGCCAGAAGGGGCAGGGGGCTCGTACCTCGGTGAACCTGCCCAAGACCTTCGAAGGTGGCCAGACGCGGCTCACCATGCGCATCCCGAAGCTGCGCGGGTTTCACAACAAATGGCGCAAGCGCTTCGCGGTGCTGAACCTGACGCGTTTGAATCGCTTCGAGGACGGCACCGAGGTCCGGCCCGAGTCGTTGCTGGAGGCCGGCATCATCAAGGACGTCGGGGCCGGGATCAAGGTGCTCGGCACCGGCGATCTGCGTCGAAAATTAACGATTCACGCGCATCGGTTCTCGGCCGAGGCGAAGCGCAAGATCGAGGCCGCCGGTGGGACGGCCGCCGTGATCGAGGTACCGGCGCCGATCCGGCCGAAGACGAAGCGGGCCAAGAACCAGCCGAAGCCGGTCGCGCCCGCGCCGGTCGAGAAGGAAGCGGCGGAAGCGGAAGACGACGCCGCCCCAACCAAGGCCGCCAAGAAGGCGAAAGCCGAGCAAAGCGGGAAGGCCGAGACGACCGAGAAGGCCGAGAAACGCCAAAAAGGCGAGAAAGGCGAGAAAGGCGGCAAAGGCGAAGCGACCCGCGCGTCAGGTTCGGAGGATTCCCCTAAGCCCGATAAGGGTAAAAAGAAGAGCTAGGCCATGCTAGAAGCGATTGGCAACGCGCTCCGCATTCCGGAGCTGCGCCGCAAGATTTTATTCACGCTGGGGCTCTTTCTCGTGTTCCGGATCCTGGCGCACATCGCCGTTCCGGGCGCGGACAAGGCCGCGCTCGACAAGCTCTTCAACACCAATGCCTTTCTCGGCCTGCTCGATCTGTTCTCGGGAGGCGGGCTCTCGACCTTCTCGATCATCGCGATGGGCGTCAACCCCTACATCAATGCGTCGATCATCATGCAGCTGATGACGGTCGTCTCCACCCGGATGAAAGAGCTCAGCAAGGAAGGCGAGTTCGGTCGCCGTAAGATCACCCGCTGGACGCGCTGGCTGACGGTCGCGCTCGGCCTGCTGCAGGCATGGGGCCTGACCCTGGTCTTCAGCCGCCAGGGCGTGCTGACCAACCTCAACGGCTTCGGCGTCGTGGAGATCATGGTCACCTTGACGGCCGGCACCGTGATGCTGATGTGGTTCGGCGAGCTGATTACCGAGTACGGCATCGGCAACGGCATCTCGCTGGTGATTTTCGCCGGCATCGTCGGCCGCATCCCGAATACCATCTACAACCTGCTGACGGGTGGCGGCGCCACCCAGAACCTGGCCCCGCTACTGCTCTTCGCCGCGCTGGCGATCGTGGTCACCGCCTTCATCATCGAGGTGCAGCAAGCGCAGCGAAAGATCCCGATCCAGTCGGCGCAACGGGTGGTGGGCCGCAAGGTCTACCAGGGCCGAAGTTCGCACCTGCCCTTGCGGGTCAACCAGGCGGGCGTCATCCCGATCATCTTCGCGATCTCGATCATGTTCTTCCCCGTGATCATCGGGAACTTCCTGGCGACCGCCGCATCGCCCTGGGGCGATATCTCGCGGGCCCTGCGCACCTACTGGGTGCCGGCCGGTCCCAACATCCCCACCGACATCCTCTATAACTTCGTCTACTTCATCCTGATCTTCGGCTTCACCTATTTCTACACGGCCGTCACCTTCGACCCGGTCGACACCGCGGACTACCTGAAGAAGCACGCGGCCTTCATCCCGGGCATCCGGCCCGGCGTGGCGACGGCGCAGTATCTCGATCGCACGATGACCCGGATCACGTTCGCCGGCGCGCTCTTTTTGGGCGGGGTCACGGTGCTGATCCCATTACTAGCTACTGCGCTGACCCGAATACCGACGCAGAACATGTACCTCGGCGGGACCGCGATCCTGATCGTCGTGGGTGTCGCGCTCGACACCATGAAACAGATCGAAACCCAGCTGATCATGCGTCAGTACAAGGGGTTCATCAAGTAGCGACTTCAAGGCGCACCCCTTACCTATGAACCTCATTCTCTTCGGTGCGCCCGGCGCAGGTAAGGGGACCCAGACGGGGTCCCTGATCGAGACCTACCACATTCCGGCGATCGCAACCGGCGACATGCTCCGCGCCCAGCGGCGCGCGGGGACGGCGCTCGGCGACCAGGTCAAAAGCTATATGGATCGCGGCGAGCTGGTGCCGGATGACCTGATGATCGCGATCATCCGTGAGCGCCTGCAGAAGCCCGATGCCAGGAATGGCTTCATTCTCGATGGCTTTCCGCGCACGGTCGCCCAGGCCGAGGCGCTGGACGCCACCCTCGACCAGCTCGGCCGGCGCGTTGACGCCGTGATTTATCTCCGCGTGAGCCGCCAGGTCCTGATCGACCGGCTGTCGCACCGCTATAGCTGCCGCAGCTGTGACGCGGTCTACAACTTCACGCCCAAGCAGGCGCGGGAAGTGCTGCGGTGTACCGTCGACGGCGGCGAGCTCTACCAGCGGCCGGACGACAAGCCCGAGATCGTCGCTCATCGCATCGACGTTTTTCTTACGCACACCGCGCCGCTGATCGATTACTACACCAGGCAGCACAAGCTCGAGAACATCGACGGCCAGATGTCGGTCGACGAGGTACGAGCAGATATCACCAAGCGACTTACGGCGCAGCGCAAGGGGGCGGGTTCCCGATGATCATCTACAAGTCACAGGACGAGATCGAGTTGATGCGCGAGGCGGGGGCGATTCTGGCCGAAACCCTCAACCATCTGCAGTCACTGGCCCGCCCGGGCGTCACCCTGCTCGAGCTCGATCGGGAGGCCGACCGCTTCATCCGGGCCCGCGACTGCATCCCCGGGTTCGTTGGTTACGACGGCTATAAGAACGCCATCTGCACCTCGGTCAACGATCAGGTGGTCCACGGCATCCCGACCAACCGCAAGCTCCGGGAAGGCGACCTGCTCAGCCTGGACGCCGGGCTGATCTACCGAGGCTTCTGGGCCGACGCCGGCCTCAGCCTCGGCGTCGGCAAAGTCTCTGCGGAGGCGCAGCGGCTGATGGACGTGACCCGCGAGTCGCTCGCGGTCGGCATCGAGCAGGCCCAGGTTGGCAACCGGATCGGTGACATTAGCGCCGCCGTCCAGCGGCACGTCGAGGCGGCCGGTTTCTCCGTGGTACGGCAGTTCGTTGGGCACGGGATCGGGCGGGACATGCACGAGGACCCGCAAGTCCCCAATTTCGGCATCGCCGGCCGGGGACCGATGCTCAAGCCCGGGATGGTGCTGGCGATCGAGCCGATGGTCAACGCCGGCAGCCCCGAGGTCGCGCTCCTGGGGGACGGCTGGACGGTCGTAACCCTCGATCACTCGCTGTCAGCCTACTTTGAACACTCCGTGGCGATCACCGCTGACGGACCCGAGATCCTGACGGTCTCAAAGAAGGCCCTCCCGGCGCGCTCATGATTAGCCCCGGGCGTCCTGTGGTATGCTATTCGTTCGTGCGCCGGAAATCCGGCGATCTCATCATGGGCATTTGCCGGTGGTGAGTATTGTCGTCGGACGAGTGGTAGAGCCGATGCCCAACGCGCTCTACCGAGTCGAGCTCGACACCGGCCACAGGATCGTGGCACACGTGGCCCCGGCCGCGCGGCTTCGGTTTCTCCGGGTGATCCCGGGTGACCGTGTCCGTGTCGAGGTGTCACCGCTCGATCCGGGGCGTGGTCGAATTACGCGAAAAGAGCGTCAAGTCAATAAGTCAAGTGAGTGAACAGCAATGAAGGTTCGTGCGTCGGTCAAGAAAATATGTTCGAAGTGCAAGGTCATCAAGCGCGGCGGCGCGGTGCGGGTCATCTGCGTGACGCCGAAACACAACCAGAGGCAGGGCTAGGAGGGTAAATGGCGCGTATCGCCGGCGTTGACATTCCTCGTGAGAAGCGGGTCGAAATCGCGCTGACTTACATATTCGGCGTGGGGCCCCACACCGCCCGGCGTGTCCTGACGATCGCCAATATCGACCCGAATTTACGAGTCAAAAATCTCAATGACGAGCAGGTCGGCCGCCTGCGCGACGTGATCGACAAGGAAGCGAAAGTCGAAGGCGAGTTGCGACGCGAGATCGCGCTCAATATCAAGCGGCTAATTGAAATTGGCACCTACCGGGGCCTGCGCCACCGTCGTGGCCTGCCGGTTCGCGGCCAGCGCACGCGGACGAATGCTCGCACCCGTCGGGGCCCACGCAAGACCGTCGGCGTCCGTAAGAAGGCCGAGGCAAAGAAGTAAGTTATGCCAAAGAAGAAAGTCGTTCGCACCCGGCGTAGGGAAAAAAAGCACGTCAGCGTGGGCCAGGCGCACATCCAGTCCACGTTCAATAACACCATGGTCTCGCTGACCGACGCACAGGGCAACGTACTGGCGTGGGGCAGCGCCGGCAGCCAGGGCTTCAAGGGCTCGCGCAAGAGCACGCCCTTTGCGGCCCAGGTTACCGCCGAAGCGACGGCGAAGCGTGCCATGGAGCACGGCCTCAAGCAGATCGAGATTTTCGTCAAGGGTCCTGGTGCCGGCCGCGAGGCGGCCATCCGCTCCTTGCAGGCAGCGGGTCTCGAAGTCACCGCGATTACGGACGTCACGCCGATCCCGCATAACGGCTGCCGGCCTCCCAAGAGGCGGCGCGTCTAATGGGCAAGTACCAGGGCGCCGTCTGCCGCCACTGCCGCCGCGAAGGCGTGAAGCTCTTCCTCAAGGGGGAGAAGTGCTTCACGAAGTGCACCCTCGACCGGCGCGCCATGCCACCCGGCATGCACACCCAGGTGCGGCGCCGCAAGGTCTCCGACTACGGCATCCAGCTTCGGGCCAAGCAGCGCGCCCGCCGGATCTACTTCCTGCTCGAAGGCCAATTCCGACTCTACTTCGATCGCGCGGCGAAGATGGCCGGCGTCACCGGCCTCAACCTGCTTCGCTTGCTCGAGACGCGATTGGACAATGTCGTCTACCGCGTCGGCTTCGCGGCGTCGCGGCGTGATGCCCGCCAGATCGTCTCCCACCGGCACATCACCGTCAACGGGAAGGTCGTGAACATCCCCTCCTACGCTGTGCGAGTGGGAGACATCATCGCGATCAGTCAGTCAAGCAAGGAAATCGACCGGATCAAGAATGCGCTCGACGCCGGCGAGCAGCGGCCCGTAGTGCCGTGGCTCAGCCTCGATAAAGACGCAATGACGGCTCGTGTCACCGCGCAACCTGGACGCGACGACATGGATCAGACCATCCAGGAGCAACTGATCGTCGAGTTTTATTCGCGCTAATTTCATACCAAGGAGAACCATGATCGATACCGCCCAACCCCAAGTCAAGAGCATCGAGAACTCGACTAGCTACGGCAAGTTCGAGATCGAGCCGCTCGAGCCCGGCTTCGGCACCACCCTGGGCAACGCGTTGCGCCGGGTCCTGCTGAGCACGTTGAAAGGCGCCGCCGTGACGTCGGTCTCGATCGAAGGCGTTGCGCACGAGTTCTCGTCGATTCCGTACGTCAAGGAAGACGTGACCGAGATCATCCTCAACCTCAAAGGCTTGAACTTGATCTCGTATAGCGACGATCCGGTCCGTCTGACACTCGACGTCAGCGGTCCGAAGGAAGTCAAGGCGTCCGATATCCAGGCGCCCAGTGATGTCGAGATCGTCAACCCCGATCTCTACATCTGCACGCTGGATTCGAACAAGGGCCGGCTCCGCATGGAGTTGACGGTCGAGCGCGGCAAGGGCTACGTGCCGGCCGAGCGCAACAAGAAAGAGGGCCAGCCGATTGGTGTCATTCCGATCGACGCCATCTTCAGCCCGGTCGTGAAGGCGAACTTCCTGATCGAGAAGACCCGCGTTGGACAGGAGACCGATTGGGACAAGCTGATCCTCGAAGTCTGGACCGACGGCACCATCCAGCCGGACCAGGCGATCAGCGAGGCCGCCAAGCAATTCACCTCGCATCTGAGCCTCTTCACCCGCTTCACTGAGCGCATCAAGGATGCGGACGTGCCGTTGCAGAAGGGCAATGATCTGTCGTCACGGCTGGCGGATGTGCCAATCGAAGACCTGGATCTTTCCGTCCGTGCGCTGAACTGTCTCAAGGCAAACGAAATCACGAAAGTGGGCCAGCTGGTCGCCCTGCGCGAAGAGGACCTGCTGAGCCTTCGGAATTTCGGTCGCAAGTCGCTGGACGAAATCAAAGAAAAGTTGGTACAGCGCGGCTTTCTGACGCCGGACGAGCTGACCAAGGTCCTGGTCTAGCCCGTCATGCGGCACCAGAAGGCGGGGCGCAAGTTTGGACGGAGTACGGCTCATCGCAAGGCGATGAGCCGCAATCTTGTCACCTCGCTGCTGGATCACGGCCGCATCCAAACGACCGAAGCTAAAGGCAAAGAATTGCGTCGTTGGGTCGAGAAAGTGATCACGACCGCGAAGACGGACAACGTGGCCGCTCGCCGCGCTGTCGATGCCATCGTCGAAGACCGGGAAGTGACCGAGCGCCTGTTTACAAAGCTGATGCCGCGGATGAAAGACCGCCCCGGCGGCTACACCCGCGTGCTGAAAATCGGGCCGCGCCTCGGCGACGGCGCGGATATGGTCCTCATCGAGCTCGTCGATCGATGAACGTAAAGCTCATCGTCGAGTACGAAGGCACGCGTTATCACGGCTGGCAGGCCCAGGCCGGGACGCCGACAATCGAGTCCGCGCTGCGCGCGGCAATCGCGAACCTCACCGGCGAGACGCCCGCACTTACGGCGGCCGGTCGAACGGACGCGGGCGTGCACGCGCTCGGCCAGGTCGTCAATTTCAAGCTCGAGCATGACTTCCCGGTTCAGCAACTGCCGGGCGCGCTCAACGCGCGGCTCGCGCCTGACATCGCCGTCCGGCACGCCGAGGTCGTCGACGAGAGCTTCAATGCCCGTTACTCGGCGCGGGCCAGGCACTACGCCTACCGGATTCGCCAGGCCCTGCCGCGCGGCGCCTACCAGCGCCAGTACGCGTGGGGCATGAATGACACGTTGGACCTCGCCGCCATGCAGGCGGCCGGTGAGCGGCTGACCGGCACGCACGACTTCGCGGCGTTCGGCCGCAGCCCTCGGCCCGGCGGTCACACCGTGCGCCGCGTCCATGAGATAAAGATCAGCTCGGCCGGCGATTGGATCACGATTGCCGTCGCCGCGGACGCGTTTCTGTACGGCATGGTCCGTCGTATCGCCGGCGCGCTCGTTGACGTCGGCCGCCGCAAACGAACACTCGATTGGATCGACGAGCTACTGACGGGCTCGGCCCGTGGCTTGCGCCTCGCGCCGGCGCAGGGGCTGGTCCAAGTGTCCGTGGAGTACTAGAAAATGCCTGTACCTGGAAAGACCTACAGCGCCAAGCCGTCCGAGATCACCGCAAGCTGGTACATTGTCGACGCGAATGGCCAGACGCTCGGCCGCCTCGCCGCGAACGTAGCCAAAGTCCTGCGCGGCAAGCACAAGCCGACCTACACGCCGCACTTGAACACGGGCGATCACGTGATCGTCGTCAACGTCAAAGGCATTCGAGTCACGGGTAAGAAAGTCACGGACAAGATCTACACGTCGTATACGGGTTACCCGGGCGGTCTTCGCAAGCGCGCGTACGGTGACATGGTCGTCAAGCATCCGACCCATCCGTTCCGGCACGCGGTGGGGGGGATGCTGCAGCACGGGACGTTGGGCAAGGCGCAACTCGGCCGCCTGAAGGTCTATGTGGGCGACGCGCACCCGCACAAGGCACAGCAGCCGGTGCCAATAAAATTTGGAGCGCGAGGGGAGATCGAAGTCATTGGCCGATAACGGCACGTACTACTACGGCACCGGACGTCGCAAGAACGCGGTCGCGCGCGTCCGGCTCTACCCGGGCGAAGGCACCATCATGGTCAACAACAAGCCGCCGCTGCAGTACTTCGGCCGGCGGATGCTGGAGATGGTGGTGGTCGAGCCGCTGCGGCTGACCGAGAGCCAGAAGCGCTTCAACGTCAGCGCCATGGTCGACGGCGGCGGCATGTCCGGCCAGGCCGGTGCGGTGCAGCATGGCATCGCGCGGGCGCTGATCGTCGCCGACCTCGCGATGCGGCCGGTGCTGAAGAAGCACGGGTTGCTGACTCGGGACCCGCGCATGAAAGAGCGCAAGAAGCCCGGCCTCAAGCGCGCCCGCAAAGCCCCGCAGTACACCAAGCGCTAGCGCGCGAGCCGCTCGTCCTGTCGACGCAGGGCCGCGCTCGGGTAGCTATCAGCGTGTTCGCGCCCGCGCGATAACCATCAGTTTCGACGGCGACGCAACCCATCGGCCGTCCTTCTCGCGACGCAACTTCCATCCTTCATCGTGGACTTTTCGGTGGTGTGCCCCGCAGACGAGCCCAAGGTTGTCCAGCTTCGTCGGCCCGCCATCGGCCCAGTGCAGCAGGTGATGGCCGTCGCACCAGGGCGCGGGCCGGTCGCAACCGGGGAAGACACAGTGTCGGTCCCGGGCGACCAGCGCTCGGCGCGTCGCGGGCGGAATGCTCCGACCGGCATGCGTGATTTCCTGCTCGAGCTCACCAAGTCCGGTGATGCGTGTGATGGCGGCGTCGCACGCGAGCCGGCGGACCGTCTCCGCGGGCACCGTTCCGCCCCACTCGAGCTCACCGGCCGCCGCCCCATCGATGCCCGCCAGCGTGTCGCGGCCGGCCTTGATGATCAATTGCGGACGCGGACCGGCGCCATCCGGGTGGCCATGACCGGCGCCGCGCCGGCAATGATTGACGAGGCCATCGGCGAGCCGCTGATCCGCGGTTCTCGTGTCGCCTTTCGTAGGCTTGGCATAGGGCTCGAGCGCCGTGCGGACGATCGCGCCACCCTCGGCGTCGAGCAGGCCATCGATCCGGACCAGGCCGTTAACCGGCTGTCCGATGCGCAGGTAACGACGCTCGTGGGCGCGGTTCGCTTCGGCGAGGGCGGCCTGCGAGTCGACGTGGTGCTCGAAGTTCTTGGCGACGCCGACGAACTGGCCAGGGTCCATCGTCCCCGCCGCCTTCAGGAGCGTTACCTCGGCCTTGCGGACCTGGGCGGCGCCGAGGTTCTGCGCGGTTCGGGCCATGGTCACGGCGTGCTGGTACCCGATCTCGCCGCGGGCCAGGGCTTCTTCGGTCCGAGGCAGCTCCTTCAGCTGGTGGGCCACCTCGACCCGCTCGGCAGCGGCGCCTCCCGAGAGTTTGCCATTGACGCGTAACCAGGGGATCATGCCAACGAACCCATCGGCCTTGTAGCCCCCGGCATTCTCGAACCGGCGCGTGGCATCGGCCGCAATCGCCTCTGTTCGATCGATGATTTCGCGGCCCTTGATGATGACCTCACCGAGCTCGCCGGCCGGTTGGTCGGCCACCCAGCCCGGCAGGTCTCTCAAGCCTGACATGATCCGGTCGAGCGGCGTCTCGCTGGACCTGCACATGCCTCCATCCTGAGCCACGCTTGCGACAGCTATCTGTCGTAATGGACGCGCTACAAATTGATTCGACTTGGCCGGGGAACCATACACACGAGCACTCGAATAGAGTGGTCTGGTGAAGGATCCCGAGCTCGAGCCGTTACGGGAGCAGCGGCGCCGGCTGAAAGAGGAGTACGGACCCTCTATGAAAAAGTGTCAGCCCTGCTCTTCAGGCACGACCCGATGGGCATCAACTTTGAAGAGAACACGGATGAATACGAACTCGAGACGTCGCTCCTTCTTCCTCGGCTTCGCACGTGCAGCTCGGCAGGCGATGTCACCCGCATGCTGCACCAGACGTTCATGGAATGCTTCAGCCCTGTAGCAGCCCTCACCGCGGCACTATGCAAACATCGGTGCCGAAATTTGGGAGCTCCGGGTGACCTTTCAGGAGTCGGCGCAACACTAGTCAGACTCGGTTGACCGTTCCCCCAGACCCTGTGGGGCAGAATTGAAGAGTCATGTGTGGCCGGATCGGCTCCTCGATGCCTCGTGCGGAGCTGCTCGAGACCTACCACTGGCTCAGGGACGCGCCGGAGGACGAGCCGCGCTACAACATCGCGCCCTCTGATGCGGTTCTAGCGGTCGGGCCCGATCGCGCTGAGGTCGTGCGCTGGGGCATCGAGGGCGCCAAGGGCGGTCTCTTCAACCTCCGGGCTGAGACGGCGCTCAGCAAGCCCTACTACCAGCGCCTGTTGCTCACGCGGCGGGTGATCGTGCCGGCCAGCCACTTCTACGAGTGGCGAAAAGTCGGCGAGCGGCGGCTGCCGATGGCCGTCTCCCGCGCCGATGGTGGGTTCCTCCATCTGGCCGGCGTGCTGGCGCGCTGGGAAGGTCAGCCGGCGGCTACCATCCTGACGACGACGCCGAACGCCGACATTGCCAACCTTCATAACCGGATGCCGGTCGTGCTGAACGATGACGACGCCGCGACCTGGGTCCTCGAGGAGCTGTCGCTGGAGCAACTGGCGGGCTTCCTTCAGCCGTGCCGTGCGGGATGGCTGCGGCTGGCGCCGGCGTCGTTGCGGGTGAACGACGTCCACAACCAGGGGCCCGAGCTACTCGACCCCGAGGCGCTCCCGGCGAACTACCAGTTGGAGCTCATGCCTCCGGCCTGAAGATCGGCTAGCTGGGTGGGGCGCCCCGCCTCCGGGACATCCACCACACGACGGCGGCGACGATGATGATCAGGACGACCACGCCGGCGATGATCTTGTTCGTCGTGATGGCGGTCGTGATCAGGGGCACGATGAGGGAAAGCGCCAAACTCATATCCATAGCCTTAGAGGATACTAGTCGCCAAAGTGGACGTGATCCTGCGGGACATCATGGTGTTCCTCCAGAGCGGGAACATCTGGCGCCATGTCCTCGATCTGATCGACATCAGCCTGGTGGCGTTCTTTCTGTACCGGCTCTTTCTGCTCGTCCGCGGCACGCAGGCCGTCCAGCTGATGTTCGGGGTGCTCCTGCTCGCCCTGATCGGCTTGCTGGCGAACCTGCTGGACCTCCGGCTGCTGTCCTGGATCTTCCGTAACGCCGCCCCAGCCATCCTGGTCGGCATCATCGTGCTCTTCCAGCCCGAGATCCGGCGCGCCCTGGACCAGTTCGGCCGCATCGGCTTCATTGGCCGGCCGCTGTCGCACTACAACCTCCAGATTTTCAATCGCATGATCGACGAGGTAATCCGGGCCACCACCAAGCTGACGCAGCGTTTCACCGGGGCGCTGATCGTCTTCGAGAAGGAGACCGGGCTCGAGAACTACGCCAACAGCGGCATCCGGATCAACGGCGAGCTGACCGCGGAGTTCCTCGAAGCCATCTTCTTCCCCAACTCGCCGCTTCACGACGGCGCGGTCATCGTTCGCGGAAACCAGATCCTCGCCGCCGGCTGCGTGCTGCCGCTGGCCGAAGAGGGGACCGTGCGAGAGCGGATGGGTACCCGCCACCGTGCCGGACTCGGCCTATCGATGCAGACAGACGCCGTCGTGCTAATTCTCAGTGAAGAGCTCGGCCAGATCGCGGTCGCGCACGAGGGCAAGCTGCTCCGCAACCTCGATCCCGACCGGCTCCGCCAGGTGCTGACCTCACTTCTTCAGCCGCGGACCGAGCTCCACCGGCCGCCGCTGCCGGTCTGGCGGCGCCCACCCGGTGCTTCGGTAAGATAACGTTCCTGCTGGCCAACCTTCGGCTCAAGCTGCTGGCGATCGCGTTTGCTGTCGCGCTCTGGAGCGTTGTCGCGTACGCCCAGAACCCGACCCAGAGCCGGCCCTACCAACTGCCGGTCGCGGCGTCATCGCTGCCCGCCGGCCTCGTCGTCGTCGGCAAAGTGCCACCGGCGCCCGTGACGGTAATCGGTACCGCGGACAATCTGTCACATTTCGTCCTTTCCTCGCTGCACGTCACGGGGAATTTTTCGAATGTCAAAGTGGGCACGAACAAGGTGCCGATCGACGTCCAGAACGCCGATCCGAACGTCACCATCGTCGCGCCCAGTTCGGTCACGGTGAACGTCGATGACCTTGGCAGCTCGACGCAGACGGTCTCGATCGAGCGGGTCAACACCTTACTCCCCGGGTTCCACGAGCAGACAGCTGCCACCACGATCACGCCTTTGACCGTCCGCGTCGACGGCCCCAAAAGCCAGCTCGCTGGCATCCAGGCGGTGGTGATCGTCGATCTCGCCACCGTGACGGCGCCCGGCACCACCCAACCAATCACTGTCGCGGTCTTGAACGCCAACAAGAAGGCCGTCCCGCAGATGACCGTGACCCCGCCCCAGGTCAGCGTGAAAATGGTCATCCAGGCGGACGCTGTCACCCTCAACAAGCCGGTGGGCTTCACCCTCACCGGCCAGCCGGCCGCCGGCTACCGCGTGACCAACGTCCAGATCGCGCCGCTGGAGGTCCAGGCGACCGGCTTCCAGAACACCCTCGCCGGCCTCCTGCTGATGGCGACCGATCCGGTCGACATCACCGGCTTCAAAACCGACGTCATCCGTACTGTCACCATCCGTCCGCCGGACGGGGTGACCGTCAATCAAAAGACCGCCACGGTCCATGTCTTTATCTCCCCAACCCCGGGCGTGACACCCACTTCGTCTCCGTAACCTTGCGCCGGCTCCTGCGTTTCACCAAAACTACGAACTAGCTTCGCTCGTTTGTTCGCGCCTAAACGGGGAACATAGGAGGCTGCAGCATGTGTGGGATCATCGGCTACCTCGGCGAGCGCTCCGCGGCTCCCATCATCATGGAGAGCCTCAAGCGGCTCGAGTACCGTGGCTATGATTCCGCCGGCGTGGCGATCTTCAACGAGGCGGACGGCCAGACCTCCGTCGTAAAGAGCGCCGCCAAGGTCGACACCCTGGTCGAGCGCCTGACGGAGGAGATGCCCGAGGGACGGCTCGGCATCGGCCACACTCGATGGGCGACCCACGGACGCCCGACGGTCATCAATGCGCATCCCCACACCGACTGCCATCAGCGGATCATGGTGATCCACAACGGCATCATCGAGAACTTCGCGGAGCTGCGCAAAGAGCTGCAAGCGCGCGGCCATGTGTTCATCTCCGAGACCGACACCGAAGTCGTGCCCCACCTCATCGAGCAGAACGACAAGGGCGACCTGGTGGCTGCGGTCCGAGTGGCGCTGGCGCGCCTGAAAGGCGCCTATGCGATGGCGATCTTCTCGCAGAGCGATCCTGACTTACTGATAGGCGCACGGCTCAACGCGCCGCTCGTCGTCGGGATCGGCGACAAGGAATGGTTCATCGCCTCCGACATCACCGCCGTGATCCCGTACACGAAGAAGGTCCTGCTGCTCGGCGAAGGCGAGATGGTGACGATCAGCCGGCTGGGGCCCGAGGTGAGCACCATCGGCGGCGCCGCCGTCAAGCCAAAAGTCATCGAGGTCAAGTGGGATATCAGCCAGGCCCAGAAGGGCGGCTACCCGCACTTCATGGCCAAGGAGATCAACGAGGCGCCCGAGGCCGTCTCCAATGCGCTGCGGGGCCGCCTGACCGATGAAGGCGACGTCACGTTTGAGGAATTCGGGCTGACCGATCGGCAGCTGCTCAAGGTGCACGACATCAAGATGGTGGCGGCGGGCACGTCGTACTATGCGGCCCTCCTCGGCAAGTACATCATCGAGGACCTGGCGCGCATCCCAGTCGAGGTCGAACCGGCTTCGGAGTTCCGGTATCGCCAACCGATCATCGACCAGGACACGCTAGTGATCGGCATCTCGCAGTCGGGTGAGACGGCCGACACGCTGGCCGCCATCCGCGAGGCGAAGGAGCGGAAGGCCAAGGTCGTCTCCATCACCAACGTCGTCGGTAGCTCGATGGCGCTCGAAAGCGACGGCGTGATCTATCTCCATGCGGGTCCCGAGATTGGCGTCGCATCGTCCAAGACGTTCATTGCGCATCTGACGTGCCTCTACTTGCTCGGCATCCGGCTGGCGGCGGTGCGCCACCGCCTGGCGCCCGAGCGGCTCCGTGACCTAACCGCCGAGCTCAAGGCGCTGCCCAAGTCGGTGCAGCAGGTGCTCGATCGCGCCGAGGCGATCCAGGCGCTGGCCCGGAAGTATTCCGGCCATCGCAACTTCATGTACATCGGTCGGGGCATCAACTATCCGATCGCGCTCGAGGGCGCCCTGAAGCTCAAAGAAATCTCCTACCTGCATGCCGAGGGCTACGCCGCCGGCGAATTGAAGCATGGTCCGATCGCGCTGCTCGACCAGAACTTCCCGGTCTTCGCGATCGCGACCCAGGCGGCGACGCTCGAGAAGATGGTCAGCAACATCCAGGAAGTCATCGCCCGCGATGCCCCGGTGCTGGCGCTGATCAGCGACGGTGACCAGACGCTCGCCGAGATCGAGGCCGACCGGATTGCGGTCCCGGTCGTGTCCGAGTTCCTGTCGCCCATCCCGAACGTGGTGGCGATGCAGCTATTCGCCTACTTCGTGGCGACCGAGCGCGGCTGTAATGTCGACCAGCCGCGCAACCTGGCGAAGAGCGTCACCGTAGAGTAAGCAGCGTGACCCCTCGGGTCGGCGTGGATGTGGCGGCGATCCCGCGCATCGCGGAGGCCCAGAAGCGCTTCGGCAACCGGTTCCTCCACAAATTTCTCTCGGACCGGGAGATCGACTACTGCGGCGGCAGCGCCGAGCGCTGGGCCGGCCGCTGGGCGGCCAAGGAAGCGATCGGTAAGGCGATGCCGACCGGCGTCCCGCGCCCGCGGATGCGTGACGTCGAGATCCTGCCCTCCGAGGACGGCCGCCCGCACGTCCGGGTCGCGCCGGCGACCACGCTGACCGGGCGCGACATCGACGTCAGCATCGCGCACGACGGGCATTTCGCCGTCGCCGTCGCGGTGATTCCTGAGTTGGACACTACCCCCCACCCCGACCCTCCCCCGCAAGGGGGGAGGGAGAGACGACCCGAAGGTTTCCGGCTTCCCGACCGGCCGCGCGACGGGCATAAGGGGACGTTCGGGACGGTGGTGGTACTCGCGGGCTCTCAAGGCTATACCGGCGCCGCGTATCTGACGAGCATGGGCGCGGCCCGATCGGGCGCCGGCATCGTGCGCTTGATGGTTGCGCAGTCCATTTACCCGATCCTGGCCGAGAAATGCACCGAGGTGGTCGTCGGTCCGGTCCCCGAGATTTCCCCTGGCGTCGTCGGTCACGCGGCTCTGAGCGCCGTCCAGCGCGGCTTTACCGGAGCCGCCTCTGGGATCGTCGGACCGGGTATCGGGCGCGACATGTCGACGCGTCGCTTGATCGAGGATCTGCTTCCGAAAGTGACCGTCCCGCTGGTGCTCGATGCCGACGCCCTCAACCTGCTCTCCGAACACCGCAGCATTCTGCCCAAGCTGTCGCCGGACATCGTGCTGACTCCACATCCCGCGGAATTCGGGCGGCTGGCCAACATGGAAACCAGCGCCGTCCAGAAAGACCGTCGCGGTATCGCCTCGCGGTTCGCGAAGACGTGGAACAAGGTGGTCGTCCTCAAGGGCGCCGGCACGGTCATCGCCGCGCCGGACGGCCGCATCACCCTGAACCCGATCTCGACCCCGGCGCTGGCCTCGGGAGGAACCGGTGACGTTTTGGCCGGCCTGATCGGCGGCTTGATGGCGCAGAAGCTGTCACCCTTCGAGGCCGCGGTCACCGGGGTGCACATTCACAGCGTTGCGGGGATGGACCTCGAGGCGTCGGTGGGGCAGGCTGGCGTGCTCGCGTCCGACCTGCTGCCGCAGATTCCGCGCGTGATGGAGCGCCTGCGCTGACGGACCAGGGCGCGACCAAGTGGGCCGACGTGGATCCGTCGGCCATCGCGCACAACACCGGCCTCGTGAAACAGCTCGTCGGGGCGAAGACCGCGGTGATGGCGGTGGTCAAGGCCAATGGCTACGGCCACGGCGCGGTGCCCACGGCCCGGGCGGCGCTCGACGGCGGCGCCTCGTGGCTGGCGGTGTCCTCGGTGCCTGAGGGCCTCGAGTTGCGCAAGGCCGGCATCCGCGAGCCGATCCTGAATCTTGGATACACGCCAGCGGCCGCGCTCTCCGCGGCGGTCGCAGCCAAGCTTGCGCTTACCGTGTACGACCGCACCGGCCTCGGATTGCTGAAGACGGCGTCAACCGAGATTGCCGTCCACGTCAAAGTCGATAGCGGCATGCACCGACTTGGCGCGGCGCCCGACGAGGCGATCAAGCTGGCGACGGAGGTCCACGCCGATCCCAACCTGCGCCTGGAGGGATTCTGGACGCACTTCGCCGACGCCGATGGCGATCTCGCCTTCACGACGCAGCAACTTCGAGTCTTTCTCGATGCCCGTGCCGCGCTGGTTCGTGCAGGCGTCACCGGCTTCATCAGCCATGCCTCCAACTCGGCGGCCATCCTGCGCGTCCCGGAGGCACGGCTCGACCTGGTTCGTGCCGGCTTGATTCTGTACGGGGTTCGGCCGGTACGCAGCTGGACTGACCTGCCGACATTAAAGCCTGCGCTCGCGTGGCAGACGATCGTCACGAACGTTGTCGCTGTGCCGGCTGGTGAGAGCGTCGGATACGGCCGCCGGTTCGCGGCAACACAGTCGGCGCGGGTGGCGACCATCGCGGCCGGCTACGCCGACGGACTGCACTGGCGCGCCGCGGAAAAAGGCTGCGCGATCGTCCGCGGCACGCGGGTCCCGTTCGCCGGATCGATCAGCATGGACCAGGCCGCGCTCGACGTCTCCGCCGTGCCCACCGTTCAGGTTGGAGACGTCGTCACATTGATCGGCCGCGATGGCGATGCCATGCTGACGGCCGATGATCTCGCCGAGGCCTCGGGCACGATCTCGTACGAGGTGCTGTGCGGCATCTCCAACCGGGTCCCGCGTCGATACCTATAATCAATAGTGCCCTAGGGGAGCGGAATGCTGAGAAAGTCGGGTCCGCCGACTGACCCTAGAACCTGATCAGGTAATACCTGCGGAGGAAACGGGCTCGAGCATTCCGCAACGCTGGGAGCAGCACACATGGCAACCGCCGAGCAGCGTCGTGAGCGACTTGCGCGCACGCGCCTCTACGTGATCACCGGTGATCACGGCGACGAGGTCGCGACCGCACGCATCGTGGAAGCCGCGCTCGAGGGTGGCGCGAACGTCATCCAGCTGCGCAAGAAGACCATGGCCAAGGGCGAGCAGTACGCTATCGCGCTCGCGCTGCGTCGGCTGACGCTGCTCCACGACGCGCTCTTCATCGTCAATGACCACGCGGACATCGCGATCGCCGCCGACGCCGACGGTGTTCATCTCGGTCAGGATGACCTGTCGCCGTCCGTCGTCCGCCAGCTGCCCGGCTTCCACGGCCGGCTGATCGGACGGTCAACCCACAGCCTCGAGCAGGCGAGGGCCGCCATGGATGAGGGTGCTGACTACATCGCGGTCGGTCCGGTGTTTCCCACGCCCACCAAGGCTGGCCGGCCCGCGGTTGGCACGGGTCTCGTAACGGAAGTTGCCGCCATCGCCGACCGCCCATTCGTCGCGGTCGGCGGGATCGACCACGACAATGCGCCCGCCGTGATCGGTGCCGGGGCTAAGGCGCTCGCGGTGGTGCGCGCGGTCTACGATGCCGTCGATCCGGCTGAATCGGCCCGCCGGCTGCACGAGCTGATTACCACCAGGCTGGAGGTGGCTCGCCGATGAGCGACGTGACGGTCACCCTCAACGGCAAGCCGCGCAAGGTCGAGGACGGCGTGAGCCTGCTCGAACTGCTCAAGGAGCTGGATGTGGCGCCCTCCAGGGTCGTGATCGAGCACAACCGCGAGATCCGGCGGAAGGATGATTTTGCGAAGACCGTCGTCCACGGCGGCGACGAGCTGGAGCTCGTCTACTTCGTCGGCGGTGGATCGAATGTGGACGATGCCTTCGTCGTCGGCGGGCGGACGCTACGGTCGCGATTGATCCACGGCACCGGGAAGTACGCGTCGAACGAGGTCCTGGCTCGCTGCCTCGAGGCCGCGCAACCCGACATGATCACGGTCGCCATTCGTCGCTTGAATCTCGAGGGCGGCCGCTCCGAGCTCGACGGCATCGACCTGCGCCCCTATACGCTCCTGCCGAACACCGCCGGGGCGACCACGGCTGACGCCGCGGTGCGCCTGGCGCGCCTGGCCCGGGCCGCGGGAATGTCGGACTTCATCAAAGTTGAGGTCATCGGCGATGCGGACACGCTCCTACCGGATCCGCAGGGGACGCTGGAGGCCACCCGGCAGCTGGTCAAGGAAGGCTTCATCGTGATGGCCTACACGAGCGATGACGTGGTGCAGGCGATCCGGCTCTACGAAGCCGGCGCGGCCGCCGTCATGCCCGGTGCGGCGCCCATCGGCACGACGCTGGGGCTGCAGAACCTGCTGAATCTGCAGCTGATCATCAGTAAGGTCAAGGTGCCCGTCATCGTCGACGCCGGCCTGGGAGTGCCGTCCGAAGCCGCGCGCTGCCTCGAGCTGGGCGCCGCCGCCGTCCTCGTGAACACGGCGATCGCACGCGCGAAGGATCCGCCGGAGATGGCGCGGGCCTTCGCCGAGGCCGTTGTCGCCGGTCGGCGAGCGTTCAACGCGGGCCGCGCGCACATCGGCATGAAGGCGGTCGCCAGCAGCCCGGTCGAGGGCATCCCCGTTTAGCACCAGCGTCGCGCGCCGGCCGCGGACGCTCGCCGAGCTCGGCGAACGTGGGATCTTGCGTTCGATCGGTCGCTACCTGGATGCGCCGTCGTCGGGCCTGCTGGTCGCGGCGCCCGGGGATGACGCCGCCGTCTGGCGAGGTGACCCGATCGTGGTGGCGACCACCGACACGATGGTGGAGGAGATCGACTTTCGACTCGAATGGCCCGGTTTCGATTTCCGTTTGCTGGGCCGCAGGCTGATGGCGATCAACCTCAGCGACCTGGCGGCGATGGGCGCCGAGCCGCGCCACGCCCTCGTATCGCTGTCATTGCGCGGAACGCTGCATGTCGCCGACGTGGGTCGCCTCTACCGCGGCATTGCCGGGCAAGCGCATCGATACCACTGCACGGTTGCCGGCGGCGACCTGAGTGGCACGCTCGGGCCGCTGACGCTGACGGCGACGCTGGTAGGCCGTCTCGGCTCGGCCCGGGCGATGCTCCGGCGGGCCGGCGCCCGGCCGGGCTGGGTGATCGCGGTCACCGGTCAGCTCGGCGCAGCGGCGGCGGGACTTCGGTTGCTCGAATCCGGTGCGCAGCCCGCCTCTCGGGACGAGCGCGCATGGGTGGCGGCGCAGCTCGATCCGACGCCGCAGATCGCGGCGGGTCGCGCCCTCGTCGAATCGGGGATTCGGGTCGGCGGTGACATCAGCGACGGCTTGTCCCGCGAAGTCGAACGCCTGGTGGAGCACGCGCGATTGGGCGCGACCATCGACGTCGACCGCCTTCCGCTGGCCCGCGGCTTGCGACCTAAGCAGTGGCCGCTCGCGGTGACCGACTCCGAGGATTTCGAACTGGTTTGCGCCGCGCCGCGTGCGCGTATGCGGATCGCACAGCGCGTCCTGGCCCGCATCAACGTTCCATTGACGGTGGTGGGCGAGATCGACCGACGCTCCGGGATTCGCTATCGCAATGGCGACCGGTTGGAAAGCCTGAAGACCGCCGGCTATGAGCACTTCCGTTAAGACCGAATCGGTGGAGGAGACGCGGGCCCTGGGCCGCCGGCTCGGCGCCGCGCTCGAGGCTGGCGACGTGATCGGTCTCGAAGGCGACCTTGGGACCGGGAAGACGGAACTGGTCAAAGGCATCGCCGAGGCGCTGGGCGTTTCGGCCGGTGTGCACAGTCCGACCTTTGTCCTGCATCACCAGTACAAGGGGCGGCTACCCGTCGAGCACTACGACCTCTACCGCCTGGAGGGCATGGCCTGGGTCGACACTGGCCTCGATGAGCCGGCACCGGATGCGGTCACCCTGATCGAGTGGCCGGAGCGCGCCGGTGTGCTGGAGCGCTGGGCAACTATCCTGATCCGCCTGACCGGTGGTGACGACAACCGGCGGCGGCTCACGCTGCTGCGCGGACCCGATCGCGTCCGCGCGGTCTTTGAGCATGCGACTCGCGATTGATACGTCGGGCGTCGACCAGGCGATGGTCGTGCTGGACGCGCGGCGGGTGCTGGCGGCGGAGGATTGGGTTCGGCGCCGGGATGACCAGCCAGTACTGGCGCGCCTCGATGCGCTGGTGAAGCGGGCGGGCGGTCGACCCGATGACCTCGAGGCGGTGGCCGCTGTGCGTGGCCCCGGGTCGTTCACGGGCCTGCGGGTCGGGCTCTCCCTGGCGGCCGGGCTGGCCTATGCGCGGCATATTCCGCTCCACCTCATCGACAGCCTGCCCATCCTCGCCCGCCGGGCGGAGGGTGACCCCGCCACGGTCGCGCTGCGCGACGCCGGCCGTGCCGAGGTGTTCGCCTGGCGTGAGGGCGAGCCGGTGCGGCGGATGCCGGCGGCTGAGCTCGCTGGCTGGCTCCCGACCTCGGCACGCGTCATCACCGAACCGGCCGGGATGCTGGCGAGCTGGTCTCCAGCCCAGGCTCACCTGGAGATCGCGCCGGCTGACCGGCGCCGACTGAGCGCCGCCCTGGCCGATTCTGCCATTTGGACCTTCGAGTCGCAAAAACCACTGCGATATGATGAGGTGCAGGCGCTCTACGTCCAGCCCGCGGCCGCGGAGGAGCGCGCCAGGAAGGCCCCATGATGCAGCTGAAGTCCCGAGTACTCGTCGATGCCATGCGCGAGGATGACATCCCGCAAGTCCAGGCGATCGAGCGCGAGATTTTTCCGACCCCCTGGCCGCGCAATGCCTATTACCGGGAGCTGCACCACAACCGGTCCGCGTACTACCTCGTGCTGCGGCGCGAAGAGGACATCGTCGGGTACGCCGGGCTGTGGAAGATGAGCGACGAAGCGCACATCACGACCGTCGGCGTGCGCGCCAACCAGCAGGGTAAGGGCTACGGCCATGCCTTGATGGCCGCCCTGATCCAGCGTGCCTATCAGCTGGGATCGCGCTGGCTGACCCTCGAGGTGCGGCCGTCCAACGAGGTCGCGGTCCGCCTCTACGAGAAGTTCGGCTTCAAGGTGATCGGCCGGCGCCGCGGCTATTACACCGACAACAATGAGGACGCGATCGTGATGTGGTCGGATTCGATCCAGTCGCCGACCTTCAAGAAGCGCTTCAAAGACATCATGCAGACGCTCGAGATCGAAGGGCTCGACAGCAGCACGCCGGAGTAGTCACCAGCACCCGGCGCGTCCTGGCGATCGAGACATCCTGTGATGAAACCGCAGCGGCGGTAGTCGCCGACGGCCCCCGCCTGCTCTCCAACGTCATCCGCTCGCAGGATGCGCTGCACGCGCCCTACGGCGGGGTCGTCCCCGAGCTCGCGGCCCGGGCCCACTTGCAGACGCTGATCCCCGTGATCGAGCGCGCCCTCGAAGATGCTGGCACCCGCTGGGAGCAGATCGACGCCGTGGGCGTCACCCGCGGTCCCGGGCTGATCGGCTGCCTGCTGGTCGGCGTCAACCTGGCGCAGGCGATCGCCTGGGCGCGCGGCCTCCCGGTCATCGGCGTCAGCCACCTGGCCGCCCACGTCTACGCGGGGCTGCTCGAGGACGAACAGCTCCGCCCGCCGGTGCTAGGCCTGGTCGTCTCCGGTGGCCACAGCGACCTCATCCGATGGCAGCCGAACGGCGAGATCGCCGTGATCGGACGGACGCGCGACGATGCCGCCGGGGAGGCCTTCGACAAGGGCGCCCGCATTCTGGGCCTGCCCTTTCCCGGTGGCCCGGCGATCGACAAGCTGGCGGCCACCGGTGACCCTCGGGCGGTCGCCTTCCCGCGGCCACGGGCGCCGGGGCTCGACTTCAGCTTCAGCGGCGTCAAGACCGCCCTCCTCTACGAGGTCCGCAAACGCAAGACGCTCAGCGACCGGGAGCGGGCTGACCTGGCTGCCAGCTACCAGGAGGCGATCGTCGACGCCCTCCTCCAGCGAGTCGAGGCGGCCCAGGCAACAGACCCAGCCCCGACGATCGTTCTCGGCGGCGGCGTCGCCCGCAACCGCCGGCTCCGCGAGGCGGCCCAGGCGCGGCTCGGCCATCTCGCCCGCCTCATCATCCCGGCACCTGAGCTGTGCACCGACAACGCCGCCATGATCGGGGTGGCGGCGCTGATCGAGTGGGACCGGCGCGGCCCAGACCCGGCGCCGTTCGACGCCGACCCGAGCCTGGGTTTTGCGTAACCCAGTTGACCCGGCGCCGTTTTGGTGATATCTCGTCGATAGGATCCACGCGATCGACTTGAGGAGGAGGGACACGCATGCGGTTTCGACCCATCGCGATCATCGTCGCGGTCGTCGGTTTGCTTGGGGGCACGATCTCGGCCGGCGCCTCGTCCGAGCAGTTCAATCCCCCGAAGCACTACTACCTCGCGCTCGGCGATTCGCTCGCGTACGGCTACCAGGAGGCCAAGTTTGTTGGCGAGGCGATGACCGGACACATCGATCCGGCGACGTTCCCCGGCTACGCGGGAGACTTCGCAACCATGCTTCGAGAGGTCCGTCCCGAAATCCAGACGGTGAACTACGGATGCCCGGGAGAAACCACGGCGTCGTACTTTACAGGCTGCTCCTTCAGCGCCGTACAACATTTCCCGCTGCACAATCCGTATACCGGATCCCAGGAGGCCGCGGCCCTCGGGTTTCTCGAGGCCCATCCCGGCCAGGTCAGTCCGATTACGCTCGACAACGGCGCGAATGACGTCACGCCGTGCCTGGCTCTTCCGGACCCCACCAATTGCCTCTTGATATCCATCGCCGCGGTCGGCGCTAATTTGGACAAGGCGCTCGGTGAGCTTCGAGCGGCCGCGCCGAATGCCGAGATCATCGTGATGCAGTACTACGATCCGTTTGCCTTCGGCCAGCCCGCCACGATTGGAATAACCGAACTGCTGAATCGGGCGATCGCCAAGGCCGCCGCGCGTCACGGGGCGCGGCTGGCTGATGCCTTGACCCCCTTCAACCTGACCCCGCCGCAACCGGCCACCCTGTGTGGGCTCGGGCCGTTCTGCCCGCTCAGCGACGTTCACCCGAACGATGCCGGCTACGCGGTGATTGCCGAGCAATTCTGGGCGGCCTCCGGCTACAGCCGGCTCGGCGACTAACCAGCCATTCCGAGGGGCCCGGCGCCGTGCCGGGCCCCTTGAAGGTCGAGGCCGGTTCGAGTATCATTAGCACTCGGGCTAATTGAGTGCTAAACCGATATAGAGTCACCACCTAAGGAGGGTTCCATGAAGCTACGTCCACTGGGCGACCGCGTCGTGATCAAGCCCGTCGAGCGCGAGGAGCGGACCAAGAGCGGCATCGTGCTGCCCGACACCGCCAAGGAGAAGCCGCAGGAAGGCATGGTCGAGGCCGTCGGCAACGGCCGGTTCATCGAGACCACCGGCAAGCGGGAGCCGCTTGACGTGAAGGTGGGCGACCGCGTGGTCTACGCGAAGTACGCCGGGAGCGAGATCAAGATCGAGGAAACCGAGTACCTGATCCTCTCCGAGAAGGACATCCTGGCCGTCGTTGCGAACGGCAAGGGCTAACCCCAGCAGATCGAACAGGAGCCAGCCTTCGGGCTGGCTTTTTCTTTACGTGGCGGGCTTTGGCCGAGGGATCATCGGCAGTGCCAGCATGGCTTCACTCAACTCGGCATGCTGTTCCTCGCTACGCCAGTCGAAATCGGGGTTGCGCCAGCGGACATACCCGCGATGGTCGATCAAGAAGAGCGGCCGTTGGGCCGCCGCCCCTTTCTTCTCGTCAAGGACGCCGTATTGTCGCGTTGCCGACTTATCCCAGTCGGCCAGGAGCGGGAATGGCAGGTCGCCCAGGCTCTTGGCGTAGGCCTTGTGCGCCCAGATGTGGTCGACACTGACGGCGAGCACCTGGGTCTCAGCCTTAACGAACTGCTCGTGATCACCTCGCAAGGAGGTGAGCTCGTTCGTTCAACCAGGGCTGAAGTCGAAGATATAGAGCGCGAGCAGTACGTGTTTGCTGCCGCGGAAGGACGCGAGGCTGACCGGGTCGCCGTCAGGGGTGCCCCGTAGGGTAAAGTCCGGCGCCTGTTCACCCACACCGGGCATCGACGGCATGGCGCTGGACATCGCCCTATTGTAGTGCCGTGATTTTCCGCGACCGACTCGACGCCGGTGAACGCCTGGCCGCAGCGCTTCAGCATTACCGGGACGCGCCGGCAACCGTTGTCCTCGGCATCCCGCGTGGCGGCGTCGTCGTGGCGCGGGCGATCGCGGTCGCGTTGCATCTGCCGCTCGGAATCTGCCCGGTGCGCAAGCTCGGCGCCCCAGAGAACCCGGAGCTGGCGATCGGCGCGGTCGATGATCAGGGCGTCGTCGTCCTCGACGTCAAATTGAGCCGGCATTTGGGACTGACGGATGACGACCTGCTGGACGCCGCCGCACGGCAACGCGAGGAATTACAGCAATGGTTGAGGGGATTGGGCGCGAATGCCGTCCCACTGTTGCAGGGCATGACTGTCATCCTGACCGACGACGGCGTCGCCACCGGGTACACCGCCCAGGCCGGCATCGAGTCGGTTCGACGGCGTGGGGCACGGCGGGTGGTGCTGGCCGTGCCGGTCGCGCCACCGGATACGGCCGCTGTGCTGGCCCGACAGGTCGATGAGTTCGTCTGCCTGGTGACCCCGGAGCCGTTCTACGCCGTTGGCAACTTCTTCAAAGAGTGGCCACAGGTGACCGACGATGAGGTGCGAGCGCTGTTGCTGCCCGGTAACACGTTGTAGCGGAGGTTTTACACGGGCAAGGACGGCCTCCCACCGCCGGTTACAGCGGTGTGAAGCTCTTCGCCAAGGGCAAGGTGGAGAAGGGCGCCCAGTCCGCGGCGCCCGCGTTCAGCCCCATCGACCGAGTCGGCCTGCTTGGCCTCCTGGACCAGGTTGTCAACGGTTCCCAGACGGGTGTGCTCGAGTTGCACGAACCGCGAGGGAGCTGGGTCTATGCCTTCCAGGCCGGCGCCCTGACCCACGCCAGCGGTGGCCGGGTCCGCGGCGCGCGGCAGGCCTTCGATCTCCTCTGGGAATTCCAGAGCGGCGAGTGCTTGTTCAGGCCAGGAGGCGATCCCAACCTGGCCGGCAACCTCTATATCGACAAGGGTCGGCTCCTCGACTTGCTCCGGCGCAGCCAGGCCGCCTTGCAGGGGCCTTCGGCGCCCTACATTCCGCCTGATCAGCAGCGCCCCGTTGCCCCTGCCACCTGGCAGCCGGGGGCGTCACCGGCCCCCTCGTGGGGCGCGGGTGGCTACCAGCAGCAGCAGCCTCGGTATCCCCAGCCGCAACAGCCGGGTTACCCGCCGCAGCAGCCTCAGGGTTACCCCCAACCGCAGCAGGCGGGTTACCCCCAACCGCAGCAGGCGGGTTACCCCCAGCAGCAAGCACCCGGCTTCCCCGGAGCCCCGTACCCTGGGGCCCCGTATCCCGGAGCGCAGCCGCAGGGCCAGCCCTACCCCCAGCCGGCGTATCCCCAGGCGCCCGGCGCGATGACGCCGCCGGCAGCGCAGCCGCAACCCGCTTATCCGGCATACCCGCAGCCGCAGGCCATGCCGCCACAGGCAGCGCCGCCACAGGCAGCGCCGCAGCAAGCGATGCCGCCGCAGCCGCCGATGGCCGCTCAGCCACCGGTGGCACCGCCCGCGCCGGCTCGACAGGTGACTCCCCCGAGCTTTTCCGTGCCGCCGATGGCCATTCCACGGAAGCGCGAGGCCGCACCCCTTCCCAGCTATCAGCCGCCAGCCGCTGCCCCGGTGCCGCCAGCGCCCGAACCGGCCAAGCCCTCCGCGCCGAAGGACGACCTTGCCGCGCTG
>Ga0102924_1001524_pt1 | contig 26611 bp, 20 predicted proteins | sample PaiPotPPM11metaG_FD_80116 | JGI IMG/M metagenome (GOLD analysis project Ga0102924, IMG submission 80116) | Iron sulfur acid spring bacterial and archeal communities from Banff, Canada, to study Microbial Dark Matter (Phase II) - Paint Pots PPM... ... | reverse complement strand
GCTGCTGGCCCAGGGCAACGACATCGCCCCGATCCCTGGCACCCGCCGGGTCGCCCGCGTCGAGGAGAACACCGCCGCCGACGGCATCCAACTCAGCCACGGCCAGCTCAACCGGCTCAGCAACCTGACCCCTGCCGCCGGCGAACGCCACGACGAGGCGAACATGGCCTCCGTCGACCGCTGACCACGGACCTCGGGGCCGCACTGACCCGCCCCCAAGCTTTCGCCCTGCTAGAGGCGCCCGAGGGTGGGCTAACCCCCGTAACAGTAGGGGAAACCCCACGACGGAATGGGGGATCTACCGGATAGTGCCGCGCCACCTCCGTCTTCTAGCGTTGTGCCCATGATGGTGATGATCGCGACCGCGCTGGTCGCCGCCGTGCTCTACGGGGCCGGTGCGGCGGTAGAGCAGCGGCAGGCGGCCGCGGCACCGGAATCGACGGCTGGGCGGCCCCGGCTACTCCTCCTGCTGGTGCGCCAGCCCTTGTGGCTGCTCGGGATGTTCGCGCAGATCGGCGGCTTCGCGGCGCATGCGGTCGCGCTGCGGTCGGGGTCGCTGGCAACCGTGCAGATGCTGGTGGCCGCCGAGCTTGTCGTCGCAGTGGTCATCGTGCGCTTCTGGTCGGGCCGTCCCCTCCGCGCGGGCTCCTGGGCGGCGGCGCTGCTGGTCGTCGCGGCCATCGCGGCGTTCCTGATGGTGACCACGTCCGATCACCCACACGCGGCCAGCCATCCGAACTACGTGGTCGCCGCCGCCCTCGGCGCCGCCGCGACCGGAAGCGCCGCGCTGGTGGCGGCCGTCGCCGGCCTGCGCGCCAGCGGGCGCAACCGCGCGGTGCTGCTCGCCGTGGCCGCGGGGCTCGCGGATGCCTGCTCGGCCGTGGTGACCCTGGGTTTCTCCCACGTAGCGGGCCACGGTGCGGTCGCCCTCTTCACCTCGTGGACCGTCTACGCGCTGATCGTCTGCGGCATCGGGAACGTGCTGCTCACCCAGACGGCTTACCAGACCGGCCAGCCCATGATCACGCTGCCGATCATCGCTTCCATCACCCCGGTGGCGAGCGTGGCCATCGGCGTCGGCCTGCTCGGCGAGACGCCGCGGGCAGGCGCGGCGGGCGGAATCGCCGCGGGCTTCGCGGTCCTGGTCGCCGCCCTCGCCCTGGCCTACCTCGCCCGCTCCGCTCCGCACGGCGAGCGAGCCCACGCGGACGACGAACCCGGCGTGGAGGACAAAACCGCCGCCCACGACGAACTGCCCGTGCTGGCAGGGGCGGCACCGCTCGGACGTTAATGCCAGCCGGGGGAGGCCCAGGTAACCGGATGAGCCCCCGGTGACCAGGCCGCTGCGCGGACATTGCTCTTGCAACAAACTTGCAAGAGCAATGTCCGTCAAAGTAGCGTTACCCTCATGAGCGGCGCCCGGGTTGGCAGGATCAGCGTTAGCAGGATCAGGGGAGCGCTCACGCCGGCGGAGTGGGCGAGGGCCGCCGCCATGACGGCCGCGGTCATCGGTCTGCACGTGATCGGCTGGGGCGCGCTGCTCGCCATCGTCGTCCCGCACCACTACAGCATCGGCACCCAGACGTTCGGCGTCGGCATCGGGCTCACCGCCTACACGCTGGGCGCGCGGCACGCCTTCGACGCCGACCACATCAGTGCCATCGACAACACCACGCGCAAGCTGATGGCCGAGGGCAAGCGCCCGCTGAGCGTCGGGTTCTGGTTCTCACTCGGGCACAGCAGCGTCGTCTTCGCCCTCAGCCTGCTGCTGGCCATCGGAGTCAAGGCGATCGTCGGCCCGGTCAAGAACAACGGCTCGGGACTCCATCAGGCCACCAACCTCATCGGCACCGGCGTCTCCGGCTTCTTCCTCTACCTCATCGCCGCCATCAACATCGCCGTGCTCCTTGGCATCCTCAAGGTGTTCAGGGAACTCAAGCGCGGCCGGTTCGACGAACAGCAGCTTGAGCAGCACCTCAACGAGCGCGGCTTCGTCATGCGGATCTTCAAGAAGCTGACCGCCTCCATCCGCACACCGCGGCAGATGTACGGAGTGGGCCTGCTATTCGGCCTCGGCTTCGATACCGCCACCGAGGTCGCGTTCCTCGTCCTCGCCGGCACCGGCGCGGCGAGCGGCCTGCCCTGGTACGCGATCCTCACGCTGCCCGTCCTCTTCGCGGCCGGGATGAGCCTGCTCGACACGATCGACGGCAGCTTCATGAACTTCGCCTACGGCTGGGCGTTCGCCAACCCGGTGCGCAAGGTCTACTACAACATCACGATCACCGGCCTCAGCATCACCGTCGCCCTCCTGATCGGCACCGTGGAACTCGTCGGCCTGCTCGGCCAGGAACTCAACCTGACCACCGGCGCGTGGGGCTGGATCGAGGGGCTGAACATCAACACGCTCGGCTTCTTCATCGTCGGCCTCTTCGTGGTTACCTGGGCGAGCGCCGTCGCGATCTGGCGCGTGTTCGGCTTCGAGCGGCGCTTCGCGAACAGCGCCGCGGAACTTTCTGAGGCGACCGAGTAACGATTCCGCCGTCAGCGGCGATCTGTTTAGTGGGCCGGTCGTCGCGTGCTCCCCCGCCCACTCATCGCGGCGACCGGCCCCACTCATCTCTCCCGGGTCTCTCGCGACTCTCTCCGAGGCGATCAGCCGACCTTCAACAGCCAATCGGCGTGATTTCTGCCCGAAAACGGGCAAGAAGTTGCCGGAAAGGTCGCCGCCTGGCAAGATAACGGACGTCTATGGATGATTCACACCCGCAGGACCTAGTCCGCCACGTAGCGAGAAGCACGGGGCTGGACGAAGCGACCGCGTCGCGGGTCGTGGCGGATGTCATGGCGTACTTCAGCCAGACGGTCGAAGAGTACGTCATCCAGCGTCACGAGAACCTCAAGAGCAGGAATCGCAAGAACGACGAGATCTGGCCGCTGATCATGGACGAGCTCAAGACCCGCCGGTTCAAGGCGGACGGGCTCTCGGAGCGCAAGCTCCGCCGCATGGTCTACGGCGGCTAGACACGGCTAGCAGCGGCTGAGAGGGAGGACAGACGACCGATGTGTGGGATCGTGGGGTACATCGGCAAGCGGGACGCGACCCCCGTGCTTATCGAGGGGCTGCACCGGCTTGAGTACCGGGGATACGACTCGGCGGGCCTCGCCGTCGTGCACCGGGGCAGACTGCAGATCACCAAGACGGCCGGCCGCGTCCAGGACCTGCGCGACAAGCTGGACGCCAAGCCGACGAAGGCGACCATTGGCATCGGCCACACGCGCTGGGCCACCCACGGCGAGCCGAACGACACCAACGCGCATCCGCACACCGACGCGGAGCACCGCGTCGCCCTGGTGCACAACGGCATCATCGAGAACGCCGAAGCGCTCCGCGACCAGCTGACCGCGGACGGCGTGAAGTTCGTGACGGACACCGACACCGAGGCCCTGGCGCACATGATCGCCAAGGAACTCGGCGACGGCGATGACCTGACCCTCGAGGAAGCCGTCATCACCACGCTGCGGAAGGTCGAGGGCACCTACGGCCTCGTCGTCCTCGATCGCGATGACCCCGGCCAGCTCGTCGTCGCCCGCAACGGCAGCCCGATCGTCCTTGGCCTCGGGGAGAGCGAGATGTTCGTCGCCTCCGACGTCGCCGCGCTCGTCAGGTACACGCGCCAGGTCATCTACCTCGAAGACGGCGAGGTCGCGACCATCAGGGCGACCGACTACCACACGACGACGCTGACCGGGGCGGCGAATAACAGCATCAAGACCCCGACCACGGTCGATGCCGACGCCGACGACTACGAGCTCGGCGCCTTCAGCGACTACATGCGTAAGGAGATCCACGAGCAGCCGGACGCCGTCCGCCGCGCGGTCATGGGCCGGCTCGACGAACGGTTCGCCACCGCGAAGCTCGGCGGCGTCAGCCTCGACGCCCGCGAGCTGCGCAACATCAAGCGGGTCAAGTTCCTCGGCTGCGGCTCCGCCTACTACGCGGGACAGATGGGGGCGAACCTCATCGAAGAACTCGCGCGTATCCCCGCGGACGCCGAGCCCGCGAGCGAGTTCCGCTACCGCAGCCCGGTCGTCGACCCGGACACGCTCTACGTCGCCGTGTCGCAGTCCGGCGAAACCAGCGACACGCTCATGGCCGTCCAAGAGCTGAAGCGCAAGGGCGGGCAGGTCATGGGCGCCGTCAACGTCGTCGGCAGCGCCATCGGGCGCGAGTGCGGCCACGGCATCTTCCTGCACGCGGGGCCCGAGGTCGCGGTCGCCTCCACCAAGGCGCTCACCAACATGGTGGTCAACTTCGCCCTCCTCGGCCTGCTCCTCGGAAGAGTCCGCGACCTGTCCGCGGCCAACGGTGCGCGGGTCGTCAACGGCCTGCGGAGCCTCCCGTCCCAGGTGACCTCCATACTCAACGCGGAAGAGGAGATCGCCACGGTCGCGCACCGCTTCGCGGAGGCCGACCACATGTTCTTCATCGGGCGGGTCCGCGGCTGGCCGGTGGCCCGCGAGGGCGCGCAGAAGCTCAAGGAGATCTCCTACGTGCACGCCGAGGCCTACCAGGCGGGCGAGCTCAAGCACGGGCCGCTCGCGCTCATCCAGCCGGAGATGCCGAGCGTGGTGATCGTCCCGTCCGACGACCTGATCGCCAAGAACATCTCCACGATCGAGCAGATCAAGGCCCGCGGCGGCCCGGTCATCGCGCTGACGAGCGCCGGCATCCCCGACGGCCTCGCCGACGCCACGATCAGGGTGCCGCGCGCCGAGCCCGAACTCGAGCCGATCCTGTTCAACGTCCCGCTGCAGATCCTCGCCTACCACGCCGCCGCGAAGCTGGGCCGCGACATCGACAAGCCGCGCAACCTCGCGAAGAGCGTGACCGTGGAGTAAACGCCGGACGGGGTGGCAGCTAAACGACCGCTGCCACCTCGGCCTCCACGATGGGCGCGTCCGCGCCCATGGCCGCGAGCATGGCCTCCTTGACCTCTTCAGGCACGAGTTGCTCGCACCAGACGACCTTGCCGCCCGTGGTGCGCCGGGCACCCCAGCGGGAGGACATCTGGGAGACGACGTGCAGGCCGCGGCCGTTCTCCGCGTCCTTGTCGACCTGTAGCACCCGCGGCAGCGCGGGCGAGGAGTCGTGCACCTCGCAGACTAGCCTGTCCGGCTCGAGGATGAGCCGGAGCATGACCTCGCCGTTGGCGTACTTGATCGCGTTCGTGACGAGCTCGGAGACGAGCAGCTCGCTGCTGTCGATCAGGTCCTCGAGGCCCCAGCGCTTGAGCGGGTCGCGGATCAGCGACCGCGCGTGCCTGACGGCGGAGAACTCGGGCTCGAGCTGGAAGCAGATCCTGTGGTCCTCGGGGATGCGCCGGAGCTTGGCGATGAGCACCGCGATGTCGTCGCGCTTGGCGTCGGAGTACACACCGTCGAGTGACAGCTTGCACAGGTCTTCCAGGTCCTTCTCCGGCGCGCCCTCGCCGAACGCGGCCTGTAGCCGGTCGAGGCCCTCGGAGATGTCCCGGTCGCGCGACTCGACGAGCCCGTCCGTGTACAGGACGAAGAGCGAGCCGTCGGCGACGGTGATCACCTTCGTGTCCACCACGCCGTTGCCGATGCCGAGCGGCGGGCACGGGGTGACCTCCAGGTACTCGTTGCGGCCATCGGGGTGCACGAGCAGCGGCGGCAGGTGCCCGGCGACGGCGAGCTCGATCTCGCCGGTGACGCAGTCGTAGACCGCGTAGGCGCAGGTGGCGAAGTGCGGTTCCCGCTCGCCGATGGTGAGCATGAGCTCGTCGAGCTGCAGCAGCGACTCCGCGGGCGGCAGCTCCAGCATGGCCAGCGTCTGGATCGCGGTGCGCAGCCGCCCCATCGTGACCGCGGCGCGGACACCGTGCCCGGCGACGTCGCCGACGACGAGGGCGACCCGCGCGCCGGGCAGCCTGATCGACTCGTACCAGTCGCCGCCGACCTCGACGAGCTCGCTGCCCGGCAGGTAGCGGTGCTTGACCTCGATGGAGGACGGATAGGTGAGCCCGGTGGGCAGCATCGACCGCTGCAGCGTGAGCGCGGTGGCGTGCTCCCGGTTGTACCTGGTGGCGTGGTTGAAGAACACCGCCGACCGCGCGGCGAACTCCATGCCCATTTCCATGTCGTAGCGGTCGAACTTGCGGGTGCCCGGCTCGCGGAAGCAGCAGAAGAGCCCGAGCACGGTGCCCTTGGAGACGGCGGGGATCACCAGCATGGACATGTCGGAGAACAGGCCGGCGACCGGCTTGCGGCGCCAGGCCTTGGCGAGCTTCCGCGCCGATTCGGCGGAGAGCGACTGCTCGAGGACCGGCAGGCCCGTCTCGATGCACCGCGTGTAGGGCGAGCCCGGCGGGAAGCGGAGGATCTCGCCGATGGGGAAGGCGGACGACCAGGCGGCGTTCTCGCCGCTGTCGTGCCTGACGTCGAGGCGGCGCAGCGCCACCTGCTCCGCGGAGACATGCGCGGGGATCTCGTTATCGCCGATGAGCGACTCGAGGACGAGGATCTCGGCCGTCGAGCAGAACGCGGGCACGAGCTGCGCGGTCATCTTCTTAGCCAGCTCGCTGAAGTCGAGGGTGTCCTCGTCGGTGGGGCCGGTGTCCCGCAGCAGGATGTCACGGATCAGGGCGGGGTCGACGAACCGTTCGGCGGACGGGATCGGGATCTGCATGATCACGAAGGCGGCGACATCGCTCGACCCGGTCTGCATCGGCCTGGCGGTGACCACGGCGTCCGCGCTCAGCCCGCCCGCGAGGGCGATGGACAGCACGGCATTTCCCTCGCGGCCCGACCGCATCGCGTCAAGCAGCATGGTGATAGACATGCCGGTGAGCTTGTCGGACGGATTAGCCGTGATGTCGCTAAGGTGAACTCCGAGAAGATCGTCCGTTGATCGCGCGAGAATCTTCGGCGCGGTTCGATCGTGCTGGACAATCCGGCCGCTACGGTCGATTCCAAGAATAAGGGTTCGCACCGACGTGTTCGCTTCAACGTTCGCCGGCGGCGCCTTTCTGATGGCCCTCTTGCCGGTTGTCACGGGCGACTCCTGAAAAAGTTTGTGCACGGCGCGCTCAGGCTCATTATGGGCCAACCAGCGGCGGAACTGAGAGCGCTTCCGATTCTTCCCTTTAGTCCTCTATGCCCGAGTTTGCCATAGTTTGTCGGTGACTGCAGTCGCTTCGGGAGACACGGGGCATTGCCGTTGTCACAATTTTCACGCAAAAGTTACTGGCTGAGAGTGGTGTTACTTGCTGAGGCTGCCGCGACGATGCCCTCGTTGTCAACGCTCACGGACCTGACCACCAGGCCGGCGGGCAGCGTCGGTATGTCGATGGTGAACGACTGGCCGGCCGCCGAGCCGAGGATCGAGGCGAGTCCGCTCACCGAGTTCAGCTGGACGAGGATCTTGGTCGTGCCCGACAGCTTGACGGTCCCCGTCACGCTGCCCGCGACGCCGAGGTCGGCCTTGATCGCGTTCGGACCGTCCGCCGGGTCCGCGGTGATGGTGGCGCCGCTCACCGGGAGCAGGCTGGCCACCGAGGAGAACGGCAGGGTCGCCTGGCCGTTGATGTTGTCGACCTTAGCGGTCGCGCTGCTCGACAGGCTGCTGAGGTGCACGCCGGTCGCCTTCGCGGTGAAGCTGAACTCGACCTTGCTGCCCTTCGTGGTGACGTTGTTCGCGCTGATGTCGATGGTCTTGATGTCCTTGGCGGCGAGCTGAGTGAGGAACGGCCAGCCCTCGATGCTGACGGACGGCTTGGCGCTCAGCCCGGAGGACTGCACCTTCTGGGCGATCGTGTTCTGCGCGACGGACTTGGCCACCTGGTCGCCGATGCCCAGAATCGCCAGGATCAGCACGATCACGACGGTGAGCACGATCGGCCAGCGCCTGCGCCTGCGACGGACCGCGCTTCGCCCAGGGGGCTGCTGCCCGTGCGTCGCCTTATCCCACGACGCCTGGTCGTACGACCCGGGCCCATGGGGGTAGTCAGCACCGCCGTAGTCAGCCTGGCCGTACCCGCCTTGACCCCCGCGGTCGGCGGGCGGTTGCGACGGCCATCCACCCTGCGAAGGCGGCTGGTATTCGCTCACCTGGGGCTCCCCTCGGTGCTCAGGTCGCACTGCTCCGGTTCATAGTCGTTTATACCGGCAGCTTGTGCTCGGCGCCCCCGTACCTTTCCGGGGGTGCCGAGTGTATTCGAGGTAGTTCTCTATTTGGCGAGCATTTCGTTGTTGGCGGCCGCGAGACGCCCAGACACCGGGGTTGAGCGTCAGGAGCGTCAGGACTGGCTGAACGTCGCGTTGGTGGCGGCCGCCGAGGCGGTCACCCCCTGGGAGTTGACGCTCAGGTTCGTGATCTTCAGGCTGGGCGGCACGCCCTTGGGAAGGTTGAACGAGAAGGACCCGAACGAGCTCAGCACCGACCCGAGCGCGCCGCCGCTCGGCAGGACCTTGACGCTGATCGTCTGCGGCCCGGTCTGCGTGATCTGCGCTTCCTCGCTGTCGGAGATGACACCGGCGAGGCTCGCGTTGATCTTCACCGTGTTCGCGTTGACGGGCGTCACGGTGAGCCCCGTTCCGCCACCGACCCCGCCAGCGGCCGTGAGCGCGCTGAACGAGACGAACACCGTCGCGGTCATGTGGTCGACCCGGGCACTCGCGGTTGACGAGTAGCTGCTGATGTGCAGGCCGTTGATGGTCGCGTGGATGCTGGTGATGGAGAGGTTTCCCCCGGTGGGGAGGGGGACGGGCACGTTGCTCGCCGAGATGTCGACCTTGTTGAAGTCCTTGGAGGCGAGCTGGGTGAGGAACGGGAAGCCCTCGATCGTCACCGACGGCTTGACCGGGAGCCCGTTCTGCTGGAACTGGCTCGCCATGTCGTTCTCCGTGATGGCGAGCGCCACCCGGTCGCCGATCACCAGGAGGATCAGGAGCACGATGACCGTGAACAAGGCCATGACCGAACGCCGGACGCGCCGCTTGCGCCGCCTGCGCAGTGGTCGCGGCGTACCGCCCGCGGGCGGCTGCGCGGGCGGCCACTGACCCTGCGGCTGATCCTGCGGCGGCCGCGGCGGGGCATCCTGCGGCTGCTGCTGCCACTGCGACTGCGGTTGCTGCCACTGCTGCGGTGCCTGCTGCTGCCGTGCCTGCTGCTGGGGGGGCGGGTCCCAGCGCGTCGACATCGACTGCTGGTCTACCCGGGTCGGCTGCTCGGGCGCGGGCGCCGCGGGCTCGGCCGCCGCCGGACCTGGCGGAGCGGGCGGGGGAGGCGGGGGAGGCGGGGGCGCCTGCCACTTGGGCACCGCCACCGTGGGCGGCGCCGACGGAGCGGCCGGCTCCTCCGCAGGTGGCGCAGGCGTCGGCAACGGCTGCTTAGTGGGCTCGGTGCTCATGGCCAGTCAGCCCCCGGTTCTCCGCTGCTTAATTCAAGTATTGATAGATATCGACGCCCGCGTCAAAGCGCCTGGACAGTAGTTATAGTTCACCAGATTCCGGATTTCACGCCTTAGCTCTAGACTAAAGATTAAACTGCCGGCGAGGCGGGTTGAGCGGGGAGGAATTCGGCGGGTGGGGAATCAAGTGGCGCATAGTTCGCCTGCTGTACCTCCGCTGGTGGCACGCACGGTGCGTAACACCCACCGGCTGGAGAGCGGGCAGGAGTACCGCGTCGGGCGCGACGAACGGGCGGACATCACCCTCGCCGACGCGCGGGTGTCATGGGAGCACGCGGTGATCCGGGCGGAGGGCCCGGTCTGGGTGCTCGAGGACAAGGGCAGCCGCAACGGCACGTTCCTCGGCTCCGAGCGCATCACGCGGCTAGAGATCACGAGCCCGTACGTGGTCCACTTCGGTCACCCGGAAGACGGTCCCGTGCTCCGCTTCGAGCTGACCGCGGCCGACCCGTTCCAGGACTTCGGGCGCAAGCCCGCGCCCGCGTCGAGCGACACCACGTTCATGCCAGGCGTGCTGCGCGACCCCACCGCGCGGATGCGGATCCAGAAGGTAATGAAGATCGGCCGCCGCCCGGACAACGACATCGTGGTGTCCGACCTGGGGGTGTCGAAGCAGCACGCCGAGCTGCGCCTCTCGCCGACCGGCCGGTACGAGATCATCGACCTGGGCAGCCACAACGGCACGTTCGTCAACGGCACGAGGGTCCACGAGGCCCAGCTGAAGGACGACGACATCATCGCGATCGGCCACGCCACCTTCCGGCTGGTCGGCGGCGAGCTGATCGAGTACGTCGACGACGGCCGCGCCACGTTCGAGGCACACGACCTGCAGGTCGTGGTGCACGACGGCGGCAAGGACAAGGTGCTGCTCGACGGCATCACGTTCCCGCTCGCGGAGCGGTCGATGATGGCGGTGATCGGGCCGGCTGGCGCGGGCAAGTCCACGCTGCTTAACGCGCTGACCGGCAAGCGCCCGGCCTCGACGGGGAACGTCTTCTACGACTTCCGTGACCTGTACGAGAACTACGACGAGCTGCGGCACCGCATCGGACTGGTGCCGCAGGAGTCCGTCACGCACGACCAGCTCACCGCGCAGAGCGCGCTCGGCTACGCCGCCGAGCTCCGCTTCCCCTCCGACACCGGCGCGGACGAGCGGCACCAGCGGGTCACCGAGGTTCTCGACGAGCTGTCCATGACGAGCCACGCGAACACCCGCATCGACCGGCTGTCCGGCGGCCAGAAAAAGCGCGTCAACATCGGCCTCGAGCTGCTGACCAAGCCGACCCTGCTGTTCCTTGACGAGCCGACCTCACCGCTCGACCCGCACCTCAAGCGCGACATGTTCACGCAGATGCGGACGATGGCCGACCCGGATAAGGACATGGGCCAGTCGGTCATCGTCATCACCCACGACGTCGAGTCGAAGCTGATCGACCAGTGCGACCGGCTCATCGTGCTGCAGCCAGGCGGCAAGATGGCCTACTTCGGGCCGCCCGGCGATGGGCTGCGCTACTTCGGCCGGGAGGACTGGGCGGACGTCTTCCAGGCGTTCGCCGACGCGCCGGAGCGCGACTTCGCCGCCGAGTTCCGCGCGTCGCCCGAATTCGCGAAGTACGTGGCCACCCCGATCTCGGTCCGCCAGCAGCGGCTCGACGCGGGGCGTCCTGAGGGCGAGACGGTCCAGCCGAAGCAGCGCAGCAGCCTGAACCAGGTGTTCACGATGGCCCGCAGGTACCGCAAGGTCATGTGGGCGGACCGGGTCTTCATGGTCACCACCGTCCTGATGCCGATCCTGCTCGGCGCCCTGGTCCGGGCCACGCCGACACAGTTCGGCCTCGACAACGGGCCCGGCAGGCTGGCCGGAAGCAACCTCAACGCCATCCAGGTGCTAATGATCCTGGTGATGTCCTCGGTCCTGTCGGGTACTGCGCTGTCGATCCGCGAGTTCATCAAGGAACGCGAGATCTACGAGCGAGAACGGATGGCCGGGCTGTCGGCCACCGCCTACCTGTTCTCCAAGGTCATCGTGCTCAGCGTGATCAGCGTGCTGCAGACGCTGCTGGTCGTCCTCGTCGGCCTAGCCGGGCAGAAGGTGCCGGCCAGCGGGGTGGTGATACCGGGGACCGCGCTGATCGAGATCTTCGTCGCGCTCGCCGTGCTTGGCGTGGTGTCCATGCTGATCGGCCTGGCCATCTCCACGCTGGTCACCAAGGGCGACCAGACCATGCCGATCCTCGTCGGCGTCACCATGGTCCAGGTCGCGCTGTCCGGCGGCCTGTTCCCGCTGTCCGGCAAGGCCCTGTCGGCCCTCTCCATGATCGCCCCGGCCCGCTGGGGCCTGGGCGCGCTCGCCTCGACGATCAACCTGAACGTCATCCAGGCAACAGCGGACCAGGGCCCCATCGGCCAGAAACCCGATGCGCTGTGGACGCATGACGCGTCGCACTGGCTGACCGCCGTCGTCGTGATGGTCGCCCTCGGCGTCGTCTGGCTGGTCATCGCGCGGGTCAGGCTGGCCTCGATCGGCCCGCGCAAGCGCAAGGAAAAGAAGGCCACGGCCCCCAACGTGGTCCACCAGCCCGTAAGCGTCTAACCCCCGGAATCCCAGCCTGTCGGGCGCGGCCGGGGTCCGTTACGCTGACCCGGTGGTTACCGCAGACGGCGCTGCCCTCACCCTGTCACTGACCCGCGCGATGCTCAGCAGGTTCCCGCTCATCGACGGGCACAACGACCTGCCGTGGGTGATACGGAAGAAATTCGCCCTTGACCCGGCCAAGGCTGGGCTGACGGGGCGGGTCCAGGGCACGGACACCGACATTCCGCGCCTGGTGGAAGGCGGGGTCGGCGGCCAGTTCTGGTCGGTGTACGTCCCGTCGAGCCTGGCGGGGGACGCCGCCGTGACGGCGGTATTCGAGCAGGTCGACATCGTGCACCGGATGATCGCCGCGTACCCAAACCGCTTCCAGCTCGCGCTAACCGCCGACGACGTCGACGCCGCGTTCCAGGCGGGCAAAATCGCGTCGCTGCTCGGTGCCGAGGGCGGCCACAGCATCAACAGTTCCCTCGGTGTGCTCCGCTGCCTCTACGCGCTGGGCGTCCGCTACATGACGCTGACGCACAACGACAACGTCGGCTGGGCGGACTCGGCGACCGACGAGCCTGACTGCGGCGGCCTGTCCGACTTCGGCCGCGAGGTCGTCGCGGAGATGCAGCGCCTCGGCCTGCTGGTCGACCTGTCGCACGTCGCGGTCACGACGATGAACGCGGCCCTGGACGTGGCCCAGGCTCCGGTGATCTTCTCCCACTCGAGCGCCCGCGCCCTCACCGACCACCCGCGCAACGTCCCCGACGAGGTGCTCACGAGGCTCGCCGCGAACGGCGGCGTGTGCATGGTGGCCTTCGTCCCGTTCTTCGTGTCGCAGGACTGCGCCGACTGGTTCAACGCGCTGAGGGCGTTCGCCGTCGACCGCGGTCAAGACCCTGACAACCTGGCGCATGTGTTCGGCCTGCTCCCCGAATGGGAAAAGGACCACCCGATGCCCGCCTCGACGATCTCCCAGGTGGCCGACCACATCGACCACGTCCGGGAGGTGGCGGGCCTCGCCCACGTGGGCATCGGCGCCGACTTCGACGGCAGCCCGAGCATGCCCCAGGGCCTGCACGACGTCAGCCGCTACCCGGCCCTGTTCCACGAGCTGCGCGACCGCCACTGGTCGGAGACCGACCTGAAAGCCCTCGCCGGCGCCAACATCCTCCGCACCCTCCGAGCCGCGGAATCCTACGCCGCCCGCTGGGACGGTTCTCTGTCCGCTGAGTCAGGGGACATGTGATACCTCTGAGGCTCGGGCTGGTACGCCTGGCCCTGGCGTCGCGGTGTCATGATCACGAAGGATTTTGCTCCCGCGAAGGATTTTCATCTCATGAGATGAAAATCCTTCGTGATCACCGGCCACGCCGGCGGTCGCGCGGGATCTTCCGGTCATACCGGACATGTGGTGGGCTCTGTGGGCCCGAAGTATCCCGCGTCCCTAGCCGAGCGGCTCTCCGTTTCGGATAACAGCAAGAAGTCCGGCCGACTTTCTTGCCCACGAGCAGGACGCGGCCGAGGCTGCTCCGGCGTCGGTAGACTCGCTCGCGATGAACTCGCCAGACGCTTTTCAGCCGCCGCTTCGCCCGCCCGCGCGCGGCCAGGTCTTCCGGTACGAGGGGTTTGCCGTTGACGGCGAGCGCGGCCTGCTGACCTGCCGCTACTCGCTCGACGGCCGGGACTTCGCCGAACGGGTATCGCTCGCGCCGGGCCCGAACTGGGACTCGGACGCCGCGCTGGCCGCCGCGCGCATCGTCTTCCTGCTCGCGGGCGTCTCCTACTACAAGACGGCCGCGCCCCTGGTCATCGACCTGGGCGGCACCGCGCTGACCGAACGCGAGCGCGCGTTCCTCCGCGAGTTCTACCTCTCCGGCCTCGGCGAGTACGCCTACCGCAACGGCCTCGACCTGAGCGACCTCCGCATCGAGGCACCGCAGGCCCCCGACGCACCGCAGGCCCCCGACGCCCGGCAGGCCCCCGACGCCCCGGCCAGCCCCGCGGCGGACACACGCGAGGGCAACCGCCCGCTCATTCCCTTCGGCGGCGGCATCGACTCGATCGTCACCGTCGAAGGCATCCGCCAGCGGACCGGCGACATCGCGCTGTTCGTCGTCAGCCGGCCGGGAGACCGGTTCACCGCGATCGAGCAGCCGGCCGAGGTCGCGCGCCTGCCGATCCTCCGGGCGGGCCGCGAGATCGACCCGCAGCTGCTCCGCTCGCAGGAACTCGGCTTCCTGAACGGGCACGTTCCCGTGACCGGCATCATCTCCGCGATCGCCGTCCTCGCGGCGGTGCTCAACGGCAGGGACGCGGTCGTCATGTCCAACGAGTGGTCGGCCTCCGCGCCCACGCTCGAGTACAACGGCCGGCCGGTCAACCACCAGTGGTCCAAGTCGGCCGGGTTCGAAGCCAGCTTCCGCGACCTGCTGAAGGCCGGCCAAGCGGGCCTGCCCGACTATTTCTCCGCGCTCCGCGACCGGACCGAGCTGTGGGTGGCTGAGAAGTTCGCCGGCCTGACGCAGTACCACGGCACGTTCCGCAGCTGCAACCGCGCCTTCCACATCGACAAGAAGAAGCGGCTCGACCACTGGTGCGGGCAGTGCGACAAGTGCTGCTTCATCGACCTGATCCTGGCGCCGTTCATGTCCAGCGACCAGTTGCACAAGGTGTTCACAACGGGTGAGCCGCTCGACCAGCCCGAGCTCAAGCCGAAGTTCCAGACCCTGCTCGGCGCGGGCACCAAGCCGTTCGAGTGCGTGGGCGAGGTCAACGAGTGCCGCGCCGCGCTCGTGCTCGCCGCGGACCGGCCTGACCGCAGGGAGACGAGGCTGCTCCAGGAGCTGGCGGCCGAGGTCACCGGACGCCCGGACGCCCCGACCGCGGCCGAGACCGAGGCCATGCGGCACCCGGTGGGGCCGAGCTTCGTCCCCGCCGCGTACTCGTTCGGCGACACATGACCGGCCAGCGCCAGAAGCTCGGCTGGTCCGACCTGGGCAGCGTTTACCAGAACGGGGGGCGGGTCGGCGTCTGGGGCCTCGGCCAGGAAGGCCATGCGGCGGTGCGGAAGCTGCACACGCTCGGCATCGCGCCGGTGCTCGTCGACGATATCCCGAACGAAATCGGCGTACTCCCCACCGCCGACGGAGGCCTCGAGGCGCTGAAGAAGGCCGAGGTCGTCATCAAGACCCCGGGCATCAGCCCGTACGGCCGGGAAGCGGCCGAACTGCGCGCGGCCGGGGTGACGCTGGTCGGCGGCCTCGGCCTGTGGGCGAACGAGGCCGACCTCGCGCGGGTCGTGTACGTCACCGGCACCAAGGGCAAGTCCACGACCTCCTCGGTCATCGGCCACCTGCTGCGCGGCCTCGGTCGCCGGGCCCTGGTCGGCGGCAACTTCGGCGCCGCGCCCTACGACCCGGCCCACGGCACCGACCATGACTACTGGGTGATCGAGGTCTCCAGCTACACGGCCGCCGACCTCGCGGTCACCCCGCCGGTCGCCGCCGTCACGTCGCTGCACCCCGACCACCTGCCGTGGCACGGCGGCGTCGAGCGCTACTACACGGACAAGCTCTCCGCGACGTCGCAGCCGGGCGCGGACCTGACGATCGCCAACGGCGACAGCGAACTCCTCCGCGAGCGCGCCGGCCTCCTCGGACCGCGCGTCCAGTGGGTCAGCGAGACCGACGAGCCGGGCGCGACCTGGATGGCCCCATTGAACCTCCCCGGGGGGCATAACCGGCGCAACGCCCTGATCGCCGCCGCCGCGCTGCGGGCCCTGGCGGTAGCCGCGGGCGACGAAGAACTCAAGGCGTATCTCAACACGGGGGACGACGGGCGGCTGGCGAGCGCCGCGCGCGGCTTCACGCCGCTGCCGAGCCGCCTCACCACGGTCGGCACGGTCGGCGGGGTCACGTTCGTCGACGACTCCCTGTCCACGAACGTGCTGCCCACGCTCGCGGCCCTCGACGCGTTCCCCGGGCGGCGGGTCGCGCTGATCGTCGGCGGCCAGGACCGCGGCATCGACTACACCGCCCTGGCGGAAGGCGTTAAGCGGCGCGTGGAGCCGACATCCGTTCTGACGCTTCCTGACAGCGGGCCACGGATCACCGCGGCGTTCTTGCAAGGGACCGCAACCGCAGTGCCTCCAACCACGGGGCCTCCAACCACGGGGCCTCCAACCGCAGTGCCTCCAACCACGGGGACGACGGGTTTTTCCGGCATCTATGACTGCCGGGACCTGGACGAAGCGGTAGCGGGCGCCTTCGCCTGGGCCAAGCCCGACGGCGTCGTCCTGCTGTCGCCCGCGGCGCCGAGCTTCGGCCGCTTCCGCGATTACCGCGACCGCGGAGACCACTTCGCCGCCGCGATGCGCGCCCTGTCCGGGTAACGCGGTTCAGGTAGCACGGGTCAGGTAGCACGGGTCAGGTAGCACGGGCCGGCTAGCGGTCAGTCTTTTACGGTGATTCCCAGGTGGCTGGCCAGTAGCGGCGCGAGGGTCACCAGTTGCAGCGAGTCGATCCTGGCGCCGCCAAGCGAGTCGTAGCCCGCCTTGATCCCCGGCGTGTCCTCGGTGCCGAGCCGGGCGCCTCGCAGGTCGACGCTCGCGCAGGTTACGCGGGTGAAGTCCACGTTGGCGAACTGGCAGCCGGGGAACCGGACCTTCGAGAGCTTGGCCGAGCCGAAGTCGACGTCGCGCAGCACGCAGTCCTCGAAGACCACGTCGTTCAGCTTGCCGTCGCGGAAGTTGACCGAGTCGAGCTTGCAGCCGCGGAACAGTACCCGCCTGCCCACGCAGGAGAACGCCTGGACCCCGGCGAACACGCAGCCGCTGAACCAGACGTCGGTCAGCGCCGACTCCGCGATGTCGACGGCCACGAGGCGCGTCTCGCCGAACCAGACGTCCGACAGCCGGGCCCGGCGCAGCCGCCCGCCGTCGAACGCGGTGCCGCCGGTGAACGCGCACTCGGTGAACCGCGCGCCGCCCGCGTCGGCGTCGGCGAACGTCGTACCGGAGAACAGCACCCGGTCGTAATCGCCGTCGATCTCAACGCCACCGGAACCGTCATCGGGCGGGGGCTGCAATTCCGCCGCGAATTGAAGATCGTCCACCCCGGTTGGTGACTTCACGTTTCCATTCCTAAACTAAGCGTCATGACAGACAGCGAGATCATCACCGAATTCCGTGCCAATGGCGGCCGGGTCGGCGGTCCGTTTCATGGGTCCGACATCCTTCTGCTGCACCATACCGGGGCGCGCAGCGGGGTGGAGCGGGTGAGCCCGCTCGCTTACCAGTGGGTCGGCGACTCGCTCGCCGTCTTCGCCACGAAGGGTGGCGCGCCGACGAACCCCGCGTGGTTCCACAACCTGCTCGCCCAGCCAGATGTCCTGGTGGAAGTGGGCCCGCGGACGTTCCGGGTCAGGGCGCGGGTCGCCCAGCCCGCCGAGCGCGACGTCCTTTACAGCCGGCAGAAGCAGCGCAATCCCAACTTCGCGGAATACGAGGCCAAGGCGTCGCCGCGCAAGATCCCGGTGATCGTGCTTGATCCGGTTAAATGACCTAAAGTCATTACAAACTTATACCTTTCTTACGCTCCACTGATGTAGCGGGAGGTCGCCCCATGGGTCCAGCCGAACCCGAGGTTTCCATCACGTCCGGTCGGGTCCGGGGGCGGGTCGAGCACGGCAACGCTGTCTTCCGCGGCATACCTTTCGCGCGGCCGCCGCTTTTTGACCTGCGGTTTCAGGCACCAGTACCCGCTGAGAGGTGGGACGGCGTACGAGACGCGGTGGAGTTCGGGCCGCCGTGCCCCCAAGCAGACCTTCCCCCCGCCCGCACCGCCCCTGATACCCCGGGCGCGCGCGAGGTTCCCGCGGACACCACGGGGGAGTGGCTGACGGTCAACGTGTGGACGCCGGACCCGCAGGCGCGCACGCTCCCGGTGATGGTGTGGATCCACGGCGGCGCGTACCTGTTCGGCGCGGGGGGCCCCGGCTACGACGGCACGCCGTTCGCCAGCGGCGGCGCGGTGTTCGTCTCCTGCAACTACCGCCTCGGCATGGAGGGCTTCGCGCAGATACCCGGGGTGCCCGCCAACCGCGGCCTGCTCGACGCGGTCGCGGCGCTGCGCTGGGTCAGGGAAAACATCGGAGCGTTCGGCGGCGACCCGGCCAACGTCACCGTCTTCGGCGAGTCGGCCGGCGCGGGCGTGATCGCGGCGCTGCTCGCCCTGGACGACGCGAAGGGCCTGTTCAGGCGGGCCATCGCGCAGTCGGTGCCGGGCACGTTCTTCAGCCGGGAGCTCGCGGCCGCGATCACCCAGGCGGTCGCCGCCACCGCCGGGCTGCCCGCGACCGCCGAGTCGCTCGCGGAGGCGGACCCGATGCGCCTGGTCGCCGCCCAGACGAGCGTGACCGCCCGTATGACGGAGTTCCTGGACTGGGGGCCGGTGCGGATCACCGACACCCCGTTCTCCCCGGTCGTCGACGGCGTGGTGCTGCCGCGCGCGCCCTGGCGCGCGCTGGTCGCGGGCGCGGCCCGCGACGTGGAGCTGCTCACCGGGCACAACCGGGACGAGTACCGGCTGTTCGTCGCCATGAAGGGCCGCCTCGGCCAGATCACCGAGGACGAGGCGAACCTGGTCCTCGACTACTTCGCGCCCGCGCCCGACGGGCCCGCTGGATACCGGAAGGCGTACCCGAGCGCCGACGCGGGCGGCTTGTTCGAGTTGGCGTTCTCCGACTGGTTGTTCCGTATGCCGACGCTGCACCTGGCGCAGGCGCACGCGATGTCGGGCGGCACGACGTACCTGTACGAGCTAACCGCGCAGGCGCCCGCCGGGTCGTTCGGCGGCTGTCACGCGCTCGACGTGCCGTTGATCTTCGGCAACTACGGCGAGGGCATCAGCGCCGCCCTGACCGGCCCGGAGCCGCCCGCCGAGTTCGTCGCGCTCGGCGACCAGATGCGGCGCGAGTGGCTCAGCTTCGCGGCGGGCGGCCAGCCGGGCTGGGCGCCGTACGGCACCGAGCACCGCACGACGCGCGTCTACGACCTGCAGCCGGATGTCCGCTCCTACCCGGAAGAGACGTCCATGCACCTGTGGGAGCGGCACATGTTCGACGCGCTAGGCCTGCCCGAGGCGCCCTAGGTTGTTCCGAGGCGGCGCAGTGCGGCCCGGACCACCTGGGGGTCCGTCGTCTGCCAGAAGGGCGGCAGGGAGGCCCGCAGGTACTCGCCGTACTTCTTGGTGACGAGCCGCGGGTCGAGGATCGCGACGACGCCGCGGTCGTCCATGGTGCGAAGCAGTCTTCCCGCTCCTTGCGCGAGCAAGAGGGCGGCGTGGTTGGCGGACACTTCCATGAACCCCGAGCCGCCGCGCGCGTCGGCCGCCCTGGTCCGCGCCGAGGCGAGCGGATCGTCCGGCCGCGGGAACGGTATCCGGTCGATGACCACCAGCCGCAGCGACGGCCCGGGCACGTCCACGCCCTGCCACAGCGACAGGGTGCCGAACAGGCAGGTCGGCTCGTCGGCGGCGAACTCTTTCACGAGCTGCATGGTGGCGTCGTCGCCCTGGCAGAGCACCGGGTAGGGCAGCGACTCCCGCAGCGCGGCGGCGGCCGCCTTGGCGGCCCGCATGGAGGAGAACAGCCCGAGCGTGCGCCCGCCCGCCGCCTTGATCAGCTCCCACAGCTCGTCGAGGTACTCGGGCGGCAGCCCGTCCCGCGACGGCGGCGGCAGGTGCTTGGCGACGTACAGGATTCCGCTGCGCCCGTGCGCGAACGGCGACCCGACGTCGATGCCTGACCACTCGTTGCCGATGGCGCTTGCGTCGAGGCCCCACTGACGGGCGAGGGGGGTGAATGATCCCCCGAGGGTCAGCGTGGCCGAGGTGAGCACCACGGTCTTGTCCGCGAAAAGGTGCTCGGCGAGTACCTCGCCGACTTCGAGCGGCGCGACGTGCAGCGAGGCGGGCCGCGCGTTGTCCGCCCAGTCTTCCGGGCGGTCCAGCCAGACGACTTCCTCCCGCTCGCTGATCGGCTGATCGAAGGCGGTGATCATCCGGTCGGCCACGACGGAGAGCTCCTCGAGGCTGACGAGCGCGGTCTGCGCCGCGGTGACCTCCGCGGGATCGGCGTCGTCGTCCTTCGCAACGGCGATCTTCCGCACCTGCACCGCGCAGGCCGCGGCGGCCTCGCGCAGCGCGGCGAGCGTCGCGCCGAGGCCCTGGTCGAGCTGGTCCATCCGCCCGCCGGGCAGGCTGGCGAGCAGCGGGGTGAGCGCGTTGCCCGCCTCGGAAAGCCGCGCGACCTCCCCCTCGTCGGCCAGCCGCCCGGTGCGCCGCACCGCGAAGTCGATCGTGAAGGCGGACAGCTCGCCGGTGGCCACGGAGGTGACCCGGTCGACGAGCTCGTGCGCCTCGTCGACGATCACGATGCGGTGCTCGGGCAGGATGCCGCCCTCGCCGAGCGTGTCGATCGCGAGCAGCGCGTGGTTGGTCACCACGACATCCGACTCGGCGGCCAGCCGCCTGGCCCGCTCGGAGTAGCACTGGAGGCCGTACTGGCAGCGGCCGGGCCCCAGGCACTCGCGCGCCGTCACGGAGACCTGCCGCCACGCCTGGTCGGGCACGCCGGGGACGATCTCGTCCCGGTCGCCGGTGGTGGTGGACGCGGCCCACTGGTGCAGCCGCTTGACGTGGGCGCCGAGCTGGCTGCCCCGTGCTTGGCCAGCCTGCGCGTCGAAGAGAGAATCCTGTTCATCTTCTGGCCCGTTGCGCAGCTTGTTCAGGCAGAGGTAGTTGTTGCGCCCCTTGAGTATGGCGAACTCGGGTGTGCGGCCGAGCGGCTGCCGCAGCGCGTTAGCGAGCCGCGGCAGGTCGCGGTCGACCAGCTGTCGCTGCAGCGCGATCGTCGCCGTCGAGACGACGACGGGGCCGCGTTTGTCGGCGGCCAGCTGCATGGCGGGCACCAGGTAAGCCAGCGACTTGCCCGTCCCCGTTCCCGCCTGCACGGCGAGGTGCGTGCCGTCGCTCACCGCGTCCCAGACGGCCTGGGTCATGACGGTCTGGCCCGACCGCTCCGTTCCGCCGATGGCACTGACGGCGGCGGCGAGGAGCGCCTGGACGGGAGAGGTGTCTCCCGCCGGATCCTCTGCCTGAGAGTCGGAAGTCGGGGGCGGTGCCTGAGAAGTGCTGGCCACGAACCGAGACGCTACCCTATGCCAGTGTCAATTTACGCCCTGGATGACGATGAGCCGGAGATCGACCCGCTCGCCTACGACGCGCCTGATGCTGTTGTGATCGGACGGGTCAAGATCGGCCCGGAGGCCTCGGTCTGGCCCGGCGCGGTGCTGCGCGGCGACCACGGCTATATCACCATCGGGGCCCGCACGTCGGTGCAGGACGGCACGATCGTGCACTGCACCGCGCAGTGGCCGACGATCATCGGCGAGGACTGCGTGGTCGGCCACAACGCGCACCTGGAGGGCTGCGTCGTCGAGCCTGGCTGCCTGATCGGCTCGGGCAGCCTCACGCTGAACCGCGTCGTCGTCGGCCGCGGCTCGATTGTGGCCGCCGGCGCCGTGATCCCCGAGGGATTCAACGTCCCACCGGGTTCCCTGGTCGCCGGCGTCCCGGCCACGATCAAGCGCACGAACGTGGACACCTCGTGGACCGAGGGCGCGGTCCAGTCCTACATCGCCACGGCGAAGCACCACAGGACCGGACTGCGCCGCATCGGGTAACACGATCTTCAGCTCCTCCGCGGTGCCGCCCGGCACGAGCAGGCGCTGCAGCAGCGCCAGCTCCGCCGGGTTAAGCTCCGCGAGCCGCCGAAGTAGCCGCATAATCACGCGGTCGGCCAGCTCGTCGTAGTCGATGACCGGAGGAAACGCGACTTTAACCTTTGGCCGGTCGGCGTCTGCCGACCCCGCGGGCTCGGTCGCGAGCCTGGCCGGCTGGGCGGACAGGGTGATCCGGTAGGTCCGCTTGCCGCGTACCTCCCGGTTGATCAGCCCGTCGCGTTCCATGCCGGACAGCAGCTGCGCGAACGCCACGCTCGAGCCCGGGTAGCCGACGGCCTCGGCCAGCCTGGTGCTGGCCATCCCTCCTCCGTCGGCGACCTCGGCGACGAGCGCCAGGTGCGCGATGATCCGGTCCCTTGTGCCGACGGCTCGTCGCCGTACGGCCGTGCGTCTAGTGTCGGCACGCGTAGTCCTCGACACTGCGGTTGCTTCCCCCACCAAGCTCTCCCTACCCGATGGAAACTAACGGCACCCACCTGCCGCCAAGATGATAGTAAGGCCTGACCTGCCGATATATACGTGGGAATACCGCTCTCGCAGGCTGAGAGGGTGAATCAGTGGGGAAAACGGCCCGCCTGACCGGGAACGTTATCATTCTGCGCTCGTTGTGATAGGCGAGCAGGGTAAGAGTCACGCGGACGGACGACGCAGGCCGTCGTGCCTGTCCGCCAGGCGGCCTGGGCACGGTTAATGTTGATGCGCAAGGAAAGGGGTTCCCCCCGTACCTCGCCGGACAACCCAGGGGCAGCAGCGATTATGAGTGCAGTGGTCTAGGGCGCCGTGGACGTCGACGTCAGCCTCGACTACGGGCTCACTCTGCTGGCCGCGCTGCTGATCGGCACCGGCTTCGTGCTTCAGCAGCACGCGGCGCAGCGGGAGCCGGACTCGAAGTTCCTCTCGCTGCGGCTGATCGCTGACCTGCTGCGGCAGCCGCGCTGGCTGGCGGGCATCGGCTGCATGATCGGGGGCCAGGTACTCGCCGCCTGGTCGATCGGGCACCTGTCGCTCGCGTTCGTGGAGCCGCTGCTCACCACGAACCTCGTATTCGCGCTCGTGCTCGCCGTGCCGATCGCCAAGGCGACGCTGCGGTTCTGGGAGATCTTCGGTGCGGTGGTGCTGTGCACGGGGGTGGCGCTGCTGTCCGCCACCCGGTCGGCGAAGCCGATCGGCCTGTCGTTCGGCTCGGTGTCGCACTGGCCGGCCGCCGCGGTGATCGCGGCGATCGCGTTCGCCTGCGTGCACGCCGGGCTCAGGCACCCCGGCCGGCTGCGCGCGGTGCTGACCGGGACGGGCGCGGGGCTCGTGTTCGGCATCCAGGACGCGCTGACGAGGCAGACCCTGGAGATCCTCAACTCCAACGGCATCGCGGCGATGTTCACGACCTGGGCGCCCTACGCGCTCATCGGGGCGGGTGCGACCGGCATCTGGCTGATGCAGAGCGCGTTCAACGCGGGCCCGCTCCCGCTGTCGCTGCCCGCGATCTCGGCGGGCGAGCCGCTGGTCGGCATCCTCCTCGGCGTGCTCGTCTTCGGCGACCGGGTCCAGGTAAGCCCGGGCGAGCTGGCACTGCAGGCGGGCGGCATCTTCGCGCTCATCGTGGGCGTGATCCTGGTGGGCCGCGCCCCGGCGCTCGGCCAGCTGCGCAACTGGACGCCGCCGAGCCTGACGAACATCGCGGACAGCCTCGCGGACAGCCTCCCGAGTCTCCCAAGCCTCCCGGGCCTGCCAAGCCTGCCAAGCAGGCACTCCACGGACGACGACGCGCCGGGGGACGCGAGCGGGGCCCCAGGCCCCGCCGCTACCGCTCAGCCCGGCGACAACCCCAACAACGGCAACGCCCGCGCCAATGACCCCGAGCCAGTAGACGAGCCGGCGGACCGCCCCAACTCATTACCAGCACACCGCAGGTCAACGCCGCACTTAGCGAGGTGCGCGGGCCGTCCAGGTGCGGGAGGTCGCCGCGCGGCTGCCCGAGCGGACGAACCGGTCGAGCGCGGTCCCGATGCCGCTCTCGTCGTTGAGCAGCTTCCTGATCGTGATGATCATCGTAGGCAGCGCCCAGAAGTCGCCGCACACCCACAGGATCGCGGCGCCGATCTGCTGGTCGGCGAACGCAGGCAGCGTCACGCCCGGCACGTTGTCGTACGCCGTGTAGATCGAGTGCGTCGCGAAGATCGACAGCGTCATCGCGATGAAGATCATCACCACGTTGGTGGCGAGCAGCGCCGCGGCCCGGCCGAGCAGCGGCATCCGCGACCTGAACGGCGGCGAGGGAATGAACTGGAGCCAGAACAGCACGCCCGTCGCGAAGAACGAGCCGTGTTCCAGCCAGATGTGCACGGCGGAGTTGTTCGCCGCCAGATCGAAGGCGGCCGGGATGTGCCAGACGACCATCGCCACGTTGAACAGCACGACGGCCACGACGGGCCCGGTCAGGAACCGCCACGCAGACCGCAGCGGCCGCGACCAGTCCCCGGCGAGCACCGACCGCGTGACCGCCTGGCCGGACCGCCCCGGCAGCGCGTCGAGCAGCGGCTGCCCGGGCGCGCCCGCGACGACGAGCGACGGCGCGGCGAACATCAGCAGCAGGTGCTGCACCATGTGCACCATGAAGTAGGAGTCGGACCAGTAGTCAATCGGCGAGTCGACGGCCAGCAGCAGCACGGCGAGCCCCGAATAGAACCACAGCGACCGGATCCGCCGCTCGCGCGTCCGCTCCGGCCGCGATCGCTCGGCCAGCCGGTGCAGCCCGATCTCGTGCCAGACGACCACGACCGCCACGACGATGACAAACGGGTCAAACGACCAGTTATCAAGGATGTAGTGCATGAAAACCCCGACCTAACTGGATGAGCCGTACTGGATGGGCACGGTGACCGCCTGAACCCTTGACCACGCGGTTGACCCGGTGGTGAACCGCCACACCGTCAGCGTCGCACCGGACACGGCCAGGGCGTCGGTGGCGCCGTCGGGCCCGGATGCGAGCACCATGGTGTGCGCAGGCACTGGCGGCAGCAGCACCCACCGCGGCGGCCCCTCCGCCGCGGTCGGCAACGCGCTGACCGTCGCGGCCCGCCCGTCGGCCAGCAGCACCCACGCGCCGCCGGTCTGTAGCGTGCCCGAGGCGGTGATCGCGCCGGAGACCGGCAGCGCCGAGGACTCGAACCAGGCCGTCGGCGCCGGCTGCGGCGTGCCGGACAGCGGCGCGTACGCGTACCAGCCGGCCCCCCGCCACAGCGCGGTGAGGCCGGCGTCGCCGCGCACCAGCGCCATGCCGTCGGTGAGCCGGACCAGCTGCCCGGAGACCGGCACGCTGAGCCGCTGCCAGCCGGTACCGGGAGAGTAAGAGAACACCGCGGTGGTACCGCCGGTCCCGCAGGTGCCGCCCGCCAGCACTTGCGAGGAGGACGCGCCGAACGAGAGTGAGGTGACCACCAGCGCCCCGCCGCATCCCTTGGCGGCGGGGGAGCCCGCGACGGCACCTGGCTTGGCGAGCGTCGTCCAGGTGGTCCCGGCGTCGGAACTGGTCTCGATGGTCCCGTCGCTTAGCAGCGCGGCCAGGTGACTGCCGTCCGCGGCGAACGCGTCGGGGGAGGCGGCCACGGCCTCGTTGATCGGTCCGCCGGTCGTCCAGGAGGCGCCGCCGTCCGCCGTCTGCGCCAGCGGCGAGAAGACGAGCTTCTGGGATGGCCGCACGGCGATCGTGAGCGATTTCGCTCCGCCTGCCGATGCGACCAGTCCGCCGTTGTCCGCGACACCGGGCGGCGTGACCAGCTGCCACGTCCCCGAGTTCCCGGCCCGGGCGAACACCTCCCAGAACGCGGGGTCGGCCGACATCGGCACGACCGCCCAGCTGTCCGCGGACGTGGCGATCGAGGTGGCCATCGAGTCCGTCTCCGACGGCGCGCCCGCCGTCCCCGACGCGCCCGCGGACGAAGACGCAGAAGACCCGCAAGCCGCGACCGCCCCGGCGGCCACAAGCATCACGCCGGCCGCAAGCGGCGAAAGGGGTGGCCGGCTGCGCCTCATGATGACTGGCTCATGGTCCGGAGCACCGAGTCGGCGAGCAGGCCGGCGAACGAGGACGTCGTCGCCGAGGTGCCCGGGCCCGGGTCGTCGCTGATCTCCTGGCGCACGTTGCCGCCGGCGTCGATCACGAAGGCGAGGTCGTTGTGCGCGGACATCGCGCCGGCGGGCAGGTCCTCGACCTCGATGCCGTAGTCGTGCCATACGGCCTTGAGCTGGTTGAGCGACCCGGTGAGGTACAGCCAGTTCGGCACCTGGCTCAGGTTCTCCTGGCTGGTGAACGCCCGGGTATACGCGATCGAGTTATACGTCGGGTTGGCGGCGATGGCGACCAGCTCCGTGTCGCTCGCCTTGCCGCCGAGCAGCGCGTCGGCCGATCGCATCTCCTGGGCGATGAGCGGGCAGTCGGTGATGCAGACCGGGTCGAGGAAGGTCAGCAGCACGACCTTGCCGCGCAGGCTCGCCAGCGACACCTGCTGCCCGTCCTGGCTGGTCAGCGTGAAGTTCGCGGCGGGCGTGTCGAACTGACCCGTGGTTCCGGCGATTGCCTGGGCGGTGATCGGGTCGGCGTTGGGGTTCGTGGTGGCGAACGCCATCGGCCCGGCGCCGACGAGAACGATGACGAGCGCGGCGACCCCCCCGACGACGCGCATGGGCGCGGCGGCGAACCCGCGCAGCAGCCCGGGCACCCGCCTGGCCCCTGGC
>Ga0102924_1001523_pt1 | contig 26621 bp, 23 predicted proteins | sample PaiPotPPM11metaG_FD_80116 | JGI IMG/M metagenome (GOLD analysis project Ga0102924, IMG submission 80116) | Iron sulfur acid spring bacterial and archeal communities from Banff, Canada, to study Microbial Dark Matter (Phase II) - Paint Pots PPM... ... | reverse complement strand
AGGACGAAGAGATGCGGCGTATTCGCGTGCACTGAAGGGACCCACGTTGCCTCCTGGGCGCCGGTGTCCGGCATTTTGAGGCAACAGTCTTCGCTTCGGTGTCGATAATTTTGAGGCACTTCGCCACCTTGAGCCGGCCCGCGCCGTCCGCTAGAATCGCATCGAGCGAGGCCGCATCACTCGCGTCGTGATCGGGGAGCGTGCGATGGCCGACGAAATGAGCCGTGAGGAGAAGATCGCCGCCGCGAAAGCCAAGGCGGAGGCGATGAAGGCGCAGCGCGCGGCGCAGGCCGCGACACCCGGGGCGCCGGCCGCTCCTGGCGCACCGGCAGCGGTCCCCGCGCCCCCGAGTCCCACTGCTCCCGCCACCCCCGGTAGCGCCGCGCCGGCGGCGGCGCGCCCCGCGGCGCCCGCCAAGCCCGCACCCCCCACCCCCCCCCTCGCGACGTCCGACAATCCCGGCGGACAACCGGTCGTCGCGCCGCAGAACGCGAAGATCCAGGCGCTCGGCACGATCAACCAGAGCGTCGAGCTGCGGTGCGAGACGAGCGAAGATCAGAACGTCCGCCGGCTGCTCGGCGGCATCGGCGCCTACCGCAATCCGCTCCGCAACGCGTGGCAGGTGGACTACCGGTACTACGCCGAGGCCGTCAAGCGGCTCACCGCGGCGGGCTATCAGATCGAAGGCAAGGATTACCTCGGACGGCCGCTCGAGCAGTGGGCCCCGGCACGGCGAGGGTGGACGCGGATCGCCCCGAAGTAGGCGAGGGGTCCGAGTTCCAACTCCCCGACAAGAGGCGCCCCTGACGGAGGAACCCTCTCATGCAGACCCGCCGTGGGCGTCGATGGGTGACAGTGCTTTCGGCCGTTGTGCTCCTTGCCGCCCTGACCTGGACCACGACCCCGTCCACATTCGGTGCCACGACGACGGTGACCGTCGGCGTCAAGCACAACATCTCCGCGCTCCTGATCGCACCGGACGGCTCTGGGCCCTATCCCGGGGTGCTGGTCTTGGGAACAGGTCGGGGACTCGAACAGTATCACATCCAAGTCGCGAACCGGCTCGCTGCGGCGGGGTACGTCTGCCTCGCCCCGCGGTATTTGGAGGCGTACGGCCTCACCGGCGAAGGCCGCTTTGAAGGATTCACCACGATGGTGGAGCCGATCTACGCGGACCTTGCGCAGGCGGTGGACGTCCTCAAGCACGACCCGAAAGTTGCCGGCGGCCCTGTCGCCGCTATGGGATTTTCACACGGCGGCTTTTACACCGTCCTGCTCGCGGCGAGGGGCGAGGTGGACGCGGGCGTCGATTACTACGGCGCCGTCTCGGCGAACAACGTGGACGCGAACCTCACCCGATTTCGAAGCTCAATAACCGAGCAAAGCTCGCCCATGCTTCTTCTGGTGGGAACAAAGGACGGCTACTACAAAGCCACCGTGCTGTTGTCGCACATGCTGCGCGACGCCAACGTTCGGCATCGGCTGATCGTCTATAAGGGACTGGGCCACGAATTCGACCGGGAAGACCCGAAGGCCGCCCAGGATGCCTGGCAAAAGACCTTGGGTTTTCTTGCTTTCAAGCTTAAGAAGAATTAAGCGATCAGCATCGCGTCCCCAAAGCTGTAGAAGCGGTACCCGAGCCGGATCGCCTCGGCATAGGCCGCGAGGATCCGCTCGCGGCCGGCGAAGGCGCTCACGAGCATCAGCAGCGTCGTGCGCGGCAGGTGGAAGTTGGTGACGAGCGCGTCGGTCGCGCGGAAGCGGAACCCGGGCGTGATGAACAGCTCGGTGCTGCCCCGTCCCGCCGCCACGGTCCCCTCGTCGCCCGCGATCGACTCGAGCGTCCGCACCACGGTCGTACCGACGACGACCACCCGGCCGCCGGCCGCCCGGGCGCCGTTGATCACCGCCGCCGCCTCCGCGTTCAGCTCGTAGTTCTCGGCGTCCATCCGGTGCCGCGTCACGTCGTCGACCTCGACGCCGCGGAAGGTGCCGAGCCCGACGTGCAGCGTCACGAACGCGACGCGCGCGCCGCGCGATCGGACCGCATCGAGCAGCGCCGGCGTAAAGTGGAGCCCCGCCGTCGGGGCGGCGACCGCGCCCTCGCGGTCCGCGTACACGGTCTGGTAGTCCGCGGGATCGTCGAGCGGCCGTTCGATGTACGGCGGCACGGGCATCTCACCGGCCCGCTCGAGCGCCGCTCGAAGATCGCCCGTGTGATGCAGCGTCACAAGCCGCGTGCCCTGCTCCGTCGGCTCGCCGATCGTGACCTCAATCGCCCCGCCGCCAAAAGAAAGGCGCGTTCCGGGCCGGAGACGCCTTCCGGGCCGCACCAGCGCTTCCCAGCGGCCGTCCGCGGGTTTCAATAGAAGAACCTCGACCTCACCGCCCGTCGCCCGGCGACCCCGCAGCCGGACCGGCAGGACCTTCGTGTCGTTCAGCACCAGCACGTCGCCGGGGCGAAGATACTCCGGGAGATCCCGAAAGATGCGGTGCGCGACCGCGCCGGTGTCCCGGCGCAGCACCAGAAGACGTGAGCTGTCGCGGGGGCGGGCCGGCGCCTGCGCGATGAGATCGCGCGGAAGTTCGTAGTCGAAATCGGAGAGCCGGAGGCTCAGAGGCCGAACGCCTCGTTCGTCGCCGGCGGGTTTGGCCGAGCTCTCATTTCAATACCGCGGCTCGATCGTCACGCCCGTGTAGTAGTACTTGAGGATCTGCTCGAACGTGAAGCCGTGGGCCGCCATCGCGCGCGCCCCCCACTGATCGAGCCCGACGCCGTGGCCGGACCCCCGCCCGGTGAACCCGGCCGCCGCGCCCCGCCGCGCGACGGTGAACATCGTACTGCGCAGCACGCTCGCGCCGACGAGGAGGCGGAACCGGTTCGCGTTGATCTCCTGGGTCCGCCCGTCGCTGCCCCGCAGCAGCACCGTGACGGCGCGGCCCCAGGGTGTGACGCGGCCCGGCGCGACGTCGTCGAGGGCCGGGAGATCCGTGCCGCCGCGGCGGAGGTCGGTCTCGATCGCCGCGAGCGGCAGCGAAGCGCTCCACATGACGCCGGGCGCCTCGAGCGCGTACGGATCCGGCACCCCTCGAAGATATGGATACAGCGTGCCCCACACGTTTTCGCTGTCTTCGGTGTGCCCTCCGGAGTTCGAGTGGTACGCCGCGAAGATGGGCCGGCCGTCGTAGGTCACGATGAGCCCGCGGGTCGCGTCCACCGCCGCCGTCGCGGCGGGATCCTCGGCCGCGGCCCCCAGGTAGACCTGCGCGTCGGTCGTCGCGGGAAGATCGAACCCCGCATCCGCGGAGGCGGCGCCCGCGGCCGCCGGATGCGCGAGCATCCGCTGCACGGCGAGCGTGCGCGCGGCCACCGCCTGCGCGCGGACGGCCTCCGGCGGCCAGCGCGGGTCGATCTCGCCCCTGATGACGCCGCCGACGTAGGCCTCGAGATCGAGGACGTTGATGACCGTGACCTGTCCGGCCGGCGTGCGCCGGAGCTCCAAGACGCCCCGATAGGGACGGCCGTCGGCCCGCAGGAGACCGCCCTGCGCCGTGAGACGGACGGCCGGTCCCAGCGGCACCCCGGAGAAATCGAGCCCGCCGGCGCCGCTGGCGGTCACGGTCCACGCCGCCCCGCCCGCGGGCTGCGGCAGCACGGCCGGCGCGGGCGCGGTGAACATCGACATCGACACGTCTTCGGCCGCGACCGGGCCGTCGGCGCTGATCTGGACCGACGGCCGTTCGACGAGGATCCCGACGCGAACAACGACCGATTCGGTTCCGCGCGCGGGCGGCGCGGCCCCGATGAAGCACGCGACGAGTCCGGCGAGAGCGCCCGCGAGGATGCGCCGAAGCGGACGCCGCCGCGTCCCCCGCGGCCGAATCCCGTTGTTCATCGTCTGGCGAAGAAGAGGTTGAGCAGCAGCGTGAGGATGAGGCTCACGAGCACGCTGCCGAGGATCGGCACGTAGAGCGTGAAGCCCTTTCGCTGAAAGTAGATGTCGCCGGGAAGCCGCGGCAGCGTCCCGAGCAGCACGATCGCGCCTCCCATGATCACGAGGAGGACGCCGAGCCCGATCAGCAGCCGGCCGATGGACGAGGGCGTCACGAGAACAGCGCCCCCTGGCCGCGCGGCCGGTCGGGGGCGGCAAGCCCGAGATGGTCGCAGGCCTGCGGCGTGACGCGGCGGCCCGACGGGGTTCTCGTGAGAAAGCCGATCTTCAGGAGGTAGGGCTCGATCATCTCGACGATGCTGTCGACCTCTTCGTTGAGCGTCGCGGCGAGCGCCTCGACGCCGACCGGACCGCCGCTGTAGACCTGCACCACGGTGCGCAGCAGCTCGCGGTCCTGCCCGTCGAGCCCGATCGGGTCCACGCCCTCGAACTCGAGCGCCTCTTTGGCCACCTCGAGCGTGATGTTGCCGTCCGCGCGCACCTGCGCGTAGTCGCGCACCCGGCGGAGCAGCCGGTTCGCGATCCGCGGCGTACCCCGCGCGCGGCGCGCGATCTCATCCGCGCCGTCGTCGGCGACCGTGACGCTGAGGATCGACGCGGACCGGCGGACCACCTTGGCGAGGTCGTCGACCGGATAGAAGTCGAGGTGGTGCGAGATGCCGAACCGGTCGCGCAGCGGCGACGACAGCAGCCCGGCACGGGTCGTCGCGCCGACCAGCGTGAACGGCCGCAGTGTGTAGCGCAGCGTCCGCGCGTGCGCGCCCTTCTCGATCACGAAGTTAACGCAGAAGTCCTCCATCGCGGGGTAGAGAAACTCCTCGACCGCGCGCGGCAGCCGGTGGATCTCGTCGATGAACAGCACGTCGCCGGCGTCGAGGTTGGTGAGGATCCCCATGAGATCCCCGCCCCGCTCGAGCGCGGGCCCCGAGGTGGTCACGATCTTGGTATTCATCTCGACGGCGATGACGTTTGCGAACGTCGTCTTGCCGAGGCCCGGCGGTCCGTGCAGCAGCACGTGATCGAGCGCTTCGCCCCGATCGCGGGCCGCCTGAATGCTGATCGACAGCCCCGTGATGACCCGGGACTGTCCGATGCACTCCTCGAGGCGCTTCGGCCGGAGGCTGCGGATGAACTGCTCGTCGGCCTCGGCCGCCGCGGCCCGCGGCGATGCCCCGGCGGAGGCCGCGCCCCGCTCCCGCGGCGGCTCGCCGCCTCCGCCCGGTCCGATCGTGCGCTCCCGCGTCATGCGAGCGATCCGCGCTCCACGCGGTAGACTTCCTGCAGGAGCGCTTCCGAGGACACGATCGCGCCGTTGCGCCGGAGCGCGTCGGCCACCATGCGCCGGGCCTCGCCGGCGCGATAGCCGAGCTGGCGCGTCAGCACCTCGACCACTTCTTCCTGGAAGTCGGCCGGCGCGGCCTCCGGCTCCGCCGGCGCGTCGGTGCGGAGCAGCGCGTACTTGCCCATCTTGCCGTGCAGCGCCGCGACGATCTTCTCCGCGGTGCGCGCCCCGATGCCCGGCAGCTTCTGTAGGAAGCCGATGTCCTTGCGCTCCACGGCGTCCGCGACCCGCTCGATCGGGTGCGCGAGCGCCTTCATCGCCTTCGTCGGGCCGACGCCGTCGACCGTGATGAACCGCTCGAAGAACTCCTGCTCGACCTCGCGCAGAAACCCGACCAGCAGCGGGCGCGGCTGGTTCGCGCTGACGTGGTAAGAGATGTGCAGCTCCACGGTTTCGTCGAGGCGGTGCGGGTCGGCGCGCAGCAGGTCACGCAGGAAGGCCGGAAGATGGACCTCGTAGCCGACGCCCCCGCAGTCGAGGACCAGCATCTCATCGGTGCGCCGCATCACGCGGCCGCGAAGCAGCGCGATCATGCGGGTGTCCGGTGCGCCCGGACGAGCGGCACGCCGCGCCGGGAGAGCGCCACCAACGCCAGCGCCAGCGCGTCGCCGACGTGGCTGACCGGCTCCCGGTCGAGGGTCAACACCGCGCGCACCATTCGCTGGATCTGGCGCTTGTCGGCGCGCCCGGACGTCACGAGGGCGCGCTTCACCGCGGCCGGCGGGATCGTCTCCACCGGGATCCGCCGCTCAGAGGCGGCGACGCTGATGACGCCGCAGACATGACCGAGCAGGATGCCGGTGCGTGGAAAGGCGGGGTGCGCGAAGACATCCTCGAGCGCGATCGCGCCGGGCCGCCATTCCGCCAGGACCTCGCGCAACCCGGAGTAGAGCTCGGCGAGGCGCTCGCTCAGCGGTGCGCGGGGATCGGTACGGATCACCCCCGCCTCGGCGACGCGGAGCGCGGGTCCGGCCGTCTCGATCAAACCGTAACCCGTCACGTGCAGTCCCGGGTCGAGGCCGAGCATCCGCACCACACCGGCGCGCCGAGGAGGCGCGGCGGCTCCTGCCGGCCGGCGAGGCTGGGAAGCGAACACGAACCAATGTTCGCCATTGCCCGGGGGCTTCCTGCCCGCTCTCGGCTCCGCCCGGTCTAACTCCCGACCGCGGCCGTCCCGGCGCGGCCGCCCGCGGCGATCAGCGGACCGCGAAGACCGGCTTGATGCCCGCCATCCGAAGGTAAATCGACAACTGCCCGTTGTGATAGAAGACATGCGGAACGGCGAATCCGACGAGCGCGCCTTGAGGCAGTTTGGCGCCCCAGGGCGTCTCCACGATCCGCGCCGCCTCTTGATCGGTGAGCTTCGCGAGCCCCGCGACGTAGCGCTCGCCGCCCTGCCGGACGGCGTCGAGAACCTGCGCGCGCGAACGGTAATTGTCCGGCGGGAACGCCGTGACGCGCTCCCAGACGTTCTTGCCGATGTTGTCGCTGAACATGACGCACGAGTTCGCGATGTGCATCGCGATCTCGCGGAACGACCGGGTCTCCAGACCCTCGGGTTTGGCGTCCAGGCGTCCCTCCGGCATCAATTCGACGTTCTGCTGAACCGCCGTCCAGATGGTTCGGAATCCCGGCTCGATGCTCTCACGAATCCCCACAGGTCACCCCCGTCGGTGATCAACCGACCTGCTGCAGTACCTCATCCGGAATGTCGAAGTTCGCGTAGACGTGCTGCACGTCATCGTGGTCCTCCAGCGCCTCCATCAGCCGCAGCACCTGCTGCGCCTCCTTGCCGCTGACCGGCACCGACGACTTCGGCACCATCGTGACCTCGGCCAGCGTCGGCTTCCAGCCGGCCTCCTCGAGCGCGCGGCGCACCTTCATGAAATCTTCCGGCGCCGTCGTGATCTCGTACTCGCCGTCGGTCGTCTTGATGTCTTCGGCGTCGAGCGCCCGCGTGATGACCTCGTCCTCCGCGGCGACCGAGCGGGGCAGCGTGATAAGTCCCTTCTTCTCGAACATCCACGCGACCGAGGCGCCCATCGCGCCGCCGGCCTTGGTCAGGATGTTGCGGACTTCGGAAGCGGTCCGGTTCTTGTTGTCGGTGGCGACCTGCACGAGCAACGCGACGCCCGCGGGGCCCATGCCCTCGTAGGTCATCTCTTCGTAGACCGCCCCTTCGCCGCCGCCCGCCCCGCGCGCCACCGCGCGCTGAATGTTGTCGTTCGGCATGCTGGCTTCGCGGGCGCGCTCGATCGCGGACCGGAGGCGCATGTTGTTGGCCGGGTCGCCGCCGCCGTCTTTCGCGGCGATGATGATCTCCCGCGCGAGCTTGCTGAAGACCTTGCCGCGCTGCTGGTCGACCTTGCCCTTCTTGATTTTGATGTTATGCCATTTGGAGTGTCCGGACACGGCGAGCCCCCTAAGGAACGACCCGCCCGGGCATGATCCCCCCCGGGCGGCCTGCGCCTACTACTATACTGGGGCGGCCCGGGACCGGCAAGCGGGCGAACCGGCGGGCGCCGGTCCGCGGTGCGGCGGACGTCCTACTTGATGTGCACGGACACCGTGGCGGCGCCGGACGTCGCGACGCCGTCCGGCCCGGCCACCGCCGCCGCCGTGATCACGAGCGTCCCGCCGGACGGGCGCAGCCACGGGTTGATCTGGTAGGAGAACGTGCCCGACTGGTCGGCCCGGATGTAGACGTCCGCGGCGTCCACCTTGAGCGCGCCGGTCTCGCTCGTCACCGTGATGTGCACGAGCGTGCCCGGCAGTGAGGCGCCGGTGATCGTCAGCGGGAGTTCGACGTCGCTGCCGTGGCGCGGCGCCGTGATCACGACCGGAAGCGTGGCGTGGTCGCGGTTGCCGGACGGGATCGTTTGGGCGGACCCGCCCGGCGCTCCGGTCACGACCGCGGGAACGGCCGGCGTGGGCGACGGCGCGCCCCCCGGCGAGGGCGACCCTGACGGTCCGGGCGGCGTCGCCGGTTGGTCGGGCGAAGGCGTCACGGGCGCGGCGGGGGCGGCTCCGCCCTCGGGCTGCGTTCCCCGGATGAACACCTCCGGGCGAGTGGTGCAGCTCGCGGCCGTTGCGTCCGTGGAGCAGACCGTCGCCTGCACGACGCCGTCGGGCGACGTCCAATCGTCCTTCCCGACGAGCGGCAGAATCTGCTTCATGAAGGCCGCCCAGGTCCGCGCGGGGACGCTGCCGCCGGTGACCTTGTTCATCGGCGAATCGTCGTCGTTGCCGACCCAGACGCCGGCGACGATCGACGGCGTGAATCCGATGAACCAGGCGTTGCGGTAATCGTCCGCGGTGCCGGTCTTGCCGGCCTGCGGAATCCCGATCTGGGCCGCGGTGCCGGTGCCGCGCTGGACCACGCCCTTCAGCATGTCGGTCATGACGTACGCGACTTCCGGACTCAGCACGACGTGCCGGTCGGCGACGTGCTCTTCGAGCACCTTGCCGTGGTAATCCGTCACGCGCGTCACCGCGACCGGCGCGACGCGGACGCCGCCGTTCGCGAACACCCCGTACGCGGAGGCAAGCTCGAGGAGCGTCACGTCCGACGACCCGAGTGTCAGGGACAGGTTCGCCTGCAGCGGACTTTCGATGCCCATCCGGTGCGCGAGGTCGATGACCGCGCGCGGACCCACTTCCTGCTCCAGCCGGATCGACGCGACGTTGATCGAATTCTCGAGCGCGTAGCGCACCGTGATCGAGCCGTGCCACTTTTTGTCGTAGTTCTGGGGCTTCCACGTGCTGCCGTCCGGCATCGGAAACTCGATCGGGGCGTCGAGCAGCATCCGCGTCGGCGGAATGCCGCGCATCACCGCGACGGTGTAGGTGAACGGCTTGAACGCCGAGCCGGGCTGGCGGTGCGCCTGCCAGGCGCGGTTGAACTGGCTCGTCCGGAAGTTGTACCCGCCGATCATCGCCCGCACGTAGCCGTTTCGGGGGTCGATCGCGACCATCGCACCCTGCTGCGCCTGGAGGTGGTCGCGCTTCGCCTCGTCGAGCGCGCGGCGCACCTGCTCTTCCGCGGCCGCCTGCATCTTGAGATCGAGCGTCGTGTAAACGCGCAGCCCACCCTTGTAGAGCATCTCCTCGCCGTACCGCTGCAGCAGACCCGGCAGGATGTAGCTCACGAAGTACGGCGCGCGAATGCCGATGAGCCCCGCGTTGGTCTTCGCGGCGAGGCGCAGGGCGGCGTGCTCCGCGTCGTGCATCTGCGCCGGGGTGATGTCCCCCTGCTCCGTCATCCGGACCAAGACTTCGCCCATCCGGGTGCGCGCGCGGTCGAGGTGCTCGTAGGGCGAGTAGTACGACGGCGCGCGAATCAGTCCGGCCAGCATCGCGCTCTCCGGCAGCGACAGCGTGGCCGCGGGCTTCCCGAAGTACACCTCCGCGGCCGTCTCGACGCCGTAGGCGCCCTGGCCGAAGTACACCTGGTTGAGGTAGCGCTCCAGGATCTCGTCCTTGGTGAGCCGCCGCTCGATCTGCACGGCGAGCAGGATCTCCGCGATCTTGCGGGTGAGCGACTTCTCGCTGGTGAGGAACATGTTGCGGGCGAGCTGCTGCGTGATCGTGCTGCCGCCCTCGGCGTACCCGCGGTCGTGCAGGTTGCGCAGGCCCGCCCGGACGACGCCCCGCAGCGAGAAGCCGCGGTGACGGTAGAAGTCCGCGTCCTCCGTGTCGATGACGGCGCGCTGGAGAGTGTTCGCGACCTGTGACAGCGGGACGCTGTCGCGGTTTTCGCGGTAGAGACTGGCGATCAGCTGGCCGTCCGAGGAATAGATCCGGGTGGCTTCGCTCGGCAGATCGTAGAGGGCGTCGACCGACGGCAGGTGCGCGCTGATCGCGGCCGCGGCGCCGACCAAGAGTCCGCCGGCGACGAGGACGACCGCCGTGCCCGCGAGCGCCACCGTAAGGACGGCCTGGCGGACGAACCGCCACTGCCGCGGCGTCAGGCGCCACTCCCGCGTGCGCGCGGGCGCGGAGCGCCGGACCGGATTCGGTCCTCGCGGTCTACCCATCAGCGGCCTCTCTTTGCGTCGATAATGTCGGCTGCGATCGCTACAACGGTGGCCCGGAAGCCGGTCCCGCCCGGGCCGAGCCAGACGCCGCTCGTCATTCGACCTTCAATGAATATACCCCACTATACCCCCTTGAGGACGAGCGGGCAACTCCCCGTACTCCGCTAAACGCGGGGCGCGCGCGGATCGTTCCGCCCCCCACCGTCAGAAAGCCGGCCCGCCGCGTTGACGCTCCGGAGGGCCGGTGTGCTACGATGAGCCCGCGATGACGTCCTTTGCCGACGGACCCGCTGCCCGGACCAGCACCGCCCGCCGCCGGGTGATCCAGGCCCGCGAGGACTCGGCCCAGACCCGCACCGACGTGCTGGCGGTGGAAGAGCCCCTCGAGATCCGTCTCTACCCGCCGGCCGACCAGCGGCCGGCAACCATGAAATCGAAACCCGACGGCGGACCGTTCACCCGGGTCTCCGTCACGATGCGGACGCCCGGGCACGACTTCGAACTCGCCGCCGGCTTTCTGTACACCGAGGGCGTGCTGCGGGCGCCGGACGACGTCCGGGCCATCAGCTACTGCACCGATCCGTCCCTCGACGGCAGCCAGCAGTACAACATCGTCAACGTCGCGTTGCGCGCGGGCGCCGGCTACGATCCGGAGCGGCTCCAGCGCAACTTCTACACCACGTCGAGCTGCGGCGTCTGCGGCAAGGCCTCGATCGAGGCGATCCACGTTCGCGGCATCGGGCCCGTCGCCGCCGACGGCCTGACGATCGACGACGAGACCCTCGCCCGGCTGGGAGACGCGCTGCGGGATGCGCAAACGCTCTTCGCCAAGACCGGCGGCCTCCATGCGGCGGGCCTGTTCGACCGGACCGGCCGGCTCCTCGCCCTGCGGGAGGACGTCGGCCGCCATAACGCGATCGACAAGCTGGTGGGGCATGCGTTCCTGCAACGGCGGCTGCCGCTTCGGGACCACATCGTCATGGTGAGCGGCCGGGCCAGCTTCGAGATCGTTCAGAAGGCCGCGGCCGCCGGGGTCCCGATCGTCGCCGCCGTCTCCGCGCCGTCGAGCCTCGCCTGCGATACCGCCGAGGCGTTCGGGATGACCCTGCTCGGCTTCGTCCGTGGTCCGCGCTTCACCGTGTACACCGGCGCGCAGCGCATCCGCCTGCGCGGACGCGCCTCCGCGGCCGACGCGGAGTAGCGCCCGGCCGTCTTACAACCCGAGCATCACCGCCAGGCGCATCAGACCCCACCCGAGTCCGAAGCACGCGGGCAGGGTCAGCACCCACGCCGTCACGATGTTTCTGGCGACGCTCCACCGCACCCAGCGGACGCCCTTGGACGCCCCGACGCCCAGGATCGCGCCGTTGATCGCGTGCGTCGTGCTGATCGGAATGCCCAGCCGTGTGGCCACTTCGATCGTGGTCGCCGCCGCCGTCTCCGCGGCGAACCCGTCGATCGGGTGCAGCTTGGTCAGCCGGAACCCCATCGTCTTGACGACGCGCCACCCTCCGGCCGCGGTTCCGGCGCCCATGGCGCACGCGCAGACCACCATCACCCAAACGGGCACGTAGAAGGTGGCTCCGAGCGCGCCGTACGCGAACAGCGCGAGCGACATGATCCCCATCGTCTTCTGCCCGTCGTTGCCGCCGTGACTGAACGCCATGTACATCGACGACACAAGCTGCAGCCGGCCGAAGATGCGCGTGACGCGCGCCGGGGGGTTGCGATAGAAGAGCCAGTACAGCCCGATGATGATCGCGGCGGCCGCCAGCAGCGCGATGACCGGCGAGTAGACGATCCCAATCCCGACCTTTACGACGCCCGGCACCACGACCGCCTTGAAGCCGCCGGTGGCCACGCCGGCGCCGAGCACGCCGAACAGCAGCGCGTGGCTCGAGCTCGTCGGCATGCCGAGGTACCAGGTGAAAAAGTCCCAGCCGATGCCGGCGATCAGCCCGGCGGCGATCGTAGCCTGCGTGACCACGTGCGGATCGACCAGGCCCTTGCCGACGGTCGTCGCCACGGCCGTGCCGGTCACGGCGCCGGCGAAGTTGAGGACGCCGGCCATGATGACCGCCTGGGCGGGCCGCAGGACTCGCGTCGCCACCGCCGTCGCGATCGCGTTCGCGGCGTCGTGGAAGCCGTTCACGAACTCGAAGACGAGGCCGAGGCCGAGCACGCACACCAGCAGCACGAGATGCGTGTTCACGTCCCTTACGGGTTGCATCCGGCGCCGTGCGATCCCTCCGGCCCCAGTCGCCGGGGGACGGCCGCGCCGGCAGCGCGGAATCCCCATCGGCGCAAAAAAGGAGTATTTGTTTAGTGGTTCAATATTCCGTAACCACGCGCCCGCCCGTCGCGGCGGCCGCGGGGGGAGCGATGGAACCCGAACGTCACACGGGGACATCGGCGCGTTCTGCGCACGGGGGGCAGCTTCAAGCCGGCGGCCCCGCCGCCGGCGGCTATGCGACTCCGGCCGGCGAGTCCGATACCGGCGATCCGCGCCTGCGCGCAGACTTGATGAAGCGCCTCGTCGAACTCAGCGAGGCGCTCAACCGTCCTTCGTCGGTTGCGGGTGTCGCATCGGCGATCGGCCGGGCGGCCGCCGACCTCAGCGGCACCGACCGAGTCGCCGTCCTGCTGCGGTCCGCCAACGGCGTCGTCACCTGTCCGTGGTCCCACGGCATGTCGACGGCGTACGTCGCCGAGATCGCGACCCCCGAGGGCGCCGCCCCGTGGCCTCATCTCGCCCGGCATGCGGAGCTCGCGTGCATGGATCTGCCGAAGAACCGGCGGACGTCCGCGCCCGAGCCGGTGCTCGTCGAAGACGTCCGGACGCTCCCGCCCGGCAACGAGACGCGGCGCCGGGCCGACCGTGAAAATTTCCGCGCCTTCGCCTCGTGGCCGCTGATTCACGAAGGGCGCGCGACCGCGGCGGTGACCTGCTACTACGGCGCGCCCCGCACGTGGTCCGCGCCGGAACGCGAAGCGATGCAGGCCTTCGCCTTCCAAGCCGCGGCCGCGCTCGAGAACGGCCGCTCCTACGAGGCTCAGGGCCGCCGCACCGCCGAACTCGAGGCCCTCTACGAGCTGAGCAAGCGGCTGCGCAACGCACGCACGCCGGACGAGATGTATCCGATCCTCGTCGAGCACATCGTCCGCCTCGTCCGCGCGGACCACGGCGCGCTCGCCCTGCTCGGCGCCGACGGCAAGACGCTGACGACCGTGCACGCGTCCGGCCTCGCGGCCGAGCACGTCGGGACGACCGCGCCGGTCTCGCCGACCCTCACGCGCATGTTCGAGGCCGCCACCTCGCACGTCACGCCCGACCTCTCGGCCGACGACGCCGTGGCGTTCGGCGCGGCGCCGGACGCCCACCGCGCGGTCGGTCCGTTCGCCGTCGCGGCGCTGCGGGCGGACCAGGACGTCATCGGCACGATCACCGTCGGACGCGCCCGCCGCGGCCAGAGGGAGCCGTTCCTCGAGACCGACACGCGCCTGTTGAAGAGCATCGCCGAGACCGGCGGCGCGTCGATTCACCGCACCCGCCTCTATCAGACCCTCCAAGACTCGTACATCGAGATGGTGGTCACGCTGGGACGGGCGCTGGACGCTCGCGATTCGTACACCGGCGGCCACAGCGAACGCCTCGCCGAGTGGGCGGAGGCGACCGCCCGGCTCCTCGGGTGCCGCGATGAGGAGGCCAAGGACATCCGCTGGGGCGCCCTGCTGCATGACATCGGCAAGATCGCGGTGCCGGACGCCATCTTGCGGAAGCCGGCGAAGCTCACGGATGAGGAGTGGCAGGTGATGCGCCGGCATCCGATCACCGGCGAAGAAATCTTAAGACCGGTCGAGCGGATGCGCGGCGTGGCGCGCATCCTGCGCGCTCACCACGAACGGTGGGACGGCAAAGGGTATCCCGACGGACTGGCGGGTGAGCGCGTCCCGCTCGGAGCGCGGATCCTGGCGGTCGTCGACGCCTACAGCGCGATCACCGACGAACGGCCCTACAAGCCGGCGCGCCCGCACGACGAGGCGGTCGCCGAGCTCCGGAAGTCCGCCGGGACGCAGTTCGACCTGAAAGTGGTCGAGGCGTTCTGCAAGATGCTGGAGCGACGCGGCGAGAAGACGGCCTAAATGAAGGCAACAATGTAGTTGACTCACCCACCGGCTGGTGAGTCAATTAGGTTGTTGCCGAAATAAGCTCGTGCTCGCGGAACGGCGCTCCCAGCAGGCCTTCCCAGAGGGTCCTAAGCTCCGTTTTGGAGATCGAGGCCGGGATCTGCTGCGAGAGCCGGTCCCAGGCCGGACCGACCATGGCGCGGGCTTCCTCCCGCACCCCGCCGCACGCGCCCGAGCCTACGATCAACTCGATCCCGGTCCGCAGCGCGCCGGGATCCGCCCGCAGGTCCGGCCGGCACAGGATCTGCCGCAGCACCGCGCGATCGGCGGGCGGCAGACTGTGGAGCGCGCGGACGATCACGTAAGTGAGTTTGCCGGTGCGGAGATCTTCACCGCGCTCCTTGCCCCAGGTCGGCGAATCGGTGAAGTTATTCACGTCGTCGACGAGCTGAAAGGCCACGCCGAGCGCGCGCGCAAAGCGCAGAATGGCCGTTCGGACCGGATCGGCGGCGCCGGCGAGGAGCGCGGCGGCCCCGGCCGCTCCCTCCACGGGCGCGGCGGTCTTGAGCGCGTACATCTGGAGGATCTTCGGACCGATCGAGTCGGCCAGCCACCGATCGAGCTGCGTTTCGTTCACGGTGTGCGACCAGAAGATATCCAGGGACTGACCCAGGTGCGTGCGCACGAGCGAGCGCTGATACACCCTGGAAATCCCGTCCTTTTCCTCACGGGTGAGAGCCGCATGGTCCAAGACCAGGACGAACGGCAGGAAGTAGGCGGTGTTGGCGGCGCTGATCGCGACGTCTAGGCCGTACCGGCGATGAATGGCCTCCTCGCCCCTCCGGAGGAGGGCGTCGTCCTGGATGTCATCGATGATCAGCGACGCGTTGTGCAGGATCTCGGGGATAATGAACAACACGTCCCTGACGGGTTCGGGGTCGCGCCCTAAGATGTCGAGCAAGAGGAAGGCGAGCACGGCGCGCCACCGCTTGCCGTTGCGGGCGAACAGATCCCACAGCGGCGTGGAGAGCATGGTGGTATAGGAGGACGGTTCGTAGATCCACTCCGGCGGCCCCGCGAAACGCCGGACGTCGTGCTCCTCGACGGAGCGCGGCAGGAACGCAGCCAGCGCCGAGTCGACGGGCTCCGCCCAGCCGCGAAGATAGCCGCTGATATCGAAAAGATAGCCGAGGCCGTTGATCTCCAGGTGCGCAGACCCTTCCACCGGGCGGTCGCCGATGCGGCCGCGAACGCGGCCGGCGCCTTCCCAGACGGCCCGCTGCGGGCCGAAGACTCGGATCTCCTGATGATCGGCCAGCGGCGTGAAGATGAGCTGCGCCTGCCGCTCGGGGAGGACCACCTTCCACTCCACGGGATAGCGCACGCGTGTGGCGGGGCTGGTCCACCACCGCAGCGGCTCCAGGTCGAAGGTACGGTAGACGCGCACGTCGCCGGACGCGTCCCGCACCGTGAGATGGCGGGCGATCTCCTCATGCGTGCGCGCGTCCCAGTGGGTAGCGAGCACCCAATCCGAGCCGTCGTCCAGGCTGATGCCCAGCCATTCCCAGCCGCGGGGCCGCGGCGGCGAATCGCCGCTCTGCATCCCGGCACGGCCGCCCCACTGATGGTCGAACCAGCCGTCCCCCTCCACGGCGCGGTCGCCGGCGGAGCCCTGGATGTGCATCCGCGGGTAGGTCACGTACTGCATCGCTTCATCGGGTTCGCCGATGGCGGGGGCAACGTCGATCGTGAGCCGGGGCGTGGCGGGGGTCAGCCGCAGATGCAGCGGGCGCGCGGTGCCCGGCTCGTGGAACTCGAGGACGATTCCGCCCGCGGAGGCGTCGAGCGCCAGATCGGCCCACTGGAAGTGCAGTGGATCGCCGCGGAGGGCGGGCGCGTCGTCGGGACACGTGAATTCACGCGGCAGGCCGTACGCTCGGAGCTCCTCCAAGCCCGCCTCCGGCGAATGGGGGTCGACCGAGCGGGCGGCCCCCGGCCGACAGAGAACCTGCAGCACACGAGCATCCACCCTGCTCGAGGTTCGCTGCCGGCCCGTGAGCGGGTCCAGAACCGACATCAGCGCCAGGAATGCGTCGGCCGGGCGATTGTCCGCGCCGGGCACTTCGAATCGGAACAGGGACACCACGAAGTGCCGTTCGTCGACCCCGGCGCCGGCAAATCTCCCATGAAAGAACCACCATTCCAGCTTGGCGCGCGCCCGCGGGGACTCGTCCATCAACGCCGCGGCGGCGGGGCGAAGCATCGATCCCACGCTGCGCTGCGAGGAGACGGATCGGCCTGACTCGGCTTCACTCAAGTGCGCCTCTCCCCCCGCGGGAACGCGCTGGTACACCGGTTGATGGGTCTGCCTGAACCGACCCGTTACGAACTGGCGAGATTCTGCCTTCCCGGCTCGCCGTCCTGCTCTATAAGGACGTACGGTTCCCCGCTTGACGGGTTCGACAGGCGAATCTACTCTCAGCATACGATGGCCCGTATCGGAAAGGTCTCCTCCACTCGCGTTGCCGGCGCGGCCGTCCACACGTACAGCGGCGGCGCGGACGGCTTTCTCGTCAATACGCATATCGTCGAAGGGCCGAGCCGCCTCGTGGTATTTGATGCGCAATTCCTCCGGCCGTACGCGCTCGAGGCCGCGGATATCATCGACGCGATCGGGAAGCCGGTCGCGCGGATCATCATCACCGAGGTCCATCCGGACCACTGGGCAGGCGCCGGCGTCCTGCACGAACGGTTTCCAGATGCGCCGGTCTTCGCGCTTGCAGGGGTGCGGAACTACATCCGCAACCATGGGCAGGCACTCCTGACCCGGCGCCGCGCGGCGCTGGGAGACGCCGTGCCCGAGCGAGCTCTTGTGCCCGCCCATCTGCTTGACGAAGGCGCGGAGACGATCGATTCGATGCGTTTTCTCTTCGAGCGGGCGATCGATGCCGAATCCTCGGGAGCGTTGGTCACGACCCTGCCGGCGGCGCGAGCGGCGTTCCTGATCGATCTCGTGTACCGCTCCACTCTCCCGCCGGTGGTCGTTCCGCTCAACCGGCCGGCCGGCAGCAGGCCGGTCCCGCTGCGCCAAACGCTTACGAACTGGATCGGTCTCGTCCGAGCCTGGGAGGCCAAGTCGGGGGAACTCGACCTTGTGTTGCTCGGGCACGGGGATCCACTCGACCGTGACGGCTTCCGCGAGGCCTGCCGCGCCACGGTCGCCTATCTCAGCACGGTTGCAGATGTCGCGGCGGACGCCCAGTCGGCCGCTGAGTTCGCCGCGCGGATGAAATCAGAATTCGCGGATCGCGAGCAGCACGGGTGGATCGACTTGTCGGCGAGCCAGCTGTTTTCCGAGGGCCGGCCGGTCTAAGGCGGTATCTGGTGGGCCCTCGTGGACTCGAACCACGGACCTCACCCTTATCAGGGGTGCGCTCTCACCACCTGAGCTAAGGGCCCACGCTACGTTCCTAGTATAGGGAGGGTGCCGGGGAGCGTCAATCGAAAGCGCGCCGACTAAATCGCGGTTCGCCTCAGTCCCACTCCGGAAAGAAGTACATGCCCGCCATGACGATCAACCCGATGAGCGCGATCGCGACGGGGTTGCCCACAAAGTACGGAAACACGCTGAGCACGATCCCGCCCAGAATCATGCCGATCCGGTCCGTCTTTCGTCCGTAGACAAACGCGGCCATGCCGATCAGGCTGAACAGGCCGCCGAGGATGAAGGTCGCGGGGTTGCCGTTGAACATCGCCGAGCACTGTATGCCCGCGTGACTCGCCGCGCGGACGTTACGCGGTCAGCCGCACCTTCGCGAAGCGCCGGCGGCCGACGCGGACGATGAGCCCGTCACGCACGGGCACGTCGACGTCTTTGGCCGCGCGGGTCTCATCGAGCGTCACGCCGCCCTGATCGATGAGCCGCCGCGCCTCAGTGTTGGACGGCGCGAGGCGAAGCGCCACGAGGAGATGCGAGAGCCGCATCGTGCCGTTTTGCGCCTGCGTCCGGTTGAGCGCGACCTCGGGAATCTCTTCCGGCCGCTCGTGCTCCCGAAAGACGCGGGTGAATTCGGCCGCCGCCGCCGCGGCCGCGGCCTCCCCCCAGTACCGCGCCGTGATCGCATTCGCAAGGCGCTGCTTCACGTCGCGGGGGTGCACCTGACCGGCCCGCAGCGCGGCCTCGAGCGCGCGCACTTCCTCGAGCGGCACCAGCGTGCAGTACTCGAAGTACGGAATCATCAGGCCGTCGGCCAGCGACATGACTTTCGCGTACATCTCGTTCGGCGGCTCGATGATGCCGATCGCGTTGCCGAGGCTCTTGCTCATCTTCTGGACGCCGTCGAGCCCCGGCAGGAGCGGTGTCAGCACGACGACCTGGGGCTCCTGCCCCGTCTCCCGCTGCAGTTCGCGGCCCATCAGATTATTGAACTTCTGGTCGGTGCCGCCGAGCTCGACGTCGGCCTGAATCGCCACCGAATCGTACGCCTGGCAGAGCGGATAGAGCAGCTCGTGCAGGTGGATCGGCAGATGCTCCCGGAAGCGCTTCGCAAAATCGTCGCGCTCGAGCAACCGGTGGACCGTCGCCCGGCCGGCGAGGCGGATCACGTCTTCGAACGTCATCGGCCCCAGCCACTGGCTGTTGAACACCACCCGCGTGCGGCCGGGGTCGAGGATCCGGCTGTACTGCTCGCGGTAGGTGACGGCGTTCCGCTCGACGTCCTCGCGGCTGAGCTGCGGCCGCGTCTCGGACTTGCCGGACGGATCGCCGATTAGTCCCGTGAAATCGCCGATGACGAGAATCGCCTCGTGCCCGAGATCCTGAAACTGCCGGAGCTTCTGCAGGACCACCGCATTGCCGAGGTGGATGTCGGGCGCCGTCGGATCGAGGCCGAGCTTCACGCGAAGTGGCCGCCGCTCCTCGAGCTTGGCGAGCAGCGCCTCCTCGCTGATGACCTCAACCGTGCCCCGGGCGAGAAGGGCGAGCTGCTCGCGTGGGCTGGGCGCGTTCACGGCGGGATTATAGCATCGCTCAGTCGGCACCGTGCGGATCGGAGCCGGGCGCGCAGCGCGGATGCCAGGGATCGAGAAACTCCGAGGTCTCGACCTGCAGCGTCACGTGCGACAGCCCGAAGCGCTCCCGCAGCATCGTTCCAAGCCTCGCGAGGATCTCCTGAGGGTCGACGCCGTCGTCCACGCGGACGTGGGCGCTCACCGCCCCGATGCCGCTGGTGAGCGACCAGATGTGGAGATCGTGCACCTCGCACACTCCGGACTCGGCGGCGATGGCCTGGTGGACCTTCAGGAGGGAGATGCCGCGCGGGGTGCCTTCCATGAGGACCCGCAAGGCTTCGTGGAGCAGCGGCCAGGACCCGGCCACGAGCAGGACCGCGACGCCGAGGCTGACGATCGGGTCCGCCGGGGTCCACCGCGTGACGAGAATGACGAGGCCCGCGGCAATCGTGCCGACGGCCGCCGCGGCGTCCGCCAGCACGTGGGCGAGCGCCGTGCGCACGTTCAGGTTCTCGCCGTGCGACCGCACGAGCAGCGCGCTCGCCACCAGGTTGCCCGCGAGCCCGAACACGGCCACCCCGAGCATGCCCGGCGCGGCCACGGGACGCGGCGTGCCCAGGCGCACGACGGCCTCGTGCCCGATCGCGAGCGCGACGGCCCAGAGCGCGACGACGTTCGTCGCCGCGGCCAGGATTTCGGCGCGGCGGTACCCGTACGACATCTCCGCGGTCGCCGGACGGCTCGCGAACCAGGCCGCCAGCACGCCGAGACCGAGGCTGCCCACGTCGACGAGCAGATGGCCCGCGTCCGCGAGCAGCGCGAGGCTGCCGGTCCACCACCCGCCCACGGCTTCCACGATCATCAAGGCGAAGATCATCCCGAGCGCGCCGGACAGCGCGGCGCCCGGCCGGACCGGCCGGACCGCGCCGTGGTGATGGCGGGCGTGCGCGCCCGTCACCGTCATCGCTCGCCGAGTCTCACGATCGTGGCCCCGCTCCCTCCCTCGCCCTCGCCGCCGAGACGGAATGACGCGGCGTGTGGATGGTGCGCGAGAAACTCGTGCAGCGCGCGGCGCAGGGTGCCCGTCCCCTTGCCGTGAATCACGGTCACGAAGGGCAGGCCGGCGAGCGCCGCCTCGTCCAGATATTTGTCCAGCGCGAGGATCGCCTCGTCGACCGTCATGCCGCGCAAATGAATGCTGGCCGGCACGGCGGCCGTGCCGAGCCCGGCGCCACCGGCCGGTTGGCGGCCGGAGTCCTCCGCCTCGCCCCGGCCGTACAGACGGGGCCCGCCGTCCTGGTCCGCGGCCGCGCCGTCGCGCCGCAGGTCGTCGAGGGACACGCGGACCTTGACCGCGCCGACCTGGACTTCGACCTCGCCGCGAGCGTCCGCCTCCCCCTGCACGATGCCCGGCCGGCCGAGCGACGCCACGAGCACACGGTCGCCCGGCCGCACCGAGTCAACGGGAGCGCCGGGCGGGGCCGGCGCGGCCTCGGCGTAGCTTTCCGCGGTCCGGCCGAGCGCGCGCAGATGCGCGCGCAGCCGGGCCGCCGCCTGAGGCGACCGCTCCGTCCGCAGCGCCTCCGTCAGGGCCTCGAGCTCCCGGCGGCCCGCGCGGATCAGCGCGTCGAGCTCGTCGCGCGTCCGCGCGAGGTGGCGCCGGCGTTCCTCCGCGGCGCGGCGGCGCTCGTCCTCGGTGTCCGTCCGGAGGCGGACGAGCTCCAGCCGCTGGCGCGCGGCGGCGTCGCGCTCCGCGCCGAGCGCCGTGCGCTCCTCCTCGACCCGCTGGATCACGCGGCTGAGGTCCTCCTGGTCCTGCGACAGATAGCCGCGCGCCCGCTCCACGATCGCGGGGTCGAGGCCGAGGCGGGACGCGATCGCCAGCGCGTTGCTGCGGCCCGGCGTGCCGATCAGCAGGCGGTACGCCGGACGCAGCGTTTCCTCGTCGAACTCCACCGAGGCGTTCTCGATGCCGGCGTGCGTGAACGCGAGCGCCTTCAACTCGCTGTAGTGCGTCGTCACCGCGGTGCACACGCCCCGCTCGTGCAGGGTCTCGATCAGCGCGCGCGCGAGCGCGGTGCCCTCCACCGGATCGGTCCCCGCGCCGACTTCGTCCAGCAGCACGAGCGCCGTCCCGGGCTCGCGCGGAATCGCCTCGAGAAGGCGCAGGATCTCCACGATCGCCGTGAGGTGCGAGGAGAACGTGGAGAGGTTCTGCTCGATGCTCTGTTCGTCGCCGATGTCCGCGAACACGCCGGCGAAGACCGCGACCTCGCTGTCCGGCGCCGCCGGGACGTGCAGCCCGGCCTGCGCCATCAGCGTGAGCAGACCGAGCGTGCGCAGCGTCACGGTCTTGCCGCCGGTATTCGGGCCGGTGATCACGAGCGTGCGGAAGTCGCGGCCGAGCCGCAGATCGATCGGCACCACCGTCCCGGTCAGCAGCGGGTGACGGGCGCCGCGCAGATCGACGTGGCCGGCGGCGTTGAGACGCGGCGCCGACGCGTCCATGCGCCGGCTCAGCTCGGCCGACGCCGCGACAAGATCGAGCGCGCCGAGGGTCTCGAGCGTCTCGCCGATTGGTTCCGAGGCGGCCCCGACCGAGGCGCTCAAGGCGGCGAGGATGCGCGCGATCTCCACGTCCTCCGCCGCGGCCAGTTCGCGCACGCGGTTGCCGAGCGGCACGACCGTGAGCGGCTCCATGAACACCGTGACGCCGCTCGCCGACTGATCGTGCACGATCCCGGGGAACTGCTCGCGGAACTCGCTGCGCACCGGAACGACGTAGCGGTCGCCGCGGATCGTGATCAGCGGATCGCGGAGCATGCGCTGCACGGCGGGCGTCCGCAACAGCCGGTCGAGCTGCTCGCGCAGCCGCGCGTCGGCCGCGCGCCGCTCCCGCCGGATCTTGGCGAGGTCGGGGCTGGCCTGATCCGTGATCGAGCCGTCGTCGGCGATCGCGGTGGCGATCGCCGATTCGAGATCCGTGAACACGGAGAGGCCGCCGGCCTGTTCGGCGAGACCCGGCGCGTCCGCCGCGTGCGCGGTGAGGAATCCTTTGAGCGCGCGTCCCACCCCGAGCGTGTCCCGAATCTCGAGCAGTTCGAGCGCCGCCAGCGACCCGCCGATCGCGGCGCGGTGCACCGGCTCCCGGACATCGCGGATCCCCCGGACGGGCAGGCCCCCCGCCCCGTCGGCCAGCGCGCGGGCCTCGCTGGCCAGCTGCTGCCGGCGCGCCGCTTCGTCGAGCCACGGCGACGGGGCGAGCGCGAGCGCCCGTTCGCGGCCGAGCGGCGACACGCACAGCGCGGCCAGCCGCTCGAGCACCGCTGGAAACCCGAGGACGCGAAGCGCGCGGGGCGTCATGGCGCGACGGCCGGGTCGGCAGCGGGCGCTCCGGCCGGCGCCCCCGCGGCGCCGCCTGCGAGCAAGGCGAGGCACGCCGGGGCGACGTCGGTGATCGCGCGCAGCCGGTCGCGGATCACATCGCGCGCGGCCCCAATGAGGAGCGCCGGCACCGGGTTCGTCGTGTGGGCGCGGGTGCGGCCGTCTTCGACGTTGCCGTGGTCGCTCGTCAGGATGACGAGCGTGGTCGTGAGATCGAGAGACGCGAGCACGCCGCCCAGGAACCGGTCGAGACGCTCGATGATCTCGACGGCGTCGTCGATCCGGCCGTGCCCCGCGAAGTCCGTCAGGAAGAACTCGAAGATCGTAAACGCGTGCGCGCGCGCGATGCCGGCGAGGTTCGCGCCCGCGTCGTCCGGCCCGATCACCGGCACCTCGGCGCCCATTTCACGCGCGCGCGCGTTCGTCAGATCCTGGTAGACGGCGCGGCCCGCGGCGAGATCATCCACCGTACGCAGACGCACCCCGGCCTGCAGCGCATGCAGCGTGATGGCGCCGTGGCGCAGCCTCCGCGCGGCCACGGCCTCGAAGTACGCGGGCGTGTACGCGTTGGCGAGGGCGACCGGCACCCCGCGCCGCCGCAGCGCGCCCAGCAGGCCGTCGGAGGCGAGGAGGGCCGCCAGCGACGGCGTGGGATACGCGGTGAGGTGGCGGCCGATGTGCGCCGGCGCATTGCGGCCGGTCAACAGCGCCGTCTGGCCCGTGGCGCTCTGCGGCAGCCCGGGCACGCCGAGGCACGCGTCGAGCGGAACGAGCGACGCCACCGGCGTCTGCCGCGGCGCCGGCCCGGCGAGCGGTCCGCCGGCCAGTCCGCGCAGCACGGGCGTGGACGCCCGCACGACGGGATTGACCGCCGGATCGTCCGCGCCGAGGCCGAGGCCGTCGACAAAGAGCAGCAGAATGCGAAGTCCCGACACGCCTTCATCATACCGCAGCCCGGCGCCGGCCGACTCGGCGGCCGTCACGGCGCGGCGAGCTTGGCGAGCAGACCGGCGGCCGCCCCGCCGAGGACCAGCCACGCCGAGTTGACGCGGTAGCGGATCAGCAGCACCGCCGCGACGACGGCGAGGACGAGCGTCACCGCATCGACGAGGCTGGTCACGCCGAGCTGCCACGCCACCGCGGCCATGAGTCCGAGGGCGGCGGCGTTGGCGCCGTCCAGGAAGGCCGCGGTCCACGGCGAGGCGCGCAGGCGCGGCACGAGCGGATAGACGGCCGCGACGAACACGAACGACGGCAGGAAGATGCCGGCCGTGGCCACGATCGCGCCGGTCCACCGGCCCGTCAGATAGCCGATGAACGTGGCCGTCGTGAACACCGGACCGGGCGTGAACTGGCCGACCGCGACCGCGTCGAGGAGCTGGCGGTCGGTCAGCCAGCCGAGCCGGCGCACGAAGTCGTCGCGTAGAAATGCGAGCAGCACGTAGCCGCTGCCGTACAGGGTCGCCCCGATCTTCAGGAACGTCAGAAAGAGCGTCACAAGGCCCGCGCCGCCGGCCGCGGCCGGCGCCACCGCGCCCGGATCGACGGGCACCGGCGGCACGAGCAGCGTGAACCGCCGCGGAAACCGCCGGCGGAGCGTCAGCCGGGACCGGTTCTCGACCACCATGACGAGCAGCGCCAGTCCCAGCAGCGGCACCAGCGGGTTGAGGCCCACGAAGTACAGCGCGGCGGCCGCGACGACCACGAGACCGAGCCGCCACGTCTTCACCGCGGTGCGCAGCAATCCGTAGATCGCCTGCACGATCACCGCGATGATGACGGGCTTGATCCCGTACAGGAGCGCGGCCGCCTGGGGCAGGGATCCGTAGCGCACGTAGGCCCAGGCGAACGCGAGCACGAGCAACATCGCCGGCAGGATGAACAACGTCCCCGCGAGGACGAGCCCGAGCCGGCCGGCCCGCGCGCACCCGAGATAGATGGCGAGTTCTGTGGAGGTCGGACCGGGAATCAGGTTGCTTGCGCCGAGCAGGTCGAGGAACTGCTGCTCCGTCACCCACTTCCGGCGCGCCACCACTTCCTGCCGCATGAGCGCGATGTGCGCGGCCGGACCGCCGAAGGCGATCCAGCCCAGCTTGAGAAAGAGGGCCGCGACTTCCCGAAGCGCCGCGCGCCGCCCCCCGGACGATGAACTCACGATGCCGGTGTGCTTCGGTGCGGGCGGCGCCGACACCACCCGGCGCCGCCGTGACGGGGCGGGATCAGTCGGTCGACGCGACCGCCTCCAGGGCGACGTCCCCTTCGGTCCCGTCGACCGGCCGGAGATGGTGATGCGGCAGGAAGAAGCGATTCGCGATCCACGTCGGCACGACGGCGCTCGCGATCACGGTGGCCACAAGGAACGAGTATTGCGACTGCGTGATGATCCGGTGCGAGAGGCCGTACAGCGACGAGATCGTGCCGAAGGTGAGGCCGGTCGACATCAAGAGCGTCGTGTACATCGCGTCGGGCTTCGGGTACCGGTGGGCCATCGTCACCGGATAGATACCCACGAACTTGCTCACGGCCTTCGCGAAAAACAGCGCGGCGAACGTCCCGAGCCCGGCCGCGATCACCGGCACCTGCACGAACGACCCGGCCCGCAGGAAGTAAAACGGCGTCAGCAGACCGAGCGTGAGCGTCCGCAGCCGCCGGATCAGCTCCGCGTCGCGGCCGACCGTGCCGGCGAGCACCATGCCGATCAGGTACGCGGGCAGCACGGCTTCGGAGCCCGACCACGCCGCGAGCCACCCCAGGCCGAACAGGGCGAACAACAGGAACTTGGCCTCAAACTCGGACGTCCGTCCGCCGTGATGGCGGAACAGATGCTCCGTCGTCCACAGCAGCGCGAACAGCGCGGCCAGGGTCCCGAGCGAAAAGGCGCCGGTCTTCCAGGTGAACGGCGCGAACAGGAGGCCGAGCATGATCACCGTGCCGAGGTCGTTGATGAAGCACGCCGCGAGGATCACTTTGCCGAACGGGGTCTTGTTGAGGCCCAGTTCCAAGAGTACGGCGTAGACCACCGCCACGGACGTCGTCGACAGCGCCACGCCGGCGAGCCACGCGGCGCGGGGATCCCAGCCGAGCACCGCCCGGGCCACCCACGCCGCGCCGAGAAACGGCGCCAGGAAGCCGATCAGGCCGAGCACCGTGGTTTCCTTCCAGGTCTTGCGAAACGCGACGGGGTCGAGCTCCGCGCCGGCGAGGAACGTCAGAATCACCGCGCCGGCGCTGGCGAGAAAGGTGATCCACCCCTCCCCCGCGCCCATCGCCGCGGCGCCCCAGCGCGCCGTGATGATCCAGGAGGCGCCGACGCCGATCACGATCTCCGTCAGCGCGACGGAAACCCGCAGCCACGCCGCGCACAGCGTCGCGACCAGCGCGAGCCCGATCCAGAGCGCCGCCAGCAGCCATACGTGATCCATACGCACGTCCTTCCCGGGGGCAACAGAAAAGCTCCCACCCCCGCGTGAGGTAGGAGCTATCAGCCCGGTAGTGGGAAGGGACGGGCGGTTGTCAGGCGAGCTCCATCGCCGGCGCCATTATAGGGATCGCCGCGCCCGGCTGTCAACCGGCCGGCGGTCGAGTGTAATAGCTCAATGATTCTGTCACCCCGTAACGGATCAGTGATTCTGTCACCCTGGGAGCATGAACAGGGGGAGAGTCACCTTGAGCAAGAGAGAGCAGCAACGGGCGCATGTCCTGGTCCAGGTCGTCGAGGGGCATCTGGCCGTGCCTGACGCGGCCCGGCTCCTGAGCGTCTCGTTCCGT
>Ga0102924_1001522_pt1 | contig 26629 bp, 27 predicted proteins | sample PaiPotPPM11metaG_FD_80116 | JGI IMG/M metagenome (GOLD analysis project Ga0102924, IMG submission 80116) | Iron sulfur acid spring bacterial and archeal communities from Banff, Canada, to study Microbial Dark Matter (Phase II) - Paint Pots PPM... ... | reverse complement strand
GGGTGGCGGTGGAGACGAGCTCGCCGGACATCATCGCCGCGGCGGCGTGGACGTGTCCGCCGCCGGAGCAGGAAGGGCTGCGCGTCGTGATCGAGCGGCTGATCCTCGACGAGTGAGGATGCGATGAGCCGGGGAATCGCGGTGTTCGCGGGCGTTCCGGCAGACGTCATTCGTACCTCGGCGCGTGAGACCGAAGCGCTCGGCTATCAGTCGTTCTGGGTGAATCATCCGCCGACGATCGACGGGCTGGCCGCGCTTGCCGAGGCCGGCCGCGAAGCCCGCCGTCTCGACCTGGGCGTCGGCGTGATCCCGCTCCACAATCGCGGCCCGAAGAGCATCATCGAGGGCGTGCGGACGAACGCGCTGCCGCCCGACCGGCTGCTCCTCGGCGTCGGCGCCGCGAATCCGGAGGCGCTGCGCCGGATGCGCGAAGGGGTCGATGAGCTTCGCGGGGCGCTCTCCTGCCGCGTGTACGCCGCGGCTCTCGGGCCGAAGATGTGCCGTCTGGCCGGCGAGCTGTTCGACGGCGTGCTGCTCAACTGGCTGACGCCGGCCCACGCCCGCCGTTCCGCGGAGTGGGTGCGCGCCGGGGCCGCCGAGGCGCGGCGCTCCGCGCCGCGCCTGGCGGCCTACGTCCGGGTGGCGATCGGCCGCGCGGCGCGCGAACGGTTGGAGGGCGAGGCCAAGCGGTACGGGGCGATTCCCGCGTACGCGGCGAGTTTCACACGGATGGGCGTCGCGCCGATGGAGACGTGCATCGCGGTCGACGATCCGCGCGCGGTGCCGGCGGCGCTCGCGGCGTGGGACGGGGTGATCGACGACGTCATCATTCGGGTGATCCCGGCCTCCGACACCGCGGAGGACCATCTCACCGTCGTGCGGGCGGCCCGGCCGGTGACGTGATGCGGGCCCGGCCGCGCTCCGCGCCGTGCACGCCGACCGATGCCTGAGCTTCCGTTTGTCACCGTGGCCGTCGAGAACCTCGCGCCGCTCGTGATCGGGCGGACCGTTGAGGACGTCGTCGTCCGCGGCGTGTCGGTGTTGAAGACGTTCGAGCCCTCGATCGCCGAACTCCGCGGCCGGCAGATCTTCGGCGTCCGCCGGCGCGCCAAGCTGCTGATCCTCGACATCTCCGGCGATCTCGTGCTCGTGATCCATCTCCGGCGCAACGGCCGGCTTCGCGCCGTCCCGCGCGGCACGGGACGCACCGCCCGGGACCTTGCGCTCGTGTTGGCGCTCGACCGGGGGCCGGACATTCAGATGATCGAGATAGGATCCAAAAAGGCGGCGTTGGTGTGGCTGTATCCCGCCGGACGCCTCGGCGGGGCCGAGCCTCTGGCGGGTCTCGGCGTCGAGCCGCTCTCTCCCGGATTCACGCCCGGCGCCCTTGCGACGGCGCTGCGGAGCGCGCGGATGCGCCTCAAAGCGTTTCTCGTGACGCAGCGCTACGTCGTCGGCATCGGCAACACGTACGCCGACGAGATTCTATGGGAGGCGCGTCTGTCGCCGCAGGCGATGACGACCGCCCTCGACGAGGAAGATGCGGGGCGGCTCCACGGCGCCATCACCTCAATCCTCGAGCGCGGCATCGACGTCCACCGCAGCGCGGCCGCGGGCGCCCTACCGATGAAGGAGCCGCTCGAAGGCCTCGCGGTGCACCGCAAGGGCGGCGAGCCGTGTCCGCGATGCGGGACGCGCATCGCCGTGATCTACTACGAAGACCGGGAGACCTATTACTGTCCCCTCTGCCAGGCCGAGGGTAAAGTGTACGCCGACCGGAGGAGATCGCGGTTGCTTCGCTAGACCGGACACGTGGGATCAGGTGGAGGCGGCGCGGCGGCTGATCGCGGAGCCGGGGCCGTTCCGGCCCGCGGATCTCAAGGACCGGCTGCCGGCCAAGGCGTAGTTTGCCGGTGCAGGTCAGAGAAAGTTGCGCGTCCGGGGTGACTCGAGACGGCGGCGCTCCGCGCCGCCAAGGAGGTCGGTGAAGTCATGTGTTACAACTGCGGGTGTAAAATGCCCGATAATCCTATGGAGATGGGGCACGCCGGAGCCGAGCCGGGAGGAAAGTCCATCACGAACCGGACGTTCCACGAGGCGGGCAAGTCCATGGACGAGAGCACAGAGGAATCCAAGAAGAACGCCCTCGACCTGCTGAAGAAAGTGCTCGGCGAGAAGCCTGCGAAGGTGGTAAAGGATCCCTCGGGATACGATCGGTACGACGATGCGTAGCGGTCGCAAGGCGCGGCTGCCCAAGCGCACGTGAGCCGGCCCGAGGCGACTCTCCATCGCGACGAGGCGGTCGCGCGTGTGCTCGCCGCCTGGCGCGGCGAGATCCAGGCGCGGCTGGCGTACGAATTGCTGGCGGCGCGCGAGCGCGATTCCGACAAGGCCAAAGTCCTGCGGCGGATGGCGGAGGGTGAGCGCTCTCACCGCGAACGCCTCGAGGCGCGCCTCAAGGCGCTCGGCGCGGCCGTGCCCGATCCGGCATCGGTGCGCCTTCCGCTGTGGACGCGTCTGCAGATCCTGCTGGCGCCGACGCAAAAGGTCCTGGCCTGGCGCGAATCGCTCGAAAACGACGAGGTCGCGGACACGTACGGCCGCCCGACCGGCGACGCGGCGACGGATCATTTGTTTGAAGAGATTCGCAAAGACGAGCGCGCGCACTCGCTGGCCGCCGACGAGATGCGGTCCGGCGCCGTGGCGGGCGTGGAGAGTCCGGAAGGACACCTCAAGCGCATTCTCGGCCGCGAGCGCTGGCACCAGTCCGGATCCGGCTGGATCTCCGGCGCGGTCTACGGCGCGAACGACGGGCTCGGCGCGGTGTTCGGGATCGTGGCGGGCGTCTCCGGCGCGACGGGCGGGTCGAGCTTCGTGCTGACGGCCGGCCTGGCCGGAGCGGTTGCTTCGGCGCTGTCCATGGCGGTCGGCGCCTTTCTCGCCGAGCGGTCTTCCTCTGAAGTGGCCGCGGCCAACGTCGCCGGAGAGCGCCGGGAGATCGAGGAGAATCCCGAGGAAGAACGGCAGGAGATGTCGCTGTTCTACCAGTTGAAGGGCCTGCCGGAGAAAGAGGCGGACGAGCTGGCCGCGAGGCTCGGCGCGTCCCCGGAAACGATGCTCCGCACCATGGTGACCGAAGAGTTGGGCGGGTCCGGTGAAAGCGGCAATCCCGTGCAGGCCGGCATCGCGGCCGGGGTGAGCACCGGGCTCGGGGCGTTCATCCCGGTGCTGCCGTTTTTCTGGCTGCACGGCACGCCGGCGGTGCTGTGGGCCGCGGCGATCTCGCTCGTCGCCCACTTTCTGGTCGGCGCGGCGAAGTCGCTGTTCACCCTCCGCAGCTGGTGGTCGTCCGGCCTCGAGATGACCGCGGCGGGGCTGATCGTCGGCGGCGCCACCTACACGCTCGGCGTGGTGTTCAAAGTCGCGTCGTGAGGATCGTCCTCGGGGCGCGTTGAGCGTCCGGCGTCTTCTCAACTACACCGTCGTCACGGCGGCCGACGCCCGCCCGGCATCGTCGCTGCTCGTGCTGCACGGGTTCTTCGGCGCCGGCCGGAATTGGACGACCGTCGCACGCGGGCTGGCCAAGGCCCGTCCCGACTGGGGCGCGGTCCTCGCCGATCTCCGGCTGCACGGCGCATCGCAGGGGGTCGCGCCGCCGCACACGCTCGAGCGCTGCGCCGGAGATCTTGCCGCGCTCGACGGCGTGCTGGACGCGCCCGTGCGCGCGGTGCTCGGCCATTCCTTCGGCGGCAAGGTCGCGCTGACGTATCTCGCGCACCGGCCGTCCGGCCTGCGCCAGGTCTGGGTCGTCGACGCCGATCCGTCGGCAGGCGCGCCTCAAGGCGCCGCCTGGGAGATGCTGCGGGCCGTCCGGGCGCTGCCGGCCGTGTTTCGCCGGCGCGAGGACCTCGTCGTGGAACTGGAGCGCGCGGGGATGGACCGCCGGATCGGCGAGTGGATGGCGACGAACCTGGAACCCGCGGACGGCGGCTACCGGTGGCGGCTCGACTTCGCCGCGCTCGAGGCGCTGCTCCGGGATTTCTTCCGAGCGGACCTCTGGGGCGTGGTGGCGGCGACGCTGTCCGGCGTCGAGCTGCGCGTGATCCGGGCGACGCGGTCGATCCTCATATCGGGGCCGTCGGTGGCCCGACTGCAGGCGATCGGACGGGCGACCGGCCGCGTCTTCGTCGACGAGGTGGCCGGCGGCCACTGGCTCAACGCCGACAACCCGGAGGCTCTCACAGCGCTCCTGGCGGCGCGGCTCCCCGCGGCCTAGCGTATGTGCATCACGCTGATTTCCGCGACGTTTCTCTTCGAGATCATCCTCTTTGTGGCGGTGTTCTTGATGCTCCGGCTGCGCCATCCGTGGGGCGACCGCGTCACGGCGTGGGTGATCGCCGTCGCGTCGATCCTGTTCCTGGCGAGCTTCGCGTTCTTGGGCGTCCTCGGTCTGGGCTACGGCTGCATTTGACGCCGCGTTCGCGGCGTCGCGCGGCCGGGCGAGGGAACCCCGTGCCCGTCCCGAAGTCTAGCGGCGAGACAGAATTTGCGAGGTGATGCGTGGCGAAATGGACGATCCCGCCCAAAGGCGGGCATATGGACAAGCGCACCGGGATCTATCTCCAGAACATGACGGGCCATGAGGTGGACGAGCGCCTCAAGAAGAACGACATCCTGATCGTCCCGCTCGGCGCGACCGAGACGCACGGCGCGCACGCGCCGCTCGGCGAGGACGTCTTCCTCGTCTGCCGGATGGCGGAAGAAGTCGCGGCGCGCACCGGCTGCACGGTCGCGCAGCCGGTCTGGTACGGCTCGCATCCGTACCACCACCTCGGCATGCCGGGCACGGTTATCATCCCCGAGGAGATCTTCGCGGGCTACGTGCGCGCGATGATCGCCGGGTTCTGGAACATGGGCTTCCGCAAGCAGATTCTGCTGAACGGGCACGGTCAGGAGTACGTCATTCCCACGGCGATGCACCAGTTTGCGAAGAAGTACCGGGTGCCGAGCCTGCTGCTGCTCGTCAATTGGTACCACCCGATCCGCGATCACTTCAAGCTCATCGGCGAGGGCGGCACGTACGAGACGCCGTTCATTCATGCCGACGAGGTCGAGACATCCTGGTCGCTCGCGCTGTTCCCCGACCTGATCGACATGAAGCACGCGCCCGACAACAAGGTGCAGGGGTTCCTGCCCGGCGACCACGTCGACAAGGCCGGCAATCTCTTGAACCGTCCCATCAACTGGTACAGCCAGGTCGGCGCGGGGCCGATCGAGGTGAAGGCGTACATCGAGGGCGTCGTCGGGCGCAGCAGCATCGCGAAGGCCGAGAAGGCGTATAAGGGCGTAGAGCAGCTCCTCGACTACCTGGAGCGGCTGGTGACGGACGTGCACCGCACCTTCCCGCCCGGCAAGTTGCCGCCGATCGAGATGATGACGGAGCGGGATCCCCACGAGCTCGACGCGGTGCTGAAGGGGCCGCGCAACGGCGGAAAGAGCATTTACAGCCTCGGCTATCCGCCGTGAGGCTCGCCTACACGATCTCCGTCGCGCAGACGCGGTTCGCCGCGGTGGCGGCCGCGGACATCCAGTCGACGATCCCGGCGCTCGCGGGCCTCGGGTTCGACGGGGTGGAGATGGCCATCCGCGATCCCGGGCAGGTCGACGTCGAGGGCCTCGCGACCGCGGCGGAGCGCTCGGGGATCGCGGTGCCTGCCGTCGGGACCGGGCAGGCGTACTTGGAGGAAGGCCTGAGCCTCACCGCGTCCGACGAACAGGTGCGGGTGCGCGCGGCCGCCCGTCTCCTCACGCAGGTCTCGGTGGCGCGGCGGCTCGGCGCGCTGCTCATCGTCGGGCTGATCCACGGCCCGATCCCGCCGGAGACCGACCGGGCGCTGGCGGAAGAGCGGCTGCTCGAGGGCCTCGGCACCGTGGCCCGCGCGGCCGGGACCGCCGGGGTGCGGATCGTGATCGAGCCGATCAACCGGTACGAGACCAACTGGCTGAACACGGTCGAAGAAGTGCTCGATCTGATCGACCGCCTCGGCGAGGACAACGTCGGCGTGCTGCCCGACACGTTTCACATGAACATCGAGGAGGCGGACGTGCCCGCGGCGCTCCGCCGCGGCGGCGCGCGCGTCTGGCACGTGCACGCCGCGGACAGCAACCGGCGCGCGCCGGGGTGGGGGCACCTGGACTTCGGCCCGGTGGTGCGCACGCTCGGCGAGATGGGCTACGAGGGCTTCCTCTCGGCCGAGATTCTTCCGCAGCCCGGCGTCCTCGACGCCGCCTGGCAGACGATCGCAGCGCTCCGCCCGCTCGTGCCGCGGCAGGCCCGCCCGGCGCCGGCCGGGCCCCGCAAGGGGGAGCCGTCGCTCGGCACGTTCGGCAACGGGCAAAGCCGCGGTTAGGCACGGCAGGAGGCCGCGAATGCGGCCGGAGGTCCTGCGTCAGACAGGGCAGGAGGTAACGTGATGCAGGAACCCTGGAGCCGGTATCTGCGTCTCGGAATTGTGCACTTCATGGCCTATCCGGCGGTCATGAAGGGCGATGGGCCGTACGTCGAGACCCTGCGCGAGATCGCCGCCGACCCGTTCTTCACGGCGGTCGAGGTCGGCTGGGTCAACGACGCGGGGCAGCGGAAGCAGGCGGCGCAATTGCTCGCGGAGGCGCACCTGGCGGTCGGGTTCGGCGCGCAGTCCGCGCTGCTCACGACGAAGTCGGACCTCAACGCGGCCGACGAGAAGGCCCGGCGGAGCGCGGTGGCGCTGGTGAAGGGCTGCGTTGACCAGGCCGTCGACCTCGGCGCGCGGCGGCTGGCGGTGTTGAGCGGGCCGTACCCGGGCGCCGGCGACGAGGCGAAGGCGGTGGACCGGCTGGTCGAGTCGCTCACGGAGCTGTGCGAGTACGGTCGCGGACGCGGGGTGGGCATCACGCTCGAGACGTTCGACCGCACGATCGAGAAGAAGGCGCTCGCCGGGCCGACGCCGCTCTGCGTGATCGTATCCGAGCGCGTGCGCCGGACGCACGCCGATTTCGGGCTGATGCTCGACCTCAGCCACCTGCCGCTCCTCGGCGAACGGACGCGGGACGCCCTGCTGTGCGCCCGCGACCACCTCGTGCACGCGCACATCGGCAACTGCGCGATGCGCGACCGCGCGCACGCGGCGTACGGCGACGTGCACCCCCGGTTCGGGATCGTCGGCGGCGAGAACGACACGCCGGAAGTGCTCGAGTTTCTGCGGGTGCTCTTCGAGATCGGCTACCTCGGCGGCGACGCCGCCGGCGGCGAGCGCCGGCCGTTCCTGTCGTTCGAGGTGAAGCCGCTGCCGGGCGAGGCGGCCGCGACGGTCGTCGCGGGCACCAAGCGCGTCTTCATGGACGCCTGGGCACTATTGTAGGAGCTTCGCCGCTCCAACTCCGAAGGAGGATCGACGCGATGGCGACACCCCGAATCTATGTCACCCGGCCGCTGCCCGAGCCCGCGGCGCGGCTCCTGCGCGAGGCGCCGGTCGAAGTCCGTGGCTGGGACAAGGATGACACGCCGGTGGCGCGGGACATCCTGCTGCGCGAGGTCGTCGACGCCGACGGCGTGATCTGTCTCATCACCGAGAAGATGGACGCCGAGGTGATCGACCGGATGGCCCACTGCCGTGTGCTCGCGCAGGTCGCCGTCGGCTACGACAACATCGACGTCCCGGCGGCGACCCGCCGGGGCATCTTCGTCACCAACACGCCGGGCGTGCTGACCGAGACCACCGCCGACATGGGGTGGGCGATCCTCATGGCCACGGCCCGCCGCGTCGTCGAGGGCGACAAGTTTACGCGGTCGGGCCGCTGGAAGACCTGGGAGATCATGGGCTTCACGGGGCAGGACGTGCACGGCGCGACGCTCGGCATCGTCGGGATGGGCCGGATCGGCCACGCCATCGCCCGGCGCGCGGCGGGGTTTGCGATGCCGGTGCTCTACAACAACCGCACCCGGCTCCCCGAGGCGCAGGAGCGCGCCGTGAACGCCCGCCACGTGCCGCTGGACGAACTGCTGGCGCAGTCCGACTTCGTCGTCGTCTCGTGCGCGCTCACGCCCGAGACGCGGCATCTCATCAGCGAGCGGGAGCTGGGGCTGATGAAGCGGACCGCGGCGCTGGTCAACATCGCGCGCGGTCCGATCGTCGATCAGCGGGCGCTCTACCGCGCGCTCGTCGACAACAAGATCTGGGCGGCGGGGCTCGACGTGTTCGAGCGGGAGCCGGTGCCGATGGACGAGCCGCTGCTCAAACTGGACAACGTCGTCCTGCCGCCGCACCTGGGGAGCGCGAGCGTGGCGACGCGGATCAAGATGGCGACGCTCGCGGCGGAAAACTGCCTGGCCGGCGTGCGCGGCGAGGTCCCGCCGAACGTCGTGAACCGCGAGGCGCTCGAGCACCGCTAGCGTGCTGACCAACGCGATGAAGGCCACGATCGTCTCCGGGCGGCCGGCGATCGGCCTGTCCGTGATGATCCCGTCGCCCCAGATCGTCGAGATGGCCGGCCGCCTCGGCTTCGACTGGGTCCTCATCGACTGCGAGCACGGCACGATCAACCGGGAGACCGTCGAGCTGATGGCGATGGCCGCGCAGGCCGGCGGGACCACGCCGATCGCGCGCCCCGCGCTGAACAGCCCGGAGGCAATTCTACAAGTGCTGGAGGCCGGCGCGCTCGGCGTGCAGGTGCCGCACGTGAGCACCGCGGAGGCGGCCCGCGCGGCGGTGGACGCCGTCAAGTACCATCCGTTCGGCTCACGCGGGCTCGCCGCGGGCACGCGCCCGGCCGGCTACGGGCTCGGCGGCTCGGCCGCCGGCTACGTCGAGGCGTCGAACCGCGAGACGCTCGTCTGCGTGCAGATCGAGGACACGGACGGCCTCGCAAATCTGACCAAGATCCTCGCGGTGCCCGGGATCGACGTCTTCTTCGTCGGGCCGTCCGATCTCGCCCAGGCGATGGGCTACCCGGGGCGAACGGACGTCCCGGAGGTCCGCGCCGCGATCGACGGCGCCTTCCGCGCGATCCTGGCCGCCGGCAAGGTCGCGGGCTCGACCGGCTCGCCGGAGGCGATTCCGGGTCTGGTGCGGCAGGGCATCCGTTACACGTACACGCACCTCACGCGCCTGCTGGGTCAGGCGGGACGCGAATTCTTACGGTCGGCGCGGGAGACGCGGCTTTAGAGGCCGGGGGAGGGCGCCGCGGGCAGTTTGCTATAATGGCGCTACTTGCCGGCGGCGGAGGGCGTTCATGAGCATGCGGTGCCCGCAGTGCGGCCGTCCCAACGTCGTGAGCCACGTGACGATCCGCTGGGCGCACGCGCGGGGATCGCTCGTCCCCGAGCGCGGCTACTACTGCGTCGCGTGCGGCAACGCGTTCGACGAGCCCCGGCCCCAGCGCGGCTCGTTTACGTTTCACTCGGTGCAGGTGCCGTCGGTGACGCCGGCGATCCGGCGCCTCCAGGAAAGCGCCGACGTGGTGGTCGTGCGGCACCGGACGGGGATGCGCGAGGTCTTGTACTGATCCTCGTCGTGGCCGTGCTGGCCGGCCTCGCGATTGGCCGGCTTCGCGGCGGACGGCTCGTCAATCTCACCCGCTTCTCGCCTCGCTGGCTGCCGCTTCTCGTGCTCGCGGTCGCGGCGGTCACCGCCGCGCGGGTCGCCCTCGTGCCGGTTGAGACCGCGCGCGTTCTCGTCGTCGGCGGCTATCTGCTCGCCCTCGTCGGCTTGGCCGCGAACCTAGCCCTGCCGTGGCTGTGGCTCGCGCTTGCCGGCGTGGCGCTCAACACCACGGTGATCGCGGCGAACGCCGGCCGCATGCCGGTTTCCGGAGCGGTCATCCGCGTGATTTCGCGGTCCTTCGTCTTCGGCGGCGCGACGGGGCCGTTCTACGTGCTGGCCGGTCCGCGCACGGCGCTTGCGCCGCTCGGCGATACGCTGCCGCTCGTTGCCGGCGGCGCCGGCGTCGTCCTGAGTCCCGGCGACGCGCTGCTGGCGCTCGGCATCGCGGCCGCCCTGCAGGCCGGCATGCTGCCGGGTCCATCTGCCGCTCAGCCCGCGAGCGTGGATCTGCCGCGCGGCAACGGAGACCGGCCGGGATCAGGAGCCGAATAGCGAACGTCTGTACGATGAATTGAGCCGATCGAGCCTCGCGCCGACCGCGAGGCTTTTTTTATTGTTTGCGCGCGTCTAAATGCAGGAGTATGGGGGCATGTGGAGAATGGTGGGGGTCCGTAGGGAAAGGTGGGGAGACAGTCATCCCACGGCCCAACGAGGAGAGGTCGGAGCGGTTGTTGACGGCGGCGGATGCTCAGAGGCGAAGCGCAGTACGCGCTGGACGACAAAGGGCGGGTGGTGATTCCGCCCAAATTTCGGGCGATCATGGGCGACCGCATCATCGTCACCCGGTGGACCGACCCGTGTCTCTTCGCCTTCTCAGCACCCGAGTGGCAGTCGCTTGAAGAAAAGCTCCGGACGCTGCCGCTGGGCCAGCACGAGGCGCGCCGGTACGTGTTGTCGGCGGCCGAGGATTGCGAACTGGATCGGCAGGGCAGGATTTTTCTCGCGCCGCACCTGCGCGAGCACGCGGGTATCACGCGGTCGGTAACGATCATCGGGGTGGGGGGACACCTGGAACTCTGGAGCACCCCCGCCTGGCGCAGGCGGCTCCAGAAGGTTCGGAAGGCGCCGGAGGAACTGGCGCAACAGCTCCAGGCGCTGACGCTGTAGGTGTTCAGCAACCCGAGGTTGGCGGTGAGTCGTGCTGGCGACGGTGGCCGTGTGGATGGGTGCGTCGGAATCCCCTCACGCGACAATGCATGTCCCGGTCCTGGTGGACGAGGTGCTGGCGTACCTCGCGCCGCGGCCCGGCGCCGTCATCGTTGACGCGACGCTCGGCGAGGGCGGACACGCCGAGGCGATTCTCAGAAAGATCGCGCCGGCCGGCCGGCTGGTCGGGCTGGACCGCGACGGCGAAGCGCTGGCGCGCGCGGAGGAGCGGCTGCGCCGGTTCGGACAGAACGTGAGCCTGGCGCAGGCGAACTTCGGCGACCTGGACGAGGCGTTGAACGTGCTCGGGGTGGGGGCGGTGGACGGAGTGCTGCTGGACATCGGGGTCTCGACGCGGCAGCTCATGGAGGCGGAGCGCGGGTTCAGCTTCGACCGCGTCGGGCCGCTTGACATGCGCATGGACCGCGGCGAGTCCCGGACGGCCGCCGATCTCGTGAACGCGCTTCCGGAGCGCGACCTCGCCGACCTGATCTACCGCTTCGGCGAGGAGCGGGCGTCGCGAAAGATCGCCCGGCAGATCGTGGCGCGGCGTCCGCTGCGGACGACCCGCGACCTGGCGCGCGCCGTCGAAGCGGCGCTGGGCTCGGGCCGCGGGCGGCTGCATCCGGCGACCCGGACGTTCCAGGCGCTTCGGATCGCGACGAACCGCGAGATCGAGTCGCTCGAGCGGGCGCTGCCGCAGGCGGTGCGGCGCCTCAGGCCGGGCGGGCGGCTGTGTGTGATCGCCTTTCACTCGATCGAAGACCGTGTCGTCAAGACGACGCTCGCGCGGTTCGCGCGCGGCTGCACCTGTCCGCCCGGGCTTCCGGAATGCCGGTGCGGCGGCGAGCGGCTCGTGCGGATTCTGACGAAGAAGCCGGTCACGGCGTCCGCGTCCGAGATCGCCCGCAACCCGCGGGCGCGCAGCGCGCGTCTGCGCGCCGCGGAACGGTTGATCGCATGCTAGCGCTTGAGAGACAGCATCGAGTGTATCCGGTGCTTTTGCCGGAATCTTGGGCCGAAGGGGGGGAGGCGACCCGGCGTCGGCGGAGACGTTATCCGGTAGTTTCAGCACTCACAGTCGCAGCACTCGCGGTACTCCCGTTCATCGCATACGTCGCAGCTGTATCCAACGCCGCACACATCGGCTACCAGATCCTACACCTGTCGCAGGACATCGCCGCACTAGAGACGGACCACGAACGTCTCCAGGCCACCGCCTCCTCCCTGAGGGCCCCGGATCGCATTGAGCGATTGGCCGTGACGCGCCTCGGCCTCCGCTCGCCCGGCGCGCACCAGATCGCCGCGATCCGGCTGTCGCGTACCGCGGTCCGTCCCGATGACCATCGGGCCGGGCTGTGGCAGCGGCTCGGCGCGTACTTCAACCGCAGCGAGGCGCAGGCCGCACCGGTTCCACGATGAACCGGCGCCGTCCCTCACGGCCGCGCCGGCGACACCACACCGCGCCAGGATCGGGGCCCCCGCGGATTCGCGGCGGCCAGAGTCCGTGGGGTGACCGTGCCGCCCCGGGGGATGCCGACGGCGTCGCCCGGGGGCGGCTCATCGCGTTATCCGCCGTCTGGATCGTCGCGTTCGGCCTGCTCGTCGTCCGCATGGCGGACCTGCAGATCGTGCGCGCCGGCGCGCTCGCGCGGCTCGCCGTCCGCCAGCAGCTGGAGTCGCTGCGGCTGCCCGGCCGCCGCGGGCAGATTCTCGACCAGGCCGGCCGGCCGCTCGCGATCAACGTCGAGGTCGACTCCGTCTACGCGGTGCCGAAGGCGATCGACGACCCCGACGCCTTCGCGCGCGCGGTCGGGCCGGCGCTCGGGCTCACGCCCGACGAGGTGCGCGCGCGGCTGCGCCGGGGGGGCGCGTACTTCGCGTGGCTCGCCCGGCGGCAGCCCGCCCAGGTCGCGGACCGCCTGCGCGCGCTCGATCTCGGCGACACGGTGGGGATCGTGCCCGAGTCGCGCCGCGCGTATCCGGCCGGCCCGCTCGCAGCGAACCTCCTCGGCTTTGCCGGCATCGACGACACGGGGCTGGCCGGCCTGGAGCTGCAGTACGACCGGGTGCTGCGCGGGACCGGCGGGATCGAGGTGGCCGACCGGGACGCGATCGGCCGGGAGCTCGTGCAGACCCAGCGCATCGTCACCGCGCCGCGAGACGGCGCGTCGCTCGTCCTGACGATCGACGAGGTCATCCAGCACATCGCCGAGCGCGAGGTCGCCCGCGCGGTGGAGCAGACTCAGGCCCGCGCCGGGCTGGCGATCGTCATGGATCCGGAGACCGGCGCGCTGCTCGCGCTGGCGGCATGGCCGTCGTTCGATCCCAACCAGTACCAGAAGGCGCCGCCGCGCCTGTGGAAGAGCCCCGCCGTCGCCGACGTCTACGAGCCGGGGTCGACGTTCAAGCTGATCCTCGCGGCCGCCGCGCTCGAGAGCCACGCCGTGACGCTCGAGGACCGGTGGACCGATCCGGGAAGGATTCGGATCAACGGCGCGACGATCCACGACGCGGAACCGAACGAGCACTTTGCATCGCTGGGCCTCTCGGACATCATCAAGTACTCGAGCAACGTCGGCGCGGCGCAGGTCGCGACGCGGCTCGGAAAGGACGCGATGTTCGAATACATCCGGCGGTTCGGCTTCGGCCGCCCGACCGGCATCGATCTCCCGGGCGAGGTCGCCGGGCTCGTCCGGCCCGTCGCGCAGTGGTACGGGCCAAGCTTGCAAAACATCGCGTTCGGCCAGGGCATCTCCGTGACGCCGATCCAGCTGCTGGTCGCCTCATCGTCGCTCGCGACCGGCGGCCTCGCCGTGCGGCCGCACGTCGTCGCCGTCATCCGGGACGCCGCGGGCCGGACGATCTCGACGCCGGGCGACGCGGCGCGGCACCGGGTCATCGACGCGGGCGTGGCCGCGCAGGTGCTTGCGATGATGCGGGAGGTCGTGCGCGCCGGCACCGGGGTCAAGGCGCAGGTCGACGGCTACACGGTGGCCGGCAAGACGGGCACCGCGCAGCGCCCCGGTCCGTCGGGCGGCTACGAGCCGGGCGCGTACGTCGCGTCCTTCGTCGGCGTCGTGCCGGTGCCGTCCCCGCGGCTGGCGATTCTGGTGGTGGTCGACGAGCCGCGCGGCGTGTACTTCGGCGGCGACGTGGCGGCGCCGGTCTTCCGCGAGATCGCCCGGCTGGCGCTGTGGTATCTCCGGGTGCCGCCGGACGAGACGCCGCAGGCGGCATCGCTGCCCCAGGCGCCGCACTGAGGGCCCCGCCGCGGTGCTCGTGGGCGGCTACGCGGCGCATATAGATGGTATGCTGAGCCCGGAGGACTACCGAATGCGTGTAACAGACCTCGTCGCCGCGCTGGCCGCGGAGAACGGCGGGGCGTCCAAGGCCGCGACCGCCGTCTCCGTGCTCGGAGGCGACGGAGGGGAGTTCAGCGGGCTCGCGTACGACTCGCGCAGCGTCCGCCGCGGCAACCTGTTCGCGGCCATCCGCGGCTTCAACCAGGACGGACACCGCTACGCCGCCGACGCCGTGCGGCGCGGCGCCGCGGTGCTCCTCGTCGATCATCCGCTCGCCGATCTCGCCGCGACCCAGGTCGTGGTGCCCGACACGCGCCGCGCGTTCGCGGCGGCTGCGGCGGCCTTCTACCGCCATCCCTCCCGTGAGCTGAACGTCTGCGGCATCACCGGCACCAACGGCAAGACGACGACCACCTTCCTCGTCGACTCGATTCTTCGCGCGGCCGGGCGGCGCAGCGCCGTGATCGGCACGCTCGGCGTGCAGGTGGACGGCGCGCCGGTGGAGTTCCATGCGACGACCCCGACCACGCCCGAGGCGTCGGATCTGCAGCGGCTCCTGCGCGACATGCGCGACCGCGGCGTCCAGGACGTGACGATGGAGGTGACGTCGCACGCGCTCGAACTGGAGCGCGCCGCCGGCTGCCGGTTCGTCACCGCGGTCTTCACCAACCTGACGCAGGACCACCTCGACCTGCACGGCACGTTCGAGGCCTATCGCGACGCGAAAGCGCGTCTCTTCGCGATGGTGGAGCCGGACGGCGTGAGCATCGTCAACGCGGACGATCCGTACGGCGAGGCGATGATCCGGGCCAGCCGTGCGCCCGCGTGGACGTACGGCATCGAGGGATCCGCGCGGATCCGCGCAGAGGGGCTGTCGTTCTCCCCCCGCGGGACGGGGATGACGCTGGTGTGGCCGGAGGGACGCGCGCCGCTGGCGCTGCCGCTGCCCGGCCGCTTCAACGTCAGCAACGCGCTGGCGGCGTTCGCGGTGGGACTCAGCCGCGGCGTCCCGGCGGAGACGATGACGCGGGTGCTCGAATCGACGCCGGGCGTGCCGGGCCGGTTCGAGCCGGTCGACGAGGGCCAGCCGTTCGCCGTGATCGTGGACTACGCGCACACGCCCGACAGCCTCGAGCAGGTCCTGCGGCTTTCGTCCGAGATCTCGCCGGGGCGGCGGATCGTCGTGTTCGGCTGCGGCGGCGACCGCGACCGCACGAAGCGTCCGATCATGGGACGGATCGGCACGACGCTGGCCGACTATGCCTTTTTCACTTCCGACAATCCGCGCAGCGAGGATCCGGAGGCGATCTTGAGAGAGATCGAAGCCGGCGTGCCCGGGGCCCGCAACTTCACGAGTGAGGCGGACCGCCGGCTGGCGATCGAGCAGGCGGTCGCGCTCGCGCGCCCCGGCGACGTCGTGGTGATCGCCGGGAAGGGGCACGAGACCTATCAGATCGTCGGCGACCAGGTGATCGATTTCGACGACCGCGCCGTTGCCCGCGAGGTGCTGCGCGCGCGGTGCGCAGGAAAGACGCCGTGACGTCCGTCGCCATCACCGCGAACGACGCCGCCCGGCTCGCCGGCGGCGTCGTCGTGCACGGCGATCCCGCCGCGACGGTGCGCGGCGCCGCGATCGACAGCCGGGACGTCGAGCCGGGGATGTTGTTCGTCGCGCTGTACGGCGAGCGCACCGACGGCCACCGGTTCGTCGGCGAGGCGCTGCGGCGCGGCGCCGGCGCCGCGCTGGTCTCCACCGACGCCGCGGACCACGGCGTCGCCGGCGCGGTGCTGATCCGCACCGCCGACACCCTGCTCGGGCTGCAGCGGCTCGGCCGGGGGCTGCGGGACCGCCGGCCGCTGCGCGTCGTCGGCATCACCGGCAGCGTCGGCAAGACCTCGACGAAGGAAATGGCCGCGCTCGTGCTCGCGGAACGGTTCGAGACCGCGCGGTCGCCGGAGAACTGGAACACGGAGATCGGCATCCCGCTTGTGCTCGTCAACCTGCCCGCGGCCGCCGAGGCCGCCGTTCTCGAGATGGCGATGCGGGGGCCGGGCCAAATTCGCGAACTCGTGGAGATCGCCCGTCCGCAGATCGGCGTCGTGACCGCGATCGGCGAGTCGCATATGGATTTCTTTGAGACCCGCGAGCAGCTGGCTGCCGCGAAGGGCGAGTTGATCGAAGGCCTGCCGCCGGACGGGGTCGCCGTGCTCAACGCCGACGACCCGCTGGCGATGGGCCTGGCCGGCCGGGGGCCCGCGCGTGTGACGACGTTCGGGTTCGCAGACGCGGACGCCACGGCCCGGGAGATCCGGATGCGGCCGGGGGAGGGCAGCGTCTTTGTGCTGCGCGTCGCAGGAGGCGAGGCCCCGGTCGCCCTCGCCGTCCCCGGGCGGCACGCGATCCGCAACGCGCTCGCGGCCGCGGCGGTGGGCTCCGCGCTCGGACTCCCCGCCGCCGAGATCGCGCGCGGCCTCGGCCGCGCGGGCGCGATGGCGAAACGCCTCGAAGTGCTGCGGCTGGAGGGCGCGGTGGTGATCAACGACGTCTACAACAGCAGCCCGCGCTCGATGGAGGCCGCGCTCGACGTGATGGACGAGTTCCCGGGACGGCCGCGGGTCGCCGTGCTCGGCGACATGCGCGAGCTCGGCTCGCTCTCCACGGACGCCCACCGCGGGGTCGGGCGCGAGGTCGCGCGGCGCGGAATCGACGTGCTGATCGCGCTCGGACCGCTGGCCGCGGACCTGGCGGCGGCGGCCGGCGAGGCGGGATTGGCGCACGTCGTGCACACGATCAGTCCGGTCGACGCGCTCGAGGCGCTGCGGCGCGAGATCCGCCCGGGCGCCGTGGTACTGGTGAAGGGCTCGCGGGCGCTGGCGATGGAGCAGATCGTAGACGGCCTCAGGGCCGCCACGTCGTCGAAGCGGCGCACGGGATGACGTCCGCCCTCGCCGCGGCGTGGATCCTCGGCGCCCTGCCGGTCGTCGTGTGGGGCCGGCCGTTCATCGCGTGGCTGACGCGCGCCGGCGCCGCGCAGCGCGTGCGCGAAGACGCGGTGGCGCGCAAGATGACGCTCGATCCCTCCGCGGCCGCGCTGCACGCGGCGAAGGCCGGCACGCCGACGATGGGCGGGCTGCTCATCATCGCCGCGCTGCTCGCCGCCGCCCTCGTGGCCGGCGCCGCCGCGGGGTGGCTCGGCGCCGACCTCCTCGTCGGACTCGCCGCGGTCGCGGTGTTTGCCGCGATCGGCGCCCTCGACGACGCGCTCTCGCTCGTGCGCGGACGAAACCTGGGCCTGCGCGCGCGGGAGAAGTTCGCGCTGCAGATTCCCGCGGCGCTCGCCCTCGGCATCTACGTCCTGCGGCAGCCCCACCTCGGCGGCGCGCTCGAGATTCCCGGCACCGGGATGCGGTGGGATCTCGGCTGGGGGTATCCCGTCGTCTGCCTGATCCTCGTCGTCGGCATGGTCAACGCGGTCAACCTCACCGACGGGCTCGACGGCCTGGCCGCGGGCACGGTCGCGCTCGGGGCGGGGGCGCTGGCCGTGCTGGCCGCCCGCGCCGGCGCGGGACCGGCGGCGGTGATCGCGGCGGCCACGGGCGGCGCGGCGCTCGGCTTCCTGTGGCACAACGCGTTTCCGGCCGGCGTGTTCATGGGCGACGTCGGCTCGATCGGGCTCGGCGCGGCGCTCGCCGTGGTTGGGGTACTCTCCAAGCGAGAGGTGTTGATGCTGATCGTCGGCGGCGTCGCGGTCGCGGAGGCGGTGTCGGTGATGCTGCAGGTGGTATGGTTCAAGGCCACCGGCGGCCGGCGGCTCTTTCGGATGAGCCCGCTGCACCACCATTTCGAGCTGGGCGGCTGGACCGAGACGCAGACGGTCGTGCGGTTCTGGCTCTGCGGCGCGCTGCTGGCCGCGGTCGGCGTGGGGCTGCGGCCGTGATCGCCGGCGGACCGCCTGCCGGCGGACTCGCCGGCAACGATGTAATCGCAGCCGACGTGCTCGCGCGCGTCCGCGGCCGGCGCGTCCACGTGCTCGGGCTCGCCGGCACGGAGGGCTCGACCGTCGTCGACTTCCTCCTCGCGCACGGCATCACGACGATCACCGCGCACGACATGGCCGGCGCCGACGCGTTTCCCGCCGCCTTCAGGCGGAACCATCAGTGGATGACGCCCGGCGAGCAGACCGCGGCGCTCGAGCGGCTCTCGCGCGCGCCGATCGCGCGCTGCTTCGGCGACCGCTACCTCGAGGGCATCGACACGGCGGAGATTATCTACGTGAGCCAGGCATGGTTCCGGCACGCCCAGAACGAGCCGGTCCGCCGCGCCCGGGACCGGGGCGTGCCGCTCAGCAGCATGACGGCGCTCTTCTTCGAAACAGTCCCCTGTCCGATCGTGGGGGTCACCGGCACGAACGGCAAGTTCACCGTCGTGCGGCTCGCCGCGACGATGCTCGCGCGGAGCGGCCGCGCGACCTTCGAGACCGGCAACGACCGGACGCACGTGCCGATTCTGTACCGGCTCGCCGAGGTCACGCCGGAGGCGGTGCTCGTCGTCGAGATCAGCAACCGCCAGCTGGTGGGGCTCGGGCACAGCCCGCACGTGGCGGTGGTCACAAACGTCGCCGCGCACCATCTCGACGACCACGGCTCGTTCGAGGCGTACGCCGAGACGAAGCGGGGGATCCTCGCCTACCAGAACGCGGGCGATTGGGCGCTGCTCAACGGCGACGACCCGGTGACGCGGGGGTTCGCCGCGGGCGCGCGCGGCCGGGTGCTCTTCTGGAGCCGGACGCGGCCGGTCGACGAGGGCGCGTGCGTCGTGGACGGCCGGATCGTCCTGCGGCTCGACGGGCGGGAGGAGGACCTGGCGGACGCGCGCCTGCAGTCGCCGGGCGCCCATACCCTCGAGAACGCGCTCGCCGCCGCCCTCGCCGCGCGCGTCGCCGGCGCCGGCGCGGACGCGATCGGCGCGGTGCTGCGCGAGTTTCGCGGCCTGCCGCACCGCCTGGCCCTCATCGCCGAGATCGGCGGCGTGCGGTACTACGAAGACTCGCTCGCGACCAACCCGGCGGCCGCCGCGGCCGCGGTGCGCGCGTTCGACCGGCCCCTCGTGCTGCTGGCCGGCGGCATGCGCCGCAACGCGTCGGCGAAGGACTTCGCGCCGGTCGCCGAGGCGCTCGCCGCGCAGACCGTGCGCGGCGTCGTCCTCTTCGGCGCGATGGCGCCGCTGCTCGCCGAGGCGATCGCCGCGGCGGGGGTGACGGCGCCCGTGGTGCGGTGCGCGGCGCTCGACGAGGCGGTCCCCGCGGCGCGCGCGCTCGCGCGGCCGGGCGACGCGGTGAGCCTGTCGCCCTCGTGCGAGAGCTTCGACCAGTACCGGGACTACCGCCACCGGGCGGAGCACTACCAGGCGCTGGTCGCCTCACTCGCCCGTGAAGCGGCGGCGGGGGGCCGGGCATGGACCTGATTCACCGGCGCGGCGCCGCGTGGGGCCTCTTTACGATCGTCCTGCTGCTCACGTGCATCGGCATCGTCATGGTGTACAGCGCGAGCTCCGTCGCGGCGCAGGCGCAGTACCACGACGGCACCTGGTTCCTGAAGCGCCAGCTGCTGTATGAGCTGATCGGGCTCGCCGGCATGTCGGTGGCGTGGCGGATCCACTACGTCCGGCTGCGGCGCTTCACGTTTCCGCTGCTGCTCGGGACGCTCATCGCCCTCGTGCTGGTGCTGATCCCGCACGTCGGCCGGGTCGCCGGCGGCGCGCGGCGGTGGATCTCCTTCGGCGGTCCGCTCAACTTCCAGCCGGCCGAGCTGGCCAAGCTCGCGCTGATCCTCTACCTGGCGCACTTCCTGGCCAACCGCGGCTCGCGCGCGCGCGAGTTCGGCGCGGGGATGATTCCGCCGCTCGTCGTGCTCGGCCTCGCCACGCTGCCGATTCTGAAGCAGCCCGACCTCGGGTCCGCGCTGATCCTCGTGATCATCACGTTCGTCATGCTCTTTGTGGGGGGCGCGCGGCTGACGCATCTCGCCGGCGTCGGGGCGCTGGCCGTGCCGGCGGTGCTCGGCGTGATCCTGCACGCCGGCTACCGCAGCCAGCGCCTCCTGGCGTTTCTCGACCCGTGGCGCGACCCGCGCGGCAGCGGCTTCCACATCATCCAGTCGCTGCTCGCGATCGGCTCCGGCGGCCTCGTCGGCTTGGGGCTCGGGCACAGCCGGCAGAAGTTCTTCTATCTGCCGGAGCGCCACACCGATTTCATCTTCGCCATCATCGGCGAAGAACTCGGCCTCATCGGCAGCGTCGTCGTCATCGTGCTGTTCGCCTCACTCGCGGTCTGGGGCTACCGGATCGCGACGCGCTGTCCCGACCGGTACGGCGCGCTGCTCGTCTCCGGCCTCACGACGATGCTGGTCGGCCAGGCCGTCCTCAACATCGGCGTCGTCTCCGGCTCGCTGCCGATCACCGGCGTGCCGCTGCCGTTCATCAGCTTCGGCGGATCGTCGCTCGTGCTGAACGACATCGCCGTCGGCATCCTCTTGAACGTCTCCCAGTACGCGCGTCCCGAGGAAGAGGTCGTCACCTCGAAGTCGCGGGGCGCGATCGTCCGCCGGCACTCCGCCTGGGCCCGCGGATGAACCTCGTGCTCGCCGGCGGCGGCACCGGCGGCCACGTCTATCCGGCGCTGGCGCTCGCCGGCGCGCTGCGCCGCCGCGACCCCGACGCGCGGGTGCTGTTCGTCGGCAGCGCGTCCGGCATGGAGGCGTCGCTCGTCCCGGCCGCGGGCGTGCCGTTTGCCGGCCTGGTCGTGCGGCCGCCGCGCAGCCGCTCGCCGCTCCGCACGGCGGTGGCGCTCGGGACCGGCGCCGCCGGCCTCGCGCAGGCCGCCGTGATCGTCGCGCGGTTCCGCCCCGACGTCGTGGTCGCGACCGGGGGCATCGCCGCGGCCCCGCCGGTCCTCGCGGCGTGGGCGATGCGCATCCCCATCGTGCTGCTCGAGGGCAACGCCGCGCCCGGCCGCGCGAACGCCTTCCTCGCGCGGTTCGCCCGCGCGGTCGCGGTGACGTCGGACGACGCGTCGGCGCGCATCCCCGGCGGGCGGGCGCTCGTGACCGGGCTCCCGGTCCGCCCGGAAGTCTACTCGACGCCGCGGAGCGACGGGCTCCGCGCCTTCGGATTGGATCCGGCCCGGCGGACGATTCTGGCGATCGGGGGGAGTCAGGGCGCGGCCCGCCTCAACGCCGCCGTGGACGACATGGTGGCGCAGTTGGCGGGCCGGGCGGACCTTCAAGTCCTGCATCAGACCGGCCGCGGCTGGAGCGGAAACGCCGCCCCCTGCACGGGAGGGCCGGCGCCGGTCCCCGAGAGCGGAACGGGCGCGTCCGGCATCCGGCACGTGCGCGCGCCGTACTTCGAGCAGATCGGTCTCGCGTACGCGTGCGCGGACGTGGTGATCAGCCGCTGCGGGGCGACGTCGCTCGCCGAGATCACGGCGTGCGGACTGCCGGCGGTGCTCGTCCCGTACCGCTACGCCGCCGGCGGCCACCAGGCGGAGAACGCGGCGCCGCTCGCCCGTGCCGGCGCCGCGTCCCTCGTCGCCGACGAGGCGCTCGACGGCGGTGCCTTGGCCCGGGAGGTGCTCGAGATCCTCGAGTCGCCCGGCCGCCGGGACGCGATGGCCGCGCGGTCCAAGGCGCTCGGCCGCCCCGACGCCGCGGACCGGGTGCTCGCCCTCTTGGAGCGGGTGCGCGGCGGTACCGCGGCGGCCGTGTCGAAGGAATCCCACGCATGACCGCCTCCGGCAGCCACACCGATCCGGGCGTCGCCGGCCTGCCCGCCGGCCGGGGCGCGCGCGCCCATTTCGTCGGCATCGGCGGCGCGGGGATGAGCGCCATCGCCCGCGTGCTGCTGGCGCGCGGCTGCGCCGTGTCCGGGTCAGACTTGAGAGAGAGCGAGACGACGCGGCGCCTGTGCGAGGCCGGCGCGGTCGTGCACATCGGACACGCGGCGTCGAACGTCGAGGACGCCCAGCTCGTCATCGTCAGCCGCGCGGTGCCCGACGAGAACGTCGAGGTGCGCGCCGCGGTCGCGCGCGGGGTGCCGATCGTCCACCGGGCGCGGATGCTGGCCGACCTCATGCGCGGCCGCCACGCGATCGCGATCGTCGGCACCCATGGCAAGACGACGACGACCGCCATGCTCGGCGCGATCCTCGCGCGGGCCGGCCGGGATCCGACCGTGCTGGTGGGCGGCGACGTCGCCTCCCTCGGCGGGACCGCGCGCGTCGGGAACGGCCCCGACATCGTCGCGGAGGTGGACGAGAGCGACGGGTCGCTCGTCTGGATCGCGCCCTACATCGCCGTCGTGACGCCGCTCGATGTGACCGACCATCTCGACTTCTACGGCTCCGAAGCGCGGCTCATGGATACGTTCCGGCAGTTCCTCGGCGCGGTGCCGGCCTCGGGGTTCGCGGCGGTGTGCACCGACGCGCCGGCGGGCCGCGCGCTGGCCCGCGACGCGGGATCGCGCATTGTGACGTACGGCCTCGACGGCGAGCCCGCGTACGGCGGACGGGTGCTCGAGGCCGCGGGACGCCGCACCGTCGTGGAGGCCAGGCGCGGCGACGCGGTGATCGGCCGGATCGAGCTGGCGATCCCCGGGGCCTACAACGCGCAGAACGCGATCGGCGCGCTCGCCGTCGCGGCGGAGCTCGGCGTCCCCCAGGACGTCATCGCCGGGGCGCTCGCGTCGTTCGAGGGCGTCGCCCGGCGGTTCAGCGTGCGCGGCGAGGTCGACGGGATCCTCGTCGTCGACGACTACGCGCACAATCCGACCAAGGTCGCGGCGCTGCTGGTCGCGGCGCGCCGCGGCTGGCCGGCGGCCCGGATCGTGGCGGTCTTTCAGCCGCACCGTTTCACGCGCACGCAGACCGTGGGCCACCAGTTCGCGCGCGCCTTCGACCCGGCCGACGACGTGATCGTGACCGAGCTGTACGCGGCCGACGAGCCGCCCATCCCCGGCGTGGACGCCGGCATCATCGTGCGCGCCGTGAGCGCGCACCGGCCCGTCCGGTTCGTCCCCGAGCTCACCGACGCCGCGGCGGTGGTGGCCGCCGAGGCGCGGCCGGGGGACCTGATCCTGACGATCGGGGCCGGCGACGTGTGGAAAGTCGCCGACGACGTGACCGCGCGGCTGCTGGGACGCCGGGCGTCAATGACGACGTCGCCGGCGGATCCGCCGGCGGCGCTCGGCGCGGAGGCCTCGCGTGGCTAAGGTCGAGCTCGCGCCCGTGGCCGCGGCGCTGGAGCGGCTCTGCCCCGGGGCCGTCCGCCGGAACGAGCCGCTCGCGAAGCACGTCTCGTTCCGGATCGGCGGTCCGGCCGACGTCCTGGTGCTCCCGCGGACGCTCGAGTCGCTCGACGCCGCGGTCGCCTGGCTCTACGGGCACGGCGCGCCGTTCGTCATCCTGGGCCGGGGCAGCAACGTGCTGATCGCCGACACCGGCATCCGCGGCGTGGTGCTGAAGACCGGCCGCGGGCAGGAGGACGTGACCTACGACGGGCCGCACGTCCACGCGGAGTGCGGGGTGAGCGTGCCGCACCTGAGCCGGCGGACGGCGGAACGGGGCCTCGCCGGGCTCGAGTTCGCGGCCGGGATCCCGGGCTCGGTCGGCGGGGCGGTGGTCATGAACGCGGGCGCGCACGGCTGCGCCATCGCCGACGTGTTCCTCTCCGCCCGCGTGCGGACGCCAAACGACCTCGTCACCTGGACCGGCGCCGACCTCGGTCTGCGCTACCGGCACAGCCGGCTGCAGGACGAGCCCGGGGTCGTCCTCGACTGCGAGCTGATGCTCCGCCCGGCGCGCGCCGCGGAGACCGTGGCGCGGCTCGAGGAGTGGCTGCGCACGCGGGCCGAGAGCCAGCCGCTCGGCCCGCCGAGCTCCGGCTGCATCTTCCGCAATCCGGACGGCGACTACGCCGGCCGGCTGATCGACGTCTCCGGCACCAAAGGGCTGCGGGTCGGGGGGGCCGTGGTCAGCGACCGGCACGCCAACTACATCCTCAACACCGGCGGTGCGACCGCGCGCGACGTGCTGGCGCTGATCGCGCAGGTGCGGGCGCACGTCCGCGACCAGACCGGCACGGACCTGGCGACGGAGATCAAAATGCTCGGCGACTTCGAGGCGGCCTGATGGCGAGGTTCAACGACCGCAGGGGCGGCTTTAATGACAACGTGGCGGGCGGTGGATCCGCCGGCAGGTCCGGCGGAAGAGGGCGGGGACGCGGCGGCCGGCCCGATCCGCGGGCGGCCGTGCGCCGCGCGACCCGGCACGCCCTCTCGCCGCGTCCGCGGCAGGGCGACGCCGCCGTGGGACTCCGCGGCGGGTCGCGACGGGGCGCCACCGGACCGGCGGCCGGCCCGGCAGACGGCACCGCATCGACCGCTGCGCGCATGCTGCGCTTCCTCGCGGCCATCGCCTTTCTCTGCGGCGCGGTGTCCTTTACCGGATCGAGCGTGTTCGACATCCGGTCGATCGGCGTCGCCGGGAACCGCGCCGTCCCGACGCCGGAGATCCTCGCGCGGGCCGGGATGCGGACCGGAACCAGCCTCTTCACGGTCAACGCCGGCCGGATCCGCGCCCGGCTCGAGCAAGACCCGAGAATCGCCGCGGTCGCAGTCGGCGTTGGCTTCCCCGACCGCGTCTACATCACCGTCCGCGAGCGCACGGCCGCGGCCGCCCTGCACGTGCCGGGAGGCTACGTGCTCCTCGGCTCGGACGGGGTTGCCATCGTGCCGTCGGGCACGCCCGGGCCGCTCCCGACGCTGACGGTCGACCGGCTCGACCCGGCGGAGGTGCAGGCGGGGACCGTCGTGCCCTCGCCGGACGCCCGGCTGGGGGCCGGCATCGCGGGCTCGCTCCCCGAAGACCTCCGGCCGGACGTGGCGGCCCTCCGCGTGGACGAGGCGGGCGAGGTCATTCTCTACACGCGGGACGGGATCGCTGTCCGCGCCGGCGCGCCGGACGGCATCCGCGACCGTCTGGCCCGGGTGGCCGACGTGCTGGCCGCGGTCCGGTCGCGCGGCATGCGGGTCGAGTACGTGGACCTCCGGTTCCCCGGCAGCGTGATCGTGAAGCCCATCGGCGGGCCCGCGGGACCGGCCGGAAGGCCAGGTTAGCGGCAGGAAAACTACACGGAACGTTGAAAGAACCGCAGGATATACGGTTCATCGTACCTTTAGTCGCAGCTGTGATCGCAGCCGGAGGTGCACCCGTTGGCAAAACGGGGGCCGCTGGTGGGCCTGGATATCGGGACCACCAAGGTCTGTGTCATTATCGCAGAACCCGATGAAGACGGGGAGGTCCACATCACGGGTGTGGGCACGTCCTCGTCTCTTGGTGTCCGGAAGGGTGTGGTCGTCGATCTCGACGCCACGACCCGCGCGATCGAAGAAGCCGTCGACAAGGCCGAGCGCATGGCCGGCATCAAAGCGGCTGCGGCGCTCGTCGCCGTGTCGGGCGAGCACATTGCCTCCCAGAACAGCCGCGGCGTCGTCGCCGTCTCGCGCTCCGACCGGGAGATCGCCGAAACCGACGTCTCCCGTGTCGTCGAGGCCGCCCGCATGGCGGCCATCCCCGGAAGCGACCGTGAGATCATCCATCTGCTGCCGCGCGACTTTCTCGTGGACGGCCAGGACGGGGTCCGCAATCCCGTCGGTATGTACGGCATGCGCCTCGAGGTCGAAGCCCACATCGTTACGGGCGCCAGCACGCTGCTCGCCAACCTCTTGAAGTGCATCCAGCGCGCCGGCCTCGAGGTCGACGACCTCGTGCTCGAGCCGCTGGCCTCCGGCGAGGCCGTCCTGACGCAGGCCGAGCGCGACCTCGGCGTCGTGCTCGTCGACATCGGCGGCGGCACGACCAGCATCGGGGTGTTCTCCGGGGGCAGTCTGTGCCACGCGACGGTGCTGCCGGTCGGGGGCAACCACGTGACCAACGACGTCGCGGTCGGGCTGCGCACGCCCATCGCGGAAGCCGAGAAGCTCAAGATCCGCCACGGGTGCGCCCGTGCGTCGATGGCGGCCGAGGGTGAGCTGATCGAGGTCTTCCACATCGGCACGCGCGAGCCGCGCATCCTGCCGCGCCGCGTGCTCGGCGAGATCATCGAGCCGCGGATCGACGAGATCTGCGGCATGATCAAAGCCCAGATCAAGCGCTCCGGCTACGCGCAGATGGTGCCGGCCGGGGTGGTCGCGACGGGCGGGGGGGCGCTCCTGCAGGGCCTCGCCGAGGCCGCTTCGGAGAAGCTCGATATACCGGCGCGCGTGGGCACGCCAGACGCGACCGGCAGCATGGCCGACAGCGTGGGCAGTCCGGTCTACGCGACGGGCGTGGGCCTCGTGCTGCATGCCGCGCGTCAGCGCGGCCCGGGCCGGATGATCAAGGCCACGAACGGGGACGGCCATATGTTCGGCAAGTTGCGCCACTGGTTCCGAGAGTTCGCGCACGGGGGGTGAGCTAGGCAGCAATCCCGGCCTCCTGCTGG